>Ga0075163_10010502_pt1 | contig 12107 bp, 10 predicted proteins | sample JI1023141ADNA_FD_71478 | JGI IMG/M metagenome (GOLD analysis project Ga0075163, IMG submission 71478) | Wastewater effluent complex algal communities from Wisconsin, to seasonally profile nutrient transformation and Carbon sequestration -... | ecosystem: Engineered > WWTP > Effluent > Algae...
ACCCGGGGCATGGAAGCCACGCAGGGACCACACCATACTTCCCAAAAATCAAGTAAAATTAGTTTGCCTTTGAAGTCATCGGAGCTGAGAGTACTGCCATCAAATCCTGTCAAACTGAAAGCAGGCAATTTTTTTCCCTGCAGGGCGAGTAGCTGTTTGTTAGGTGCATCCTCTTCAGGTTTATATCCTGCCGGATATCTCTCCTGTGAAAAATCATAAGCGATTCCTTCTTCATTGATCTGAACCCGGGAAACACTGTAATTGAGATCCTGTACTTTTCCCAATGTTTCCTGGTGCTGTCTCACTGCGACAGGCAGGAAAGTTTTTTTGCTGATCGTGAGCTCCTTTGATCTTTTGATCACATCATAACGGGTAATATCAGGGAGCAATATCCTGAGATAATAATACTGATCATCTTCATGAACCCTGAATCCGGTTGCCGTACTGGTATCTATCCTCATCAAATCCTTCCAGATCAGTTGCCCACCCGGGTATCCCATGATGGCATCCAGCATTTCAGGTTGACTGTATTTTGTAAACTCCTTTTTCTCATGATCAATAATGAAACTGTATTGACCATCATAGATACTGGCGGAGCGACCGTCCTCAGGAGCTGCAAAAAAACGAAAACCAAAGATCCGGTCAGCGGTATCTGCTGTAAGAGACACCCAACCCTGCATGGTTCTTATATGACCAGTTACAAGTGTATCATGTCTTACTGTATATGCCCGGATATGTTTTATTGGCTGCTGTGCCTGAATGATCCCGCTTATAATTTTTTCTGGTTCCTGGGCATATAAGGCGGTTTGAAATATAAGTATTACCAATAGCAGGATAAATCGCATGGCCTTTTTAATATACAAAGTACGAAATGTTTCGTTTATTGTAAGATATTTCAGATTATTCAGGAAGAGAGGTTCATTGTAGTTACTGACGGATCCTGAAAAGGGATTTCATTACTGACAAACATAACCACCATCTGCACTCAGCAGGCTGCCGGTTACAAAAGAACTTTCATCGGATAACAGAAAAGCTACCGCAGCAGCAATCTCCTCCGGCTTACCGATCCTGCCAGCGGGTTGAATTGTATTCAGGTCTGACATAATTTTTTGAGTGTCCTGCCCGCTGATCCGGGCATAGTGGTCCACAGCTTTATCCAGCAGGGGAGTATCAATAGTACCCGGACAAATACAATTCACCCGGATATGAAAAGGGGCATAATCAATCGCCGTGCTTTTGGCCAGTTGCGCCACGGCGCCCTTGGTCATTCCATATGCAGAGCTGCTGGCCTTACCCACAAAACTCTGATCGGAACCCATGAGAACAATACTCCCTTTCTGCTGCTGCCGCATATGAGGAAGTACGGCCTGCAAAATGAAATAAGTTCCCTTGATATTAATATCCACCAGGCGATCCAGTTCCTCGTCACTGGTTTGTTCAATGGTCGCAAACAAATGCACCCCCGCATTGGAAAATAGCAAATCAATCCGGCCTTCGGTATTTACAATCTGCTGAACAGCCTCGCGGATGGCCTGCCGGTCACGCATATCACAATGGATATACACTCCGATCTCATCATTCTGCTCCATGATATCCAGGTTATAAACCCTGCATCCCTTTTGATGCATCAGTAAACGGGTTGCTTTTCCAATACCGGATGAGGCGCCGGTAATAATCAGAACGGGTTGGTTGGTAGGCATGAAAATTGTTTCTGCAGGGAAGTTAGGAAATTAAGGGTAGGCGGACTTCTGCGGCCCGGTTTTTCCCGTTCAGACAAAGCTTCAGGCTGGCCTAAAAACCGTACCTTTGCACCTCTTGAAAAATCCTGCCGATTGGCAGGCAGGGAGGCATCAAACACATGAAGAATATTCGTAATTTTTGTATCATCGCTCATATTGATCATGGTAAATCAACCCTGGCCGACAGGCTCTTACAAAGTACCGGCACGATCACGGACCGTGATATGATGGACCAGGTGCTGGATGATATGGACCTGGAAAGAGAAAAAGGGATTACTATCAAAAGCCATGCAATCCAGATCAATTATAAACACAAAGACGGACAGGAATATATCCTGAACCTGATTGATACACCCGGCCACGTGGACTTTAGCTACGAAGTGAGCAGGGCCCTCGCTGCCTGTGAAGGATGTCTTCTTTTAGTGGATGCAACACAAGGTATTCAGGCGCAGACTATCAGCAACTTATATCTGGCAATTGACAATGATCTTGAGATCATTCCTGTTGTCAATAAAATTGATATGGACGGCGCCATGATTGAAGAAGTGGAGGACCAGATTGTGGAGCTGATCGGTTGCAAAAGGGAGGATATCCTGCATGCTAGTGGTCGTACCGGTCTGGGCGTGGATAAAGTACTGGAATCAATTGTTGAAAGAATTCCGGCCCCAAAAGGTGATCCGCAAGCACCACTTCAGGCCCTGATCTTTGACTCTGTATTCAACTCCTTTCGCGGGATCATCGTTTATTACCGGATCCTGAATGGCTCTATCAAAAAAGGTGACCAGGTTAAGTTTGTCAGTACCGGTCAGGTTTATGGGGCTGATGAAGTGGGGATTTTGAAATTGAAAATGACAGAAAAACCGGCCGTGATGACCGGTGATGTGGGATATATCATTACAGGGATCAAAGTGGCCAAGGAAGTAAAAGTGGGTGATACCATTACCCTGGCCAATAACCCGAATCCACAAATGATCCAGGGCTTTGAAGAAGTAAAGCCCATGGTATTCGCCGGTATTTTCCCGGTGAATACAGATGATTTTGAGGAACTGCGTGACTGCATGGATAAACTCCAGCTCAATGATGCCTCACTGACCTATGAACTGGAAACTTCTCAGGCCCTGGGCTTTGGTTTCCGTTGCGGATTCCTGGGAATGCTGCACATGGAGATCATTCAGGAAAGACTGGAAAGGGAATTTAACCAGACAGTGATCACCACGGTGCCCAACGTGAGTTTTATTGCTTACACCACAAAAGGTGAGAAGGTGATCGTGAATAATCCGACAGAATTTCCTGATCCGGTGAAAACAGAGCGTATTGAAGAACCCTTTATCAAAGCTCAGATCATTTCCAAACCTGAATACATTGGTAATATCATGACCCTCTGTCTCGGCAAAAGAGGAATCCTCATGAACCAGAGCTACCTGACCCAAACCAGGGTAGAGCTGATCTTCGAAATGCCCCTGACCGAGATTGTATTTGATTTCTACGATAAACTGAAGTCACAAACCCGGGGTTACGCCTCCTTCGATTACCATCCGATCGGTTACCGCGACAGTGATATCGTTAAGATGGATATCCTGCTCAACGGCGATAAAGTGGATGCCCTTTCTGCCCTGATCCACCGTAGCAGATCACATGATTTTGGCCGTAAACTTTGTGAGAAACTGAAAGAGCTGGTACCCAGACAACAATTCCAGATTGCCATTCAGGCCGCCATCGGTGCAAAAGTGGTCGCCCGTGAAAATATCTCTGCGATGCGGAAAGATGTAACGGCAAAATGTTATGGTGGTGATATCAGCCGGAAACGTAAACTCCTCGAAAAGCAAAAGGAAGGAAAGAAAAGAATGAGACAGATCGGCAATGTGGAAGTGCCGCAGGAAGCTTTTCTGGCCGTGCTGAAACTGGATGAGTAATCCGGCAGAAGGGAAATCTGAGACATGAGACGGAGACCCGGATGCTGAATGGATAAAGTAATACGCATAATAGTTCCAGAAACGCTCCATGAAATTATCCTCTATTATCAATTACCCCCTGGGGTGGCTGGGATTGCATTTATCCAGAAAGAAAAATAATCAGCCTTCATCCAGCATTGACATTGAAAACGACCAGGAGTTTATGCAGCTTTATGAAAAAGTAAAGCCATATAGCCTGGTGGAACTGGAAAGGTCTTATGCCCTGTATCAATCTGTTTTATATATTATCAGGAATCAAATCCCAGGTGATTTCGTAGAGTGTGGAGTATGGAAGGGTGGGAGCTGCATGCTGATAGCCCTTACATTATTAAAGGAAAATAGTGGCAGCCGGAGAATATGGTTATACGATAGTTTTGAAGGAATGCCCAAACCAGGTGACCAAGATGGTCCGGATGAAAAAAGTGAATGGGTCAGGAAAAGTACCGGTACTGATTCCAGCAACTGGTGTCTGGCCAGTGAGGATGAAGTAAGGCAAAATATTTACAGTACCGGCTATCCGGTTAATCTATTCAGCATCATTAAAGGAAAAGTGGAGGATACTTTGCCGGGCACAATTCCGTCACAAATTTCCCTGCTGCGGCTTGACACCGACTGGTATGCTTCTACCAAACATGAACTTATTCATTTGTACCCGCTGCTGCCCAAAGGTGCTGTGCTGATTATTGATGATTACGGTGCCTGGCAGGGAGCAAGAAAAGCAACTGATGAATATTTTGGGAACACAGTATTCCTGCAACGAATTGACTGGACAGGCAGGATGTTAATTAAATAACTGGTGCTGGCAATAACCACTTCCTTCCGCACTTAGTGTTGATCAAACACTTTCTGCCATTTTTTGTAAATATTTTCCGGATAATATTGCTGAACAGCCAACAGGCTTGCCGAAGACATTTTTACTCTTTCATCCTGTTCTTTAATGAGGGTATTAATGGCAGTTTTCAAGGCTATCGTATCCTCCGCTTGTACAACTAAACCAGTGATACCATGCTGAATAATCTCATTGGGGCCGCTGGGGCAATCAAAGCTGATACAGGGAATTCCCCAGGACATGGCTTCGAGTAAGACAAGCGGGAAAGCCTCAAACCGGGATGTCATGATATAGACAGCGGCTTGCTGATAATCAGCACTGATATCTGGTCCGGCAGGAGATTGAAGCAGCAGTCTGTTTTCCAGTTTCTTTATTCTGATAAAATCTTTTACTTCTGTTTGCATGGGCCCTTCTCCAATCAGCTTCCAGGTCCATCCTGGATTTTCTATCAATACTTGTTCCGCTATTTGCAGTAAAAGGTCGATACCTTTTCGATGAATCAGACCGGCCACTGTTAACAATTGCTGATTGGTATTCCGTTGATGGCTTTCCTGTGGCCGTGTAAAATTAGGAATGACCACTGTGTTTCCCATTGAATGCAGGATAGCGGCCTCCTGTTTGTTCAGGCAAACCAGGGTGTCGATTTTTCGGTACGCCTTTTTGGTAAGGGCCGTCCAGAACCTGTTTTTTTTAATCCAGTAGTAATGATGATGCTCCCAGGAAAAGACCCTGTATTGTTGCTGCAGGCCTGAAAAAACAATAGCAGCAGTGAAATGATATTCTGTGGCTATGATGATATCGGGTTGTATGGCATTCACCTTTTTTTTCAGCAGGCGGGTATGTTTCCAGAACCACCATTTCCGTAGAATGGGATTGCCTTTTTCTGTAATTCCAAAATGTACTGGAAGGTGATCGATTTTCACAGATGGGTGAACTGGGAAATAAGTGGCTGAAGTATGATCCAGAATTAACAGCGTCACCGGGTGACCATGTGAGGCAAAAAGACCAGCGGTTTCCGTCACAGCTTTTTCGTAGCCGCTGGGTACATCCAGGGATGAGGAGACCAGCAGTATATTTTGTTTGGTAGACAAGTTCAGATCTTTTTTGCCAGCTGAAAAAGCCACCTCTTAAACCTGGTACGGATGCGAAGCCGGTGCCTGAATTTGTAAGAGGCGGATTCATATTTTTTTAAAGGCAGATTGTCCAGTTTTTTCAGGAGGTCATATCCATTTTCCAGCAGCGATGTCCGGTATGATTCAAAATAAGGGAGTAAAAGGGCATCATTCCGGTTCAGGATTTGCCGGATGGTTTCAAAGTTGAAATGGATAAACAACAATGGATCTTTTCCGCCAAGTAACAGTTGTCCATCCTGCAGGCTGCGGGGATTGCAATGTATATTCCAACTCCCCGCGTTGCAGCCTTTGTGCCGCAGGATATGAACATTTTCATCGAGTACCGGTAATAAATCAAGGTAGCGCTGGTCTGCAAATACTCCCAATGATTCATCTCTTTCCATTTGCTGAAGGATTGCGGCAGCCCACCATTCGAGCAGGGGCCTTCCTGACCGGCTGGCGCCAACCAAGCCGGCATTGAACATGCCAATACGGTTGTTCATGGCAATATTTTCCGGGTCAGCCAGCGGTTCAGTACTGATGCCATGCGGAGAAAGCAGGAGCGGGGCCCCCTCCAGTTCCCCGAAAAGAAAGGAAGCATCTCCTGTAAAAAATAAATCACTGTCCAGATAAATTACATTTTCATATCGCTCCAGCAGTAAACTGATATAGGCGGGTTTCAATGCCCAGCGAATGATATTATCTGTTTCGCCATATTTTTTCCGGATAGATTCGGATAAACCATGATCCTGCAATTCTTCGATCCGGTTAAATAAAATATTGCCATTTTTTTCTATAACAGTATTGGCATTTTCACCAACAATCAGCACCTGCAAAATGGAATCCGGCATATAACGGGCCAGCGACTGGTACATTGTACGAGTGAAGGGGTAATAGTCGGGACTGATGATCGTGCAGAAACAATTCATATCAGATTAGTTCTTCCATGTATTGTAAAAGTAATGGTGTCCATCTATTCACACTGTATTTTTCTTCTGCTAATTTTCTGCCTGCTAAACCCAGCTGATTACATAGTGCGGGATCTTGCTTCAGCAGTTGAAGTGATTTCATCCAGTCTGTTTCAGTGGACGGTCCAAAACCCAGATCTGCTTCCTGCAGAATTTCTCTGTTTTTCCCAACAGGCGAAACCAGTACTGGTTTGCCACAGGCCATATACTGCAACATTTTATAGCTGCATTTGCCGCGCGTCCAAGCCGTATCAGGAAGCGGCATAATCCCTACTGAGAATTCGTTGATCAGCTCATTTTCATTTGCAGCCGACCACTGCCTGAACTGGATTTGTTTTTCGTCGTATGGAAGATTGCCCATTGGATGGTCAGCTACCACGATTAGCCGTGCATCTTTATTTTGTTGCAGGAATTGAATCAAAACATCTTTGATCGCATCCAGGTATTGCTGGTTTTGATATGTGCCAATCCAGCCAATATTAAAATGATCAGCCTTTTTACTGCTGGGCTGCAACATGGCAGTATCAACTGTAGTGGGAACGATTCTTACATCTTTATGAAAACGCGCAGCATAGTCTGCGAGGTAACTGTTACCGGCAAAAATCAATTGTGAGCGGGTTATTTTTTGTTGTACTTGTTTTTCACCTTCCTGTAACCAGATCGCATCATCGAAATCAAATACTACGGGTTTACGTAATTGCTTTTCCCAGAATAAATGCTGTAGCTGGATCAGCCGGTTCTGCCAGATAATATCATATCCCGATTGCTGAATCAGCAAAGGCATTCTGCCGATCGATTTGATCAGGTCACTGCTGCGCCAGGCATTGATCCCGCTGATCTTTTGCAGGTTTTTTGCCCATCCCGCAGGATTAGCATCTCTCAGGGGCCGGTAATATTTACAGCGGAGCTGATGACCTGATGATTGAAAGGGAACTTCATACTGCTGAATCCTGACCCTGGAAGCCGGATCAAACGGAGATGATATGAGTCCTAGTATTTTCATTTGCGAAACAGGGATCGGATAGCTTTGAGGGGGGATAATAAAATATGACCCGCACGGTAAGTCAAGGTTTGCTTCACAGCCATTTCCATGGCTTTTACCTGTTCCGTCACAGATTGCTGATGATAAAATATACTACCTCCGGGTAGCTGAATGGGCTGATCCGCTGCAATACCAATATGATACATTACAGGCGGAGTTTTTTTCAGAATGCCATTATAATCGCCGGTAAACAGGCTATTGAGAGATGGATCCTTTTCCTGGAGGAGGAGGGAAGCATGAATGGATTGTTGTTTATAAAAACCGGTAAATGCAAAGAAACCGGCTAGCAATTCCCTGAACTCGTTTTCGTATAATTCCTTTTGGTGAAATGGATTCTGGTAACCGGGCTTGTCTGAATAATTCGCTTTATCAGGTGTTGAAATGAGCAATACACCGCCAGGCTTTAATACCCTTCTGATTTCTTTCAGTGCCTGTTCCTGTCCGGTGATATGTTCCAGCGTTTCAAAACAGGTCACCAGATCAAAACTATTATCAGGGCAGGGGATGGCTTCAATGGAGCCTTCTAAAAAATTATTCCGTGCATCGGGGTATTGCTGTTTCGCTTTGCGTATGGTTGCCGGATCAATATCAACGCCTGTAACTTTTAATGCCTGGCTGGCCAGTAGCTGACAACCATATCCTTCCCCGCAGGCAATATCCAGTACCGTTTTTTCATGGGCAAAATCAACGGCAATTGCATAACGGTGCAGGTGTTCCAGCATGGTTTCATTGGTAATATGCTTTTCCAGGCGCTCTCCTGTCCATTCTTTTTGGGCCATATCAGGATATTTTTTTCAGGTACCCGTTTGTATTGAAAGTGGCGTTCTTTCCAAAAAAATCACAGTACCGGCGATCAACAATGAATTCCGGATGATGCTGCAGGTATTCACTGATGGCTTTTCCTGGTCCTCCATTGAATTCCTTTTCCATACCGAGCTCACGTACGATACCATCTTCAACGATATAATAGGAGTCTTTTGTTACAAAGGGACCAAATTTTTCCAGGCAGGCCATTGAATCTCTGTATTGGTGAGACCCGTCCTCAATGACCAGAATGGTTCCGGCATTTACTAAAAGTCCGGTATCATACTGTTCATACCCACTTTTTAAAACCTGGATCCTTGCATGCTGTTGCAGTAATTGATCTTCCTCGTTAGAAGGAATATCAACAGTATGAATCATTCCCCGCCCATTCAATTCCAGCAGGTCGGCCAGGTAAAGAGTGCTTCCGCCTTTATTGGTACCGATTTCCAGTATCAGGTCCGGTTGCAGATCAAAAATGAGCATCTGGTACAAGAGATAGTCAAAGGGACATTTAATAGCAGCAACGCCTTTGTATGTTACCTGGTGGTGCCCCAGGTATATATCCTGTAACTTGTATTTGGTATCAGATTTAATCCCCAGCATCTTTCAGCTTGTTTTATTGAGTTCCCAATCGAGCAACGGGCGTACAATACCCGGGAAATGTTCTGCATAACGACCCCTTGCCGATGGTTTATTGAAATCAGTGTATACTTCAAAAGTCAATGCCCGCTGATCGTGTACCAGGATATCCAGCGGCTGCGGATTGAAAAGTGCAAAACCCGTATCAAAAAGCCCTTCAGGTAAGAGGTTGCCCGGAATCCAGACGGTGACCCTGTATAAGCCCTTCTCTTTTTTTCCCTGTTCCATGATATCCTTAGTATCATGGGCATTAAACACATTCACCTGTTCCTGATTATAAATATTTAATCCATGAGAAAATTTCAAATGATCTTCCCTGACTTCATATTCCGCAGTAATACCAATTTTTTCAGTGGTATCAAACCGGGCACAGGACTCTCCGAGCTGATTATGCACCCAGATTTTCCGAAGGGATACTTCATTATTCTCTGATACCAGACCCTTCTCCCAGTTTTTTTCCGATAGGGTATTCAGATGAGCAGATACGTATTGATTGATGATCATTCCTGTTTCCCCTTTGTTGATGACCTGACCTTCATGTAACAGGATGCAATGCTGGCAGAAATTGCGGATACTGTCAAGGTTATGACTGACAAATACAACTGTTCTGCCTTGCCCTGTACTCAGCTCCTCCATCTTCTGCACGCATTTTTTCTGAAACTCCAGATCACCCACCGCCAGCACTTCATCAATTAAAAGAATTTCTGATTCAAGATGTGAGGCCACAGCAAAAGCCAGTCGCATCTGCATCCCGCTGCTGTAATGCTTTAAAGGCGTATCAATAAATTTGCTGACACCGCTAAAGTCAATGATCGCATCCAGTTGCCGGTTGATGTCTGCTTTTTTCAATCCCAGAATGGATCCGTTCAGGTATATATTTTCCCGCCCAGTTAATTCCGGATGGAAACCGGTACCAACTTCCAGTAAACTTCCAACCCTTCCTCTGATGGTGGCTTCTCCTGTAGTTGGGGGAATGATCCGGCTGATGATCTTGAGGAGGGTACTTTTGCCGGCACCATTTCTGCCAATGATTCCCACCCGCTCCCCGGGTTGAATATCGAGATTGATATCCCGGAGTGCCCAGAATTTATCATCCTGCTGCTGCCGGTGACGAAACATATTTTTTACCGTACCGGAAATGATATCACGTAAAGCAATATAGGGTTCCGCAGCTGCCAGTTTGTATTGCTTGCCCAGGTTTCGTATTTCAATAGCTGCTTGCATCAGGCGAGGTCGGCAAAATAAACTTCAGTTTTTCTGAAAAAATAAATTCCGGTAAAAAGGAGTACAATGGAAACGGCTGTTCCCTGTAGCACCAGTGTCCAGTCCAGTGCTGTATGAAACAAGGGTGCCCGAAATAATTCAATAGAGGCACTTACCGGATTAAAAGACAAAATGGTTTTTAACCAGGGTTGCCGAATCTGATGGATCGGGTAAATCACCTGAGTTGCAAAAAACAAAAATTGAAGCAGAAAAGGAACGGTATACCTGAAATCGCGATACTTGGCGGTGAGTCCTGCCAGCAGTATCCCTGCACCGGTGGCAGTGATCAATACCAGCAATATACCGGCTGGGAATAAAATCATTGCCTGCCAGCTGAATGATTGCTGATAAATGATACAGAATATAAGAAAGGCCAGAAAGCCCATGATAAAGTCAAAGAATGCAACCAGCACAGCAGATCCTGGAATGATCAGACGGGGGAAATATATTTTCCGGATGATGGCTGAATGCTGGATAATACTCTCACTGGCATGTGATACCGCGGAATGAAACAGCCCCCATAAAATAAGTCCGGATAAAACAAAAATCGGATAGGGCAGGGCTCCGGTATTGATCGACCAGCCTTTTGAAAATAGCAGTGTAAAAAGGGCCATCATCGCCAGCGGCTGGATCAGGGCCCATAAGATTCCAAGTGAAGTCTGTTTATAACGGACTTTAATATCCCTCCAGGTGAAGAAGTAGAACAGTTCCCGGTATTGCCATAATTCTTTCAGGCCTGCCGTAAAACGACCGGGTGGTTTTATGTAATAAATGAAGGATGACATTGGCTATAAAGATAACCAATGAGCTTTGAAAATGAAAGCTTTAGTTATCGTAGTTGATCGGGGGGCGGCCTTCCTTTGTTTTGTTCTTATCTGTTTTTTCCTGCAGTTTTTGTTCATTCCTGTTGCCCTTCGGATCTAGCAATGGCTCACCAACTGGTGCCTGTCCATCCTGCAGTTTAAAAGTGAAAACTTTGTCGATATGTACCCATTTGCCATTTTCCCATTTGAAACCTTCCTGGTCGCCATCAGGTACCATGGTCCATGCCAGTTCAGGCTGATCGGTTTCAGATACCAGGTGATCCACCAGGATCATTTCCATTTCAGGGATATAATTGACCAGGACACGTGTTCCTTTTTTGAATTCAATCCCAAAACGGTATTTTGGTTTTTTGGGAATACTATCTTTTTCATAAGTAAAAAAAGGACCGCCAAAAACAGGTTCACTTTTTTCATTAAAACTCAGTACATCCATCCATTTCATGCTGCTTTGAGCCCCGTTGGGGTCAAACCCAAAAAGTGTGTAATAGTTTTTTCCCTTGTGCTGGGTTTTAATGATGTTATAATAAACAGCACCAATCCAGTTACCCCTTCCCCGAACTGAATCTTCGGCACTCATGGTGAATTCGGAAACATCCCGGAGTGGGACCAACTTCATCGATCCGTCATTGGTTTTGAATTGTATGGCGCCTCTCTGCCGGTGGTAGTAATCATCATAACTGATACTCCAGGTAAAAATCCGGAAGGAAGTATCCGGCGCATATAATTTAGAAATACCTATCACTGAATCAAAAGGAAAGAAAAATGAATTTTTAATCTGCAGGGCCCTGACCAGCGTTTTTGTGAAGATACTGTCCGAAACCATCCTGTCCTGGGTCATGCTGTCAGTGACCATATACATGGCATATTCCTTCAGGGTATCTTCTTTGGCCCTGAGTTTCTTCAGGTCGGCCGGATTGATCTTTTGGCCGGCTGCC
>Ga0075163_10010503_pt1 | contig 12106 bp, 7 predicted proteins | sample JI1023141ADNA_FD_71478 | JGI IMG/M metagenome (GOLD analysis project Ga0075163, IMG submission 71478) | Wastewater effluent complex algal communities from Wisconsin, to seasonally profile nutrient transformation and Carbon sequestration -... | ecosystem: Engineered > WWTP > Effluent > Algae...
GGTCGACCTCCTCGACAGCCCGCGTCACGGGCACGTCACGAGCGCTCGCGCGCTTCAATAAGCCACATCATTTCAACGACTTAGAGAGTCATACGAAGTTGCTGGCGTAGCTCGGGTACGCCCGCGCCCCTCCCCTTCAACCCAAACACAAACGCCGTTTCTGACCCTCCCAGCCCCCTTCAGGGGGCTTTTTCATTTCCGCACACTCTGTGCAGGAGTTCGCTCGAGTACGCGGAAGTTGGCACTGGTACTGGCACGGACACGTCACGGATTTCGGCGCCCAGAGGCGCCGGTCGGACGCCCGACCTCCCTGAAGATGCCCTCGCGCGCTTGGCGCCACAGGAGCACCCGGCGGGCGCCGCTCCGATCGGCTCCGGCCGATCGGCTCCCAGAGCTTATCGACGAAACGCCGACGAGCGCCGCCTGTTCACGGCCGGGAAGCCATGCGGCGCCCCTACGAGTGGCACGGCGGAGATCTCCGTCAGCTCGTCGTCGGCTTGTAGCAGTTTCAGGGCCGTGTCGAGCTGCTGGGCGACCCTGGTGCGCTCGTCCGCGACGTCTATCGACGTTGCCTGCCGGTGCTTTCAGGAGCCTGGCGTAGGCGCGGAGCGCAGCGCCCTCGCGCAAGGTGCCGGACTCTTCGGCGAGCATTGGCCGAAGTTCGCAGGGCGGAGGCCTTTTTCTGCTCCCCGCTCTGTTCATCGATTTACTGGACTTCGACCGCGATCTCGGCGTCGGACCCCGTGCCGGGGCGGCGCTCGTCGACGATGCACCCGCTGCTCGCCGCGGCTGCGCTGGCGAGGCGGACGCCGATCCCACCGACGGCTCCAATCGGCCCGGCGTCGGCCAGCAGGACCGCGAACGCAATCGGTTACTGGCGTGACGAGCGCGTGGCTGGATTCGCGGCCAAAGCTGAGGCGCGCCCGACGCCCACGATGGCGTGCTCGCCGGCCGGCAGGGGTGGCCGTCCCCCGTGCCGCCGAGGGTGTGGCATGGCGCCTGCCCGGCTGCATCGCCCATCGCCGCCCTCGTCGTGCTGCGCAGGGTCGTCAGTCACGAGGCTCTCCTCGGGATATTGAAGCCGGACGGGCGGGGCGGGGACGGGCTTTACACATCGCCGCCGCGGAAATACAGCCGGGAACGCTCTGGCCGGAGCGTTCTTCGATAATAATACGATGGGGCGCGGGCGAGATTATTTTTTTTGGGCTGTCAGGAGTGCTGTGTTCGTGTTCAACAAGTCTTGAGCCCTCGCAGCATGTCTTCGGATCGATCCTCAGGGGCAAGGCTCCACCTCGTGCCCACAGAACCGAAGGAGAACCCTGGCCTGGGTGGTGGGTTCTCGGTCACTGAGATCTGTGAGGCGCTGGACGGCGCACGCGAGCTTCGCAGAGCGCTCGCTGCATGGCTGCTCATATTGGTCGATCGAGAGGTTCGCATCGCGCTCCGTCCGATTGCCGTACGGTACCGCCGCGATCTCCGTGATGCGGCCGAGGATCTCGTGCAAGACGTGATGATCGTCCTGTTCCACCAGGATGGGAAGGTGCTACGAGCATGGGACCCCGACCGGGGAATGCAGTTGCGCAGTTTCGTCTCCCTCGTGGTACGCCGCACCATCCTCCGGCGATTCAAGGGGTTTCGCGGTAATCCCTGGTCGACCGATCCAACGGACGCGTTCGATCTAGCCGCATCCTTGGACGATGGAATCGTCGCAGGCCCCTCCGTCTTGGCGGATATCGAGTACAGAATGCAGCTTGATATGGTGCTCTCGACATTGCATGCCTCACTGACCGAACGCGAGTGGCGCCTTTTCACCAAGCTGTACGTCGAGCAGCGAACTCCTGCGGATGTTGGCTCTGAGGAGGGAATGAAGGAGAACAACGTACACAAGTGGTGCTCACGCTTTCAGCAGCGGGCTCGTCAGATATTCGGCAGGCCCAAGGCGCCACCGCCTGCGTCGCCGAGTTTGCACGTGTCTTCGGCTGTAAGCCGACCGACGGAGCACAGGAGTTAGCGATGGCAAATCGACTTCTCCACGATCTTGGCGCACGCGCGCGTGATCTGCAAAAGACCGCGCCAAGCGAAGAGCCCGCGCCTCATTCCGATCCCGAAGCCGAGGCGAGGGCCGCCGCTCTGATGGCACCGCTGTCGCCCGAGCGGGCCAGATTCATCCTAGACCGAGCGCTCGCACCGGGGGATGTGCGTGCAAGGATGTTACTACCGGGGCCACGACGCTGGCGAGCCTCCACGATCGTGGCATGGTGCGCCTCAAGCGCAGCCGCGGCTGTGCTTCTGATCTCCACGCAGATCAAGGAACCCGCCGTCGGCGAACCTCCCACCGAGCTGGGCGTCAAGCGCCACGCGTCGCTCGACTACGAGGTAACGATCCTCGGAGCGCTCGGCGTCGAGAGGGGGGCAGAGCCAGTGGTTGCGGTGGTGCTCCCGGGTGACCCGATAAGGGTCCGATTGAGGCCGAACGGCGACGTCCAGCCCGGGCCGGCGCATGTGACGGTACAGGCGATCCAGGGCGACAAGATCCTGGATCTCGCGTGGGAGGTTCGTCCTGAGGGGGATAGCGGTGTGCTGGTGATGGAAGGTGCGGCAGACGATTTGATCCGCGGCGGGTGGGGCCGCTGGACGCTCGCCATCCACGTCGAGAGCGTCGGCGCGCGGTGGGATGGCAGCAGCAATGTGTGGGTCACCTCGGAGTTTGGCGATCGATGAGCCTGCTGTGGATCGCCGCGCTCGGACTCGTGTGGCCGCTCGCCGCGGGGACGTTACGCATCGCAGATCCTCAGGGTAGTGTTCTTGAGTTCGCCTGGGACGGCTGCGCGTCCGAGCGAGAAGGTCCGATCTGTGTGGTCGGAGCGGATGACGAGATTGTGCTCTGGGTGCGTGGCTCCGGGGGAGCATCGAACTGCGATACCCGAACGGACTTCACGCTCGGCGGCCATGGGTACAGGAGTATCGCCAGCGGCGCAGACGATGGGGGCTGCTGGTCGAAGCTCAAGGTTCACGATCCTGCGGGGGTCGTCGAGCTCCGCGGCGTGACGGGCGAGCCCGTGTGGAGGCTGCCGTTCTCAGCGTCGCCACGCCGAGATCCAGATGTGGTGCAGGCCATGTCGTGGCTAGACTCCGGCGACTTCGACCTGGCCAGCGCGGTACTGCGACCGGCGATCGGACGGCTGCGAATGCAGCCATCGCGGGCGCTGGATCTGGCCGATGGATTGAACGTCGCTCGAAAGCTCGCTTTTCGCACGGGGAGGATCACGGAGGGGGTAGATCTCGCGCAAGAGGCCCGTCACAGGTATCGGTCGCTCGGATGGACATCGGCGGCATGCGACATCACCTTCGCGCTCGTACATCATCACTGGTTCGACCGCGGCGACATGGCTGCAACGATGGAGGCGATGCGAGAGGGTGCCCGTTGCGTCGCGGCGATTCCACGTTACGCGGCTCATTATCGATTCAACCGAGCCGAGATGGGGGACGGGCACAGGGATGAAGTCAACAATTGGCTCGCGTATCGTAATGTCGACGTGTTCCCGCGCCGACTGCTGAATCACGACTTCGAGGTCGCCATCCTGTCTTCGCAGTACGTTTTGGCCGACCGCATGCGTCAGCTCGATGACGTGGCCAGGATCGAGGCTCGCCTCGACACGTTATGGACGGAGCTTGGAAGCGAGCGGTCATGCGGCCTGGCTAATGCTCTGGCGAACGTCAGCTGGTCGATGTTGATGCGCCACGAACGTGGCGAGGTGGTCGGCGACCCCCGAGCCCGCATCGAGCAGGCACTCGCGGTGTTTGCGGGAGCTACTCCCTGTCGCAGCCTCCGGAGCCGCCACAACGGAAGCATCAATCTCGCGCTTGCCGAGTTGCAGCACGGTGAGCCGCGGCGAGCGGAGCAGCTACTGTCCCCGCTGGAGGGGATCGATCTGGCCCCGGAAGAAGCCTTGTGGCGCCACGTGGTCCTCGCGCGAGCGGGCCTGGCTCTCGGTAACCTCAAGCAAGCGCAGATCCACTGCAAAAAGCTCGAAGAGCTCGCGCAGAGGCACGCCGATCCAACTTTCGCGTGGTACAGCGCGATCGTTCGTGGACAGATCTTCGAGGCGTTGGGCGAGCCCGAGCAGGCCCTCGGCGCTTACCGGGTGGCCGAGGTCGTGAGGGATGAACTGGCGCTCCCGCTGGCCTTGGGAGCGGGCCGAGAGCGCGCCGACGCAGAGTGGAATTACGGGGCTCGCCGGATCGTCGAGCTTGAGCTGGCCAGGGGCGGCGCAGGGGTCCTCGCGGCGATGCGTGACGCCCGGCTAGCCCGGCGGAGAGGGCTCCGCGTGATGGAGGCGCTTGATGTCCTGTCTGGTCCGCAGCGCCGTGCCCTGGTCGATCGGGTGGTCCAGGCCCGGGAAGCAATCGATGTGGATGCGCGCGGTGACGGCAGCCGCACTCGGCGTCAGCTCAATCGAGCCTTCATCGAACGACGCACCCAGCGCATGCACCTGCGGCACATCTTCGATGAAGCGCACACGAATGCGGAGCCTTCGGCGACCCGGTTACGGGAGCCGGCCCAAGGCGAACTGGTGCTTGTGTTCTATCCTGTCGAGGACCACTGGGTCGAGTTTGCCGCGACCACCTCCGGAGCGACCGTAGTCGACTTCCAGCCCGAGGGACTGTCAGATGAGGCGCTCGGACGGGCGCTGTTCGCCCCGATCGCTACTGCGATCGCTGAGGCTCGGACGATCCGCTTGATTGTCACCGGGGCGCTGCTGCAGCGCGATATCCATGGGCTCCCCCACCTGGGTCGACCCCTGTTCAGCCAGGCACCAGTCGCCTACTCGCTCGATCTGACGGAGGCCCCCATCCGCTCTCCGCTCGCGCGCGGTGTTGTGGTTGCTGCTGACCCGGGCGGCGACGTCGCACGCTTGCGCTTCGCCGAGAACGAACGCCTCACCGTCACCGCTGCCTGGAACCGGCTCGGGGTGGATGGGGTCAGCCTCGCAGGCCGGACCGCCACCAGGACCGAGCTGCTGCGCGAGCTCTCGCGTGCCGACCTTTTTCACTTCATCGGGCATCACGCTCCGCGAGCGGAGGCATACGGATCGACTGATCCATGGGACCATGAGCTCCGTCTAGCACACGGGATTGGTCTCGGCGTGGAGGACGTACTTTCCATGCCAGATGAGCATACGCCCCGGATCGTCATTCTGTCCGCCTGCCAGACCAGCTTCGTCGATCCAGAGGCTGCGAGCGGTGGGGTGGCGATCGGGCACAGCTTCTTGCTCCGTGGCGCGGAACTCGTGATAGCTACCTCGCGTCCAGTCGACGATGCCGAGGCAGCAGATCTGGTCGAGGCGTTCTACAGTCACGCGACCGACGCAGAAGCCCTTGCGCGACCGGCGACGCTGGCAGCCGCTCAGCGAGCTGTCCTGGGCGACAGTCTGTGCACGGATCGACCGGATGTTTGCGCATACCGTGCCTGGGTGCCCTGAGCCGGTGTGCGGTTATTACGAAAATACCCAAAACCTTGTCAGGGATTCGCCGCGTGATGGCAAAGAGCAATATTCCCAAGCATCGAACGAGACGAAAGTCACCGTGGCGCATGGTTCCACTCTTGCTTGCGCTCGGCGCTTGCAACGGCAGCGAACCGGGGTTACCCGGAATGGCGTATGTTGGTCGTGTGGGTGCAGGACAACCCTGCGGCGACTTCGGCTCCTGGCACGGATCCAGGGTCGGCGAAGAGGGTCTGCTCCGGCAGATCTGCGAATACACCTGGAGCGGCGCAGAACCACCGGACCTCACGGCCCTGCCGGATGGAGAGGATGGTGTGGAAGGCCTGTCGGCCAGTTCGCCGCGCGTCATTCCCCTGGCAGATGCATTCTCTACTCGCCCAGCGATCCGCAAAGCCCTATTTTCTGCGGTCATGGCAAGAATCGGCCGGGTTCCCGTCACCCCTGGCGAGACTCCCGCGTTCCTCTACATCATCGATACGATCCCGGAATCGCTGATGACCAGTGGGGCATCCCCGACCTCTCGCCATGGTCTTACACTCCGCGAACTGATCGAAAACATCCTCTGCGAATCGGGGAGGTGTTCGGCGAGGGTCGCCAGTATACTCGGCCTTCCGAGGGTGACCCCGGAGGCCATCGACCTCGAGCATGGAGGATCTTACGGTAGCCTCGTCGATCTGGCACGCGGCATCAACGCGGCGATCGATGACTGGGACCTCAACGGCAGCGATTCCCGACTGGTGCTGTTGTTGGCGGTTGGCTGGGAGCCGCGGGAAGAGCGCGACGTCGTGGAAGCAGGCGAAATGTCCCTCCTGGAGCTGCTCGCGCCCGGGAACGCAGGCGTCGACCTCCAGGCGGTACTCGGCGCCCTGACGCGGGCCTCATGCCGGGGAGCGCTCGTCGTCGCCGCCAGCGGGAATGCGTCCGGGGAGCCCTGTGAGCAGGCCGGGGCGATGGGCCCCGGATTTCTTCAGTCCTTGCGTACTCCCTCCGCGGTAGAATGTAGTCAAATCGGCTTCAAAACAGCGCCCCTGTACCCCTCGGTGTCAACGCCGCTGGTCCTGTCGGCGACCCAGGTAGGGCTCGACGGAGGTCCGCTGGCAAATGCTCGACCGGGCACATCGGCGCTGGTATCGGCGCAGGGCTCGATGTTCGGTTCCATGACCGGCGACAGCGAGCTTCTCATCGGGAGTTCGGTCGCCTCGACGGTGGTCGCAGCTACGGTCTCGGCGGTGTGGTCATCCTTTCCCGAGCTTTCGCGCGCGCAGATGTTCGAGGTTGTGCAGCGCGAGGCCGCCGCGCCGACGGGCCTGACCCGTGGTCCGCACGAAGTGACCCTATGTACCGCCCTCGCGGTGGCATGCGAGGCGTCCGGCGGCGCCGGTTGCACGGCGCTTCCCGGTTGTCCGGAGAGCAGCGACGTGGTCGTACAGGTCGCTGACCAGTTCGCCATGGCTCTGCTGCCGCGGCCGTGTGAGGCAGAGGACGGCGGTTGCAACGATCCGCGCGAGTTCGTGCTGGGGACGAATTTCCCGGCGAGCACGTCCACGAACGTTCATGCCTGTGGAGCGCCGACTAATCTTTGGCCCTCGGTCGAGGTGCCCGCCACCATGGTCGGTCCGGAGAACGACTGGGCAGAGCCGCAGCCCAAAGAGACATATTGCCCGACGTGCATCGCACAGCTTACGGCCAAGCCGGAACAAATCACCGTGGGCCTCGCCTTCAGGGCCCAGATCCCTACCCCCTACCCGCTGATGATTGAGGTCGAGACGAGCAGCGGCGTGGAGCGCTACGCGGTCGACACGGACCGCATAGACTGGGGTCCTCAAGGCGTCAACCTCGTGCATATTCAGCCGGCGAAGCGGTGGGCGAGCGTGCAGAAGATCCGGTTGTCTTATTATCTATCCGACAGCAGCGACGGGTGGCGATTGGTCTCCGAGCCGTTGCTGCGCGCCGACATCGCGACTTCGGACGGAGGACCGGCGCTCGACGGTCTTTGCGCCTGCGTCGGGGGAGAAGAAGTGCAACTGGTCTGCGGACTACCCCTCGGCCTCGGAGAGTCGGATCCGGACCACGACGGCGTCGGCCTGTTGTGCGATAACGCCCCGTCTATGGCCAATCCCGATCAGACTGATACAGATGTCGATGGATTCGGCGATATCGTTGATCTGTGTCCGACTCTGCCGTCGGGCTCGAACCTAGGCGACGCCGACCGCGACGGTATCGGCGATCCATGTGATCGGTGCCGACGGACGAGGGAAGACTACAACGTCAACGCAGAGCTGGCGAATGCTCCAGCGCACATGTGGGTCCGCAATATCCCACGCCAGGAGGACTTCGACCAGGATGGTATCGGCGACGTATGTGACAATTGCATTGTTCGTGCGAACTGCGGCGGCTTCGGGCCGGCCGCAGAGGGCCTCAGTCCCGCCGGAATCGGCGATCCGGTCCCTTTCGACGATCCAGCCGTCTGCCAGGTCGACTCCAACCCGTTCATCGGCGATCCCTGCATCCCAAATGGCGTGCCGCTCCTCCTGGACGGTGCCGCCGGGCCAGTCGGGCTGGGCAACGACGACGACTTCGACCAGGACGGCCTGCCCAACCTGACCGACAAGTGCCCACGCCAGCCCGTGTTGGCACAGGCCTGCGCCGGCGACGAGGACTGCCCGCAGTCCGCCGACTGCACCGGCAGCGTCTGCAACCACAGCGACAGCGACAACGACGGCCTCGGTGACCTGTGCGACACCTGCCCTGTGCACTCGAACCCCAATCAGGTCCAGGACGGCGGCCTCCAGAACGACGACCCCGATCAAGATTTCGTCGGCAGCCTGTGTGAGACCCACGATGAATGCCATGATCGAGCCGATGCCCGCCGCGTCGCCTTTTATACCAAGGTGGCCGACGGCCAGTGCTGCGTGCAGGTCTTCAGCGAGTCCCTGGGCATGACAGATCCGGGCCGCGCCGAGATCGACGAGGTGACCAAGATGTGCGAGGTCATCGACCCTACGGTTCCACTCACCGTCGACTGTCCGCCGGACCAGGAGGGAACCTCGTGCCGTCGGTTGCCGGAGGTGGTGCTGGCCAGACCCGGTGTCGTAAATTTGCCGCAGGGCTGCTTCGAGGCCGGTACGCCGCTCACTCTGGACAGCCCGGAGATCGCGGGCGACGACGAAAAGCTCTACAGCTTTTTGTGCCTCATGCCGCAGGCGGATCAGGACTTCGACGGCATCGGTGATCGCTGCGACCTGTGTCCCTTCGCGTTCGATCCGAACAACGAACCTCATAAGGAGGGGGGCCAAGTATGGCCACATCTCGGCAAGTTTTGCAGCGGTTCGTACGCTCCAGAGAAGAGTCCGTCGACTTGTGAAGATCCGTAGCGCGGCCCCGGGGCATTGGCCCGCAGCGAGTAAGTTGAATCCATGCGCGGGGAAATGGCGCTACTCGCGCAATGGTCGTAGTCCACAATGGCCGCGGAGTATCGCGAAATACATTGTCAGGGTCGGGGTAGACAGTGACTAAGAGTATATATGGGCGCGCCCCTGAAGACAGGTGAGGTTCTCATCCGCCGTCGGCGGCAGGCCCGCCTTTGCGAGCTGATCAACACCAGAAACGAGAAGAGTCAATGCAGAGCAACAATATCCAGACCACCTTCCTCGCCCTCATCGTCTCGCTCGTCGCTGCTTGCGACGACCCGTCGACCCCGTTCGCGGAGGACAGCTCCGCGGTGGATGACGTGCCGGCGTCCGAGCTCGAAGGCGACGTCGACGACGACGTGACGCCGCGTTCGGGCGGCAAAGCAATGACCTGGACGAAGAACAGCCACAACTCGTCTTTTGGCACCGACCACGTCGGCTGCACCACCTGCAACGCCTATACAGGGGACACCATGTGCACGGCATTTCTGCCGGTGCTGTGTATCAAGCAGGACGGATCGCCGAAGCCGAGCAGCCTCAGTGTCGACTTCCACAATGGCTGGGCCGGCGGTCATATCGCCACGACCCACGCGATCCAGGGCACGACGCTCACCAGCCTCCAGGTCGCCAATCAATTCTGCGTCGACTCGTTCGGCTCTGGCTGGCGGATGGCTGAATTCCACGATGGCAAGGGCGGATGGAACTGGCATGTTTTCGGGAACGTCAGGCAGGACACGAGGTTCTGGGTTCACATCAACGATCAGCCGAGCAACTGTTGGAATCTGTAGTCCCGCCGTGGGTGCTCGCTACGGCGAACGTCTGGGTTTTACGTACAACTTTGAAAATCGACCGCGGTGACAAATGAAGCCCGACGGTCGCACGATCTTCCCGGAGGAGCATTATGTCCAAGATCCGCCATGAGCTGGCCTTTGGTGCCGTTGTGATCAGCCTGGTTCCGATGTTCGTGGCGTGCGACGCCGACGACCTCGCCAACGAAACGGATGGGAGCAGCGGGGGGGACGCCGCGTCCGACACGGCAGAAGAGGTCGTGTTCGACCCTAAATATGAACTCGATGAGTTCCTGGACCCGGTCAAGTCGTCCAGGAAGTTCATCGACCCCCTTCCGGGGCCGAGCGATCCGTTCGATCCGTTCGAGCCGCAGCCGCAGCCGCAGCCGCAGCCGCAACCATATCCGACACCGCCTCCTGTCGACGATACGCCCGTCCTCGGTCGCCGGTCTCTCATCGAGACCAATCAGGTGGTACTCCAGCAGTTCTCGATGGACACGGTGCTCATGGCCGTGATCGGGAACTCGGGGAGCACCGGCACATCCACGGCGCTTCACGACCAGATCTTCGAGGCGTTCAAGACCAAGGCCGCGGGCGCACCCGGCATGCAGCACTGCGACGACGTAAAGGTCGGGCTCGCGCCGTCCATCAACGGCTTCCCGATCTTGTGTCCTCGCCCTGAGGGTAACCTAGTCGGCAAGATGGCGAGCTGGAAGGTGCTGGCGCTGGTCAATCGCTTCGACCTCGCGCCGACCACCGGGGCCGACTGCGGTGAGCAGCGCGTCATCCTCGCCAACACCGCGGTCACGCGGGTCTTCGTGATCTTCGAGGCGAAGATCCCGAACCCCAAGCCCATGCTGGGGATCCAGGGCTGCCGACCGATCGCTAAGTTCTGGGCCGACCTGTCGGGGGTGAACAGCACGACCACGCGGGCCGCCCTGCTCAAGAAGGCCTTCCTTACCGGTGACCCGACCCTCACCGCGGCCGGCTTCGCTCCCTTCATGAAGGCGCAGCACTTCACCGAGGCGGCCGGACAGATCCGCACGAACAATTTCGTGCAGGCGCCATGGACGCTGCGCGAGCACAAACTTGTGGTCGCCCCCGTCAACGGTGTGCAACGGGTCGTGGCCCGGCTCTCTCCGGTCGCCAACGACTCGCATGGGCCGACTTGGGACGAGACGAAGGTGACCCCCAATGGCGCGATCTGCCGACAGGCGATCCTCGATAATCTCGGCACCCTGCTCGGCGATGATATGTCCGTGCTCGGCATCTCCCTGCCGAAGGCGTGCTGGTCCGGTGAGAGCCGGGACGACGCCGATCAGGACTACCCGATTCACCTCGCCAAATCGCCAACCTTCCGCCAGCAGATCTCAGCGAAGGTTCAGGCGCTGAAGCCGGGCAGCACGCTGACCACGACGCAGGTGGCCAACCGCGCGCGCTTCGCGTCCTCCTGCATCGGATGCCACCAGCAGGCCACCGGCCAAAGCATCGGCGGCGGACTGACGACCCCGACCTCGCTGGGCTTCGTGCACGTGTCCGAGCAGGGCTCCGAGCCGTGCGGCGACGGCACCACGTGCTTCCAGATCTCCCCGGCCCTGAAGAACGTGTTTCTACCGAAGCGCCTAGACGTCCTTAACGAATTTCTCGGCATTGCGGTGTTGACCACCGAGCAAGACGAGACCCTGCCGCTCGCCGCCGCGGTACCACACTCGTCCGCGCACGGAGCGGGCCGGACGCTCGGTGGGGCAATCGTCGGCGCCCACTAACGATTGTCGCCCCCGGGCCGGGGGCGACTCGGCTCTCAGATCCTGTCGCTCCCGGTCATCCCGGACTGTTGAACCAGAGCTAATTTCCCGGCTGGAATCCCTTAAGCGCATCGCTACAAGATCGGGCCGAAGCTCGGGATCTCGTCGCCGCGCCTCGCAGAGGCCGCCCTCGCACGGGGTGTGCCGGGTCGAGCTGAGCGCGTAGCTTGACCGCGTTTCGGGTCAGGCTCGGACCGGGGAGTGAGGCCTGGAGATCACGGGCCGAGCGCGGCACGAATACCCGCGACCCCACCCGATATGGCCGGAGCGAACGGGTAGAGCTCGCGCCATGAACAACGACAAGCGGCGAGAGATCGCCATGTGGCGGATGAGTATTCTCGGCGCGCTGGTCAGCGCGCGTCTCGAACACGGGGACAGGAGGGCCCGCGCGCCCAGATCGTCGGCGACATCAAGCGCGTACTCGTGACGCTCGTCGACGAGCGCGGCGTCGTCCCCATCATCGTCCTCGACGAGGCCCACTCCCTCCGCGATGAGGTCCTGCACGAGCTCCACGGCCTCACCAGCCTCGACTTCGACGGCCGCGATTACCTCACCGTCTGGCTCGTCGGCCACCCGCGCCTCGACCGTCGCCTTCGCCT
>Ga0075163_10010504_pt1 | contig 12106 bp, 10 predicted proteins | sample JI1023141ADNA_FD_71478 | JGI IMG/M metagenome (GOLD analysis project Ga0075163, IMG submission 71478) | Wastewater effluent complex algal communities from Wisconsin, to seasonally profile nutrient transformation and Carbon sequestration -... | ecosystem: Engineered > WWTP > Effluent > Algae...
AGAACAGCAAGGAGCTCTGCTGGCACCACGCCATCCCCGAGATGAACCACAACGAACTGGTGGGTTGGGCCGGTGGCAGCAGTGATGTGGCCGTGGTGATCTTCCGTCACAAGGAGGACCATGAACGCACGCAGATGCGGATGGAGATCAACAAGGCTGTTTTCGCCAAGTACACACCGCACGTACACGAAGTGTGGAGCAAGGGCGACACCGCCTTCGCGCGCCAGCTTTTCCTGATCAGCCTAGGCGATTGGGTGAGCTACTACTGGGCCGAAAAGAAAGGTGTGGACCCCACGGAGATCGCCGTGATCAACATGCTCAAGGGCAAGCTGGCCGAAGTGAAGTGATTGGCCGCAGAGTCGCAGAGACGCAGAGAAAACTCGTGGAGGTGACCTACAAGGAGCTCTCCGGTGCGATCATAGGCGCGGCGATCGAAGTGCACAGGGAGCTTGGCCCCGGACTATTGGAGAGCATCTATGAGCATTGCCTCGCGAAGGAGCTCAGGTCTGTCGGTCTACCTTTCCTTCAGCAGCACCCTGTCCCGGTCCGTTACAAAGGCGAGCAACTGGACCTGGGCTTTAGACTTGATCTGTGGGTTGATCAGCGCATCATCATTGAGATCAAAGCGGTTGAGGATATCCATGATGCCCACCTTGCACAGACCTTGAGCTACTTGAGGCTGACAGGCTGCAAGCTTGGCTTGCTCCTCAACTTCAACGAACCGGTGCTGAAGAACGGCATCCATCGCGTGGTGAACGGCTTGAATGAACCCTGACCTGAACGCACTCTCAGCGCCTCCGCGCCTCTGCGGCCATCCCATGCGAAAAGTCCACTTCCAAGACCTCGGCCTCGTTGACTACGCTACGGCGTGGGACTACCAGACCAAGCTCTTCCAGGCCACCATCGACCGGAAGATCGCGAACCGGAACCTGCCCGAAGACCAACAGGTGCCCACCGAGGACCGCCTGCTCTTCGTGGAACATCCGCACGTCTACACGTTGGGCAAGAGCGGCAAGCAGAGCCACCTCCTGCTGAACGAAGCGGAGATGCGGGAGAAGGGCGTTCAGTTCTTCCCCATCGACCGCGGCGGCGACATCACCTACCATGGCCCAGGGCAGATCGTCGGATACCCGATCTTCGACATGGACCACCACTTCACGGACATCCACCGCTTCCTGCGAACACTGGAAGAAGCCGTGATCGGCACATTGGAATTCTATGGCATCAAGGCCGGTCGCATTGAAGGCCTTACCGGTGTGTGGCTGGACTGGGAGGATCCCTTCAAAGCCCGGAAGATCTGCGCCTTCGGCATCCGCGCCAGTCGTTGGGTGACCATGCACGGCTTCGCCTTCAACGTGAACACCGACCTCAGCTACTTCGAGAACATCATCCCCTGCGGCATCACCGACAAGGGTGTTACCTGCATGGCCAAAGAGCTCGGCGGGCTGCTGGACATCGAGGCGGTGAAGAACAGGCTGAAGCTGGAGCTGGCGGACCTGTTCGATGTGGAGCTGGTGGGGTGAGCCTTCTATTTTCGGGGCCGATGAACACCCGCCCCCTCGACCGCTTGGTTGCCGTGCTGGCCGGGGCACTGCTAGCGCTCCTCGCCGTGCGCACCTTCCACTGGTATCCGCTCCTGCCCGATCGTTTCCCGATCCACTTCAACGGCGCTGGCGAACCGGACGGCTGGTCGAACAAGGGCGCGGCATGGTTCCTGGGGCCTGGCCTTGCGCTGGTGCTCGGCCTGTTCCTCTACCTGCTGGCGAAGGGTCTTCCCTCCTCGGCAAGCCGCTCACCCTCCTCTGTGAACCTCGCGCGGAAAGACCTCTTCCTCCGCCTTTCGATCGAAGGCCGCACCGCGGTGATGGCGCCCACGAGCACCTACGTGCTGTGGGTGTTCATGCTGTTGCAAGGGCTTTTCCTGTACATCGTGGAAGGCATGGGGCGCATGGCCACCGGTGCTTGGACGGTGCTGCCGGTGTGGCCCGTGTTCCTGTTCCTGGCCGGTGTGCTCGGGGCGCTGCCGCTTCTGGTCCGCTCTACGAACAAAGCCTTGATATTCGCGTGTTCCAAAGAGGGCGTCGCACGCTGAGCGCTGGTTTGGGAGGCGGTGTACTTTCGTAGCCACAGAAGCATCCATGCGCATCCTGAAGAAGATCCTGATCTGGACCGTTAGCATCCTGGCTTTGCTGATCGCCCTGGCCTATTTGACCGGCAACGGCCATTTGGTGCGCGGCATGCGCTACACCTACTTGATCGGTCGTGGTTCGCCGGAGATCGACGACCGCGACTTCTTTCCATACAACACCATCGCGGCCTCCGCGCCACAGCCCTGGCCCATGGGGTCGCGCTATGGAAAGCTTGTGTTGAAGCCTGAGCAGGAAAAAGAACTGAAGGACCTGTACAGCATAGGCTTCGCAGTGATCCAGAACGACAGCTTGATCTTCGAGCAGTACTGGAACGGCTGGGACGCTGACAGCGTGAGCAACAGCTTCAGCGTGGCCAAGAGCTACGTGAGCGTGCTTACCGGCGTTGCGATCCAGGATGGTGTGATCAAGAGCGTGCAACAACCCGTGGGCGACTACCTGCCCGAGTTCAAGGAAGGCTGCTACGCCAAGATCACGATCGAGAACGTGCTGACCATGGCCACCGGTCTGGACTGGAGCGAGAGCGGCGCCAACCCGTTCAGCGACAACGCCAAGGGCTACTACGGCACCAACGTGCGCGAGCTGAGCGTTACGCAGCCTTGTCGTGACGAACCCGGCAAGGAGTTCGACTACATCAGTGGTGGCACGCAGATCATGGCGGAAGTGATCGAGGCAGCGTACAAGCGCCCACTGGACGAGCTGGTGCGCGAGAAGATCTGGACGCCGTTGGGTTGCGAGCACGACGCCTACTGGGGCAAGGACCGCGCGGACGGCGACTTCAAGGCCTTCTGCTGCCTCTATGCCACGGCCCGTGACTTCGGACGCATTGGACAGATGTACCTGGACAGTGGCATGTGGCACGGCAAGCAGGTCGTACCGCGCGATTACTGGCAAGCCTCCATCACCCCGGCGAAGCTGATGGACAAGGGCAAGCCCAACGCCCGCTACGGCTACTTCTGGTGGCTCGCGGAGATCGACGGCAAGCCCATCCACTACTGCCGCGGCTTCCATGGCGAGTACGTGGTGGTGATCCCGCACGAGCGGCTCGTGTTCGTCCGCACTGGCATGAAACGCGAGGAGGTGAACGCCGAAGGTCACCCGCAGGATGTGTTCCAGTGGATCGCGATCGCCCGCGAACTGGCTTCACGCAAGGGCTGAACCAGCATGCGCAAGGACATCCACTCCCCCAAGGTTGAAGGCGTGGCCATGGCCGTGGTGCGCGAACCGGATGAAGAAGGTGAGGAGGCGTGGTATGTGTACTTGGTGAACCAGAACGACTTCGCGCTCGAGAACGTGCTGGTGAGCTCCCGTGGCTATGGCGAGATCGCGGGCGAAGCGCGCAAGACCAGTGAGATGCGACACTTCATCGGTCAGCTGGGTCCCAAGAGCTGGGCACGCATCGAGCGCATCATGGAGGATGTGTTCGCCCTGAGCAACCAGTTCTGGTTGAGCTTCTACATCGGTCATGAGCTCCACGACAAGAAGTACATCTTCCTGCCGGAGAGCATTCAGGAGGACAACTTCACCACGGTGCCGCTGATGAAGATGCGCGGCGTGATGATCCAGTGAGCGCTGTGCCCAACGGAGCCGCCTGTGTTGCAAAGGCGCGGAGCCCTTGGATACCTTGGCCGCCGGCATGAGCCTCCGCAAGTTCCTTCTTCGAGCCCTGCTCTTCCTGGGCCTCCCACTGGTGTGCCTGTCGCTCGGTGAATGGTGGTTGCGCTCGCGCTTGTTCGGCGACGATCCCGCCTATGCCAGCTGGCGCGACCCCGACCTGTACACGTGGCGTTACCCGGTGGATGGCCACATGGTGCGCAGCGATGATCACGCGAAACTGGCCGTGCGTTGGGGTCAGTTGGATCTGCGAAAGGACCACCCGCATCCGTTGCTGGGTTGGCATGGCGACCTGGACAGCCTGACCCTATTGCCCCCGGCCTTCGACCCGAATGATCCGCGCGCTCCGCTCGTGCTCTTGGGCTGGGGATGGGAACGCCACCATTTGGTGGAGGAGCTGATACGCGATACAAGCCTTTCAAGGCAGCACCGTGTGATCGACCTCAGCGTCGATCAGTTCGCGCTTGACCAGGACCTGCTGTTGCTCGAGCATACGCGCACCACCTTGAAGGATGCCATCGTGTTCCTGTGGGTAGACCTTGACGAGCTGGACCGGTTGCACCGTGCCTTCATGGACCGACCGAAGCCCTGGTTCACGCAGGATGTGTACACCGGCGTGATCCAGGACGTGCCGCTTCCGGCGGATCCGCAACGTTACCTTGATGAACATCCGGCGGACCCGGGGCTCTACGTCTATCACCTCTTCCGCAGCCGTGTACTACAAGACACTGTGATGTCGCTATCCGCCATGGAAAGCCGCGAGCGAAGGCTTTGCGAGCTGGCCAAGAAACTGCTCGGACCCGCGTTGCATTCTGCCGCCGACGATGGCCTGCAGGTGGTCGTGTTGCTGGAGCAGGCCACCATGGGCGAGGCCTCGGACCGCAGGCGCTGGGCCGTGCATGATGCGTGCAAGAGCAACGCCACGGCCTCCCACCACTTGAAGCCGCGGCTGGGTTTTTCCACTGCGCAGGTGGGAGGCATGATCGCCCGTGAACGGCTCTTGGACCCGATGGCTGCACAGGCCTCGCCCCTTGACAGCTTGATGAACGCGTTGGACATGCCGAACGAGCTGCTCACGCCTATGCAACAGCGCTTGGCCACGATCCTGAAAGACCCCAACTGGTTGGGCCTCATACGCGAAAAGGCGCGCAAGGAGGGCGTGCCCCTGGTGACCATGATGGAGCGCGATGCGCGGTACCTGCTTGAGCAAGAACACGCCGACTGACATGGAGGTGACGCTCAACACCGACGACCGCTTCGCCCGCAAGTCCGGCCTTCTGCTCGGGACGGTGATCGCCATTGTGGTCTTCGCCACAGCCGTGCGCCTCAACGCGCACGACCTGTACCGGGTGCTTGGGGTAGGGGGTGACGCCTGGGGCTATTACCAATACGTCGCCACGCTGTTCGGCTCCCATCGCTTCACCCAGATGCCTTGGACGCACCACCTGGACGGCGATCACTTCCTGAGCATGTTCACGTGCGGTGTGGCCTACCTGCAAGCACCGTGGGCGCTGCTCGGCCACGGCCTCGCGTGGGCAACGGGTTCGCCGATGGACGGGTACAGCGCGCCCTATGCCGTGGCGTTGATGGGGGGCATGGCCGTATACATGGCCATCGCTTCCAACCTTCTCTTCCACGCACTGCGACGCCGGTTCCCCGTCCACATCGCCTTGGCGGCACCCTTGCTCGTGTTGGCAGGGACCAACCTGTTCTTCTACGCCGTTCGCCAACCGGTGATGTCGCATGCTTACGTGTACCTGCTCTTTTGTGTGATGCTCTACCTGGTCGAGCGGAATCTTGAGCGACCGTCCCCCTGGCGTACGGGAGGCATCCTCCTCACCTGCTCGCTGGCGGTACTCATCCGCCAACTACACGTCATCGTGGTGCTGTTCCCGCTGTTGTACCTCGTGACCGATGCTTCAGCGTTCCGCGCACGACTGGCCTGGCTCACGCAACGGCCATCGATCACCACTACCTGCCTGCTGATCGCCGTAGCGCTGTGGGTCCCTCAGCTCGCCTACTGGCATGCTGTCACCGGTCACTGGTTCATCTTCCCTTATGGATACAAGGGTGAACACTTCGACCACTTGTTGGATCCGCGAGTCGGCGAGGTGCTCTGGGGCGTGCGCAACGGCTGGCTCCTCTATTCACCGGTGATGATCCTTGCGGTGGGCGGCCTGCTCTGGTCGGCCTGGTACAAGGTGAACGGCGCACGCACGATCCTCGTCATCCTTGTGCTGGTGCTGTTCAGCTATGCGGCGTGGTGGTGCTGGTGGCTTGGCGGTGCCTTCGGTCACCGTGGCTTCGTGGACTACTATCCCTTCCTTGCCATCCCATTGGCATGGACGCTGGCCCGGATCGTCTCCGCGCGCTGGTGGGTGCGCATTCCCGCACTGGTGTTCGTGGTGCTCACGCTGGCGATGAATCTGCGCATGACCGAACGCTACGAGTGGTTCTGGAGCGAACCCGACTGGACCTGGGCGCGCCTCACTGGTGAATGGGCTTCGCTGTTCTAAGGTGGAACGACATCTTTGCAACGCACGCACATGCTCCACCTCACCGCCCGCTATTCACGCCTTGCCTTGTTGGCCTTGTTCGCCACGTTGCTGGTGGTACGGACGGTGAAGCTCACGCCCAACGAGCTCAGCTGGGATGTGTTCGGCTACTACCTGCCGCTGCCCGCCACCTTCGTGCACCATGATCCGATGCTGCACGACATCGGTTGGATGACGCAGGTGCAGGAACAGTACGGCACCACAGCCACGCTGTACCAAGTGACGCAAGCGCCGGATGGTTCACCGATGTACTTCTTTTTCCTCGGCATGTCCATGCTCTACCTGCCCTTCTTCCTGCTGGGGCATGGGATCGCCTTGGCCACGGGCGCTGCGGCCGATGGATTCAGCCTTCCTTATCAGTACGCGCTGGCCCTGGGCTGCCTCACCTACACGCTGATCGGTCTGGTGTATTTCCGCAGATCGCTGCTCCAGTTCTTCCCGGACAAGCTGGTCGCAGTGCTCATCATTCTGGTCGGCTTTGGCACCAACTACTTCCACTTCACCACGGTGAAGGACCTGGAAACGGCCAACTTCCTGTTCTGCGGCATGGCGGTGCTCGTGTGGAACACCATCCGCTGGCATGCCGAGCACAAGCGGAGGAACCTGCTGGCCATCGCTGCATCCGTCGCGCTCATCACGCTGGTGAAACCGAGCGAGATCGTCTGCGGTCTGATCCCGGTCCTCTGGGGTGTTCACGACAAGGCAACATGGAAACAGCGGCTCGCCTTGTTGCGATCACGTTGGAGCGATGTGGCCTTGGCGATGCTTCTCGGACTGTTGGTGCTTACGCCCCAATTGCTCTATTGGAAGGCGAAGACCGGAGCCTTCGTGTTCGACAGCTACAAGAACCCCGGGGTAGGGCTGGACCTCTTCTCCCCGCACATCGTACCCATCCTCTTCAGCTTGAAAAAAGGGTGGTTGGTGTACACGCCGATCATGGTGTTCGCACTGTTGGGCTTCGTGCAACTGTGGCGCAAGCGAAGGGATCTGTTCCCTGCGGTCCTCGGCTACTTCCTGGTCACCTTCTACATCATCGCCAGCTGGAGCGAGTGGTGGTACGGCGCCAGCTTCAGCATCCGGCCCATGATCACCTCCTACGTATTGCTGTCCATTCCGCTTGGTCTCTTCCTACAGCGCATGGCGGAATGGAAGGCGATGTGGCGTTGGGCGGTCGGTGCCGTGATGGGCTTCTGCGTGCTGCTGAACCTTTTCCAGATCTGGCAGCTCAACAACTTCATCCTCGATCCGTACCGCACCACGCCGGCCTATTACGCGGCCATCTTCGGTCGCACATCGGTTTCCGATGAGGATCGCAAGTTGCTCTCCGTGGCCCCTGACTTCAGCGGTGAGTCGAAGCTCACGGATGTCAGTGGTTATCGGCAACGAAGCCTCGGTCACTACGATTTCGGAACGCCCCTGGCCGGGCACTTCGGCGACCTGGTGCTGGACTCGTTGGCCCAACGGAGCGCTTACGAACTGGACAGCACCACACAGTTCAGCCCGAACATCGAGACCACGTACGAAGGCATCACCACCGAGGATCATGCATGGATCCGCGCCAGTGTTGATGTGAAACTTCCGGTCGGCTACGCTGAGGAAACGCCCTGCCTGGTGGTGACGCTTGCACGCATGGAAGGCAGCTACAACTACCGCACTGCCTGTCTGGATCCGGCCACGGCGGGCCAATGGACCACCCTGACCGTGGATTACTTGATCCCGAACGTGCGCGATGTGCGCGACCGCCTTCAGGTGTACGTATGGCACCGGGGCAAAGCTCCCGTGCTCATTGACGACCTGCGCGTCGATGCCTTCACGGTGATGCGCTGATCACCAACCGGCGTGCACGGTCATGGGTACGTTCAAGCCCCACCACCGCCTGCCTTCGGTCAACAGATCGATCTGTAAATGATAGGTGCCACGCTTCACGGGGCGTTCGATCACAACCCCCTGCACATGGCTTCCACCGGGAGGCAGGTCGATCTCCAGTTCCGTTCGCGAACCCTCCGCCAGCAAGATCGTACCGTCCTCCGCGAGCAGGTGATAGGCGAGGCGCATCGGCGATCCGTTCGCAAGGAATGAACCGAGCGTATGGCTTGAGCGGTTCGTGATGCGCACCTCCGCCACCGTATACCGATCGTGATCCATCTCGATCTCCGCAGCGAGCGGTTCGATCAAAATGTCCTTCGCCTGGATCCGCTGCTCCACGCTGTCGGGCATCAACGTGTTCATGCGCACGTACGGATGGCGCGGCAAGTGCAAGAGTTTCCTAGGGAAGTGATCCGTGGTGAACCACATCGGGTTCCAGTTCGGCCCTAGGAAGGTGTAGGGCAGGGCCATCACGCTATCGAAAGGCGAAGCATCTTCTAACGTGAACACCGTTGCGGCTTCTCCCGGAGAACGTTGAGCGGACACCAGCACGGTTTCCATGGCGAGCGGCCACTGGCCCCACGCATAAGCCCAGGGGAAGTTCAATGTGCTGCCTACCGCCTTGTTCGTGCCTCGTTCCCGCAGCGTGTCGGTGATGCGCTGGGCATAGCGAACATGGGCCGAGAGCACGGCGTGGGCGCGCCAGATCTGCAGACCACCGAGCAACAGGCACAGCGTAAGCCCGATCGGCACAAGTGGTGAAGGCCGCTCCAACTCAGTGGAAAGCCGTGCGAAGAGCACGGCCCAGAAGAATCCTTGGAGCGTGTAGTAGTTCTCGTAGATGTTCGGCGAAGCACCATCGCGATCGGTGATCAGCACCAGCAGCAACACGCCGGCGGACAGGAGCACTGTGCCCGTAAGAAGCAGGAACGCGCGCTTCCAGATGGCGAGGCCCAAAGTGATGAGCACGAGCAGCAGGAAGGCCTTGAACTTGGGGAATACGCGCAACAAGTGCTGGGTGCTGCCGAGGTCACCGAGCGCGCTTCCGTAGGTGATCAACTCCTCCAGGGAAGGCATGCGCTGCGCCTCGTAGGAAGACCGGGTGAAGAACAGGATGCGCACCGCGAACCAACCGAGCAGGAGCATGCTGGTTCCCCAGAACCACTTCGCGCGAAAGAGCTTCTTGCGGTGCATTTCCACAGCGAGCACCAGGGCCAACGGGAACACCAGCAACTGGTGGTAGAACGAGGACCACACGGTGAGCGCGATGATCACCATGGCCGCCCGTCCTGTGTGACCCTCGGGCTCGAAGAAGCGCTTCAACAGGGCCCACAGCAGCACCATCAGCGTAAGCCCCTGGTTGAGCTCGGAGATGCCATAGTAGAAGGTGTAGTGGAAGGCCACTGTCTTTGCCAGTGGCAGCGCAATGGCCGCTTCCTTGTCCTTCAAGCGCAAAGCGATGAAAAGGAACACCACCACATCGATGAGCACGAAGCTGAGCGAGTACGACTTCAGCACCAACGAAAGCGGGGCGTGCCCATGGATGAGCGCCAACGGGATCAGCTGCGCCAGCCATGAGCCGTAACGGCCAAGTGCTTCTACAGGAAGGCCGGAATCGACGAGGAGAAAAGAGAAGAAGGAGCTGTCCGCAGTACCGGTGCGTTCCAGGTAGAACCGCAGTGCGAGGAAAGCTTGGAAGGCGAACAGGGCCAAGCCGATCCACACCACCGGATCACGACGCGTCAATGCTGCACGCGGAGCGGTCACTTGGGGCGCTGTATCCATCGTTTCCGCAGGAGCGTGAACCCGTCCAAAGAGAAGGGCTTCCGACCGAGGTTCCAGAAGTAGATGACCTGCTCGGTCCCGGGCTGTATAGGCGGCACGCGGCGGTTGAACACGAAGGGGCCTGTGACCACATCTTCCTGATCATACCGCACCCCTTCGCCGTTGATCCGTTGGGCATACACGATCACCAGTCGCGAGCCTTCCTCCACTGCGACGTTGCCCGAAACGATCCATTCATCGTAGATGGAACCTTCAGATGGAGGCGGGAGCTGGGTGATCTGCAAAGGGAACTCGCCCTCCTTCAAGCACCAACCGGGTGCCTCGGTTCTCACACAAGGGAGGGTATCGATCCGCATGGCGGGAACCGACCTGATCTCGCCGTTCCAGATCAAGGTGTCCACGGTGAACGAGCGCACCGCATCCCGACGTTCAAACAGCAAGATCTCATACACATGGCCTCCCAGCACACGACTTCCTTCAGGCGGTTCGAAGGTCTCGAGCACCGCGAAGCGCTCATCGTTCAGCAACCGGTCCAACGTGACGCCCGCTTCATTCGAGCCAAGCTGGGCGTCCCATGCCAGCATGTCACCCGGTCTGAACCGTCGGTCGACATCCTCATCGCTGAGTCCCCAAATGGGTATGTAGATAGCCGTGTCGAACGGGTCCAGCTCCGCGCGAAAGGCCATGTACGGATGCGTAGAATACACCCGCACGCCTTCACGCATGTGTTTCCTTACACCGAAGGCCGCCGCGTCCAGGAAGCGCTGGTTCATCTCCTGTTTCACGGGCAACTGCACCTGCAGGACCAGGTCGCTCTGCGCCCACCACACGAGCACCGGCACAAGCACCACGCCTGCGGCCCAACGCGCCCGTGGGGCTCGGATCAGCAGCAACAACCCACGACCCAGCGTATAGGTGGTGAACAACGCAGCGAGCGGAATGGAAGTGACCAGTGTGCGCAACAGGCCAGCTGAGCCACGCCAGCCTTTCCACCAGAGCACGGAGTGAACGGCCACGATCGCGATAACAGGCAGGGCTGCCGTCAGCAACATCAAGCGGTGGGTGCGTCGCCCGTCTGGATCCTTCCAATGCACCAATGGCCACAGGATCAGCGCCGAAATGCCCAAGGTCAGCAGTGGCCTACCGTAGATCGTTTCCGCGCGGGACACGAAGTGGTTCAAGGGGCCAGAGCCATAGACATTGCCTGCGTAGCCGTAGGGGTCGTGCGACCAGAACCACAGCGGATCGCCGTGCACCACGGTCACGATCAGTGCGAACAGGACCGGCCCCGCGAGGCACCAGGGCAGGGCACGCCATTGCCGTTGGAGCGTGAGCCATGCCATCACCATCGGAAGGAACACGATGTACTCGGGTCGGGAGAAGGGTGTGAGGGAAGCAACGACAGCAGCAGCAACGGGCCGGTCCAAGAGCAGGAGCGACACCACCAGCACGGTCAGCAGGCCGAAGAGCGGCTCGGTCATACCGGCCATCACCATCAGCACGTATTGTGGGGCCAGCAACACAAGTGCTGGGAAAACCAACTGTGCTCCACCGCCAGCAGTACGCAACGCACGCACGCCGATCAGGCCTGAAATGACCGCAACAACGGTGTTGAACACTACCACACCCGTATGGCCGAACTGTGCGAAGGGCGAGGCGAGCAGGGTGTAGAGCGGCTTGCCCCAGAGATCCAGAAAAAGCTCCGGATGGCGCCAGGAGAAGCGAGCGATCTGGTAGTGCTGCACCCCATCGCCCATCTCAAGAAGTCCCTCGTTCGCGCTGTGCAACTGCAGCAGTGCGATGCCCAGCAGCAGTGCCAGCGCGTAGGCTGCCCGCTCCGTGACGAGGCGCCCCTCCATCATCCGATCATGGGAACAGGCCGTAGCGCACGATGCACCAGATGGCGCGGAAGCCGTCCTTCCAGCCGATCTTCTTGCCCTCGGCGTAGGTGCGGCCGTAGTAGCTGATGCCCACCTCGTAGATGCGGGCGTCCTTCACCCGGGCCAGCTTCGCGGTCACCTCCGGCTCAAAGCCGAAGCGGCGCTCCTTCAGCACAAGCCCCTTGGCGATGTCGCTGCGGATCAGCTTGTAACAGGTCTCCATGTCCGACAGGTTCAGGTTGTTGAACGCGTTGGAGAG
>Ga0075163_10010505_pt1 | contig 12104 bp, 14 predicted proteins | sample JI1023141ADNA_FD_71478 | JGI IMG/M metagenome (GOLD analysis project Ga0075163, IMG submission 71478) | Wastewater effluent complex algal communities from Wisconsin, to seasonally profile nutrient transformation and Carbon sequestration -... | ecosystem: Engineered > WWTP > Effluent > Algae...
GGCGCGGACTTACAGATGGGCAAGCCACGCAATTCAAGAAGCAGGGGCATAGCGGCTACTTTGGCGCGGATGGAAAGTGCTTGCTGAACCCACTGGGTGCGAACAAGCGCAGCGTCTGGACAGTCGCAACCCGACCGTACAAGGGCGCGCACTTCGCCACATTCCCGCCCGCGCTGATCGAGCCGTGCATCCTGGCTGGCAGCCGGCCCGGTGACGTGGTGCTTGACCCGTTCATGGGCAGCGGGACAACGGCCCAGGTGGCGCAGGCGCTGGGCCGGCAATGGATCGGGTGCGAACTCAATACCGAGTACGCGCCACTACAGCAGGCACGCACTGCGCAGGCCGCGCTTGCCATCTAACGTGGGAGGTGAGGCGTGACACACGGCGGCACTGACGTAGGCGAAGCGGTACACGGCAACCCGCCGTGTGGCATCGCCTCGACCGACGGGTTAGCCCGCGTTGCTGTGCTCTTTGCACGCGAGGACAGCGCTTACAAGAAGCTGCCGCAATGCGAGGTGTACGACATAGCCCGCGATGCGCGGAACTACGATGGCCCGTGGCCGGTGGTTGCGCACCCACCCTGCCGCGCCTGGGCAACCCTGCGGCACCACGCGAAGCCGCGCCCCGACGAGCGCAACCTGGCGCGCTTGGCTGTGGCGCTGGTGCGCGAGTTTGGCGGCGTGCTTGAGCACCCGCACCGCACGACACTGTGGGAGGCGCAGCGCCTGCCTGCCGTGGGCCAGCGCGATGCGTTCGGCGGGTTCACTCTGGTGATTGACCAGAACTGGTGGGGCCATCGAGCGCAGAAGCGAACCCGGCTGTATGTGGTGGGCTGCGAGCCTGCCAACGCGCCGCCGCTGCCGCTGGTGCTTGGCGAGGCAACGCACACCGTTGGACTGTGGAGTGGGCGCGATAAAGCCACATGCCGGCCCAGCATTGCAAAGCACGAATACGAACACACCCCGCCCGAGCTGGCGCGGTGGCTTGTAGAACTGGCGGCGCGCTGCAAGCCCGCTAACGTAGCGTAGAAAAGGAAAAGGCCACCCGGAGGCAGCCCAATCCCAGAACTTCAGACCTGAGAGCCCTGATTCTACTGGAGATTGACGATGACCGACAACACCGTAAAACTGAACCAGACCGCCCAAATCATTTACGACGCCATCGTGGACCTGCACAACTTAGAGCAGGACGCCACCCGAGACGCCATTCGTGACGTCACCGGCCTGAAGATGACCATGGTGGACGACCACGTCAAGACGCTGTGCGAGAAGGAGTACATCCGGCGCAAGCTGCCCGGGGTGTTTGTCCCCATGGAAATCCCGCCACCGGCCAGGCCCATATCCATGACGGAGATCCCCGGAGGGCTGGTAAAGCTGGAAATAGGCGACGACCTGCTGGAACTCTGGCCACGAGAGCAGCGGATTCTAGGCAAGATGCTGACAGGAGCCGCAACGCAATACGCGGCCATCCAGGCAAACTACGAGGCCGGGACCATGGCGGTAGAGCTACTCGGGCGCATCAAGAAGCTGGAGCGGGAACTGGCGGGCTTCAAGGCGAAGCCGGACGATCAGCCACAATTGGACTTGAGATCATGAAAACATCTACACGCAACCCCCGTTTCGCGCAAACGCGCAACCCCCTTGTCACATGAAAACCCAGCATCCATGCGGGTTCGCGGCCAAAACTGACAACCCCCTTGCGGGTTAAGTAGCAACCCCCCCTTGCTAGTTGCGGGCGAAGCCTCGGTTTCAAACCGAACCTTTCCCAAACCCCCGGTAGGGTTAGACCAACACCCCCCGAATAAGCACACTCCCGTTCCATGACAGCAAAGAAAGCCCCAAACCCCGTCAAAAAGGCCCCGAGAGGGGCTTTAGTCGCTACAAAGAAGCAAACTGACTGGGATGCCATTGAGGCAGATCACAACACCGGGAAGTACACGGACGGCCAACTTGCCACGCTGCACTCACTATCCAGAGAAGCTATCTGTAGGAAGAGAAAGCGCGACCAAACCAACGACCCAAGGCGGTGGCAGAAAGACCTGACGGACCAAGTAAGACAGGCCACAAATGCCCTTTTGCTGCGGGATCAGGTCACAGAAGATCACAACAAGATCACAGGTGTGATCACCGCGGGTCACACTGCAACAGCAATCCTGACAGCAGCTGAGATTTCCAAACAAGTGATTGTTGGGCACCGTGCCGATATCTCCAAGGTGCGCGGCCTGACGATGATGATGGCCGAAGAACTGGGCCAAGTCTCCACCAATCAGGAGCAGCTGGAATCGTTCTTTGAATCCATCGTCGTGACCAAAGACATGAAGCCCGAGCAGGTAATGAACGCCCGGCGCGCGTACAACGAACTGGTGCGCCTGCCAAGCCGTATTGCATCAGCCAAGAACCTAGCCGAATCCCTGACCAAGCTGCAGACGCTGGAGCGCAGGGCCTTTAGCCTGGATGAAGATGACAAAGGCAAGAACCCGATGGACGATGACAGCCCATCTATGACCGATGCCGAAATGGCGGTTCGCTTGAACTACCTGTTTTCAAAGGTGCAGTCGTGAGCGTGGCAGAACTCCAGGCCAAGCTGTCCGGGATGGACAAGGCCGAGAAAGCGCAATATCTGCAAATGGCCAAAAAGGCGGGTATCTGGGTTCCCCAAGACGGCCCACAGCGCGTTGCTTATGAATCCAAGGCCGACATCCTTTTCTATGGCGGTGCAGCTGGTGGCGGCAAGACGGACCTGCTACTGGGGCTTTGCCTGACAGAGCAGGAGCATTCCATCATCTTCCGCCGTGAGGCCGTTCAGTTAATCGGTATCGAGGAACGGATGGCCAAGATTACCGGTACGCGAACTGGCTACAACAGCACAACTGGCGTATGGAGACTCCCGGGCAAGCGTGTCATGGAGTTGGGCAGTGTCAGAGAGCCTGACGACTGGATGAAGTATCAAGGCCGACCCCACGACGGCAAGCTGTTTGACGAAATCACCCACTTTACCGAGCTCCAATTCAGAACACTGATTGGATGGCTGCGATCCGACAACCCGAATATCCGCCAGCGCGTGGTTTGCGCCGGCAACCCACCGACAACCTCTGAAGGTGAATGGGTGAAGCGGTATTGGGCAGCCTGGCTCGATCCACAACACCCGAATCCGGCTAAACCGGGAGAACTGCGCTGGTTTGTGACTGACGAAACCGGAGAAGACCGCGAAGTTTCGGACGGAACGCCAGTCATGATCGGCAAAGACTTAGTAACGCCGAAAAGCCGGACATTCATACCATCCAGCGTTGACGACAACCTGTTTCTATCCTCAACGGGCTACAAGGCCACGCTTCAATCGCTCCCAGAGCCTCTGCGAAGCCAGATGTTGCGCGGTGACTTCAGCGCAGGCGCATCAGACCCAGCATGGCAAGTAATACCGACGGAATGGGTTAAAGCGGCCATGGCGCGCTGGAAGAAACTGGAAGCCAAAGGAGAAATGACGGCAATTGGGCTAGATCCATCCCGAGGCGGAGTTGATAAAACTGCTGCAGCACGCCGACATGGGCAGTGGTTCGATGAAATCATCAGCGTGCCAGGGACTGTCACCAAGGACGGCCCAACCGCAGCCGGTTTTGTAGCGCCACTGGTAAGAAATGGTGCGCCAATCTGCGTTGACAGCATAGGCATTGGCTCAAGCGCACTTGATTTCATTGTTGGCATCGGGCTACTGGTGTATCCAGTGGTGGCCAGCGAGGCCAGCGACTTAATGGACAAGGCTGGACAACTCAAATTCAGAAACAAACGCGCAGAAATGTACTGGCTGCTTAGAGAGGCGCTGGACCCAGCCAACCCAAACCCCATATCACTTCCGCCAGACCAAGAGCTACTTGGGGATTTATGTGCTGCCCGCTACAAGGTGGTCACAACAGGCAGGAATGCAGCCATCCTGATTCGCAGCAAAGACGAAATCAGGGAAGTTTTGGGCCGCTCACCGGACAAAGGCGATGCGCTTGCCATGACGTTTTGCTACGGCATACCAACAGTTGGACGGAAACACAAGCCTGAAAGCTGGCGCGACCGTCTGGGCATCAAATCAAAAACATCAGGATCGGCGCAAGCCGCTTAAATCATGGAAGCCATCAGCAAACCCTACGAAGACAAATCGCCATCCAAGGTAGCCGCTTTTGACGACCAGGCGCGCGAGAACTGGCATCGCTACCTGTACGGGAAAGACCGCGGGCACTTGGAATACATGGAGCAGGCGCGTAAATGCGAAGGCATGTATATGGGCGGCGGAGAGCAGTGGGACAGCGCTGACAAGGCCATTTTGGGCCTACAAAAGCGCCCGTTCTATGAGTTCAACGAGATCATGCCCAGCGTGAACTCAGCCTTGGGTTACCAGATCCAGAACCGGATGGACATCGCTTTCCGCCCCCGTGGCGGTGAATCGGACATGAACAAGGCGACGGTCATCAGCAAGGTAGTAAAGCAGGTATGTGACCAAGCCGGGCTCCACTGGCACGAAACGCAGGTCTACGGCGACGGATTGATACAGCAGCGCGGGTATTTTGATATCCGCATCAGCTTTGAGAAGAACATCAAGGGCGATATCGACGTGAAGACGTTGGACCCCATGGACGTGATCCCAGACCCGGACTCCAAGAGCTACGACCCGGATGATTGGGCAGATGTGACGGTAAGCCGGTGGCTGACTGCCGGAGAGATTGAAGGCCTGTACGGCAAGGATGCCCGAGAAAAGGCTGAAGCTGACAACGAATATGGCCCAGACCATGGCGAAGCCGACAACGAAACCGAGCGCAACAAGTTTGGCGGCAATACCATCGGTGGCCGTGGGCTCTATGACGCCTACAACTCGACAGACGATGGTTTCAAGCGCTGGAGGGTGATTGACCGCCAGCGGTTTGTCTACGAAATGACGCCATGCCTTGTGTTCCCAGACTCCGGCGACGTGAAGATGATTGCCGAAATGACCAAGGAGCAGGTAGCCCAGGCTACAGCGCAAGGTGCGGTGGCAGCCAAACGCATGAAGAAGCGCATTCGCTGGGTAGTATCCACCTACTGCGTGACACTTTTTGACCGGTATAGCCCGTATGAGCACTACACCATCGTGCCGTATTTCTGCTATTTCCGAAGAGGCAAGACCCGCGGCATGGTTGACAACGCCATCGGCCCCCAGGAAGCCTTGAACAAGGGCGTATCCCAATTCGTTCACATCATCAACACCAGCGCCAACAGCGGCTGGACGGTGGAAGAGAACAGCCTGACCAACATGGACACGGATGAACTACAGACGGTCGGCGCCATGACCGGATTGGTAGTGGAGTTCAAGAAGGGCTCAACCAAGCCCGAGAAGATTCAGCCGAATCAGGTGCCACAAGGCGTAGACCGCCTGATTGACCGCGCCACACAGGCCCTGAAAGACGTGACAGTGCCGGATTCCATGCGCGGCCTTCAGGGTAACGCGGTATCCGGTGTTGCCAAGCAGGCCGACCAGTTCGCCAGCCAGCAACAGCTTGCCGTGCCCCAAGACAACCTGGCCTACACCCGCCGACTGCTGGCCGTACGCATTTTGAAGCTGGTGCAACGCTACTTTGACAGCTACCGGGTGTTCAAAATCACAGATACCGACCCCATGACCGGCAAGGAAGTGGAAAGCGTGCTGGAAATCAACAAGCTGGACCCGACGACCGGCATATACCTCAACGATCTGACCATTGGAACCTATGACGTGGTGATCAGTGAGCAGCCGATGCACGTGACATTCGAGAACAGCCAGTTCGAACAGGCCCTTTCCATGCGCAAAGAGGGCGTCAAGATCCCGGATGCCACCGTTATCCGTTACTCCAACCTTGCCGACAAGCACGAAATTTTGGCCAACATGCAGCCAGAGCCCGCTGACCCGACGCTGGAAGCCAAAGCCAAGCTACTGGAGGCACAGACCCGCAAGACAGATGCCGAAACCACATCCAAGTCTGTAGAAACGCAGTTCAGCGCCATTCAGACGGCCCAGGTGATCGCCCAGACCCCGGCCACCAGCGGTTTGGCTGACTCCCTACTGCGATCAGCCGGGTATGTCGACCACGACGCGGCGCCCATCGTTCCCGAGGCGCCAGCAGGCCTGCCAGCACTGGCGATGCCAGAGAACACCAACCCGCTAACACCAGCTAACCCGGGCGTGGGCCTGAATGCTGGCATAGAAACCACCCAACCAGACGGATTACTCCCATGATCGACCCATTCAAAGAACTGGTGATTGACGCTATCTGTGGCGCAGGCTTTGCCAATCAAGAAATGGCTATGCGCTACGAACGGCAAGGTTTTGCCAACTTCAACGGCACCCAGTTGAATACCGGCTGGATCTGGAACCGCGAATCACTGGGACAACTCTCAACGCCTGGCCTTCAGGAAATCTACCAATCCATCAAGGAGCGCCAGATGCTGATCCGGCAGGCCAGCGATGCGATTGCGAAGGCAGCCAGCACCCTATAACAACAAGAATTTCCAATTTCAACCCACCAAAAGGAAAAACCATGGCACTGCAAGAAGACAACGATGAAACCGGCGACGTGATCTCTGTGAACGGCGAACCTGCCGCTGTAATTGAAAAAACAGAAAAGGAAGACCGCGGCGACGACTTCAGCCCGGAAGAATCCGACAAACCAGCCATTGAGGCCAAACCAGAGCCAGAGCCGAGGAAAGAAGTCGTTCCCCAGCACATCCCCAAGGCCCGTTTTGACGAGGTTAACACCAAAAAGAACGAGTTGGCAGAGCAGCTGGCCGAGGCCCAGCGGCAAATCACCGAACTCAGAACGGCTACCAAGCCAGTTGTGCCGGCAGCCGAACAGAAACCTGCCTTTGATGAAGACGCCAAGGAACAGGAGTACATCGACGCTCTGATGGACGGCAATAACGACCTGGCCAAGTCCATCCGGCGCGAGATCAACGCCCATATGCGCAGCCAAGTGACTGAAGAGGTTACGCAAGCGGTCGAAACACGGTCAACCCAGCGCCAAGTGGCGACTTCTTTAGCCCAGGCATCAGCCCAAGCCGTGGCGGACTTCCCATATCTGGACACAGAAGATGGCGAAGAAGCACTGGAACTGATTGTGAGTTTGCGGGATTCGAAGATTGCCAAAGGCATGACTCCGGCCCAAGCATTGCGTGAAGCAGTAGAGAAAATCGCTCCCAAATTTGCACCGGTAGAAGGTGATACCCCCAGTAGGGAATTGACCGGGACTAAGGCTGCAACTGATACTCGCACTGCAAACGCACTGGCGCGTGGAGCTACAGACTCAACCCTGCAGCCACCGAGCGCACAGGTAGGCGTAGGCAACCGGGCAACAAATGGCCGTGTCAATGTGTCTGATATGTCGGAAGACCAGTTTGAGAACCTCTCTGCTGCCGACAAGAAGAGACTACGCGGCGATATGTAGCCCAAAGGATTCACCCACCTAAACGGGTGTATTCGTCCCCATGGCAGGACGTTAAATAGCCTGGCGACTTGACCGCCCCACCAGTCATGTTTTCCGCAATTGGCAGCGTATGCCGCAGTGAAGTGCAAGTACGTAACCCAATTTAGGAGAATTCAAATGGCTGGTGGCTTAACCAATTTCGCGGGTCTGACGACCCAGCAAAAAATCGTATGGTCCCGTGACGTGTGGCAGTCTGCCCGCGACATGATGTTCGTGAAGAAATTCATGGGCTCGGGCGACAACGCTGTGATTCAGCGAATTACCGAACTGACAAAGACCGAAAAGGGCGAACAGGTCATCATGCACCTTGTTGCCGATCTGGTTGATGACGGCGTGATCGGTGATAACGAGCGCGAAGGCAACGAAGAGGCAATGCAGTCCTACTCACAGGTACTGAACATTGACCTGATCACCCACAGCGTTCGCAACAAAGGCAAGTTGAGCGACCAGAAATCGGTCATCAATTTCCGTGAAATGGGCAAAGACCGCCTGGCCTACTGGCTTGCCAACCGGGTTGACCAGCTGGCATTCCTCACGATGTCCGGCCTGTCTTACGCCCTGTTGAACAACGGCGCACCACGCACCGGCTCACCATTCCCCAACTTGTCGTTTGCCGCTGATGTGACCGCACCAAGCTCCAAGCGTTCGCTGATGTGGGATGGCACCAGCCTGCAGGTATCGGCCACTGGCTCCATCACTTCGGGCTATCTGCCAAGCTACAAGATGATCGTGGACTTGATCGCCTACGCGAAAGAGAACTACGTCAAGCCTTTGATGTCTGGCGGCAAGGAATACTACGTCTTGTTCGTAGCTCCCGGCACTTTGGCTGCACTGAAGAAGGATGCCGACTACCAGCGCGCAGTCGTTGGCGTTGCAACCAAGGGCGGAACTGACAGCCCATGGTTCACCGGTGCCACTGTGACCATTGACGGCGCCGTGATTCACGAGCATCGCTTGGTTTATACGACCAAAGGCGCAACGTCTGGCTCCAAGTGGGGTGCAGCCTCCGCCATCAATGGCACGCGCTCACTGCTGTGCGGCGCTCAAGCCCTTGGCATGGCTGACATTGGGACACCTGAATGGAACGAAAAAGAGTTCCAGTACGGCTCTCAGCAGGGTATCAACATCGACAAGATGTTCGGCATCCTGAAACCCAAGTTCTACAGCATCTACAACGGTTCTGTGCAGGACTTCGGCATCGTCACCTGTGACACCTACATCGCCTAACAGCGATTGACCCCGGGCTAATTCTGGCTCGGGGTGCTTTCCCCTTGTTGTTGAAAAGGAAACATCATCATGCCTATCTCCAAAAACCCAAACCGTCAGGAACTGATCGTTGCCCACGTCGATATTGGCGTTGCCGATGTCGTGAACAACGTCGCTCAAGCCGCGATTGACTTGCCCGTGAACGCCATCGTCGTTGACGGATCTCTGGTCACCACGGAAGCCTGGAACTCGACCACATCTGACGTTATGGACGTCGGTGATGTAACGACCCCAGCCCGCTACCTGACGGACGGCAATATCCGCGCGCTCAATGCCCGCGTTCCACTGGTGCCAACCGGTTTTGTCCACACGCCAACCGAAAAGGCCTTGACGGTCACCTGGACATCTGGCGGCGGCGTTCCTACCACCGGCAAAAGCCGCTTGGAAGTCCGCTACTACGTCAAAGGTCGCACGGCTTTCAGCCAGGGCTAATTGATTGCAGAGCCTGCCGGGGTGTTCCGGCTTTTATCACCCGTGAAATCAAACCTCACGGGTGTTTTTGAAAGTAAAAATTATGAAATTCCGTTCTGTAACTGGTGCTGATGTCTATTTGGGCCTCACCAGTGGTCATACCGCCGTCGTTTCACCCGATGGCACCGAGTTGGACAAGCAGTTTCACAAGGAAGCTATTGCGCAGGGCTGTCTTCCAGAAGGCGTGAGCCATGAAGAGGAAGAGAAAACCCCATCGTTTGACCGCAAGAAGGTCATCAAGGAAACCTTGGAAGCCATGCTGTCCGGCAGCGATCCGGAAGACTTCACCAAGCAGGGCAAGCCTGATCTGCGCAAACTGAATGCCAAACTTGGGTTCACGGTTGAGCGCAGCGAAGCCGATGCCATCTGGGAAGAAATGAGCAAGGCAACCTGATATGACGCTTGCCGAATTCATTGCTGAGTTTCGTAGGGTGCGGGATGACACCAAGCCGGACTATTTGTGGTCCGACGAAGAAATCACGTCTTACCTTAACGACGCCGTGAACGAGGCTTGCGAACGTGCGCTCCTGATTGAAGACCGAACAACGGCGGACGTCTGTACCGTCAGTCTCTCAATCGGGGAGCCCAATTACCCCATCCATGACTCAATTATCAAGATCAAGCGCGTGACTCTGGGTGGAGCCAGGCTGCCTGAAACCAGTGTTGAGGCCATGGATGAAGAAGAAACCTTCTGGGAAAACCGTTCTGGCAAACCGACACGTTTCATTCGAGACGGTGAAACCAGTATTCGCGTGGTCCCGACACCAGTTGAAGCCGCTGACTTGTCGATGACGGTCTACCGCACGCCACTGGAGCCCTTGGTTGTGGACCGGCCTGATGAATCGCCAGAGATCAAGTCGATTTACCACTATCGCCTATTGCCTTGGGTCTACCGTTGCGCCTTGTTGAAGCAGGACGCCGAGACGCTGGACAAGGATCGTGCACTGGAGCAGGAAAACCTGTTCACCTTCAATTTTGGCGTGCGGCCAGATGCCAATGTGCAGCGCAAGCACCGCGACCGCAATCCACCACTGGTTTCGATGGGGTCATGGTGAAACAAAACCTCACAATCATCCAGGGCAAGACATTCGAGCAGTTTGTCCGCTGGGAGTCTGAGCCTTTCCTGTTCACCCCAATTCTGGGTATCAGCAACACGGCGCCCGTGCGGATCACAACCGGCGTGCACGGCATTCCCGACGGCTGGCGGGTGGCTGTGGTCGATGCTGGAGGCCTCACCGAACTGAATGCGGCCAACAATCCACCAAAAGCGAGTGACTTCCGCAAAGCAACGGTTCCCGACACCACCCACATCGAATTCAACCCGCTGAGTGCCGTTGAGTTTGGCACATGGACGGCTGGCGGCTACTTGCAGTGGTACACCCCACACGACTTGGCAGGCTACACGGCCCGCCTAGCTGTCAAGAACAAGGCTGGCGGCACGGTTCAGCTGAGTCTGACCACAGAAAACGCCGGAATCGTCATTGATGCCAGCGCCAAAACCATCAAATTGTTCCAGTCTGCAACCGATACCGCTGCAATGACGTGGAAATCAGGGGTCTATGACCTCGAGCTTGTTTCCCCCACTGGGGTCGTCACGGCACTGCTGACGGGCTCCGTTTCTGTAACCCCCGAGATCACAACCTGAAGGAGCCAACCATGCTGCCAAAACTGGGCGACACCGTTCGCCAAATCATGCCCAAGCCCGTCGAAGGCGTTGTCACCAAGAAAACCTTTGATGACACCCACGACAAATTCCAGTTCTTTCTGCTGGATGCAGAAGGCCAGGAGCACACCTTTGACCAAGGCGAGATTGAAGTCGTCACCGCAACTCCAGGAGAAGCAGCATGAATCTCAATAAAGCAAGCGGCGAACGCGCCCGCGCAATGGAACTGGCCGGGGCATCGCTCGGGTTCAGCCGCGAAACCTTCGAGCAGTCCGCTGCCAAGGGCATTTATCACGCAATTTTTGAGGGCTACAAGGAGAAGCACAAGGACGAATACCTTGCGCTGCACCCCAAGCTGCTGGCCATGCGTGCGAAGCGCGACCAGTTGCTGCGCTGGACTCCAGCCATGGCAAAGGGCCTTATCGCCAAGTTCTTGAAGGAACTGGAAGACTTCGAAGCCTTCATGAAGTCGATGACCGAAGTGAAGCGCGAAGCCTGGGCACCCAACGTCATCACCGACGTTGGCGTTCATCAGCTGCTGGATGCTGGCCTTGCCGGATCTGCCTACACTGTGACGGGTCCATTCATGGGCCTGATCGGTGCAGTTTCTTACTCCGGTGTTCCCGTGGCTGCCAATACCATGGCATCCCATGCCACTTGGACTGAGGCAGGCGTTACCAATGCCCCAACCTACACCGGCCCACGCAAGACTATCGCCTGGTCGGCAGCATCCGGCCGCGCCAAGGCTCCGAGTTCAGCACCTGTGTTCGCCATGACTGCCACTCCCGGAACAGTCAAAGGCGTCTTCATCGTGTTTGGCTCCGGCGCTGTCTCCACCATCGACAGCACGGCAGGTACTTTGTATTCCGCTGGCCTGTTCTCCGGTGGCGACCAGGCTGTAGTGAACACCAACACCGTCACGGTGACCTACTCGACCAGCTTGACCTGATCCAAAGTCATGCGTTTGGCCTTCTTGCTATGGGCGCTGGCCTACACGCTGCTGGTCAGCGCGCCGGCCTTCGCAGCGCCTCCTCCGGTGGTGCCTGGCGTTGTCGGGGAAGTGTCGATGCAATTCCCGCCTCGGGTTGTCCGGGGTGACGCAGGATGGCATATCTGGTGGTTTTACCGGGATTCTGACCTCAAGCTGTACAGCAATGGATTTAGTTGCCCGCATGGCGTCTGTGACCGTGGCCTGTTGATCTCTGTCTATCAGGACATCATGACCGCGCC
>Ga0075163_10010506_pt1 | contig 12104 bp, 9 predicted proteins | sample JI1023141ADNA_FD_71478 | JGI IMG/M metagenome (GOLD analysis project Ga0075163, IMG submission 71478) | Wastewater effluent complex algal communities from Wisconsin, to seasonally profile nutrient transformation and Carbon sequestration -... | ecosystem: Engineered > WWTP > Effluent > Algae...
GCAGAGACGGGGGTGCACATGGCGCAACTCCCATGGAAAGATCAACTCATTATTGGTGCGTCTCTGACGATGTATGGCAATGAAAAGGAGGCAAAAAAGTTTCTTAAAAAGTATGGCGACCATGGATTGAAAACATTTTCCTCCATCTTGCGGGGTGGCAAAGAAATGGGTGACAAGATCCTTCTACTGGGAGAAAAATTGCCTGAAGATGCAGCTCGGGTGCTTTTTGGAACGTACAGCAAGATTGTCGATGCTTCCGCTGAGGTTGCCGACATAGTTCGAGAGAACCTAGGGGACAAAGCAACGCCTGAAATGCTACAAAGTATAAAAGAAAAGCTGCTTGTACGAGGTAAAAATCTACTCGAAGAAAACGCAGACAAAGTCAGTGCTTGTGAGGGTGTTGCATGTGAAGATATTGGAACAAAGCTCATAGAAGAGCTCGAGCTCGCAAAGACATCTGCCTATGCGTTCTCAGAAGTCTGCAAGCTCTTGGTAGAAAAAGGAGAATTTAGTTTTGAGGATTTCAAAGATATAGAATTGGCATATGACAGAAGTCCGCTTCCAGAAAAAATGAAGGAGGAGATACTCACCATGCATCGTGAAAATACAAAACCGTATCCAGATGGTTTGCGTGAACACTGGCGAGGAACACTACGCGAAGGTCTCGAAAAAGAAAATGAGAAGCAGTTGGTGGTGTCGGTGAAATACAAAGGCGATGTGATTGCTGTAATGCGTGTGATAGAGCAGGAAGACGGTTCGTGGTACGGCGCGTCGTTCAACGTCAACCCAACGGTCAAAGGTTCCCGTATCGGCACAGAGTTACTCAAGAAAGTTATCGATGATTTGGCAAAAGACAAACCGTTTGTGGCGCACTGCTACGCTGAAAATCCTATGCTCGATACGTATATCAACAAGTTTGGATTTGTGATTTCAAATACGCAAGAAGACTATCACGGTACCGGTGCAACTGTCCACAAGATCACTCTTTCAGCTACTTAGACTTTTCCCAGAGCGCATCAAATACTTTTTTCATAGTATTTGCTATATCTTTGTCTTCGATCAAAACACCGATTTTGGTGTCGCTGTTTACTTTGAGCATCGTGACGCGTTCGTCATAGATCTGGATAGCGGCCTCTATCTCTGAAATATTTTTCAAAAATCCAAATTCGGTCATCTCGGTACTTTTATCTGCGTAGTCTGTGTTTGATTGCGTAGCGGGAAGAAGCATTCTCTTTTTGATCCCTTTCTTAATTCTCTCGTTGCGGTATCCTTCAGTTTCTGAGGGAATAGCTTTTATGAATTCAGAGATATCGATAATCTGGCGGATCTCTTTGTCAGTTGTAGGATAGTCCCCTGTAATCTTGCGCACTGCTTCTGTGCCTTCAAAAAACTGCACGCTCGGTTTGCCGGTGATGAGGTTGTATTTCGATGACAGTGAACCTAGTGAGTAGGTGAGCATCTCTTTTGCGAGAGCGAGCTCCTTTTCCTTGCCTTCAAGCGTATGCATGAGTAGGGAGGGGTGCTGTGGATAGAACGTCGCGACAGTACCCTCACCCCCTTTTTTCTCCACAAGGCCCATTATCTCGAGTTGCTCGAGGATTTTATACGTCAGTCCACGTTTCACGCCGGTCCAGCTCGATATAGAACTGGCTTTTTGTGGCCCCTTGTCGAGCAAGTAGTCGTACACCTGCGCTTGATCTTCTGAGAGACCAGCCTGGATAAGAATATTCTCTTCGTTGATAGTGTTTGGCATGTAGTTAGTGTATCACATTTCATTTTGTCATGCAAATATGACAATGTGAATATACAAAATTACCATATAAATAAAGGTTTTTTGACATATAAATTCGTCATTACCATATGATATTGACAAATGTCAACAAACCTGCTATACTATGTGCAAGATAGTTTGATAAGTTCTTTGGGAAAAGAATCGGTTGAAAAAAAGAGTTAGTCACTTCAATGGTCAGGGGAGCCGAAAATCCCCGCACGAGGAGAGAGTGATTGGTTCATTGTTTTTTTCAAATAGCCGATTGTTTGCACCCACCCTGACAAGCCGGACAGTTACTTCCATGCAAACGAAGATACTCGAGGAACCACTTGTCCCACAGTTGTGAAAACATCTGGAGCTAGTATACGGACTAACCCACCATTGCTGGCTCAAATGTTTTCGGAATTTATCCTGCGAAGCCTTGGCGAAGTAGGACCCAAGTTCACGAAGCATCCCACTACGCACATGGTGCTACGCGGGACAAGAACTCTTTGAGGAGAGAGTTGTGAGGAAAATCAAACAGACACCGCAGTCATATCCATAGAGCGAGTGTATCTGAAAGACATTTTTCTTCACAACCTTCTCCTGAAAAGAGAAGCGAGATAGGTACTACAGTTTGGCAATTGTCTGTACCCAAAGATCCTGAAAAATCCATATACAAGGGAGCTTTGCACAAGGCAAAGAGGTTGCGGAAGTTTACTGAGGAGAGAACGAGACGCAACGCATATGGTTGACCTTTAACAAATACATATAGTGCGCCGAAAGTATGACTTGCATTCCCTCGCCTAGACAGGAGAGGGTAGGGTGAGGTTGTAGATTTTCGACGTACTTATGCTCGACAAGTATCTTGTCGGGAAAATAGTATATGCCAATCCTATGCAGCTGAAAGCGCGAAATGGTTGGCATTTTTATCCGGACTCTACATCGAGGAGAGTGGAGTTCGGATGGAGGTATGCTGATATACTTTTTGCTTTCTTGTTCAGGATGAAACAATTGTTTTGTCTTGATAGGAAAGCCATCGTGTAGGGGTTGCGATACATAGTTGTCTTGCAGTCTTTATGCGGAGGGTAATCCTACTCGTCGTTATGGCGATGATAGCCGTTGCCGGTCTTTTGACTGGTCTCGTGCTAGCATTCATCGTCTATAAATGGATACTTGGCTACGCAATAGTCGTAGTCAGTATCCTGATCTTCTACACCACCATCGTGTGGGTATTGAGATCCGACAGGCAGTAACAGCCTAAAAAATAGAGGTGGAAGTATCCCTCTAGAATGTTATACAACTTCCCGTCGAAACTTTACGTTCGTTAAGTAAAGATGGGTTAAAAATAAAATGGCAACCACAAAGTGTTGCCATTCTTATCGAAGTGTTCTGCATCCGCAGGGCGTTTGGAAAAGAATGTATGTTTATTTTGCGACAGTATGTCGTAAACCTTGTTCGGTCTGTTTCGTGAAAGCGAAGTAGGTCGATAGGGAAGTCATTCCAACTGACGTAAAAGAGTGGACGCGAAAAGGTAATCTTTGCGAGAAATAGATTGCAGGTCATAGATCAGATGGTGTTTTGCGAGTAATCCCTTGGGATGAAAGTGAGAGATCTCTGGCAAGCAAACGTGTCCCGTAAGACACGGCGGTACCTTAAACCGTTGCTTCTAGAACTTTTAAATTCATAAAAATGAATAAAAAAGTTCTGTTCGTTGATGCCGAGTCGGCGTCACTTCGCGGCGAGATTTTCGCCGTGGCCATTGTTGGCCAGGATGGTGAAGTAATCTTCAATGGTTACTACCGTCACGAAGTGATGTCCGACCCAACCTCTTGGGTGGCACAAAGCGTAAAACTTTCAGGAACAGAATTCGCGTCACGTGAAGAGTTTCTGAAGGCGTTTGTTTCAGCCTATGAGGGTTGCAGAGGCGAGTATGGTTTCGGTGACTATAAGTCACTCGCAGTGTGTGGGCATATGCCTGCGCCTGTCGAAGCCAACTTGTTCCAGCAAGCCCACAAGGAGGCTGGACTCGGTGAATTCGCCGGACCGTACCACATGCTTGCCACTGACACTCTTTTATGGGTGAAAGGTGAGCAGGCTGACAGCGAAAGTGCATATGCTGAAAAGCATGGCCTTTCATTGCCCGAGGGCTACCAAGCTCATACGGCACTGTCCGATGCGCAATTGACGCGCATTGTGTGGTTACATCTGACGAAGTAACCGTGGCGTCACTACCACCACAGACACCGAAGTTTCAGGTCGAAAGATTTGAGTAGGTTAGATCAGTGGTCGTTGAGTCATTCTTACTTAACGTAAAAAATAGGTGAAGTCTGACGATGAGTTTCCAAGGAAGCAAGTTGAAAGATAGCCGCCAAAAGAAGTTTTTATGGAAGGTAACCATCACAAATGCCAACAGGGGTTAAAGGGTTAACTTTGGAGGCCTAAAAATCTCCACCTGTCATCCGACGAAAGTCGGATCTGATGAGTACCGCGCCACCTAAAAGTGATGGCGACGAAACAGGTCTTTTTGATTTAGTTTTCTGAGTTTGGAAACATTTCCATATTTTGAAAACTAAATCAAAAAAAAATGAAAAAAGAAGACAAAGACCAATTCCATGCTGAACCAGTTTTTGGTAATTTTCCTGGGGGAAAAGAACCGAAAATGTGCTACGGCACAAAAAACGATGTGGTGGAAAGTTATAGACCCCCGGCGCCTCTGGGTAGTTTTATTTGTGCCATATGTGGCACAAAGTATATGGCCGGAGGGCCAGGTAGTGGTGGAAACCATGCCAAGTAAAGATAGAATGCGTCGCTGTGGATGGTTAAACACAGATAGGGTCCGGATTGTCACCGGAGACGCACAGGGTTACCAAAATAAATTTTTACAGAAGTTTTTCGAAAGAAAGGCTTCTGTACTTTATTCGGCTTGTTTCGTGAAAACGAAGTAGGTCGATAGAGACTAGATGTTATTTAATAATTAGTACAACATACATACATATGGAAAAAGAAAAAAAAGAATCGGGTGCTGATATGTCAGAAAAAGGTTTTGAAGCAGAACGCATGTTTCTGGCGGTAAAAATAGCAAAGAGAAAAGGTGATGCGGGCTCAATCCTTGCTCTGGAAAGAGAGATACGTGAAAACCCTGCCTATGAAGAGTACTTTAGAAAATCTGGTGAAAAGATTGTCTTTGATAAAGAATTTCTAACAGATGACAGCATGGTAAATATCGTTGATTTTGTCCGCTATGTATCTAAAGAAGATATACAGCAGAAATGCAAAAATGAAGAATACAAGAAAAAATTTATAAGTGATTTTAAACAGTTGATTAGCGATGAAATAGAAGAAGAAGATAGTGAAGAATGGTATACGATGGACAAAATCATAAAAGAAGAGATCTTGAGCTTGCCAGAACTGCAAGAAATTATTACACCTTTGTATGTGGACAAAAAGATATCATTGGCCGCTGAACTTGGGTCAAAAGAGCATGAAGAGATAGAGAAGAAATTGATACAGTATTTTGACTCCACAGGTCTCATCGATCCCCAACAAGAACGTGAAATATTTAGAAACATGTATCGAAAATATTTAGAAGATAGTTTCGTGGACGAAGTCATCAATGGGAACATTGACCTAAAGTACATACATGCTTTTCCTCTTGATGTGAGAAATGAGCTTGAAAAAGAATTTGAATAGTACTTGAGCAGCGTCTTGTACCGTGAGAAATATAGTATAATTATAAATATTAATAACTAATATAAAAAATTATGGACAATAAAAATTTTGAAATAAGACTCGGTGACATGATGAAGGATAAAGATTTAAACCCAGCACAGGGTGATTTAGAAACAAACAGCATGTTAGCAGAAGAGATACAAGGGCGATTATTGCCTCATATAAAGAAAATGATTGACGATAGAAGTCTTGATTTAGGTATAGACATTGACGCCACTCATGGACATCTAGGATTTCACGATGAAAAGTATTCTGGTCATTATGTGTCTGCACTGAATGGTGGCTTGGTAGTTGATGTAAAATTAAATGATAATACAGTACATGGCTCTGAAAATTTCAAAGGAGATACTAGGCCTAGTATTGATGTTTTCGTTCCACTAGATATTGAATACAGACAAAAGCTTACTGATCTACTGACAAATAATATAAAAGAGCTTGAAATAAAGATGAATAATGAAAGTGATGGAAAAGAAAAATACTATCTACAGCAAAGCATTGCTGGTCTGTCCAATAGTTTGCATGAAATAGACCCTGAGATGAGTAGTATGTAGTCAAGAAAATGGAAAATATTATTTAGGTAAATGCTTGTAGGGGCGAGCGGGGCTGTGAGGCCCCGCTCGCTTCTCAAAACCTAGAGGCAATCACGTTTCGTGTAGTTCACACTTTCTTTCGAGAGCGCGTGCCTTGGTACGCCCTCGAAAAAATCTCTCTCCTCGGGAGCGTGACTGCGTAAAATTCGAGTGTCTCTAGATTTTGGGAAAATCTGGAATCTATTTTAAAAGTAAATATTGTATAGTCTGTTTCTTGTATTTTGCGCATAAAAAACCGTCATATGAAAATATGACGGTTTTACTTTGCGAGTAAGTTTGAGAGCTTACTCTTTAATGAATTTAACAAGTTGACGTCTTTCGGTAGAAACAACGCATACCATGTATATACCTCTTTCTAAAAAAGATACATCAAGAGTATTTGTTGTTTTTACCGGTACCGGCTCAGTAACACGTCTGCCGTATACATCCAGTATCTCAATCCAGAACTCTCCGGGAGTTGCTACGCTTACATTGAGTGTATTTTCTGCTGGATTTGGCCAAACTTTCATATCGATTGGACTGGTTACCTCGATTGCAATTGTACCGATCGTATCGATGCTCTCGTCAAAATCTATTTGAAGCAGACGATAATAGTTCGTACCGATACGTGGGTCGTAGTCTACAAAGTCATAGTCCTGCGGAATAGTTGTTGTACCACGACCGTCGACTTTTCCGATTTTTGAAAAATTTTGTCCATCATACGAGCGTTCTACAATAAAGTAGTTGTTATTATCTTCAGTTGCCGTCGTCCACCATAAGTTTGCATTTGACCCATTCCAATTGCCTGAGTACTCAGTAATATCGATTGGCAATCCGCAGATCGTATTGATAGTGAAGGTCGCAGTAACACTTATGCCACAGGCGTCTGTAACGGTACATGTTCTTGTAAATGTGCCAGCAACACCTCCGGCATTGAATACTATTGTTGGTGTAGTTTCACCAGTACTCCAAGCGTAGGTATATCCAGGTACACCATACTGTGCAGCGGGATCGAGTGTTTGATTTTCATAGCAACCAATAGTATAAGTGGCACCCATTGCTTCAACAGTATAGCCCTCGATTATCACAGAAAGCGAATTCACTCGCTGACATGGTAGCGGTAACATACAGTCGGTGCCGTTGTTACTGCAGTAGCAGTAACTGGTCTCGAGAATAAACTGTATTATCGAATCGCACGTAGGCGTAAAACATGTAACGAGTGCGTCCATGTCGAGGCCTGTACCAGTACATGTACCAGGAGCAGCAGCAAGGCAGGTCCAAAAGAGAACAGCGCTAGGTGATATACCGCAAGCAGTTTTGATTTGTAAACCCTGTTCATTCATATAACACGAGCCGCATGCAGCGGTGGTGTTTGACTGCGTCACCATGTTAAAGGTACCGCCGACAACTGTTGTTTCGGGAGGAAGTGCTGCAGAGAGCACATAGGTACAATTGTTTGCTGCGTTGCCACCGATACAGTAGCTGCCGCCGTAGCCAGAATCTTTGCTTCCTGCTGCGAGTGCCGCAGTACTTGTAACGAGTGGATCGATAACGATCGGATACACTCGTTCAGGTGCCTGCAACCACGACAGTGGTACCGACATAGACAGCGATGCGCCAGTTGGGGTTATGTCAAAATCATAACTGCCGATGGTAAACGCGTTTCGATTGCCAGAATTGTCTACAACGATGATAGGGTGGAAAGTAATTTCTTTCTCCGTCTCAGTTGTCGACTGAAACACCACTGTGCTTTCGATTGATGATACGGACATGTCGGTGAACTCTATTTCATCTACAATAACGAGCTCTCCGTCCGAAAATGGCAGGGGGCCCTTGAGGATAATATTAGTCTTGCATTCTGCAAGCGTGACAGCGCCAGGTGGAAAAATAATTTCGAGGTCAATATTGTTCCAGGCATCTGTGACATACGTACCATTGTTTCCACTAGTGACATGTGTCCAATCAGCAAAGCCGAGTGGTGTTTCGATACCAGTAGCACTCACGTGCTTGAGTTGTAGTTGTCCAAAACGAAACACATCACCTGGACCGTTTCGTTCAATCGTGATTGACTGCATCTCTGTATTGATAACAGTCTTTTGTGGCATACTTTTTGATGCATACACGCCGTAGGCAATCTGTTCGAGGCGGTTATCGTACGACAACCAACGACCTAGGTGCATGTAGTGTAACGGCTGTAGTCCGGTCTGCACATAGATGTGCGTCCCGAGAGTGCCGTTTTCTACAAACGTGCGAGAGAATTGTGTCCGCTTGTCGATGAGTTCGAAAGTATTTGGTGGCATGTTGGCCACCGGTATGCCGAACTCAGGGTGTTGTCTACCCCACAGACTTGTCATCCCGATCATTTCAGGTTTGATCTCCGTAGCGGGAGTTGGGTCCAGGGTGTGCACGTTTGGATACCATACGTCTTGTGCGGTAACAATAGTTGCTGTGAGCGTCAGTAGCGTGGCTACCAACATCCCAATATATTTAGTTTTTATCATAATCTAACTCGTTGTGTTTTTTAAGAGGGTTGTTTCTTTCATTATGCGTTGTACGGGAGGAAATGCAAGCTCGTGACCCACAAGGCACAAATAAGCATACAAAAAACCGCCCGCAGAGTAGCGGAACGGTTTTTTGTATTTGTGAGGAAGGAGAGAACCTAACCTGAACAAATTTTCTTTCTTTATTTTACTGCATCTTTCAATGCCTTTGCAGCGCGGAACTTTGGAACAGTAGTTGCTGCGACTTTGACTTGCTCGCCAGTCTTTGGGTTGCGTGCCATACGAGCAGCGCGAGCCTTGACTGAAAAGATGCCGAGGCCTGCGATAGATACCTCACCACCTTTCTTGAGGGTAGTAGTGATAGCATTGATCATACCTTCGACTACACCTTCTGCTTGCACTTTTGTCCCTCCGATCATCTCGTGGACCATATCAACTAGAGCTTGTTTGTTCATAGTGTTATGAATTATTTGGAGTTTCACATGTTGCGGACCCCTGCAGAGGTCGGTAGCCTGTGAAACCAATTAGTTACTAAATGACTAAGCTTAGCTTTAGCTTCAGGGCGCATAAAGCTATATATAGTATAGCGCACCGGCGAAACAAGGCAAGCAAAATAAGGGTGCCGTGACACTTCTTCCTAAAACCCTTTTAGGTGTGACCTAATAGGTGGAAGCCTACAAAAACCCTTATTTTTCAATGGAAGCTTGTATTGAGTCCCCGAATTGATGAATTGGTCATGCTTTAAGTGGCACAGTGGGTTAGTACCCAATAATCGAAAAAACCGCCTTCAGGCGGCTTTTTCGATTATTGGGTTTATCTTGCGTATTCGATGACACGAGTCTCACGTATAACCATAACCCGGATTTCGCCAGGATATTTGAGTTCTTGTTCGATACGGAGGGCTATCGAGCGGGCGAGCTCTTTTGCTTCAACGTCGTTTATCTTGTCGGGATAGACGAAGGTGCGGACTTCGCGACCAGCAGCGAGAGCGTAGGTTTTCTCCACACCAGCAAACGAGTTGGAGATATTTTCGATATCTTGCAAACGCTTGATGTAGTTTTCGACACTGTCGCGACGTGCGCCTGGGCGTGAACCTGAGATAGCGTCTGCAGTCTGGACGATGTGAGCTTCGACACTCTCGTACGGATACTCGTCGTGGTGACTCTTCATCGCAGTGATGATACGAGGGTCTGCGCCGAACTTTTCGAGAATACGAATACCGATGTTGACGTGTGTACCTTGGACTTCATGGTCGAGGGCTTTTCCGATGTCGTGAACGAGGGCACCTGCTTTTGCGACGTATGGATCTGCTCCGAGTTCTTCTGCGATCATGCCGGCGATGTGTGCCATCTCGACAGAGTGTTGCAAGACGTTTTGCCCGTATGATGTACGGAAGTACAACCGACCGATGATAGCGATGAGTCGTGGGTCAAAGTTGAAGATACCACACTCATATACCGCTTCCTCACCTTTTTGTTTGATGATCTTGTTGATGTCGAGTTTTGCTTTCTCAACTTCCTCTTCGATTTTTGCAGGTTGGATACGTCCGTCGAGGATGAGGTTCTCGAGTGCGAGACGTGCCACCTGTCGGCGCACAGGATCAAATGAAGAGATGATGATAACACCAGGGGATTCGTCGACAATAACTTCGACACCAGCTGCGCGTTCAAACGCTTTGATGTTGCGACCTTCCTTGCCGATGATTTTTCCTTTCAAATCGTCTGATGGTATCGTGACGCTTGTTGTCATGATGTCCGGTGCTGTCGAAGCAGCGAGACGCTGGATCGAGGTAGCGAGGATTTCTTTTGCACGACGGTCGAGCGACTCAGAGTTTTCACGCTCGAGTTTTTGCATGCGGATCATGAGATCCTCTTCATACTGTTTCTCGACCGCTTTGGTGAGTTCGAGTTTTGCGTCATCTCGAGTGAGACCCGCCATCTTTTCGAGAACAGCGAGTTTGTCAGCTTCCATCGCGTCAACTTTCTCTTTTGCGGCCTTTACTTCTTCTATCTTCTTTTTAAGATTTTCTACTTCTTTGTCGATATCTTGTTGGCGTGAATCGAGAAGTTCTTCTTTTTTGATAAAGCGCTCATCAGTTTTCTTCCACTCTTGCTCTTTCTCGCGCTCTACGTTTTTGAGCTCGGCGTGCTTTTCTTCCTCTTTTTTCTTTGCCTCGTCGATGATCTTTTGTGCTTCCGCTTTCGCGTCCACGAGCATCTTTTTGAGCTCGACTTCAACAGATCCCTTTTTGCCTAGGGAAATGATGAGTCGTAGGTAGTACCCAACACCCAAGCCAACAGCGAGAGCAGCTGCGGCGATTATGAATAATTTCATATACTTTTATGCGATGCCAAAAGACCCCGATATACTCGGGTGAAGCGCTGAAACAAATTGTACATTGAAAATCATAGCTATTTCAGAAATTCGTGTCCTCTACCATCACGTCATTACTTATTAAAGGGACTCTTTTATACTAACAGAGCGCACCCTAGAAGTCGAGGAGATGGTGGAAAAGCCTGTGTACTACGTGGGGATAAACTGCAAGCCCAGTATGGAGTGCGTAGTACGTAGGATAGGATGAGGAATGTGGGTTTTTTGCTATGCACTACGAACTACGCACTACATATATTTGACAAAGCGGTCAATTGACAGTTTGGTGCCGTGGGTGTAGGCTTTGAGAAAAAAGATGGGAACAATACCTATGAAAACTCCCCCAAACCAAAGGGGACTTTTCAAAAAAATGCTATCTCTTCTGCAAGTGTTAATCATACTTGCTATGGCGACTGCATCTGTTGTTATATTTGCCCTGTGCATGGGCGGGATTATCGATTTTAAATTCATTTAAATAAACAAACCCCAAGGAGGTGGGGACACTTTGGAACAAGAGAAAGTAAAATTCGACGCAGTTGACGTAATTGGAATTATTTTTTTAATTATAATCATTATTGCGGTTGTAAAAAATAATTCAGAAAAGTCAGCAGATGGCACGCAAAAGGACGTGCCAGTTGATGTAACAAATTATTTACACGAAACAAAGGCACCCGAAGGAGGTTGGGATGTATGTCACACAGAAGGCTAAGTCAACTAGAAAAGATACAGATCAATTTTTTTCCAGTTGTTCTGATTACACTTGTTGCTATAGGTATCTTGATATACCGTCAACAATCAGAGAAATTTCCGGCAGAAGAACATTTTCAGAATCCGGTGGAGCACACCAACGGTGCAAGCATGGATCTCTATCGGAGACTTGAATTGACTAAGAAACTCCAAGGGATCAAAGAGGATACAGTTGGTATTTCGACTAACAGCAAAGAACCGTTAGATTCAATCGGCGAACCTATTGAAAGCGTCTGTTCGCTTTGTTGGCTTGCAGTTGATTCATTGCCGTATATTGTAGAAAACGATGTTTTCACACAAGTACGTGCAAGTGAATATTTTAAAACTGCAGCCGTGCTTATACAGGCGTGTCCTTATAGTGACGAGTATGTTGTATCTGTTATAAACAACGATTCACTTTTCTACCCGCGACGTTGGATGACTGATGCATTTTGG
>Ga0075163_10010507_pt1 | contig 12103 bp, 15 predicted proteins | sample JI1023141ADNA_FD_71478 | JGI IMG/M metagenome (GOLD analysis project Ga0075163, IMG submission 71478) | Wastewater effluent complex algal communities from Wisconsin, to seasonally profile nutrient transformation and Carbon sequestration -... | ecosystem: Engineered > WWTP > Effluent > Algae...
GCGATCGAAGCCGATTGGGATGACATCGTCAGGATCGTCGCCTCCATTAAGGAAGGAGCCGTTGCGCCCTCCGCGATCCTGCGCAAGCTGGCCGCCTACAAGCGCCAGAACAGGCTGGATTTTGCGCTGGCCGAACTCGGCCGCATCGAGCGGACGCTATTTGCGCTCGACTGGCTTGAACAGCCCGACTTGCGTCGCGCCTGCCAGGCCGGCCTCAATAAAGGCGAAGCACGTCATACCCTTGCCGCCGCGATCTACACCAACCGACAGGGGCGGTTCACCGATCGCTCGATCGAGAATCAGGAATATCGGGCATCGGGCCTCAATCTGCTGATCGCGGCGATTTCTTACTGGAACACCGTCTATATGGACAGGGCCGCCCAGCATCTCCAATCATCCGGCGGCACCTTCGATGATGCGCTGCTTGCCCATCTCTCGCCGATGGGCTGGGTGCATATCAGTTTGACCGGCGACTATCTGTGGCAAAGGGCAAACCGGCTCTCCCCTGGCGAGTTCCGCACCCTCAACGATCCCATGGCCCGCCTCAAACTCGTGGCATAGCCAGTGTTCTCATTATGTCCGCCAAATCGTTGTCTGGCGCACAAACCTTGAGGTGACGCCTATTGCGAGGCGCGGCGGCTCAAGCCGGCGACCGTGTCCCGGCGCCTGTCCTCGCTGGCGGTGGCCCATCACCTTCTCGACGTTCCATGCCCCGTCGGTGCCGTCGTGGTCCGCGATGCGCTGCGTGGGCTGCGGCGTCGGGCCGGAGTCCGGCAGCGCCAGGCCGGCCCGTTGCGGCTCGGCGAAGGGATCGGGCGGGAAGCCGTCAGGGGGTTCACGCTGTCGGTGCTGCTCGAGGCGTGTGGGCGCGACGTCGCTGGCCTGCGCGACGCGGCGATCCTGTCGCTCGGCTATGATGCGGGTTTGCGCGTATCGGAGCTGGTGGCCGTCGCCGTCGAATTGATGGAAGCGCAAGAGGATGGATCGGGGCTGCTCGAGGTGCCCCACTCGAAAACCGACCAGGAAGGGCAAGGGGCCTGGGTGTGGCTGTCGCCCGACACGATGCGGCGTGTCGCTCTTTGGCGCGAGGCCGCATCAATCCGCGCGGGCGCCTTGTTCCGCCGCGTAGCGGTGATCCGGACCAAACCCCGCGAAGCGCGCCGGGCGCTCGCGATCGAGGATCTGGCCTATCATGCCCGGGTCGATCGGGAACGCATGGCGGCGCGGCCTGCGCGCGCGGCCACGGTGACCTACGGAATTGGCGAGCGCGCGCTGACGCCGGCGGCGATGCGGCTGATCATCAAGCGCACGGCGCTCGCCGCAGCCGACCAGGGCCTGGTCGATCTCATGGGCGCCGATCTCGACCATGCGATCGATGCGCTGAGCACGCATTCGTTGCGCGTCGGCCTGACCCAGGATCTGTTCGCCAATGGCGAGGATGCGGGACCGATCGCGCAGGCATTGCGATGGACCTCGACCGCCACTGCACTCCGCTACGGCCGCAAGCTCGCTCCGTCGTCCAACGCGGCGGCGCGTATGTTGAAGGGTGTCAGGAAATAACGCCGGTGCAGAGAATTTTGTCGGTCAGGTGAATTGGCGTGGGGTGTCGGATGCAGTGTTCTTTGTCCGTTCACACGATCTGGTCCTTGATCGCTAGGCGGCGCTTGCGAAGCTCGGTTTCGTGATCCTGCGATGTAGGCTGGACGTTCGTCTCGGCCACGTGAATTTCGTCGTTCACTTCATCATAATCGGCGAGCAGCAGCGCGAAACGCAGGTCCGAAGCCTTCAGCGCGTGGATCTTGTCCATCTGATCCGGAAACTCTTCGCCCAGTGTATGCGGTGTATTCGACATGCCTTACTCCGTTGGTTTCTTTGAACGTGTGATAGAAGACACGCCAGGGCGCGCCCATAAGTAAGTTCCCTAATCCCCGGTGTTCGCCGCTTGTCGAACCTCGTTGGAGACCGCGGACAGCTAGTCCTTTCGAACTTTTCGCTTCTCGCGATGGGACTGGTAGGAATGCAGTATCTCCGACATCCGCGCGAGCGCTTCGCGCCGCGCCGAGGCGCTCTCGATTCCCTGGAGCTCCTTCTTCAGACGGATCGAGAAATCGGCGTAATCATTCTGCCAGTCACGTCCCACCGCGCCCTGCAATTCGGGGTTGCCCGTCTTGAGACGCCGCGCCGGCGCGCGCGCGGGAAGCGAATAGGTTTCGCCGAGCTGCGGCGCGATGATCGATGTCGCCGCCTCGTCCGCCTGCATCAGCCGCCGGAAGGTTTCGATAGATTCGGATTCGCCATGGCTCAGGAAAAGACTGCCCTCGATCGGCTGCCGCGCCTTGATCCATCTCTGGAGATCCTGCTGGTCGGCATGCGCCGAGTAGGTATCGATCCGGCGGATCTGGGCGCGGACGGCAACGTCTTGCCCCCAGATCCGCACGCGGTTGGCGCCATCGAGAATTGTCCGTCCCAGCGACCCAGCCGCCTGGAAGCCGACGAACAATATCGTCGACTCCCGCCGCCCCAGGTTATGCCGCAGGTGGTGGCGGATGCGCCCGGCCTCGCACATTCCCGAAGCCGCCATGATGATTGCGCCGGATAGGCTGTTTAGACGCATCGATTCCATGCTGTTCAGGACATAGTGGAAGGACGGATGGTGGAAGATCTCGCCCGAGCCCATGTCCTCGAGCTCGCTGGCATGCTTCGCGAACACCTCGGTCGCCCGCGTCGCCAGCGGAGAGTCGATGAACACCTGCGGATGCGCCAGGCGCCCGGTATTGATGAGCGTGGCGATGTCGAGCAGCAGCTCCTGCGTCCGCTCCAGGGCGAATACCGGGATGACGAGATTGCCGCCGCGCGTCAGCGCAGCCTTGATCTCGGCTTCCAGGAGCGTGCGCCGCTGCTCGAGCGTCAGGTCTTCTCGGACCCGGTCGCCGTAAGTGCTTTCGCAAATCACATGATCGAGCCCCGATGGCCCCTCGGGATCGGCGTGGAAGGCCTTGTGATCCGGGCCAAGATCGCCGGAAAAGAGCAGGCGCGTTTCGCCCGCTTGCAGTTCGACGGAGGTTGACCCCAGTATGTGGCCAGCATTCCACAACCGGGCCGCGAACCCCCGCGCGGGCTGGAACCACTGGTTCATCGCGACCGTCTCGATCTGATCATAGGCCGCCTTGGAATCCGCCTCGGTATAGATCGGCTCGATCGGATCTTCGTCCTTGCGGTCTTTGCGGCGGTTGCGGCGTTCCGCTTCGCTTTCCTGGATGCGTCCCGCATCGGGCAGCATGTGGTAGAGAAGGTCGCGCGTTTGCGTTGTCGCGTAGATAGGCCCCCGAAAGCCCTCGGCGACGAGCTTTGGCAACAGACCGCTGTGGTCGATATGCGCATGCGTGAGGACGACCGCGGCGACCTTGTGCGCATCGAACGAAAAAGGCTCGCGATTGAGCGTTTCGAGTGTTCGGGGTCCCTGGAACAGGCCGCAGTCGATGAGGATCGTACGGTCTTCAAATTCCAGTTCCATGCACGACCCCGTGACTGTCCCCGCGGCGCCGTGGAAGGTGATCCTGGGCTCGTTACTCGTCACTGCGCATGCTCCAGCCTGTTGGTCCTGTTTCGTTGACATCCTTAGTCGCACCCAGCGCCCCTGCTATGAGAGATTATCCTTAGTGGGCGCGCAGGACCGCTTCCGCGCGAAGGCGAACGGACGCGCTCCCCATGTCGGCCAGGCAGTGGCCTGACCGACATGGGGAAATTGCGGATAGACCAACGGGCCGCTGCGCCCTTCAATAGCTGCATGATGAGCATCGCCACCCTGACGCTGAACCCGACGATCGACGTTGCCTATGAAGTCGATCATGTCTTCCACACGCGCAAGATGCGGACCAAGTCTGAATTTTACGAGCCGGGCGGCGGAGGCATCAACGTCGCCCGTGTCTTCGTCCGGCTCGGCGGTAATGCCCGGAGCTACTATCTCTCTGGCGGCGCGACCGGCCATGCGCTGGACGGCCTCCTCGACCTCCACCAAATCGTGCGCAATCGCATTCCGATCAAGGGCCATACCCGGGTCGCGGCCGCGGTGCTCGAACGCGAAAGCGGCAAGGAGTATCGGTTCGTTCCTCCGGGGCCCTTCATCGAACCGGGCGAATGGCAGCAATGTCTCAAACAGTTGGAAGACGCTCAGTGCGACTATATGGTCGCGAGCGGCTCGCTTCCGCCCGGCGTCCCCGACGATTTCTATGGCCACCTCGTCGCTCTGATGGCCCGACGCAACATTCCGGTTGTCCTCGATAGTTCAGGCCCGGGACTGCGGGGCGGCCTTGCCGAAGGCGGCGTCTTTCTGGTCAAGCCCAGCATCGGTGAATTGCGGCAGTTGACCGGGCGTGATCTCCTGGACCCGGACTCCGTGGCTCGTGCGGCCATGGAAATCGTCGACAAAGGGCAAGCCGCGCATGTCGCGGTAACGATGGGACACGAAGGCGCGCTCCTCGCGTCAGCGGGTGGGCAACTTCACCTTCCCGCAGTTGAGATCGAGGCCAAGAGCGCCGTCGGCGCGGGCGACAGCTTCCTGTCTGCCATGGTTTTCGCCATTTCGCTCGGATGGGACATCAGCGATGCCTTCCGCTTCGGTATCGCCGCCGGTGCCGCTGCGGTGATGAGCCCGGGCCATGACCTCGCCAGACCCGACGACATCCGTCAGCTATACGAGCGCGTGGCCTAGATCCCCTAGGTTCCGCCTCAAGCAGCGTACCATTCGTTGCCCTTGGCCCCACCAGCCATTTGCGGGTGAGATAGCCAGCCAGGAACGGAATGCCGAGGTAGATCAGCACGGCTTCAGCGTGCGCAGCCCATACAGGTGCCCGCATCGGGCGTCCGGTCTCGCGCGCGCGACTGCGCGGCCAGCCCGCGGCTGGAGGGGCCGCTCGCCCCTCCAGCCATCAAGTAAGCAACGCCGCGCCACCCAGCGGGCTGGCAAAGCTCCTCAACGCACGACGAGCACCGGGATTTCGCTGTGGGTCAGCACCTCTGACGTCTTGCTCCCGAGCATCAGACGTCCCAGCCCCCTCCGTCCGTGCGAAGCCATGACGATGAGACCACAATTGCGCTCTTGCGCCGCAGCAATGATCGCTTCGGCAACCAGAGCATCGGGAACATGGAGGGTCTCGGCGGATAGGTCAGCACGTTCGGCGGCCTGCCTAGCGCTGGCGAGAATCCCGTCGGCCACCTTTTTCTGACCCTCGGAATATTCAGCCATCGCCGTATCGCTCCAGGAAAAGTCGTAGCCGACCCCGCTCGAGTAGACCGGGAATCGCTCGGTCACGGTAATTAGGGTGACTGCGCTCCCCAGGGCCTTTGCCAGGGCAAGACCATGGTCGACGCCTTTCTGGCCGAGTTCCGATCCATCGGTTGAGATCAGTATGCGATTGTACATGAGCGCTCCTCTTCCACTAAATCACGCCGCGAGAGGGATAAGGTCCCCCACATACGGCCTTCGCGTCAAGCGGCTCCGGCATCGCTGCTGCTTTCGGCTTTCCAGGCCGTGGCGTGCCTCTTCATGATCCAATTCCCAATCCGCAATGCTACGTAGCGACGCCGGGCAGCTCAGTTCTCATAAGGGGGGGGCTGGGCGCGGCTGCGGAGATGCCGCCGATGGCAGGAGCGCAGAGAGAACGAGCCAATCTGAACACGCTGGTGGGCGGCGGCTGGCGGTCGTAGTTCTTCGGTTTATTTCTGGTCGTCGCGCTGATTGGCTGTCCGTCGTCTGATGGGGTGGATGCCCCCCGGCGGCATCTATGTGCCAAGGTAGGTGTTGGAAACACCTATGAGAAGGAGGCGTCCACCCCATCAGACGACGGACACTTGGAATATTTCGCCATAATAGCCTCGTTCGGTAGAGTAGCGAGCGCTTTGGCGTATCCGTTCCAGGCCCCGAGTGCTTACAGTGCGTGCAGGCGTCTTCCACGTCGTTCGCGCGTTGCGGGATATGAATGGCATAAGAATATCTTGAAGGGATCTGATAATGGCGCTCCAGCATGCAAAGCCCGGCGAAGTGATTCATCTTCCATCGCTGGCGCGAGAACGAGGAGCCACCGGGACGGCCGCGCTGGTCAAATCGGATCGGTTCGAGGCCATCCACCTCGTCGTTCCCGCAGGATCGACCATACCGCCGCACCATGTTTCCGGTTATCTGACGCTGCATTGTCTGGAAGGGCGGCTCACGCTGGGCCCATCGGACATCGAACTCGGCGCGGGAGACTGGGTCTATCTGGAGCGCGGCGATCAGCATTCCGTTCAGGGCGTCGAAGATGCGCGGCTGCTGCTCACGATCTTGTTCGACACGCCGCCGGCGCAGTGATCAGGCTTGGCCCTTGGCGGGGCGTCGCAACGCCATCCGGCCATATACCAGCACGAACAACAGGAAAGCGCCGCCCCACAGGCCGCCGGCGAGACGAATGCTCAACATATAATCCAACGGCAGCAGCGGAGCGGCGACCCGCAGCAGCGCGCCCAGATTGACCAGCACATAGATTGCGACCGTCGCGCCATCCGCTTCCAGTGGGCGGCCGGTATGACCACGCGTCGCCCGCGTCATCACCGCCAGCGTCATCGCCGCCATCACACCGGCCCCCAGCGCGTGCATCGCGCTCGATACCGGCACGATCGGCCAGAGGGTGGCGGCGCCGAGCAGCAGCAAACCCGCCGGTAGCCAAGCGTAGGCGACGTGCAGGACGAAGACCAACGGGTCCGCCACCGCGCGCAGCCCGGCCCAACGGGTCAACCGCACGGCATGCAATGCGCCGACGCACAGCAGCAGCCAGGCCACCGGATGTGCCGCCAGTGCGAACACCCAGCCGGCCAGCGCGATCGCCGTGACCGCAAGCACCGCGTGATCGAACCGGTTGGCCATCGTCGGCAACCCATCGGTGTGGCCCTGCCGGGTCAGCCAGTTGCGGGTGAAGGCCGGGATGATCCGCCCGCCGATGATCGCGATCAGCATGAGGACCAGCGCGAAACCGGCCCGCATGCCGATAGCCGGGTCAGCCGTCAGCCCCATCGCCGCGGCATGATCCAGCCCGCAGGCGGCGGCGAACAGCAGCAGGACGATCAGGATCGGCTTGTTGCGGTTGCCGGCCGCGAAGATCTGCCACGCCGCATAGCCGAGCAGCGCGAGCAGGAAGCCGACGTCAAGCGTGGCGCCGACGAGCGGCGGCACGATGGCGGAGAACAGCACCGCCAGCCGGGCAGCGGCCCACAGACCGACAAATGCCGCCACGGGCCAGCCGGTCACCGCCGGCCGCCCGGTCCAGTTGGGGATTGCCGCGCTCAGGAACCCGGCGATGACCGCGCCGAGATAGCCGAACAGCATTTCATGCTGGTGCCAGGCGAGGGGTTCCATCGCGGTCGGCAGGGTCCACGCCCCGTCCAAGGCACCGACCCAAAGCGCCACGACGACCAGCGCCCAGAGCGCTCCGCCGGTGAAAAGCAGCCGGAAACTGCCCTGGAGGGCGGTCGGCGTTTCGGCGACGCGATCTCGTTCGGCGTTCTCAGTCATGCGTGTCACCGTCCATCTCAATATGGCCAAGATCCTCTAGAGAAACTTCTCGCCGGCATGGTCGCGGAACATCTCGAAGTCGCGCACATAGTCGGAGAGGACCTGCACCGATTTGTGGCGGCTGACATCGCGCATCTTGAAGATGCTCGCGCCCTGTCGCGCTGCTTCGGTAAGAAAGCCGGAGCGCAACGAATGACCGGCATAATCGGTGGGATTGAACCCGGCCGCCGCCGCGCAGCGCTGCACCAGACGCGCGACCGCTCGGTCCGACATGGGATTGGCGGTCAGCCCCCCACTGCGAGTGAGGCGCCGGAATAGCGGTCCTTCCTCGAAGCTGATGCGCGGGTCATTGAGACGGTGCGCCGCCTCCAACGCGGCGTTCGTCCACTCCAGCAGCAGCGCCTTGGGCCGGATACGCCGGCCTTCGGGGATCGCGATAGTCGCGCCTTCGCCAGCCTGATCGGTTTTCGAATGGCCGATCAACAGACGCAGGCCCTCGGATGTCAGTTCGACGTGGTTGGTCTGCAGCGCGACCAGTTCGGACCGCCGCAGCGCCGCGGCCATGCCGATCGCGAGCACCGCGCGGTCCCGGGTCGCGCGCAGATCATCGCCCTCGATGGTCCGGAGCATGTCGCGCAGCATGTCGGCGTCAGCCGGGCGCTTGCGTTCCGGACGCTCGTGCTTTTTCTCGTTGCGAATGCCTTCCAGCACCAGCTTGATCGCCGCGCCACCCGTCCGTTCCTGCGGTGGATCGAACCCGGCCTGGCGATGATGATAGCCGATGGCGGCGAGCCTGCGACCGATGGTCGGCTTCTTCAGACCGCTGTCGGCCTGCGACGACAGGAAAATCGCGACCGCCGCAGGGGTGGCGGGCAGGCTCTCGATGCCCCGCTCGTCGCACCAAAGCGTGAAAATTTCCCAGTCCGAGGCGTAGGCCCGCCGGGTCGCCGGCGACCTTGATGCCTTGGCATACTCGGCCGCGCGCGCGACTTCCGCTTGCAGCATGTCCGGCAACGCGCCTTGCTTCAACGGGATGGGGAGGTTGCCGGCCATGATCAGCGCGCGAGTTCGATGCGGATGCCGATATCGAGCGCGTCCCACGCGCGGTCGGTGGTCAGCGCGGTGGCCCCGAGCGACTGCGCCAGGGCGAGGCATGCCCGGTCACCGAGCGACAGGCCCGCGTGGCGTGTGGTGCCACGCAGCTTCCCGGCGAGGATCGCACACACTTCGTCAAACGGACGCACATCGAGGTCGAGCAGCGAGAGGGCTTCGTCGATCTCGGCGTCGGTGAAACCGCGGTCCTGGAGCTTGGTCACGACCTCGGCCAGGTTAACCGTGCTGATACAGGCCGTGCGCAGATGCGCCTCGACGTGAACCGAACCGGGTTCCTCCTGGAGGACCGTCAGCACCGCCGAGGCATCGAGCACATAGTCACTCACTGGCGGCCGCCGCCCGGCGATCGGCCATCAGTTCCTCGGTCAGGCTGGCGCCGTCGGGGACATGCTCGCGCACCATCGCCCGCACGCGCGCGAGCGCGGCCTTGAACGAGCGCACACGCAACTCGCCATCGACGACCTCAAGCCGAACATCGTCGCCATCGGTGAGGCCGAGTGCCTTGCGGACGTCGGCGGGGATCTGCAATCTGCCGCCCGAAACGATGCGGCTTTTGTAGGCAGCCATGGCGACCTCCAAGGTTAGTGTCGATAGACCTATACCACGGCAGAGATGACCTCGCTATACACTCCGGGCATCATCTGTATCCTATGTCCGAGAATCACACTTATCGGACATAGGTGTCCGGCCTGGAACGCGTTCGATCAGGTGGGAAATAGGATCGCGGTATAGTCCTGGGCGCCATGAAGGACATGAACCACGACCACTTTCTCGGGCTCCACCCGGTAGAAGATCAGATAGTTGCCATGTCCGCGCCGACGCACGTCCGATGCTTCATAGCGCGAAACCAATGGGAAGCGCTCCGGCATATCCGCGAGCGCGAGACATTTGGTTCGCAGTTCCTGAACAAAGCTGAGCGCGCGCGCGGGACTGTCCAGCGCGATGTAGTCAGCGATCCGTTCAAGATCCTCCTCGGCCTCCTTCGCCAGATGGACGATCATTCGTCCAACGCGCGGTACTTGGCCTCAAGCCGGTCGAACACGCTTTCGGCCGACGTCGTCCGGCCGGCGTCCGCATCTGCCAGGCCACGCGCGATCGACGCATCCAGCGCCGCGAGCCGGGTTTCCCGGTCCTGAATGAGCCGCACGCCCTCGCGCAGCACCTCGCTTTTGGAATTGTAGCGCCCCGCTTCCACGAGACGAGCCACGAATCCTTCAAGCTGTTGCCCCAGGTCGGCGCTGATCATCGTCTATTCTCCTTGCTCCGCTGGATAGCATTTTATCAACTGTTGATAAAGCTCCCGTATTCTCTCGCGGGTTACAAGGGCCGAAACTCCTGTTCGATTGGATTCGGAAAAGGTCCTCGAACGGATACACGGGTCATGACAAGCCTCGCTCTCTGGCGCGCTGGTGCTCGAAAAGGCGCGGTAAGGCTGAATTCACTCGATCTTCACTGAGGTGGACGCCTCAGAAATCGCATTGCGCCGTGCTGCCGCGCGGCGGGTGCCGGCCGTCGAGGCTGACGTTCGCACCGTAGTAGCTGTTGGCGTTCGCCACCGGCGCGCTGCGCTCGCTGACGGTGAGAGTAAACGGCGCGCGGCCCGGCGCGGTGCCGGCGTAGACGCGGGTGCCCTCGCCCGCCATCATGCGTTCGCAGGACATTACCGTCAGCGCGACGCCGCGTGCGCGAAGCGCATTCACCATGTCATACGGGATCTCGGCTCCCACTCGCGTCCAGTTCAGGACCAGGGCGGCAGGCTGGCCGCCACGGCCCTTGACCAAGGCGGAAAGCTCACCAAGCGTCCCGCTGGCTAAATAGGGCGGCTGAGCCCGTGTGATCTGCCCCCTTCTGAGTGGTCCAAAATCAATGCTATTTTGGATGACGAAGGAGATTTGGAATGCCGAGCAAGAAGCATCGCCCGGAAGAGATTATCGGGAAGCTGCGTGAAGCTGAGGTTGTGCTGGCACAGGGGGCGACGACCGCTGAGGCGTGTCGCCGGATCGCGATCAGCGAACAGACTTACTACCGATGGCGCAAGGAATATGGCGGCCTGAAGACCGACCAGGCGCGGCGGATGAAGGATCTTGAGAAAGAGAATCTGCGGCTTCGTCGTGCGATCTCGGACCTGACGCTGGACAAGCTGATTTTGCAGGAGGCAGCCCGGGGAAACTTCTGAGCCCCGCGCGCCGAAGGCGCTGCATCGATCATATCAAGACGGTGATGCCGGTGTCCGAGCGGCGACTCTGCCGTGTGCTTGGGCAATATCGATCGACGCAGCGCAAGGCGCCCCGCGGGGCAGATGACGAAGTGGCATTGACCGAGGACATTATCGCGCTCGCCCGGCAATATGGTCGATATGGCTATCGCCGAGTGACGGCGTTGCTGCGCGATGCGGGGTGGCATGTAAACCGCAAGCGGGTCGAGCGTATCTGGCGGCGTGAGGGGCTCAAGGTGCCCCAGCGGCAGCCGAAGCGCAAGCGTCTGTGGCTCAACGACGGATCGTGCATCCGGCTTCGGCCCCAGTATCCTGGCCATGTCTGGTCGTACGACTTCGTCGAGGGGAGAACTCATGACGGGCGTAAATACCGGATCCTGTCGATCATCGACGAAGCTAGCCGGGAGTGTATGGCGCTGCCGGTCGCCCGCAAGCTGAAGAGCGACGACGTGCTGGCGGCGCTCGCCGAGCTGTTCGCCAGACGCGGTCCGCCAGCGCATATCCGGTCGGACAATGGGCCGGAGTTTATCGCGACCGCGGTGCAGGAATGGCTGGCGAAGGTCGGCGTGAAGACGCTGTATATCGCGCCCGGCAGTCCATGGGAGAATGGCTATTGTGAATCGTTCAACGGGTCGCTTCGCGATGAGCTGCTTAACGGCGAGATCTTCTACTCGCTCGCCGAGGCCCAAATCCTGATCGAAGCCTGGCGTCGGCACTACAACACGGTCCGGCCGCACAGCTCGCTTGGGTATCGGCCACCGGCGCCAGAGGCTGTTCCATCGCCAGTGCCGCCCTCCGGTTCCGCTTCGCTCCACCTCCGACCGACACTGGCGATGGAGGCGCGAATGCACTAACAATCAATGCGGACCACTCGGTGGGGGCCGTTCAGAGTCTCGTATCGGGCTTCGCATCGCTCGCCCAAGATGGCGCTACGGCTATCTCGCGGGGCATACGCTCATGCAAAAGCAGTTCCGCGGCGCGAACGATGGGCTCCGCGTGGAACCGCTCTCGCATCGCGCTACCGAGCAAAGCGTCGGCGATGGCGACGATCGTCATCCCTTGATGGTGAGCCATGAACGCATGGACGATCGCGACGGTCTGCCCTTCTGACAAACGACGCGGCGTGAAGTCGAGCGCCTCGAAAAATCCGAAGCGGCCGCGCGCGCCGTCCGCCGCCAATCGCTCGAAATTCCTTATGGCCGCTACTGGATCGACGATCGCGGCAAGTGCTG
>Ga0075163_10010508_pt1 | contig 12102 bp, 8 predicted proteins | sample JI1023141ADNA_FD_71478 | JGI IMG/M metagenome (GOLD analysis project Ga0075163, IMG submission 71478) | Wastewater effluent complex algal communities from Wisconsin, to seasonally profile nutrient transformation and Carbon sequestration -... | ecosystem: Engineered > WWTP > Effluent > Algae...
AAACGCCCCGGAAAATCCGGGGCGTTTTCGTTTGGCAGAATGCGTGGATCAGGGACGCCAGTAGGTGAACCAATCAGTGACATCCACCTGGTCAAAGTTGCCGCGCATGTCGATGAGCGGGGCGTGCTTGCCGGTCAGTGACTTCAGTGTTGTGGCATCAAACTGCTGGCGGAAGCAGGTGTGTGCAAGTGTCACGATGATGGCATCATAGGGACCGGCGGAGGCCGGGTCATCGATGTTGGTGGCGCCACGGCCACCTTCGAAGTGGTCATCAAAAGCCACGGGATCGAAATTGAACACTTCAACGCCGCGGTTCCACAGGGCGTCCATCAACGGGTAAGCCTTGGAGTTGCGGGTGTCCGGGCAGTCTTCCTTGAAGCTGCGGCCAAGCACCAGAACCTTCTTGCCGGTCAAGCCATGGCGGCTCTGCGGCATCAGTTCTTCCAGCTTCTCCACCAGGAAATGTGGTGTCTGTTCATTCACGGCGCGGGCGGCTGACACCAGTTCCATGGCAAGGCCATGGCGGCGTCCGGCGTCAACGAGGAAATAGGGATCGACAGCGATGCAGTGACCACCGACGAGGCCCGGACGATAATGATGAAAGTTCCACTTGGAACTGGCGGCCGCGATCACGTCAGTTGAACGGATACCCATCTTGTCGAAGAGCATCATCATCTGGTTCATCAAAGCGATGTTGACGTCGCGCTGGGTGTTCTCAAGAATCTTGGCGGCTTCTGCCACCTTGATCGATGCGGCCGGAAAGAGGCCGGCCTTGATGACGCGAGCATAGAGCTTCTCGAGGAATTCCGTGCCCCGCGGCGTGGAGCCAGCGACGATCTTCTTGATGTCGGGCAGCTTGCGCGTTGGATCGGCCGGGTTGATGCGTTCCGGCGAATAGCCGAGATGGAAGTCGATGCCTTCCTTGAAGCCGGAATGCAACTCGATCACCGGCAGGCAGCGGTCTTCCGTTGTGCCAGGATCGACGGTGCTCTCAAACACCACGACGGCACCGCGCTTCATGTGCTTGCCGATCGTCTTGGACGCGGAAATGAGCGGACCGTAGTCGGGCCGGTTGTGGCTGTTCACAGGTGTCGGGACGCAAACGATGATCACATCTGCATCAGCCAGCGCCGTGGCCTCTGTCGTGAAGTCCGCGTCTGCTTCGATGAGTGCGGAATTGCTCACTTCTCCGGTAAAGTCGATGCCGGACTTGAGCTCCGTCACCTTTTTCTCATTGATGTCGAAACCGATGGCGCGTGAGCCCTTGGCGAAGCCAAGCGTGAGGGGAAGCCCCACATAACCCAGGCCGATCACGGCCACGCGTGCCGTGGCAGGATCGGGGAAAGCCACAGGCTCGCTTGTCACGAGCCTGATTGGCTTCACCCCCAGATCCAAATCCAGTTGTTCTGTCCCCTTGACTGCCGTCATACCCATTTGTCGCTCCCCAGCGTTTGTTTTCGGGTTATGGGCACAGAAAACACGGCGGGCGTGGAGGACGGCTTAAGGAAGAAGGTAAACGGCCATTGGGGTTAACGAAGGGAGTCTGGAATGATGGCAATTTGACCGAGCAAATCCCTGAAAAACTGAGAAAACTCTGCCTTAACCCTGCGGCAAGCATTGGCTGTTAAGCAAATTATTGGTCCTTTCGGGCCTTACGGTGTGTGGGCGTATGCTTTCTCTTGTTGCAATCGAGTATCTGTTTGCCGTGCTGGTGGTGATCGTTTTCACCAACCGCTACGTGCTCGGCAGTCTCTTGCGCATCTCCGACCGCCGCACTGAGGGAGGATTTGGCATTGATCCTCCGGTTTGGCCCACCGTGGCCATCGTTGTGCCGGTTTACAACGAGGGCAACCACGTCCTTCAGACGGCGGCTTCATTTGAAGCGCTGGACTATCCGCGTGACCGGCTGCAGGTTGTATTCATCGATGATCTGTCGACCGATGATACTTTTGAACATCTGACAACTGTGACAAAGACATATCCCTGGATGAAAGTGATCCAGAATGAGAAGAATGTTGGCAAACGCATCGGCATCAAGAATGCGGTGCTCAAGACGCATTCAGATCTCATCATGTCCGTCGATTCCGATGTCATCGTGGACAAGTCTGCCCTGCGCATCCTGGTGCGCCATCTTTACTCGACAGGCGTTGATGCAGCAGGGGGGTGTGTCTTCGTCTCCAACGCCGACACCAACTGGCTGACCCGCATGCAGGCAGTGAAATACTGGATCGGCTACCAGTTCCTCAAAAATGTGGAGAACGCCTTCAGCCACATCATGTGCCTGTCAGGTTGCCTCACCATCTACCGTCGGGCAGCTCTTCTGGCGGTCGACAGTGATGTGGAGAAGCGCAGCTTTCTGGGCGATGAAGTGAAGTACGGCGAAGATCGCTTTCTCACCCGCAAGCTGGTGGAGCGGGGCTACAAGACGCGGCTGTGCTTCGAGGCCAAGTGCTTTACCAAGGCTCCCGCCAATTTTTCTGGCTATGTGAGTCAGCAGTTGCGCTGGCGTCGCTCCAACATTGTTGATTTTATCACTGCGCTGCCATTTCTGGGGCGTTTTCACCCGTTTGTGGTGGTGCACTATGTCTCGATGGCCTTGCTGCTGTTGTTTTATCCTCTGACGCTGGCGGCACAGGTGGTGCGCCTGGGCTTTGTCATTCCGATGATTGAGCATGCATTGCTGGTGTCGATTTTCGCCATGGCCTACGAGCTGAACAAGGACAAGCTGCCGAAGATGGCGCAGACGTCCGGCTTGTGGTTCATGTCCATGGCCTTTGTCTTTCCCGTGATGTACCTGACGTTGACGCCACTCGCCATTGCGACGCTTGGCACTTCGTCATGGGAAACGCGTGGCGGCACGAAACCTGCTGCAAAACCCGCAACGCCGGCTCAGCCGGCAGTCAGGGCGGGTTGATGGCTATCATCCAAAACCGCGCTCCTGCGATGGCTTTGCCAAGGTTGTCCCGCCGCGTGCTCTATATCGGGCCAGCGGCCGACGAGGTTTGTGCAATCGTCACCCAGCACGTGGGCGAAATCGACATCCGCTATGAATCAGATGTGCGTGCCGCCCTGGTGGTTGCACGCCAGTCGCGTTTCGACACAGTGATTGTTGATCAGCGAGATGAGAGCCTGGCGACTCGCCTGATCGTGCCTCTCATCTCCGGTATTGGCTACGACATCAAGTTGGTGGTGGTGAGCGGTCTTAAGGACGTCAGCCAGTACCTCACGGTGCCAGGCGTGGCGCGGGTGCTGACGGCCCCCATTCGCGAGGGCCAGTTGTTGCGGGTATTGGGCCTCAACTCAAAGCCCAAACATTTCAATGACGCACCGAAGTCGCATCGCCCTGTGACTGCCAAACGGCAGGGTTTTGTCGCCGGACTCGTACACGGCTTCTTCAGCCAGCTGATGGCGGTGGTCTCGGCGCTATACAAGCGTGCCGCCTTTGTGTTGCTGCTGACGCTCTTCGTCGCCTTTGCGTTCTACGCGCTGTTGATTGGCTATTTTCTTCTGTCCAGTTCATGGGGAGCGCCGATGACATTGTCGCGTGGCCACGAGTTGGTGAACAAGGTCGAGAAGGAGCTCACGGAACTGCGTGTTGCGCTGGGCAAGATCGATCAGGAACTGACTGAAAATGCCATGGACAAACTGCGCGCCGAGCGTGACCTCCATGACGCACAACTGTTGATCAAGTACTCCCTGGGGACGGTCGAGAAGGAAATCAAAGCCAGCACCCGCCAGCGCAAGACACTGGCTGGCAATGTGAAGCGCATGGAAAAAGTGCGTGATGTGCTGGATGCCCAACTGACCAAGGGAGGCATGTCGGAGGACCTTGAGGCACTCTACAAGAAGCGCCTGATCGACAAGAAGACATTCAATGCAAGTGCCCTTGGCCTTGTGGAAGCAAGCCAGCGTCTCGCCGCCATTGACGGCGAAGTTGAATTGATGAAGAGCCAGCTTGAGAACATGGCCGCCAATGACGACATGTTGAAGTCGCTGAAGCTTGGCTTGGAAACGGGTGGCCCGATTTCCTCCATGTCATCAGCGTCTTCAGATCTGCTGCTGCTTGTCAAACAATCGGTTGATGCCAAGGCTGCCTATGACCTTGCCAAGTCTGGCCTCGAGTCGGGTGTTGTGAAGGTGCGCCAACTCAAGCAGAGCGAGGCCGTGCTCAAGCTGCAGATTGCGGCGCTTGAAAACTCCGCTCTGGCCCGTGCCATCTCCGAACGTGTTGACGTGGTGTTCGTGCCCTATGCCAACCTTGGCAATTTCCAGCCCGGCACGCCGATCTATAGCTGCCTGTTCACGGTGTTCATGTGTCAGCAGTCCGGCTTTGTGGGTGATGCCCAGCCGGGTGAGTTCAGCTCCGTCCATCCCTTCTTTGGCAAACCCATTCGCGGTGTCTTCGTCGAGGCCAAGATTACCAAACCCATTGCTGCAACCCGAGAGATTATCCATGGCACGCGTGCGCCGTTCTTCTTCTAGGGCAGGCCTCTTGCTGGGGCTTGGCGGTCTGCTGGCCTTGGCGGGTTGTGCGGCCAATGGACCTTTGTTGGACCAGATGTCCGGCCTTCGGCTGGGCACCGATGACAGCGATGTGAAAGTGGCTGAGGCGCCACCACTGCTGCGGACCACGGTCATTGAACCTGCTGCCACGACAGCCAGTACTGACAAGCCGAAAATCATTCCCGCCAAGGCGGAGACGCCGCGCTCGCATTGGTGTGACTATTTGCGGGAAGACACGGCAGCGCAGACCACCATCATGCGCTCTCCCACACTGAGCGGCAGCATCAATGACGATGCCAAGGCCTCAGTTTCGCTTGGGGTATCCCTGTCCAGTTTTGCCAAGGCGGGGCTGATGGAAGATGCCGCAGACGTGCGCTGCCAGAAATACATTGCCGAAAACGGCCTGCAAAAGCTGGTCTTTGTCTCGCCGCAGGGGCTGACAGCGGCGGGCCAGAAGGCCAAGTTCAAAGCAATCGACGGGCAGCGCAAGGAAATCGCGCGGCTGCGCAGAAAACTCGCCATGGCGTTGAATTCTGGTTCCATTGATCGTGAGAAGGCGACGGCCATCAGTGTTCTGGCCGACCAAATCCTTGCCGAAGCTGACGCCGCACGCTCGCAAGCTGACCGCCGCATGGAAACATCCATTATGCCCTCAGCCTCGGCCGAGGAATATGGTGCGGCCTTGCTTGCTGCTGAAGCCGACCTTGAAGATATCAACAGCCGCATGCGCACATTTGATGCCTTTGACGTTTCAGCGTCGGTGGGCTGGAACGACGACGTTGACGCCTCCGGCTTTGATGTGCAGGACCAATCCTTCAACGGCAAGATCAGTTTCTCGATGAAGCTTGGTGTGGCTTCGCCGAAGCGCTTCGAGCATGAAGCCGCCGCCAAAGACGCCAAGTTACGCGCCATCAAGTCGGAAGAAGGCGGAGCCCTCTGGCAGGTTGCCATTCTGCGCCGGGCCCACGAGCGGGCCATCGAAGGTCTGGTTCAGCAGAAGGGCAAGCTGGATGAAGCTATTCACAAGGCCCAGGAACTCTCGCAGATGCTGGCGAGCGTTGACAATCCGGAGTTTGAGCCGCCCTTGATCCAGGCAAAGCTGCAACTGATCAAGCTCAAGGCCGACCGGGCCGCAGTTGCAGGATCGATCAGCGAGATCGAAAGCAACATGAAGAAGCTCAAGGCAGGGTGAGGACTTCTCACCTCGGCACACACTCTTGATCTTTTCTCCGCTCCCGGCCAAGGGCATGTTCCCATGATGAACAAGACCTCTTTCATTCTCGGCATAGACACGGGCGGAACCTACACTGATGCCGCTGTCATTGACGCCGGATCGCACCGCATTCTCGCGTCGGCCAAGTCCATCACCACCAAGGGTGATCTGGCCATTGGGGTCGGAAATGCCATGGCGGCGGCGGTGGACCAGTTGAAGGGCAGCGTGACGCCGCAGGACATTCGGCTTGTCTGTGTCTCAACCACGCTTGCGACGAACGCCGTGGTGGAGGGCCATGGCAATCCGGCTGGTGTCATTCTCATTGGTTTTGACGATGCCATGGTGGTCAAGACCGGCATGGCAAATGCATTCCCCGGTTTGCCCATCGCCCGTATCGGTGGGGGCCACGACCACAACGGTGAAGAGCGCCAGCCACTCGATATGGCTGCATTGACGGCGGCTGTCGAAGAGATGTCTCCCAAAGTGACGGCCTTCGCCATTGCCAGCAGTTTTGCTGTGCGCAACAACGGCCATGAGATGCGGGCGCGGGACCTTGTGGCAAGGCTCACGGGAAAGCCTGTGACCTTGTCCAGTGAACTTTCGAACGCCCTCGACGCACCACGACGGGCCCTGACGGCCTTGCTCAACGCCCGGCTCATTTCGCGCATCACCCATCTGATCGAGGCGGTGCAGGCTGCCATGGCCAATCTCGGTATCGTTGGCGGCTTGATGGTGGTCAAGGGTGACGGAACGTTGGCCAATGCTGAAAGTGTTGCCTTGCGGCCCATCGAAACGGTTCTCTCCGGACCGGCGGCCAGCCTGGTTGGTGCAAAGTGGCTGGCAGGACTTGATGATTTCATCATGTCGGACATGGGTGGCACGACAACCGATGTGGGCGTGCTGATGAATGGCCGCCCCATGGTGGCGCCGCAGGGCGCGGAAGTGGGTGGCTGGCGCACAATGGTGAAAGCCATTGACGTACGTACTGTGGGTCTCGGCGGTGACAGTGAAGTGCAACTGGACTCTATGGGCCGCTTTGTGGTGGGTCCGCAGCGGGCGGTGCCGATCTCACTTCTCGCGTCTCGCTATCCCGAAGTAGAGGCGCTCCTGGATGCAGACCTCAGTGAAACGGATGGTGGTTCGCTGCTCGGCAAGTTTGTGGTGCGGCCCTTTGGTGACAAGGGCGGCGTTGCAGCAGGAGCGACAGACCGGGAGCTTGAGCTGCTGCAGCAAGTGGGAAACCGGCCCGTGCCTTTGCGCAAGATTGCCGTGTCGAGTGCGGCGCAACGGGCGGTGACAGCGCTGCGCCGCAAGGGTCTCTTGCAATATTGCTGTTTCACACCATCAGATGCGGCGATTGTCCTGGGCCTGCAGGACAACTGGCCACAGTCTGCGGCTCGCAAGGCCGCGCAGGTGATGGTTCGTTTTCGTGACATGAAAATGCCGGATGATCAGCACACGGAGGAATTCTGCAGAGACGTGTGGGGCCGCACCGTGTCGTTGTCGGCGCGGGTCATCCTGGAGACGGCGATGGGGCCGAAGGACAAGGACAGTGCGGCCTGGGATGCTGTCTGTGAAGGGCGCGGTCGCGTGGGGTTGGCCAAGGTTTCCCTGTCGCCAGCCGTGCCGATCGTCGCCGTTGGCGGCCCGGTGCGGGTTTATTACGGTGAAGTGGGCCGCCGCTTGAACTGTGAGGTGGTGTTTGCGCCGTTCTGTGATGTGGCAAATGCGGTGGGGGCTGCGGCAGGACAAGTGGCAGACAAGGTCACCGTCAGCGTTGAGGGTGACGGCAATGGGGCTTTCCGCGTTCATGGCGGTGGTGGCACCGAAACCTATGGCAGTGGCAAGATCGCTATGGTGGAAGCCTTGCAGAGAGCCGAGACACAGGCCTTGGCCTTGGCACGGTCGCGCGGTGCGGTTGACCCCAAGGTCACGGTGACAGTCGAGAAAAGCCACTTGCCGGAAGCCAAGGACGATGACGGGCTGTTGACCGCAATCATCACAGCCGAAGCCATTGGGCAGCCGGTGGGCTGATCACTCGGCGGCGATACCCAAGGCCCGATCCGCACCAAAACTGTCACGGATGTGACGGGCGAGGGCCTCAGTGGCGGGGGTCAAATTGCCGTTGCGACGGGTGAGACCGATGCCAAATGTGCCGAGGCGTGGAAACCCCTCATCCTCACGCAAAACCCGCATGCCTGGCCGCACACAAATCTCCGCCATGGCGGCAACGGCAAGTCCCTGCAACACCGCGGCGTCGATGGCGGTGCGGTTAGGGCTGGTGTAGGCAACGCGGTGTTTGCGGTTGACGGAGTCCAGGGCTGAGGTGGCGATGCAGCGCCAGTCACAGGTGCAATCCGCGGTGGCCAAAGGCAGGGTTTCCAGTGTGTGCGGTGAATGCCGCGCCGATGTCACCCAAACCAATTCCTCGCGCCGGATCACCTCGCCGTCGCCTTCCGCGTCGCGGAAAGTGACAAGGGCGATATCGATCTCACCCTTCTTGATCTTCTCCGTCAGGTTAGCGCTCGGCAGGCATTCTACATCTACAGTGACTTGCGGATGGCTGCGGGCAAAGCGGCCCAGCACCTCTGGCAGGAACAGGTCAGCGTAGTCATCAGGTGTTCCAAATCGCACAGAGCCGGTCAACTCAGGCTTGGTGAAGGCCGCAACGATCTCGTCATTCATCGCCACCAGCTTGCGGGCCTGTTCGACGAAGCGCTCTCCATCACGGGAAAAACGGCTGCCCCGTCCATCACGCACGAAGAGGCTGCGGCCGATGCCTTCTTCCAGACGCTTCATCTGCATCGAGACTGCAGATTGTGTCTTGTGCACGTCTTCGGCGGCGCGGGTGAAAGAACCTGTGTCTGCAATGGCGAGGAACGTCTTCAGTTGGTCAATATCGAGATTGGGGATCATGTCAGCCTCTCATCACGAATAGTGATTGAACAATCAAAATCATTCGTTTGCATGATTAGTGCGGCTAGCCCAAAAAGGCAACATCAGAAATTCATCTGATCACCCGCAAGGGTATGAAAACGCAAAGAAAAATCATTCTTTGCGAACGAGGAGTATTGCCATGAACGACTATGCCCTGCATCAGGCCCGCGTGTCCGGAAGTCTTGCCGGCGTTGGTCCAGTCGAAAGGCTCATCCGCAACTGGCTGGCACGCCGTGCCGTCGCCCGGCTGCAAAACCTTGATGACCATCTGCTCAATGACATCGGTGCAAACCGTGATGACATTGCTTGGGCTTTGCGTCAGCCCTTGAGCCAGAATGCCGCCCTCCTGCTGGACGAACGGCAGCGTGGCAAGGCGAACCCACGCCATGTGTAGTGGGCTTGCAATGTGCGCAATGGAGTGAAGGCGGGGCAGAAATGCTCCGCCTTCATGGTTTCTAAACCATGATACGAATCTGAAGCAGAGATTATGGTGAAGGTCGTGATTTGAATCGCTTCAGCAAGATCGCATTAACCGCGTATGCGATAGGCTGGCCGCAAGTTGCAGGAGAGTTTCCGGATCATGAATGCGCCTTTCAGAAGCGAATGGGATGAGCAGGCTGCGCGGGCATCAAGCTGGCGCATTGAGAAGCCTGAGCTGCATCGTTCTCCCGTCGCGGGGTTCTTTCCCGACCAGAATGGTGGAGTCTATGAACAGCTGCTGACGCAGCTTCCGGTGATGCTGCACTGCATGGATGGTTCAGGCCGCATGCTGGCGGTCAATCACTCCTGGTGCGATGCTCTTGGCTATCTGCCGGGTGATGTGGTGGGGCGTCCGTTCAGCGAGTTCCTGCCCCCTGAATCGCGCAGCCGTCTGATCACTGAAATCTATCCGAAATATCTTGTCACCGGTTCCTGCCGCAGCGAAGAAATCCTGCTCACTCGCAAAGACGGATCGCTGTCCACGGTGCTTCTGTCGATGACCGCCTATCGGGGAGACAAGGGGCGCCTTGAGCGTTCTGTCTGCACCATTGAAGACATTACCAAGCAAAAGCTGGCGGCCATTGCGACCATGCGCAGCGACCAACGCTTCCGCAGTGCCTTTGCTGCCGCCGTGAATGGCATGGCTGTCGTGTCGCCAACCGGCCACGTGGAAGCGGCCAACGACGCGTTGAAGCTGTTCCTGGGCCGTCCTGGCATCGAGACAGATCCGCAAGGCTTCGAAGACTTGCTGCACAAGGATGACCGGGGCCAGTTCCTCAACGGCATGCGTCAGTTGCTGACCGGTGAAGTCTCGAGCCTGCAGATGGAATTGCGCTTCATCACCCCTGACAACAAGGTGGTGCATGGTGCTACGTCTGTTGCCCTCGTAAAAAACGAAAAGGGCGAAACGGAACAGTTGATCGTGCAACTGGTTGACACGACGGAGCGCAAGACCGTGAACCAGCGCCTGCAGAAGGCGCAGAAGATGGAAGCCATCGGCCAGCTCACCGGAGGCTTGGCGCATGACTTCAACAACCTGCTCACTGTTATTATTGGCAATCTGCAGTTGCTGGATGGCAAGCTGGGTGGCGATGACAAATCAATGAAGCGTCTCGCCGAGTGCGTTGACGCGGCCCGCAAGGGGTCGGACCTGACGAAGCAGCTTTTGGCCTTTGCCCGAAAGCAGGAGCTTGAGCCGAAGGACACCGAGATCAACAGTCTCGTTCGCGGCATGGAAGCGCTGGTGACACGCGCTGTTGGTGAAAATGTTTCGGTTCACGTGGAGACGATGGCGGGGGAGCCGCATTCGCTGATCGATCCGTCGCAACTTGAATCGGCCATTCTCAATCTCGCGATCAACGCCCGCGATGCCATGCCTAATGGCGGCAAGCTGACGGTTGAAACGCAATCGGCCTATCTCGACCGCTTCTATGCCGAGAAAAATCCAGAAGTTGTGCCAGGTCACTATGTGATGGTGGCGGTGTCTGACTCAGGGCAGGGCATGTCTGCCGAATTGCTCGAGAAAGTCTTCCAGCCCTTCTTCACGACCAAGGGCAATGGCAAGGGCTCGGGTCTTGGCCTCTCGATGGTGTACGGCTTCATCAAGCAGTCGGGTGGCCACATTTCGATCTACTCGGAAGTCGGCCATGGCACCTCGGTAAAGATGTATCTGCCCCGCCGCATGAAGGCAGGCGAAAGCGTGGCTCAGGATGCGGATGTCGTGTCGGCCGTCAGCGAGGTTCCGGTGGTTGCACCGGTTCCGGTGGAAAGTGCCTCGCGCCGCCCGAAGATCCTTGTCGTTGAAGACCAGGAAGCCGTGCGCATGGTGGCCTGTGGTTTCCTTGAAGACTTCGGTTACGAAGTCGTCGAGGCTGGCGACGGATTTGAGGCTTTGTCACGCCTGCAGGAACATGACGACGTCGACTTGATGTTCTCTGACGTGGTGATGCCCGGTGGCATGAATGGCTTTGATCTTGCGCAGGCGGCGCAAAGCCTCAAGCCCGCGCTCAAGATTGTCCACACGTCGGGCTATCCAAAGGGGGCCATGGTGCACCAGGACGAACCCCGATTCCGCGAAGGCTTCATCATCATGAAGCCCTACCGCCGCGAAGACCTCCAAAAGATCATCAAGGACGCGCTGGAGCGGCAATGAAATCTTAACCTCGCCCGCATGCGGGAGAGGTGCCGAGCGCAGCAATGGCGGTGAGGGGCGTTTGACTTCCCTCACCTGACGGGCCGTTGGTCCGTCTTCCTCTCCCGCAAGCGGGCGCGGTGAAACATGCTAGACATGAGCCACGATGATTCACACGATCTTTGACATGTTTGCCGCCGTTGCCTCCTTTGGGGTGACGGCGTTTTGCTATCGGTGGCGGCTATCCGGTGCGGCGGCGCGCATTGAAGCAGGTGGCATGGGCTATGTGGTGGCGCTGATTGGTGGTGCGGCGCTGGGCGGCTACGGCCTTGGCTCGCTCAACATGTGGCTTTCGGGCGAGGCCATGGTGGCGCGTAGCATCGTTGGGGCGCTGGCTGGGGCGATTACTGCGATAGAGGTGTTCAAATGGGCGAGGGGGCTTCGTGGTTCGACGGGCCTCATCTTTGTGCCCGCCTTTGCCACGACGGTGACCGTGGGGCGCTGGGGCTGCTTCCTGTCGGGGCTGGATGACGAAACCCACGGAACGTCGACAAGCCTGCCCTGGGCCGTTGATCTCGGCGATGGCATCATGCGCCATCCGGTGCAGCTTTATGAATCCTTCGCCATGCTGGCGTTTTTCACGGTAGCGCTGGTGCTGATCGGGCGGCGGAACCTGTGGTTCATGCGCAACGGCTTTTATGTGCTGGTGCTCTTCTACGCGGCGCAACGCTTCTGCTGGGAGTTCCTGAAGCCCTATGGCGCCGTGGTGGGGCCGTTCAACCTGTTCCATCTTGTCTGTTTCGCGCTTGCCCTCTACGCTGTGGCCATGATGAGGAAG
>Ga0075163_10010510_pt1 | contig 12101 bp, 16 predicted proteins | sample JI1023141ADNA_FD_71478 | JGI IMG/M metagenome (GOLD analysis project Ga0075163, IMG submission 71478) | Wastewater effluent complex algal communities from Wisconsin, to seasonally profile nutrient transformation and Carbon sequestration -... | ecosystem: Engineered > WWTP > Effluent > Algae...
AAAAATTACTATTGCTTTAAGTAAAAATAGTGTTGCTTTCTTTAAAAAGCAGGCAAAAATTTATCATGTTCCTTACCAAAAAATGATTAAAGCAGTATTAGATAAATACGCCACTTATTATAAATAAGTATATTAATTAACTCCTAGTTGATTTTAGCTTAAGTTTAATATATAGTACGCTGTCTTTTTGTTAATCTGTATATATAAATAAATTTTATGGCTCGTAGTAGTAAGGAAGTTGATACATTTAATAAATTTATTGGTAATAAAATTTTTTCTTTGAGACTTGGAAAAGGAATATCACGTCATGAATTATCAAAATCAATAGGAGTTACCCATCAACAACTGCAAAAATACGAAAAAGGAGAAAACAGAATATCAGCAGCGCGTTTAATTTTAATAGCAAAAGCTTTAAACGTCATCCCTGCTTACTTCTACGAAGAACTTGAAGTTGCTAATTGCCAAGAAGAACTTATTACTCAACACCAAAGAATGTGCCTTGAAGTCTCACGTAACTTTATGAAGATTGCTAACCCTGAATATCAAACCGCCGTTAATACTTTTATAAAAACGATAGCTAAGGCTAGCTAATATTTAAAATTATTTATTACAAACTCTTCTAATAAATCTTTTGTTAGTCTTTCTGTTAACTTGTTTTTATGTTTATTAATACTCAAAATAGGCAATTTTGCTTTTAAAAAAAGCTTATCTAAGTCTAATGGTTTTTGAGCGATAGTAACTAAGAAAAAAACCGGTAAGGATTTTTTTTCTGGTTTTGGTTGGTACGTTCTAAAAATCTGGGTTATTTCTGGTTTATGCTCTAAAAATTCTACTGTAGTACCTATAATTATATGTTCTTTCTCATGCCTTAAAACATAGTACTTATCTAGCTTCTCAAGGTTTTTTACGAATTTTTCAAGAATTTCCAACATGTGATATAATTTTAATAAAGTTAAAGTTATGCGCTAATGAAAGCTACTCTAGATGATATCAGAAAAATAGAAGATTTAGAAGATGGTTCTAGTGTTTATGAAATTGGAACACCAGAGCCAGAAGAAACTACGTCAGATAGTTTTTATCAAAATCTAACTGAAGACTTTTCTGAAGAAGGATTAAAAAAGCTTTCTGCTTTTTTACTTGATAGCATTGACAAAGATAATCTATCCCGTAAAGAGTGGATGGAGTCGGTTGAAAAAGCAAAGCAGTATCTGGGATTCTCAATTGAGGATTTGGAAAATGTCCCTTTTAAACAAGCTACCCGTACTTTTGATACAACCCTTGCTAATTCCCTGATTCGTTTTTATTCAACTGTAAGAGCTGAGTTGTTGCCTCAATCAGGGCCAACTGGTTTTAAAATCAACGGAATAGAAACTGAAGAAATATTAAATAGAGGAGAGAAAGTAAAGGATTGGCTTAACTATTATCTTACGACAGTTGATAAAGCCTATTATCCGGATTTTGAAAGGTTTTTATTATACCTTGGCTTATATGGGAGTGGTTTTAAAAAGGTTTATTATGACAGGATACTTAAGCGCCCTATAAGTCGTTTTATCATGCCGCAGGATTTTATAATTGACGGCGATTGCACTTCAATTATTGAGTCAAATCGTTTAACTCATGTTTTGCATCTATCAAAAAGAGAAATCATTTTAAACCAACAAAACAATGTTTATCGAGATGTAGAGCTTCCTTATTTAAAAACATTGGAAATAAATGAAAATGATGAGAACGATAATTATTTAAACAAAATTAAAAAGGATGTTGACCTTGATGTATATACTAAGCGTTCTCTATTTCCTATTTACGAGGTTCATACTTATTTAAATTTAGAAGAATATAATAAAAAAGACAGTTTTAGCAAAAAGGAGAACACTGTTCCTCTTCCTTATATTGTTACTATCGATAAAATGTCTAAAGAAGTTTTGTCAATCAGAAGAAACTGGGCAGAAGATGACGAGACTCAAGTAAGGGAGAATTATTTTATCCAATATAATTATCTTCCTGGCTTTGGTATTTATGGAATTGGGCTTGCTCATCTTATTGGAGCAAATGCCATTACACTTACAAAACTACTTCGCCAATTAGTAGATGCTGGTTCATTTAAAAATCTACCAGCTGGACTTAGGGCAAAAGGATTCAAGCAACAACAGAATGACATAATTGTTGGCCCAGGTGAGTTTGTTGAAGTAGATACAGGCGGTATACCACTTGCTGAAGCATTTATGCCTCTTCCTTATTCTGAGCCGTCAAATGTGCTTAGAGAGCTAAGAAACGAAATAATGAATCAGACCAAAGAGCTTAGTTCAACAAGTGAAATGGGTATGCTTGACTCTAAGGAAGACATAGCAACTGGTACTGTTATGGCTTTTTTAGAAACACAAAATCGTATTCAGTCAGCGGTACTTCGTTCAATTCATTATTCTTTAACCTATGAACTACAGTTAATTAACAAACTTTTTAGCAAAACGATTACTGCTGAACAGTTTAGTATTAACCAGCAACAACAGGAAATTACCTCAAGTGATTTTAGCGATGAAATAGCTATTATCCCAGTTTCTGATCCTGCAACGAACTCTACAATTCAAAGAATAATGAAAGCAAGGGCTACAATGGAAGTAGCCTTGCAAGCTCCAGAGCTTCATGATTTGCGGAACGTTTTTGCTATGGTTTATAAATCTCAAGGGCTTGATAATCAAGAGATAGATAGCATTTTAAAACCTCCACCTCCACAAGAAGAGGAAACACTACCGCTTGATCCTATTAATGAAAATGTCAACACCTTAAAAGGATTACCTGTTAAAGCGGCTATCTGGCAAGAACACGCAGCTCATAAACTTATTCACGGCGAGTTTGCAAAACAAAACCCTGACTTACAACCAATTTTACTTGCTCATATTAAAGAACATGAGGCGTTTGAATATTTAATACAGATGCAACAATTATTAGGGCAAGAATTACCACCTTTAGAACAAATACAAGACCCTAATATTCAAAATACCATTGCCTTAGCAATAGCAAATGTATTACCGCCAGTAGAGGCAGATCAAGGGCAAGCTCCTGTTGATCCAAACGCTTTACTGATGGCAGACATCCAGCAGAAACAGGCAGAAACTGCTGCTAAAGAAAGAATAGCTAATTTAAAAGCTGAAACAGATATTTTCAAAGCCCAACTCGATTTTGAAAAAGAAAAAGCCAAAATTGAGTCCAATGAAGATATGGCGAAGTTAAAATCAGAAACCGAACTAACTAAACAAGAGTATCAAAATGGAAATTACTAAAAACATGAAAGCCGGTTATCAAGGCAAACGTGATGCAATGAGAGTAAAGGCTGAAAAACTACTAAATCACCCGGGACATGCAAAGGATGTTTATTACTCAAAATCCTGCGCTGATAAAGAAGAAATCAGACCTTATAAAACAGGTGGTCATGTAAAAAAGCATAAGGAGCATGAAGCAATGGAATCTAAAAAATATGAAGAAATGGAACATCGTAAAAGTGGTGGTCAAATGAAAAAAGACAAAACCTGTCAAAAATTTGCGATGGGAGGAGTAGCTAAAATTCGCCATGAAGAAGCAACCCCTCAAGGTTTACCAAAAAAGTTTAAGAAAAAATCATTAAGGGAAGTCCTATAAATGCAGATGATTTCAGTACAAATAATTGAAAATTTGATTAAAGCTCAAAAAGAATTAGAGCAATTAGTAACAGAGGGCAAAATAACCAGTTACGAAAATTATAAATATTATATAGGCCGTATTCATGGTTTACAGCATGCGGCCGTAATATGTCATGACACAGCAAAAAGGAGCGCAAATGATTAAAAATATTGATGAAGTTTTTAAAGACGATCCACAAATTGATTTTTTAAACTATTCTTTAGAAGAAGAAATAGCCAAGTACGATGGAGTTGAGCCAGTTGGTTATCAATTGTTGATTCGGGTATATGTACCAAAAAAAATTACAAAAATAGGAAACCTTTTATTGCCTGATGAATCTATCGATAAATTAAGTCAGGACGCTAAATTTACCAATTTAACTGGACTAGTAGTAAAAATAGCCCCTGGTGTATACAAGGATCAGGATCGTTATATGTATACCGGCCCTTATTGCCAAGTAGGGGACTGGGTACAGTTTCCAAGAGCAAGTGGTCATAGTTTTGCCCATAATGGTCTTACCTCAATTTATATGACTGAAGATTATGTTTTAGGAAAAGTAAAAGACCCAAGAACAATTACTAGAATTACGGCTTAAGTCAAGTTTAGGAGAACTGGAATTTGACCAACCTTGACTTAAAGCCGTCTACATCCAATTTGATAAATAATAACAAACGGAGTGATAATGAATATATCAACAGAAACGCCCGCTAACAACCAAGAATATGAAATACAGGAAGATAATACAGGTCTTGCTGAAATCCAAGCTGCTTTGGAAGAAATAGAAAAACTAAAAAACGAATCACAGGAAGAAGAAAAAGAAGAGCTAGAAGTCGCAGAAGAAAAAGAAGAATCTGCTACAGAAGCTGCCCTTGAGGAAGAAATAGAAACTCCTAAAAAGAAAGATAAAAAACTCTGGAAGGAAATAAAACGCAAATATCAGGTAATGGCTGAAAAAGAAGCGTTAGCTAAAGAAAACGCCCAACTCCGTCAAATGCTTGAGGAATCATTAAGTTCAGGTACTTATCATTATGGAAAGAGTGCATATGCTGAACTTGAGAGAGCTAAGGAAAATAAAAAAAGAGCCATTGAAGAGGGAAATGTTGACTCGCTTATAGAAGCTGACCTTGCCTTAACAAAGGCTATGAATGCAATTAGCGACCTTGAAAAATGGGCGTATACAGGCAATTCAAAAAAGCCAGAAATACAACAACTTATAAATAACAATTTAGAATACGGCGAGACAGAAACTGAAATAATAGCTGACTGGCTTGAAGATCATCCTTACTTACAACCTACATCTTCTAAATATAATGCAACACTTGCTAATCAAGTTGCCGATTTTGTTAATCGCTTAGACAGCACAATTGCCCGTAGCGGTAATAAGGATACTTACTTTTCAGATGAATATTTTGGCGCAATAGATAATTACATTACAGAACTTAGAAAAGGCAATGGAAAAGCCACCAAAACCGCAGAGCAGACAGCACATGTCGGAGGAGTAAGAAATTCCTATAGTTCATCTCCTATTAACAAAACCAGCGGTTCTAAACAGATGATTTTAACAGCAGATGAAAAAAGAATGTGTGCTAATGCTGGGATTAAAGAAGAAGAATGGCTTAAGTACAAATTAGAAGATTTAAAAAAAGGTAAATAATTATGACACGCAATAATAGAGAAGTTGAAACAAGAGTACATGAAATGAGAGAAGTATACGATACTGAATACACAAGTCCACTTGCTATTCCTCCAGGAGTAAAAAAAGACGGCTATTCTTATAGATGGGTAAATACAGGAATAAAAGGAGCTGAAAATCACAGAGTTGAAGAAATGGCCGCTAAAGGTTGGACTATTGTACCAGCAGAAAGAGCCCCTGGTTTCTGTTTTGATCCATTAGGGCGCAATCCAATGTATAAGCAATTTATTTGTTATAAGGACGTAATCCTTATGGAACGTCCAGAAGTTTATTGCAAACAAGCTACTGATGCTTTTAATAAATTTAATGACAATAGGATCAAATCCCTTAGAGGCGTTAGTAATGATATTGGTAGTTTTTCAAGACCTCTTAATTCCATAAATAGTTTTTAAATCATGGCTTATACTCTACTAACTGGGACTACTGTTTACCCTGCTCAGGTCTCTTATCAATTAATTAATTTAACAGCTAATGTCACATTATTCTGGCCTTCTTCTTTTGGTTCAGGGCTTGCAGCAGCTGGTTATAATGATGTATTACCTACTGCTGATGGTTATATAATTACACTTCCAGATGCAACCTTAGGGGCTATTGGTAGTGATACTATTTTTAGTAATGTTTCTGTTTATGAATTTGATATACATACAAACGACGGGGTTTTTCTTCACACAGTAAATCCAGGTGAGATTGTAGATTTTAAGCTATATGATAATTCCACCATTGCGGGTAGTTGGCGTATTATCCCTTTTGGTGGAGGATACAACGGAATAACATCATTTACAGCGCAAAGTACTGATAATACTATAGTTATAACAAATGGTAATAACGTTCAACCCCCTGGGGCTACAATTAATTTTCAGTTACCTACCTCTATTAAAAATCTTAATAACGTAGTTACCACAGGTTTTCCGGTAATCAAGACTACTGCTCCTTTAACTTGGGGAACAGTACAGCTTGTTGCAGGTACAAATATAGCAATTACTAATCCAGACGGAATTAATGCAAGTCCTGTTATTAATTTAAATAATAACGTTGCAGGTCTTACTTCCTTGCAAGTAGGAGGTCTTGAGATGACCGGTTCAGAAATAACTACTACAGCAACAGATGGGAATGTTTTAATTACAAGCGATGGAAATGGATTAGTAATCATTAATGATGTTACAATCGATACTAATGGCAAGATGGTTGTAAATGGTGAACTTGATGTAACAGGAACTTTTATAAGTCCTTTTACTCCTAAAGCTTGGTGTACATTTACAGATATTTTAACTTTAACATCAAATGATATTACTTTAGAAGCGAGTGCTAATGTTACTTCAGTTACGGGAGCAAATGGAGTTTATACAATAAATTTTACCACTCCATTATCAACTGTAAATAATTATGGAGTACTAATTACCATGGGAACTACTGGCGGTGCACTACCTTTTGTTTCTCATGGTTTTTGGACTGTAAGAGAAGCTGGTTATGTAACCATTTCAATAGTTGATGCAAGCGGGACATTAGTAGCATCTGCTCCTCAAGGAGTAACTGTAATGATCATGTCTACATGATTTTTACAAAAAAAATAGAATTAAAAAAAATATGTTATAATACATATAAATAGTAAAAAAGTTTCTACGAAACTCAAAATCGTATCCTTAGTTTTATCCTTTTCCTTTAAAAGGTGTTTAAGTCAGGCGAGACTTTAAAACGTCTAATTAGGTTATCTATCTTCCCTTAAAAAAGATTCCAAAAATACCATAGTTTCTACGCAACTTAAAAGCGTCCGCAGGGTTTTGTCTTTCTTATCCAAAAAGAATCTTAAGTAAATTTTAATTTAACTAAATTTAAAGAGGTTTTTATGGCTTACGGAGTCAATGCTCCTTTTGGTTTACAACCAATTTCATCAATTAGTGGAGGAAGCTGGACTGAAAAAGTAAACGAATATTATATTTATGCAAGTGCAGATGGGGCTACAACTTATGGGACATCTATTTTTACTGGTGATCCAGTAATCTGGAATACCGCCGTCGCAACTACTACATCTGCTATTCCTACAATCGCCAGATATCCTATAGATAACGCTACTGTTGCAAACGAAATAGCGCCAGTATTAGGGGTTTTTATGGGTTGTGAATATTTTTCAACCAATACTGGTACTAATAATCTAATTAAATCACCTTATTGGCCTGCAAGTACTGTAGTGATGCCAGGAACATTTATAAAAGCATTTGTTATTGATGACCCAGATGTTGTTTGGGACATTCAAGTTTCTACTGCTACTAACGTTGCTAACGATGCACGTTTTGGTGGTACTACTAACCAAGCTGCTACACTTGCTTACATGGGCCAGAATTTTGCTTTTGGACTTGCAGGGGGTGGTGCAAATCTATCTCCTCAAAATCCTACTAGTGGTTCAACTAGAACTGGTCAATCAGCTATTTATTTAAACATGGTTGGAACTACTGCAACTAACAGAGTTCTAGCAACATTACCTTTAAAAGCTATTGGCTACACACAGAATCCTAATAACTACATTTATGAAGCTGACGGGACAACTGCTCGTCAATTTTTGAATGTACGAGTTGTAATCAATAACCATGTTTACAGGGTTGGTAACCTTGGCAACACCCCAGCTTAATTAGAAAGAGAGGAATAATTATATGATTAATACCGGTCAAATTGCTCAGTTACTACGTCCTGGATTAAAGGCGGTTTTTGGGCAATATCCAACATATCCTGAACAATGGACAGAGATATTTAAAACTTACCAATCTGACAAATATCAGGAAATCGAAGTAGAGATGAAATACCTTGGTGCTGCTGATATTAAACCAGAGGGTCAACCAATTGCAACCGACTCAATGGGTCAAAGGATTGTAACTAACTACATTCACAAAAGAGTGGGTTTAAGTTTTACAATTACAAAAGAAGCTGTAGAAGATAACCTTTATCAAAACCAGTTCCCAGAACAAGCAAAATCTCTTCGTAATTCTTTAAGGATTACCAAGAATATTCTTGGTGCTAATATATTAAACAATGCGTTTAATGCAGCTTATCCTATTGGAGATGGTCAATCAGTTTGTTCTGTTACACATCCAATTGACGGTGGTACTTTTGCTAATGCTTTTGGAGCTGGTACTGCTAACGTTGATTTTAGCGAAGCTGGTGTCGAACAAGCTATAATCTTGATTCAAAAATTCCCAATGCAAAGCGGGATTTTATCTCAAACTATGGCTAAAAAGATGATTCTACCAAGAGAGCTACAATTCTCTGCTTCTCGTCTTTTAAATTCAGCTTTCCGTGTTGATGTAGCAAACAACGATATAAATGCTTTATATCACAATGACTACATACCGGAAGGTTATAGAATCAATCAGTTTTTAACTTCACCTACTGCGTGGTTCATTTTAACTGACGCAGAGGATGGTTTAAAACATTTCCAAAGAACTCCAGTTGAGACTGATACTTATGTAGATTATCCAACTGACAACGTTATGGCTAAGGCTACAGAGCGTTATTCTTTCGGGGTTTCAAACCCTCGTGGTATTTTTGGATCACCAGGTGTTTAAATTGGTAATAGTGGGTCATTTAATGTGACCCACCTTTTTAAAAAGGTATTTCATGTCAAGATCATTAAGTTATATTTTTCCTGCTGGCAATACTACTGATGTTTGTTTACTTCAAACATTAGGTGGAGCTGCTAACCTCAATTTAAATGGTAATCTTGCTAATTTAGTTAATGGGCAAGTCTCTTTTATTCAAAAAGGATATAGCCGTCAGATTTCTTTGACATCAGGAAATAATTTATCAGGTAGAACATTTACTGTTACTGGTATGCAAAATGGTGTAACTCTTACTGAAAACATAACAGGCCCTAATAATAATACTGTTTATTCAGTGCAAGTTTATGATGTGATTAATTCAATTAGCGTTGATGGAGGAGCAGCAGGAATTAGTATAGGGACTGGGTGGCAAGGATTTTTTCCATTAATCGGTATTAATCTTGAACGGGATGTTATTAATTATACTTTAACCTTAGCAAGATTAACAGCTGCATCTGTTAGCTTCTCTGTATATGGAACATTAGATAATATAGTTAATAATAGAACATATTTAGACCATATAGCTAATAACTCTAATTTATTTCAGATTCAAGCTCCAAGTACTACAGCTAATTATGTTTATTCTGGTTTAACTGGAACATACACTTATATATTAGTCCAATTAGGAGCAGGTGTTGGTACTATAGCTAATAGTATGAAATTGAATTTTATTCAAATTTAAGGAGTTCCTATGGCAGTTTTTACTAAATTAACATGGCCTATCGTAGATAAATCTGCTGTATGTGCATTACAAGATGTAGGAACTGCTGGCCCAATAGTATTAAACGGAACATTAAACGATCCAAGTATTACTCCTCCGCAAGTTTCTTTTATCAATTCAAATCTAATAAGGTCAGTATCAATTTCCTCAGATAATAATTTAAGCGCACGAACCTTTACTATTACTGGGTTTCAAAATAATGCCCCTGTTGAAGATACGATAGTAGGTCCTAATAATAATACTGTTTATGGTACTAAAAATTTTGATGTAATTACCTCGGTTAATGTAGATGGAGCAGTTACTGGTGTCAGTATAGGAACTGGTAGCACAGGATATTTACCTTTATTTGTAGTAAATACTGGAACTACAACAATTAATTATTCAATGTCGGTTATATTTCCTCCAACTGTTACTACAAATATTAATTATTCTGTTTATCAAACATTAGATCAGATTAATACTAATTTCACTCTTTTTGATAATCAACTTGGAAATTTATTTCCAGTTCCTGGTTTAATTAATCAGACAATTTCACAAATAGCTAGTTATCAAACTTTTGTTAATTTTATTTTATTAAAAATCAATAGTTCTGGAACTCCCTTAACTGATACTTTTGATTTCATATTTTTACAAGCTTAATAAAAAGGTAAAATCTATGGCACGTAGTAGAGCAACAAGAAATGCAATGATAGAAATGCACAAAAAACCTAAAAAGTGGATTCAGCAAGCTATAAATCCTGAAACTAAGGGTGCTCTTCATAAAGCTTTAGGAGTAGCTATAGATAAAAAAATCCCAGAAAAAAAGCTGGAAAAAGCTACTCATTCTAAAAATCCTTTAACTAGAAAAAGGGCTAATTTAGCAGAAACTCTAAGAAAATTTCATTAATGGTAAACTATGCCTACTACTTCAGGAAAATATACTTTTCAGGTTATAGAAGTTGAGCTTATCATTAGGGAAGCTTTTGAGCGAATAGGCATTTTAGGAGAATTTGTTGAAGCTCAGAAATTAAATGCTGCTAGGCTCAGTATAAATTTCCTGCTTTTAGAATGGATGAATAAAAGTGTTAATCTCTGGACACTGCAATCTGCTTATTTACCACTTATAACCAATCAAGGACAATATATATTTGACAATATAGTAGGTGATGTTATCCAGGCAAACCTTAGAACTTCTACTCGTCAATTAAACGGAGCACCACAAAGTAATACTACTAATACATATGATGGAAATGGCGGAGGAGTAGCTGCTAATGCTTTTGATGGGAATCCTACAACAGCTTGTACCCAAAACGGTCAAAATGGTAATATTTCTTATGATTATGGAGATGGTGTTACGCAGCAAATTAATTTTATAGGTATTCAATCAAATTCTAATACACTTTATACATTGTTAGTAGAATATTCACAAGATACTATGAATTGGACATTGTTATATACAATACCGGTTCAAACTTTTACTGCTGGAGTTAACTTATGGTTTGATGTTCCTACTCCTATAGATGCAAGAGCATATAGGATCAGAGAAACGGGTGGAGCAACACTTAATATTCAAGAAATATATTTTAACAACAATATTCTTGATTTACCTATATCAAGCGTTAGTAGATATGAATATTACACCTATCCAAATAAAAAACTACAGGGAAGACCTACTATTTATTATTTAGATAGTCAGATTAATCCTATTTTTAATTTATGGCCTGTTCCATCAAGCCAATATAATTGCGTGCAATATACCTATAAAAAAATGATGCAGGATGTGGGGCTATTTACTAATTCCTTGCAAATCCCGCAGCGTTTTTATCAAGCTATGGTATGGGGCTTAGCTTATCATATGGCTTTAAAATACAATCCTCAGGTAGCTTCCATGATGCTTTCTGAATACGATAAGTCCTTTGTTTTAGCAACAAACGAAGATGCTGAAATAACACCTATTAGAATTTATGCTGATTATAATAAGGAATATTATTTATGAGTTGGGTAAACAAATGGAAAAGTAAATATGTAGTTATTGATCCTAAAAATCCATCTGCCTTAGGTGAATGTGATGATAGTGGTTTTACCTTTAATCGTAAAGACCTAGTTAAACAAATGGAATGGAGAGGAGATAATCTTGTCTGGACTGGTCTTATGGTTGGAAAACCTTATTTGGATGTCCCGCAGGAACAGAATCGGCCACCGCTAGTAAAAGCTGATCCAAGACCTGTAATTAATCCAAGATTACCAACGCCTTATACTGACCCAGAAGCAAATCAGGTATTACCAAATAATCAGCTAACGGCTAAACTTAATAATTTTCATTGGGGGAGTTAATTTTATGTGTGGACGTGCAATTAGATGTATTACAAATGTTTTTTATGAAGCTGTCTGTGGAGTAATTATTAATTTTTGTTGTTATAGGCCAATTTATGCCTGTGTTGATATAATATTTAATCAATGTATAAGA
>Ga0075163_10010511_pt1 | contig 12100 bp, 5 predicted proteins | sample JI1023141ADNA_FD_71478 | JGI IMG/M metagenome (GOLD analysis project Ga0075163, IMG submission 71478) | Wastewater effluent complex algal communities from Wisconsin, to seasonally profile nutrient transformation and Carbon sequestration -... | ecosystem: Engineered > WWTP > Effluent > Algae...
CTGATTGGACACAAATGCATTCGGGCCGCTCCAGTTGTAACTGGATGCACTGCTCGGCGGATTGGCATACAGGTGCAGGGTGCCGCCCTGACAAACCGGATCGTAACTGGGCTGCAAAATGGTGGTGATTACACTCACAATTGCCGAGCAGGACGACGAATTGCCGGCAGCATCGGTCACCGTCAGGGTTACGTTGAAATTGCTGCCCGCCTGTCCGCAGGTGAAGTTCGTCTGCGACAACTGAAAATTCAGGTTTGAACCCGAACAATTGTCAAAACTCCCGTTGTCCACTTCCGATGCTTGCAACACATAGGTATCGCCCGGCAGACCGGAGGGATTTACCTGTATCGTCAGTGACTCGCACTGGGCAACGGGTTTCACCGTATCGAGCACGGTGATCTGAAAACTGGCCATGCCTTCCAGTCCGTTGATATCGGTCGTGAGGTATTTGACCGTATAAACACCGGGCGGCAGAGAGTCGGTTGTCTGGTTGCCGATGAGCGACCCGGCGCTCACGAGTTGGTTGCTGTTGTTGCGGATTTCATACGTCACCACCGCAAAACTGTATTCCAGCACTGCCTGAACCCGGCTCACGCCGTCGGTCATGTCGGGTTGGAGCGCAGCGCAGGGGTCGATGAAATCGGTAAAACTACCGGCATCATCGTTGGCTTCAAGTTTGAACGAGGCGGTAAAGTTGCCGGCTGCCCAGCTGTTGATGGTGTTGGCCGACACATTGACAATGGTCTCGTGGAAAAGAGAACACTGTCCGGGAACGGTACCTTCCGTGGTGGCTGTCAAATATACGTTGAACTCGTCGTAAACCTTGAAAAACTCACCGCCAGGAACGTTGTCGTTGTCGCCTTTGTGCCTGATTTCCAGCACACCCGGTGTGACGGCATTGGGCATCAATCCGGAAATAGAAAGTGTAACGTCCTTGGGAATCAGACCCGCGTTGGGGTCGTTTTCGAAGATCACCGGCAAATTGGCAGAGGCTTGCACCAGGTGGCCCGATACGTTGCAATTGTCGGTAATGGTCGGGAAAGGCAGAGTCACCACGGCTTCACAGCCGGATTGACCCACATAAAATGTATCGGCCGGCGGCGGGGTCACCACGGGTGCTTGCAAATCCTCTACTTCGATGGTGGTGGTGGCCGTCGTGCTGTTACCGGCACAGTCAATAGCGGTGTAAACCACCGTGTGTGTTCCCACGTCGAGGAAAAAGCCGCCGGGTGGCGGAAATACCACCGCCGTATCGCCATCAAGGCTGTACAACAGATCAATCGCGATTTGTGGGTTGGCAACCGGGTACGACAGCTCGGCAAACACCTTTCCGCCCGAACAGGTAGCCAGAGCGTTGATGGCGTCGCTGCCCGTTCCGTTGGGCGCCAGGATCAGCACCAGTTGTCCGTCGGCCAGCCAGTTGTTGATCTCTGTTGCAGGAATGTTGAATGTAGTGCTGCTATTGCCGCATTGCACCGGCGGTACGTTTGGGTTGGTTTGCCCTATCGGAAAGCCGTTTTCGCCATAAACCCGGAAATATTCGGTCGGGCCTTCAGAGTCGGCGATTTTCAGGTCTATTTTCAGGGTGGCATTCCCGGTTGCCGGCAGGCTGGGCGGCAGGTTGGGCGATGGCCATTGCAACACCACGGTATCCACCGGAGTCGTATTGTTCGGGCCACCGGAAGTATTGACCAGTGCAACCGTGTCTTTCAGCACGATGTCGGAAGAGAGAGAAGTGCATTTGTCAAAAACAGAAACCGGGGCTGGAATGCCCACCGTAGCGCCGCACAAACCCTGCTCGGCCGGAAGCATCACCATTGGTACTGTCACAATAACCGGTCCCGTATCATCCTGAACACTGATGTTTTGTGTGTAAACGGTTGAGTTTCCACAGTTGTCGGTGGCCGTCCATTCCCGGCGGATGAGGTAATTGGTCCAGTGGCTGCAATCCGCCAGATCCGGGTTGCGGATTTCCGTCTCGTTCAGGGTGACCGTCACCGTCTCGTCGCAGTTGTCGATGGGATTGAAACTGCTCGTCGGAGGCGCCACAGGGATGGCATCACATTCCACCGTCACATCGGGCGGGATATTGGTCAAAACCGGACTTACCGTATCCACCACATGGATGATTTGCGGAATAATGCTCGTGTTGGCGCATACGTCCTGGGCTTGCCAGTTGCGCGTCAGGGTGTAGGAATCGTCGCAAATGCCGTTGGTGACGATGTCATTGACAAAAAACGGCGCTGCAGTTGGCCCATAACAGGCATCCACCGGAGCCGGCGGCGGCGTCACAAAAGGTTGCGCATCGCATGCCAGCGTCGTATCCAGCAAACCTCCCGGCGCAGGTCCCAGGTTGTCGATCACAGAGATCAGTTGGGTGGCTGTGCTGGTGTTGCCGCAGGCATCCGTGGCTGTAAAAGTCCGGGTGATATTGTAAGTGTAATGGCCGCACAAACCGGGGTCGGGATCTTGCTGTGAAACATCCGCCGAAGTAATACTCATGGCCTGACTGCAATTGTCGGTAGCCGTAATGCCGATACCCATCACCGGAAAGGGAGGCAAAACAAAGGTGTCGCAGCGGAATGTCACGGGCCCGGGTACCAGCGTGAATTGGGGGCCTTCTGTATCGCGCACCAGCACGGTTTGAAAAGCGGTGCCCGTATTGTTGCAGTCATCAGTGGCCGACCAGTTCACGGTCATGGTATAATTGCCGGGGCAAAGCGAATCGGATGTAGTAAAAGTGTAGGCAATTACCAGACTCGTGTCACAGTTGTCGCTCAAAAACGCCGGTAAAAGCGTGGGCACAGGGTTGGGGCAGGAAAGGGTGACCGTATCCGGAAAACCGGCAATGACGGGTATCTGCGTATCCTGAATTTCGAACCGCAGCACCTTCGATCCCGTGTTGCCGCAATCATCGGTGGCGCGGAAAGTCACGTCCACATGCCAGTCGCAGGTGTTCGGCTGCACCTGCGGATAGGGGCCGCCGTTGAACACGCCGGTGCCGCTTTGGCCGGTTGATGTCAGAAAGGAGAAATTTGTCCAGGTGGTGGCGGAGCATTCATCGGTGGCGGTCGCATTGCCATGCGCATCGATCCATGCCTGAAGGTTTGCGTTGTCGTTGTTGCTGCCGCACTGTTCCAGTGCATTGGAGCCCGAAATGACCGGGGGCAGGGTGTCGATGGCCCCAAAAGTTGCCCGATCCACAAAAACCTTGTTGCCGCAGGCATCTTCTGCATAAAAATCGACGGTCACCTTGCCGCGCACTTTGGGATAGGTTTTGGTGCCAATCATCTGTGTGTCACAACCATTGGCAAAAGAAGCAAGAAATGCCGCAACAACCTGAGCAGAATCCTGGGCGGTACTGTCGATTTCCATCTTGTAAACAAGCGGTACACTGCACGAATCAGTGACTTGCGCATAACCGTGCTGATGAATCCAGGCACCGAGTTGGGTCAGGTGGTTGTTGGAAGGAGCGCAATAAGCAACGGTATCTTTTGCCAGTGCCGTGACTACCGGCGGCTGGTTGTCGGAAGTGGTAAAGACTGCGGTGGTGGTTGTATGGGAATTGCAATTGTCGGTCGCGCGAAAGGTCACCGTGATGGGCACGGTACAGCCGGAAGGAAAGGATGGAGGCGCGTTGTTGGTGTAGGATTTGATACCTGAAACGTCCACAGCCGTGAAATTGGCCATTTGGGTGGCCAGCCAGGCAGGATAGGCCGTTGCGAGCTGTTTGCAGTTGGCAGAGCCGTTCTGAGGGAACCCGGAAATAGCCGGCGGATTCACATCGGCAGCGATGGTGATGGTCTGGGTAAAAACGGCGGTATTGCCAGAAGCATCGGTGGCCGTCCAGGTACGGGTAAACACACCGGCCTGGCAGGTATCGGGCGGGGTGCCCGGATTGTAATTGACCGAAATGTTGCCCGGAGGGCAATTGTCTGTAGCCGTCACCGCCGGAGGTGGCGGAACCTGCACAATCGAATTGTAGGAAGCCGAAGCCGGGGGGAGGTTGTTGAGCACCGGCGCCGATTGGTCCACAAAAGAGACGGAAAAAAAGAAGGTGGCCGAGTTGCCAAAGTTGTCTTCCACGTGCCAGTGAATCACCAGATTGAGAGTGGGAGCCGGCCACAGGTCGGTAGCCGGAAAACCCGTTGCTGCCGCGTCAAATTGCGAAACCGTCAGGGTGGCTCCGGGTGTGGTGACGGTCACCGTCGGTACCGGATTGGCGCCTGCCACCGATTGTGCACAAAGCGGCCCGACCGGAAAGGTCGTAATCGCCGGGGGCTGAAATGTAAACTGGGCTTGCAGGCCGAATGATGTGCATATTATGAGGCAAAACCCGAGTAAAACTGGCGTTGCCGGTAATTTTTTGTGTAACCGGTTTGTCATACGGACATGTTTCATCTCGGACGACCGAAGGAGGCCGCCGGGGGTGTCAAGAGATACGTTCAGTTGTTGCGGATTAAACGGATTAGGAAGATTAAAGTCGGCTTTGGCCGAAGGGCAGGGGGATTATTGGAAACTAGAAATTAAGAAATTAGAAATTGACAAATGGAGATGGTAGTGGATCAGGAATTGGGGCGGATGAAGTCGAAAGTTTTGACGAATACCCGAATGCCATTTTCCGTTTTCCCATTTCATTTATCATCTGTAAATTTTTTATCCGGTACATTTTCATTCAGGAATTGGTTGATCTTGTCAATATCGAAGTTGCGTTCGATCTGACCCAGTTCGTTCACCTGAATATCGATTTCGTTCAATTGGGGAGATTTTTTTCCGGAATTGGACTTGGAAGGGGAAGCAGGTTTCGGTTTGTTTCGTTTGGCCATGTCGTAAAATCACGTTTTATTACAAAAATCCAATGGGTGTGAACTGAAATCCAGCCAACCCAAACAATTTAACACTTGCGCTCATTTTCTTCGGTTCAATTGCCCGTTACGCACTGATTTTTTCCTGTGCGTATGCCGCAAATTGACGGAGTCGTTCTTCAGTTTCAGCCCTGCCCAGTGCCGCAGCCATGTCAAATACCGCCGGCCCTTTCATGGTACCGGCCAGGGCGAGCCGCAGCAGCGGCAGCACATCGCCCGGTTTCAATGCTTTCGTCTGAATAAAATTTTTCACCGCCTCTTCCAGTTCGGCGCCTGTAAAGGGCTCAAAAGTAGCCACCATTGCTATTAATTCCTCAAAAACCGGCGCCAAACTCGACGTCCACTTTTTCTGAACGGTTTCGGCATCATAATCACGCACCGGCTCAAACAGATAGTACCCCACTTCGACGAAGTCGGGTAAAAACGTAACACGTTCTTTCATCAGACCGGCCACCTGGGTCAGGTAAGCATCGCTCACATGGTAACCCTTGGCTTCGGCAAGCGGGCGAATGTGGGTGGCAAGCACCGAATTGTCGGCCGCCTGAATGTATTTTTGGTTGAACCACTTGGCTTTTTCGTAGTCGAACCGGGCGCCGCCCTTGCTGATGTGATCGATGGAAAATGCCGCCGTCAGTTCGGCAAGCGAAAAAATTTCCTGTTCGCCGCCGGGATGCCAGCCGAGTAAAGCCAGGAAGTTGAGCACTGCCTCCGGCAGAAATCCGGTGTTGCGGAAGCCGTCGAAACTTTCTTCGGGTGTTGCCCCCTTCCATTCGAGCGGGAATACCGGCATGCCGAATTTGGCGCCGTCGCGTTTGCTCAGTTTGCCATTGCCCACCGGTTTCAGGATGAGCGGCAGGTGCGCAAATTGGGGCATCGTATCCTGCCAGCCGAAACCGCGGTACAACAACACGTGGTGTGCCGTACTTGGCAGCCATTCTTCGCCCCGGATCACGTGGGTGATGTGCATCAGGTGATCGTCGACGATGTTGGCCAGGTGGTAGGTAGGCATGCCGTCGGCCTTGAGCAGCACCTTGTCGTCCAGTTCCGAACTCTGAAACACCACATCGCCCCGGATCAGATCCTGGATGTGGATGGATTGCCCGGGTTCCACCAGCAGGCGGATCACGCTGGGTGCTCCGGCTGCCAGCCGCCGCTGCACTTCGTCGGGCGCAAGACTGAGGCTGTTGCTGAGGCTGTTGCGGGTCAGGTGGTTGTAGGTAAAGTTGTCTTCTGCTCCGCGGCGCGCCTCCAGCGCTTCCGGTGTGTCGAAAGCGTAATAAGCATGCCCCAGCGCCACCAGTTCGCGGGCGTATTGCTGATAAATTTCCTTGCGATCGCTCTGGCGGTAGGGGCCGTTTTCGCCGCCGAAACCCACGCCTTCATCGGGCAGCAGACCCACCCAGCGCAGGGTTTCGATGATGTAGTCCTCTGCGCCGGGTACGTAGCGGTTCTGGTCGGTATCTTCAATGCGGAGAATGAACGTACCGCCTTGTTGTTTGGTAAAAAGATAATTGTACAAAGCCGTGCGAACGCCGCCGATGTGCAGCGCGCCTGTGGGAGATGGAGCAAAACGAACCCGTGGTGTAGACATAATGACGAAAAATCGCGGCGTCTGAAGAAGAATTTGCTTTCAGGCGTCGCGATTTTGGTAAACTTGCAGCAAAAGTAGCGGTATTTCTCTAATAATACGTTGCCAACAATGGCCTTTTGACCGTTAATGATAATTTTATAATGCGTGAATGATTCGACGGAGGAAATTGCAGTGCCGGAAATCAGAGAAAACACGCCAAATTTGGGCGGGGAAATTTGGAAATTAGATTTTGGGATATTGGGATATTGGCCGGGGCTAAAAATCCTATTTTTTCAAAAAATAGGATTTTTTTGAGCACATTCCTTTCAACCCTGCAACCTTTCAACCCTTCAACTCCTTCAACTTTCAACCCCTTTCAACCCTGCAACCCTTACACAATGTTCATCGCCAAAACACCCAAACTCATACAGGCATTTATGCCGAAATACGTCTGGAACATACCCACCGACGAGCGTGTGATGTATCTCACGTTCGACGACGGGCCGATTCCGGAGGTGACACCCTGGGTGCTGGATACCTTGCGATCCTTTGGCGCCAGGGCTACTTTTTTCTGCGTGGGCGACAATGTGGTAAAACACCCGTCGATTTTCAAACAGGTGCTTGAAGAGGGCCATGCCGTCGGCAATCATACTTTCAACCACCTCAACGGCTGGCAAACTGCCCCGGTCGTGTACCTCAACAACGTCCGTCGCTGCGCCCGGGTGGTGGACAGCCGCCTGTTTCGACCGCCCTACGGCCGCCTTACACCCCGCCAGCGCGCGGTGATCGAACGGCATTACAGCATCATCATGTGGGATGTCCTGAGCGGCGATTACGATGCCGAAATGCCACCCGAACAATGCCTCCGGAACATACTCGACAACGCCGGCCCCGGCTCCATCGTACTCATGCACGACAGCCTCAAAGCCGAGCGCAACATGCGTTTCGCCCTGCCGGCCCTGCTGGAGCATTTTGCGGGTCAGGGTTACCGGTTTGAAAGAATAGACGAGGGCTGAAGCCTCCATTCATCTCCACAAACAATGGAACCGCAGGTCCGGCGTTTTTATCCAAACCACTTCCCGTGATGAAACGCTACCTGCCCCACCTGCTCTACCTCGCCCTGATCGCCGCCATCGGGTTGTTTTACTGGCAGCGATTGAAATCTGACAATCAGCGCATTTCGCTCCTCAACCGCACGACGGACGAGGCAATTGCGAGTGTTGACCATTCCAACGGGGAATTGCAAAAGAGCATGCGAGAACATGCCAAAGAATATCCTTCGCTCAGGACTCTGGGATTGGTGCAGATGGCCTTGAAGGCTGACTCGCTGATTGAGGCATGCGGTACCGATCCAATCAGGCGAGACAGTTTAGCGTCGCATTTGGAGGTATTGACCGATCACGACCCACAGATTTCAAAACGCTTTAAAACCCTGTGGCCTCCTAAAAAACAGTCGGATTTCTCGCCTGATTACCAACCTGTTTTATCACAAAACGACAATTTGCTGCGACTCTGTGCGCTTACTGAATTGCTCTATTATTATGCATCACAGGCAGGTGGTACAGACCTTCGTTTCGACGTATACCAGCCAGCTGTTTCCCCGATCAATATCTGCCAAGGTGCGGGGATGCCCTTCGAATCTGAAATAGCCCTTACTTCTTATAAAAACCCGCAATTATTAAGCCTGAGTGCCAACGGACAGAACCTTGTATTAAAGGATGACATTGCCCATTTCGTCCATACTTTTCCTGGTACCGGCGTGTACCCGCTGCACGTAAAAGCGGAAGTCAGAAACTTTGACTCCGACTCGCTGCGCGTTGCCGAAAAAACATTTTATCTCCACGTAAACAACTGAATATGAAAATCTTCGGGTTACATTGGTCCTGGCACCTGTTGTACATCGTTGTCATGACCAGTCTGATTGGTTGGGGTGAAGAACAACTCGGGCAAGCCGGCCTGGTCAAGGCCGAACTGGGAGCGGTACAGGAATGGTCGCTGCCGGCCCTGGAGCGAAGCCGGCAGGTCGTCAGAAATCAAATTGCAGAAAACAGCAAAGCCTCTCCTTGCCTGCAAAACGAAAGCATCAACGCAGCCGCCGGCAAAGCGGTCGCATGGGTCGATTCGATCGGCAAAAAATCGCAGGCCCTGATCCGGCGCCTCCATGCCGGAGAGCAGCCGGGTTCGATCAACTGGAACGAGGCCCTGCTCGGCGATTATTACCGGCTCGGCGATACGCTGGCCGCACTGTACGGTGCCGACTCGGCGCGACAGGCATGGATAGAGCGTTGCCTTTTTTCGGGCTATCGCGACTGGCCACAGCCGCGGCTCGCCGCCATGCTCGCCGCTTCCGACACCTCCGATGCCGCGCGCCTTTGCCGCCACCTGCACCTGAATGCCGAACTAGCCCTCTTTTTCACACTGGAAGGGCTGCGCAGACAAATGCCCGACGGGAATTTGCAGTTTGATGCCCTGATGCCGGGCATCTCCGCTGAGTCCTGCCCGCGCGCAGGCGTACCCTTTGAGGCGGACATCTTCATGTTAGCCTATTCTACACAAAGCGACAATGTCAGGATAAAAGTAAACGGCCGGCCCTTACCCGTGGAAGCCGGCCTGGCGCGGTACAAAAGAACCTGGAATACCCCGGGCATCAAGTCGTACTTGGTGGACATCGAAGTCCGCAACCCGCTGACCGGGGAGGTCAAAACCTGGTCGAAAGAATTCAAAACGGAGGTGTCGGACAGCACCGAAATGCGTTGATGTTGATTATCAGACAAAAAAATAAATATATCACTATAATTCCCTTCGCAAGTTACCGATTTTTGCCGCGTGCATTGAAGCCGCGTTGAACATTCGACGGGTTTCAATGCAGATTAAGTCGTGCCAACACTTGTCAAATCCGCGTCATGTCCGACCCGCTTTCGATTCATATTTTCCTTTCCTACGACCAAAAGGACGCCGCTACCGCCCAGGATTTGCAGCGCCAACTGAAACTGGCCTTTGACCCAAAGCAATACAACCTTGCTTTCTGGACCAAAAATGCTGTGCCCGCAGAGGAGTACCGCGCCAAAGCCAAAACCTTTCTGGAAAAATCGCACCTGTTCGTGGCGGTATTGTCCATGAACTACGAAGATACACCCGACGTCCGCTGGGAGGCCGCCACCGCCGTCGAAATACAACCGCACCGCCCTGCATTGCAAATACTGACGGTCATGGCGCGCAATACGCCCGTACCCGCTGCGCTGGCGCCTTTCCACGCCGCACTGCCTCCCGGCGAAACGGTTGAAAATCACGGCATCCCGCGCGACCGCCAGTTGCTCCGGGCTGCCGGCGCTGCCAAAGTCGTGCTGGCAGCCACCCCGCGTACCAACGAAATGCCGGATGCGAAAATCGAACTGCCGCTGGCCATACAGGACATTCGCGAGCGCCTGCTGGCACAAACCGACCGCATCAACCACGCCCCTCTGCTTGCCCTGCTCAAACACCTCATCGAAAATGTGAAGACCAAAAGGGTGGTGCTGGACGTGGAGGAAAAATTCAAACTGCTCCGCGAACAAACACGGCTTTCACAAATCAACCTCGAAGAACTCGCCGAAAAATCGCGCCCCATTGAAATTGAACTCCAGCACCTCATCAGCGACCTGCAGGAAGCCGACCTGGTGAAAAACTGGAAGCAGGTTTTTATCCGCGACTACTTTCACTATACCGAGGGCAGCCGCGATGTGAGCACCGTGCCGCCGTTTTTTGTACCCGGCGACGACATAGCCATCCCCGAAACGCTCAACCTGCCCGTCGGTCCGCGGGAGCAGGAATCGCTGGAACAGATCGGCCTGCTTTCCTTCGAACAAAAAAACGATTTCCGGCGCAGCCTCCTGCTGGCCAAGGACGCCATGGCGGTCAAAAACCACAGCCAGGCTTACACGCATTGCGAGCACGTCCGCACCAAAATAGACCCGCAATCGGCACAATTGTATGAATATCTGCTGATTACGTTCATGCAAAAGGAAACGTCAGGGCGCATCCTGCAGGAAGCAGTGAACGGCAACGACCGGATGCTGCAATACGTGCTGCTCTACGCCGAACGCTACCGCAAATACCAGCGCGACGGCAAATGCCCTTCGTCTACCGGCATGCACAACCTCGCCATCGCTTCCGAAAGTCTTTCCGATGCAGCCCTGAAAATGTACCATCACCTGCCCAACGATTCGGTGCGCGATACCGGCAAACACGCCGATGCTGTGCCTGATAACCGCCAGGTGATGCGCGTCATTCTGGACAATACCCTGAAAATTTGCCGCCTGGTGGCGCCTTCGGAGGAATTGCTGGAAGCGGCAGTGGTGGAAAGTTGCGGCGGCGGCAAATGCCACTGGCTGAAACGGGTGGATGTGGTCGGCGGCTATTTCCAGTTTATGCCCGACGGCCATTTCGACCTGCTGGGCGAAATCCAGGAATTGCTCGACCTGCTCCAAGGCATGGAAGCCGACCAGCCGGGCAAAATAGTGAAGCAAGGCGACCTGCTGCGCGAAGACCTTTATTTCAGCCTGTTTGCCAAACGCCAGGCCCTGCTCCAGCAAATTGCCGAGGATGCGCGGCGGCGGCGCCCGTTCACCGACCAGCGCGCTTCCATCATCCGGTTTGTGCAATCCTGCCTGCTGGGCGCCGAGATGTTCACGGACAACGACCTCGACGGCCGCGGACAGTCTTTTTATCGCATGGCGCTCGAATACCTGTTGCCCGGGTTGCTGGTGGCGCCCGATCCGGCCGCCAACCTGCCCATGCGCTGGTTCGACCTGGATGAAAAGGGAGCAGTGCGCGCGCACCCGGATTGTGTGGCCTATGCATTTGATGTACAGGCCATTGTGGAAAAAATTGTGTACGATCTGTCGGGGCATGCCGGCTGGCTGCAGGTGCAGCCCAACATCAAGGAAAGCGTTTATCGCAATTTTGTGGCCGACGTGGCGGCCGACTACGAAGAGGTCCGCAAAGGCTTGCAATGGACGGATTTTCGCCGGATGAGCGACGAGGATGCCCGCCGCAAAGTGATTTCCTGCCTGCAACGCTGGGTGATCGCCTGGCGCGCCTACCCTGAGCGTGGTCTGCCGTTTCTGGACAATTGCCTGCGCGAACTGAACGGCGAGGGCTTGCTACTGTGGTTGCAGCACAATCCCGACCAACTGGCCACTCATCCGGAAAGCATCGCTTTGGGATTCCATGCCCAGGCGGAATTGAAGATGATACACAGCGCCATGGCTGATTTGGTCGCGCCCGGTGATGCAGCGGCAGCGGCAGTGTCGGAAACAGCCCTGCGCCGGATCATCGCCGACAACCTGTTTGACAAGTACATTTTGCCGGTTTATGAAAAAATAAAGGCCGGCGACGAGCAGCAGCGCTCCACCGTAGCCCGGTTGTTGCGCGAAGCCATCAGCAATTACCGGCTCTCGCCCGAAACCCGCTACCTCGATTTTGTGTACCGCGAACTGACGGAGGAGAAAAAATTCTGCTGGATCAACATCACAAAAGAAGGCAAAGAGACACCCTTTGCCACCATCGGCGGCTTCAATCCCGCCGGCGTGCTGCGCGAACTCACCGAAGCCCATCCCGACCGCTACAACCTGCTGACAGCCCGCGAACGCATCGCCGATCACCGCCACGTCAACCAGGTGGAGCG
>Ga0075163_10010512_pt1 | contig 12100 bp, 10 predicted proteins | sample JI1023141ADNA_FD_71478 | JGI IMG/M metagenome (GOLD analysis project Ga0075163, IMG submission 71478) | Wastewater effluent complex algal communities from Wisconsin, to seasonally profile nutrient transformation and Carbon sequestration -... | ecosystem: Engineered > WWTP > Effluent > Algae...
CGATGTGACGGCCCATGCGGAGATGCAGGCCATCACCGCAGCAGCGGAGAACCTCGGCGGCAAGTACCTGCACGAATGCACGCTGTACGTCACGCTTGAGCCCTGCGTGATGTGCGCAGGAGCGCTCAACTGGGCGCACATCGGGCGCATCGTCTTTGGCGCTTTTGATGAGAAAGCGGGTTATCGGCGTTTCGGTGGGGCGCTTTTGCACACCAAGACCCAAGTGACCGGGGGCATCCTGGAGCCTCCGTGCGCTGACCTGATCAAGGCCTTCTTCCGGAAAAAGCGCGCGCTGTAGGCAGCGGTATCTTCGGTGGGCGGGTCTCCACTATCAAAACCCGCTCACATGAGAACACGTGCTACCCTTGCCCTGACCCTCATGTACGTTTCCGCCCGGCTCGTCGCGCAGGCTCCGGGAGATTCGCTCTACACGTTCTTCGATGATGCGAGCGACAACCTGCAATTGGACAGCGTGTACCCCGAAGGATGCTGGCAGGTCGGCATACCGTCCAAACAGGTATTCACTAGCGCATACTCCCCTGGCAGGGCCCTGGTCACGGATACTCTCCTGCCTTACCCGGACAGTACCACATGTTACGCGGAGTTCACCCTGATCAGCACAGACCCGAACTTCCTCGGTCGAAGCGTGTTCTTCCAACAGCGCTTGGACATGTCGCAAACAGACACGGCCTGCGTCGAGGTGTATATTCCTTGGGCAGCCGAATGGGTACGCTATGGCACCAACTGGGATGAAGGCGCATTCGTGGACGGCATGGGCCTGTCCAATGATGGAAGCGGTTACGCATGGTCCGACACTTCCACCGCATGGCAGGAAGTGTGGCTGGAATCGCCGTGCATGGGCGTCTTCGCTGGGCATGAAGAGACGGACGCGCGCTGGTACGAGTCTGAAATGCGGATCCGCTTCGTTTTCAAGTCACAGGCCAACACGGATGGTCGTGACGGTTGGATGATCGATAATGTCAGGGCCGGGGTAAGCTTGTGCTCTGGTGGGGTGGCCGAAGGTTCCATTCCGGGATTCACGGTGTTCCCTTCCCCGGCAGACAATCACATCACCTTGGAACAAAAGGAAAGCACGGGCAAATCGACCATGGTCGAGATGCATCGTTCGGACGGCAAGTTGGCCAAGCGACAGCTATGGCCTGGAACCAGGACAACGACTTTCGGAACAGCTGATCTTCCAAGCGGCATGTATGTGCTGAGAGTACTCGGCGCAGCCGAATATCCGGTCGCCAGGGTCATCATCCAGCATTGATCACCAAATGCCGCAACGCGTGGGGCTTTCCAAAAGTCCGGATGCAGGCCGCTCGCGTCTTCCGATTGAACTGGTTGAAGCCGTCCGCCCCCGACCTGCGTACTTTTGTGCCGTGGTCGCCGCGCATGCTGGCATGAACGACAAACGACCACGAACGAACAACGACCATGTATCCCCCTGAACTCGTAGCCCCGATGGCCGCCGACCTCGTGAACGTCGGTTTCGAGGAACTGAAGACCCCTGAACAAGTGGACAAGGCGTTGGCCACCTCGGGCACCGTGCTCTGCGTGGTGAACAGCGTCTGCGGCTGCGCCGCCGGAGCCATGCGCCCAGGAGTGAAGCTCTCGCTGACCGGTGCGAAACGCCCCGCCAAGCTGACCACCGTGTTCGCGGGCATGGACACCGACGCGGTAATCCGGGCACGCCAGCACTTCCTGCCCTACCCGCCGAGCAGCCCGAGCATCGCGCTGTTCAAGGACGGCAAGCTGGTGCATTTCGTGGAGCGCCACCACATCGAAGGCCGCACCGCGCAAATGATCGCGGACCATTTGACGATGGCCTTCGAGGAGCTCTGCTGAACACGTTCGCGATACCGGGTCTCCTGAGCGGGGCCAAGGACCTGCATGACATCGGTCAATTAGATCAGATAGGGCCCGCCTGTTGGTGGGCCCTATCTGATCTACCCAGTACTGACAACCCCTCCCTGACTGCGCCTCTGCGTAGCCGCTTCGGCGGAGCAAGGGCCGGGGTCGCACCTACGGCAACTGCTCCACCCGCAAGTTGTTCGGCGTGGTGCTTCCGACGTTGATCAGGATCGGATCACGATCGTTGCCGCTACCGGTGTACTTCACTGTACCGTCCATGTTGGTGTCCGTCGGCAGGTAACCGCTGACCGTGTTGTTGGGTGTAGTGCTTCCAACGTCGATCAGGATAGGGTCGCGGTCGTTCGCACTGCCCGTGTACTTCACTTGGGCATCACGCAACACGTTACCGGTCCAGAGCACCGAAGTAGCTCCGATCGTACGCCGTGCGTCCGTGCCATAGGTGGGCAACAAAGGATCGGTGAAGTCAACCCCGGTAAGCAACGAGGAGCTCAGCCCGGCGGGAGCGCTGAGCATGGAGCCCAAATGGTTGCGGTGGCGAACAGCGACGAGGTAGCTCTCCACCGGGGCGAGCAATGCGATCGGCGATGACCCGTTGATGTCCACCACATCACCATCGCGTTGGACCAGTGCGGCGCGCGTGGCCACGATAGTGCCGGGTGTTACTGCATCGCGCAGCTCGACGAGCACCCAGTCGACGATCGCGTTGTCACCGGTGATCGTGAGCGCTCCAGGAAGCAGGGTTTCCCCGCCGCCGTCACTCGCTTGCGTATATCCCAGCGCGGTGTAGGGCTCTGAGCTCGGAATGAGCGCGGCCGCTCGGAGATCATCGCGCATGCGATCCGTGGCGCTCTCGTACGGTCCTTCGAGCTTGAGCTTCACGGCCAGCTTCAGTCCGTTCTGGATAACCGACACATTGTCCAAGTACAGGTAGTTCCCGTAGTCGTTGATGTTGGTGAAGCGCAACAGGATGGTCTGGCCGTCATAGGCGCCGAGATCGATGTCCTTCAGCTGCCATTGAGAGCAGTTGGACGGCACATAGGCGGAGGTGGTCGGCGGAGTGGTCGCGAGCCCGGCACCCACAGCATAAAAAACGGACGTCCAGCTGGCGCCGCAATTCGCGCTCACTTCCACACGGAACGCATCGTTGTATGTTGATGAATACTGGGCGTAGCTGAGATCGAAGCGCAAACGCGTTCCCGCCGCCCCGCCCAGGTTGATCAGCGGCGTGACCAGTCGGTCTACCTGCCCGGGCGCGTTGTACGCGTAGTTGTCGATACGCCAAGTGGCCGTGCTGGAACACGCCGGACCGTTCGCCGCCGTGTAGGTGGTCCATGTGGTCGCATTATCGGGGTTCTGCAAGGTCCATCCGGGAGGGGCCACAACGCCTGCGGTCACGTTCTGCGTGAACGACAACTCGGCGGAGGTCGCGCTGGCGAGGTTGAGGACCACGCTCTTGGTGTTGTTCGGCGCATAGGCATCACCGGCAAGGCTGGCCGACACGACCAACGTGTGGTTGCCGACACCAGTGACCAGGAGCGGAGTGCTGAAGACATGGATCGCTGATTGCCCTGTGGCGAGCGTACCGGTGAAGGTCTCGGTGACGATCGTTCCCCCATCCAATTGGTAGTTCACCGGGAAGTTGGACTGCGGAAGCTGTCCATCATTGCGCACGGAAGCGCGCACGGTGAATGGCGTGTTGTTGCATTCGAAGAGCAGGTCAGGCACCGGTTCCACGATAGCTGTGATGGCGATGTCGTTCGGTACGGGCGTGTTGAACGCTTCGGTCTGATCACTGCGACTGCCGGATGAACCTTGGCTGGCCCCCACGCCGAGTCCGCGACGCGCGAACGCGGCCCAGATGTACGCCTGGTTGGCGCCTCCGTTGTTGGCCATATCCGCTGCGAGTATCGCATCGCGCCCATCGACGAATCCGGGGTTGCAGGGTGTCAGTTTCAGGCCATCGATCACGAGCCGCATGGCGATGTTGTTGCCTCCCGTACCGTTGTAGATGTCCGGATCGAAGCCGTACACACCGATCAGTTCCCAGGTCATCTCCCACAGCATGGTACACCATACGAAGCCGATGCCATGCGGTTGGCTCAACCCGCTGTTGGTATTCGCATAGGTGAAGCTGTTCGATCCGAAGCTGGTCGAATACGGTGCGGGGCGGATCCCTCCACCGGTCGTGGGCTGGCCGAGAACGTAGGTCCCCACCCCGCGTGGATCGGTACCGAGATCCCCGGGTTCCATCGTCATGACAAGGCCGAAGTAGTCGCTCCAGCCTTCGCCCATCTGCTCGGCATTGCCCAAGCAGCTCGTATTCGCCGGCCCGCCCACCAAGCGGTTGCTGATGCCGTGGCCGTACTCGTGCGCGATGATCCCATTGTCCAGATCGCTGTCGCGGTTCGGCGTGGTGTAGGTCCACCGGTACATCTGCATGCGCGGGCTGCTGCCATCCGGGGGTGTTCCGAAGTTGGCATTGTCCGTGCCGCTGCCATCCTGCGCGTCGGCGTTCACGAAGTCGTTGCCCGCGCCGCCGCGACCGTAGTTGTTGCTCTGGAAATTCCCCGCCGGCTCATCGAAACCGTATTGGTACCAAACATCGTGGATGATGTTGTTCCAATAGAAGAGGTTGGTGATGGCCGCATCCTGATAGCCGGAGGGCGCGAGCGCGAGGTCGAGGGGGTAATCGAAATCGAGCGTGGCGCTCGTAGGACCATAGCCCGGCGTGTTGTTGTTGTCGGCGTCTTCCACAGCACGCACATTGTTGCCGCGCGTTGTGGTGTACTCCGCCCCTGCCGCTCCATCGGTGTCGTGCCAACCGTAGGGTGAAGCGATGCCGCCATTGGTCCAAGGCGCGTTGCGGAGCGCGCGTGAACCGTGGATCGGGCTTTCCACGGGCAAGGGCAGCACATTGTAGTCGTTCGGAGCAGCCGGCGCAGGAGGGGCCTCTTCCCCATGCGCGTGTTCCGCACCGCAACTGACCACCCAGTCGTTGCGATCGAGCTCCTGGCCCGTGAGCGCATCGATGCGCACGTTCCACCAGTGCGTGCCGTCCGGGGTGTAGTGGCTCACGTTCCAAGCGAGCAGCAACCTGTCAAGGCCAGGCTGGAAGCACAGCTTCACACGTACCGGCTCGCCACTGTAGGCGGCGCCGTTGAACACGTGCTCGCGCGCGTCCGCATCGTAGCCGGAAAACACGGGGACATCGTCAATACCATTGGCGCGGAGCACCCGTGCCAAAGCGTTCTGCGCAGTGATCACCGGCATCGTGGTGTTCACGCGTTTGGCCATTCGGCTCCATGTGCCGTTGTTCACTTTCACCGGTTCACCGCCCACGTTCATATGGACCGCGATATCTCCGTTCCACACCTCGATACCCTGCCAGCGCTGGCGCAGGAAGAGATGCCGGAGTCCGTTGTGCGCGGTGCGGTAATCGTCCTGTATGACCAGGTCGGACAGGTCTTCGGGCAAGTAGCCTTCGGTCAGCAGGCGTTCGCGGACGGTCGGGGGCAACTCGCCGGTTCTCTTCTGAGCGAAAAGCCCGGATACAATAAGCAAAGCGAAGCCAAGGATGGCGATGGATCGGTTCATGGTTCTGGAAAGAGCGCCGAAACTAGAGGACAGGGATGAGCGGTTCAAGATGAAGTGGGGCGGCTATGGGGATCCTGCGATCCATTGGGGACCCAAGCATCAGATGACCGGGCATGTCGGCTGAGCGACAGCTTGTGCGTTCCAGCCGGCAGCGTGATCGGTCCGAGATACCCGCCCGGTACTTTCACCTCCCAGTCAGGGAAACGACCATGCGACCGACCATCCTGCTTTCGGTATTGCTCCCGCTGTTGACCAACGCGCAAGGCATGGTAAGCCAAGAGCCATCGAACCGGACCGTTCTACTGGAGGAGTATACGGCGATCAACTGCGGGAACTGCCCGGCCGGGCATGCCTTGGCCGAAACCCAGCTCCAGCTGCACCCCGGCAACCTGGTTGCGGTTGAGCTGCATGGAGGCGGGCTCGCCATCCCGAACCCTGGCCAGCAAGACTTCCGCAACCAGTGGGCAACCGCCCTATGGTCCTTCTACGGCGTGTATGCCCAACCGCGCGGGGCTATCGACCGCATTCCGGTCTCTGGGAACGTGGTCGTGAGTACGAGCGCCTGGGTGAACGCCATCAACAATGCGCTCGCTCTGCCGTCACCGGTGAACATCGGGCTCGCAACCAGCTTCGATCCGGGCCCGCGAACGCTCACGGTCGATGTCGAACTGTTCTATACCGGGGATGGTCCTGGCGGCAACGACCGCATCAGCGTCCTCCTGAAAGAGAACCAGCTGGTCGGCTACCTGCAGGACTACATCAATGGTGCGCAAGCCGCGTACGACCACAACAACGTGCTACGCGGATGCATCACTGACCTCTAGGGCGAGGAGGTGACCACAACAACTCAAGGGACACTCGTGTCCCGCAGCTATGCGTACACGGTACCGGAGGAATGGGACATCGCGAATTGTGAGGTAGTGGCCTTCGTGAGCGAATACCAGGGCGAGATCTACCAGGCACGTTCCGTGATCGCGGATGGCGGCTTCACCACGGCGGTAAGTGAACTCACATCTCCGACGGCCACTGGCACCCTTCCATTCCCGGTACCCGCGAGCGACCGGGTCCTGATCCCGCTTTCAGCGGACGAGAACCAGGCGACGATCCGCATCGTGGATGACCTGGGCCATGAAGTCCGTCGGGAACGTTGCTCCTCTGGTACACTGGGGCTCGATGTTCGGGCATGGCCTGTCGGTATGTATTCTTTCCGCGTCACAAGCAGTAATGGCCTACGCAACGGCCGGTTCGCTGTCCTGCATTGAGCCTGACCATACCAAAATGAAGAAGCCCCGGCTCTCGTCGGGGCTTCTTGTTCGCAGTTGGGGAGGCTCACACCACGCCCTGATCCAGCATCGCATCGGCCACTTTCACGAAGCCGGCGATGTTGGCGCCCTTTACGTAGTTCACGTGCTTGCCATCGGCACCATGCTTCACGCACGCCGCGTGGATGTTTACCATGATGGCGTGCAGGCGCTCGTCCACTTCCTTGCGGGTCCAGCTGAGGCGCAAGCTGTTCTGGCTCATCTCGAGGCCGCTCGTTGCAACACCACCGGCATTGCTGGCTTTGCCCGGAGCGAAGGCCACCTTGGCAGCTTCGAACGCTGCGATGCCTTCAGGCGTGGTTGGCATGTTGGCGCCTTCGGCCACATACTTCACGCCTTTCTTCACCAACGTCTTCGCGTTGTTGCCGTCCAGTTCGTTCTGCGTAGCGCAGGGCAGTGCCACATCGCACTTCGCCACCACGTCCCACACACGCGCACCTTTCTTGTAGGTGCTGCCTTTGAACTTCTTCGCGTACTCCTCGATACGGCCGCGCTTCACGTTCTTCAGCTCCATCAGGAACGCGAGTTTCGCCTTGTCGATGCCTGCTGGATCGTAGATGCTGCCATCGCTATCGGAAGCGGAGACCACTTTCGCGCCCAGCGCCGTGGCCTTCTCGATCGCATACTGCGCCACGTTGCCGCTACCGCTCACCGCCACCGTCTTTCCTTTGAAGCTTGTGCCGTTGTGCTTCATCATCTCCTCCGCGAAGTACACGCAACCGTAGCCCGTGGCCTCCGGACGTATCAATGAGCCGCCCCACGTGATGCCTTTGCCGGTAAGGACACCTGTGAACTCGTTCGCCAGGCGCTTGTATTGACCGAACATGAAGCCGATCTCGCGACCGCCTACGCCGATGTCGCCCGCGGGCACGTCGGTGTCAGGGCCGATGTGGCGGAACAGTTCGGTCATCAGGCTCTGGCAGAAGCGCATGACTTCGCCGTCGCTCTTGCCTTTGGGGTCGAAATCGCTACCGCCTTTGCCACCGCCCATGGGCAGGGTGGTGAGGCTGTTCTTGAACGTCTGCTCGAAGCCCAAGAACTTCAGGATGCTGAGGTTCACGCTGGGGTGGAAACGCAAGCCGCCCTTGTAGGGTCCGATGGCACTGTTGAACTCGATGCGGAAACCGCGGTTCACCTGCGTGTTGCCTTTGTCGTCCACCCATGGGATGCGGAAGATGATGGTGCGCTCGGGCTCCACCATGCGCTCCAGGAGCATCTTTCCCTTGTACTTGGGATTGGCCTCGATGAAGGGGATCACCATTTCGGCCACTTCGTGCACAGCCTGCAGGAATTCGGGCTCGCTGCCGTTGCGCTTCTTCACTTCGGCCATGAAGGCGTCAACAGCCTTGTTCGTCTTTGCCATCGCTGGGATGTTGGTTTTGGGTTGATCCGCCTTCGCCAAGGCTTCGACGGATGAAAAAAAGCGGCGCGAAAGTAGCCGGGGGAACAGCACCAGCAAGTGGGGAAATTCGGCCACGGGCTACAAGCCGCGAGCTACGAGCCTCCGCCATCCAAAGCTCACGGCTCCGGGCTCGTGGCTCTTGGCATCAGTGGGCTTTGTCCTCCTCAGTGATCAAGGCGGTACCGGCGAAGCGACCGTCCTGGTACACCTCGATCCGGTACAGCTCCCCGGCACCGTTGTAGCGGTAGTACTTGCCCTTCCAGAGCTTGCCCACTTTGAATTCGCCCTGCTGTGAAAGTCGGAGCTGCCGATCGTAGAGCGTGTTGAAGCCGTTCTCGCGGAACATGACCGCGTTGGTAACCTCTTCCGCCTTGCGCTCTGGCGCGGGCTTGGCCGCGGCGTCAGGCTTCGGCGCTTCCACTTTGTGTACCGGCTTGATGTACTTGCTGTTGGAAGCGTTGATGACCCCGCCCTTGAACTCGGCCACCTGTTGCAGGTCCCCGTTGGCGTAGTAGCGCTTCAACATGCCGTCCTCCTTGCCCTCCTTGATATCCACCTCCACTTCGAGCTGGCCGTTCTCGTGGTAGTACTTCTGCACGCCGTTGCGCACGCCGTGATCGTTGAATAGGAAGTCCTGTGCGAGTTGCCCATTGGGATGCCAGCGCTTGAAGATGCCCGTGTTGCGGTCCAGGTCCCACGTGCCTTGTTCTTCGGTTTTTCCGTCGGGGTAGTAGGTCGTGTAGTCCCCTGCGGGGCGGCCCATGCGGTAGTTGATCTCGCTCATCAGTTTGCCGCTGGGCCAATAGCGCTTCCAAAGGCCGGTGCGCTTGCTGTTGGTGTAACTGCCCTCCTCGATCAACTGACCATCCGTGTAGCCGGGCTTATCCTCCTTAGGAGCAGTGATGCGCCACCGCCCCTGCTTGCGGCCCATCTCGTCCAGGACGTTCAGTGTGTCGACTTGTCCTCCGTTGGCTTGGGCACGGGCAACCTGGCCCAAGCAGAGCAGAACGAGGAAGCAAACGGGAAGCAGGGCGGTCCAGCGGGAGTTCATGGAAGGCGTGCGTGATCGCCCCCGCGAAACGCAAGAAGCCGCCTACGGGTTGCGAACGCCGCCCTCTGCGGGCCGTGCCAGTAGTGGCTTGAGGTGGAGCATCATGTCATCCACCATCGCCTTGAGGTCAAAGCGAGGTTTCCAGCCCCAATCCGCGCGGGCGGCGGAATCATCGATGCTGCGCGGCCAGGAATCAGCATACGCCTGGCGCTGGTCGCGCACATAGCTCATCTTCAATCCGGGCACATGGCGCGCGACTTCCGCCGCGATCTGTTCGGGGTCGAAGCTCATGCCGGCCAGGTTGTAGCTGGTGCGCACCTTCACCAGCTCGGCCGGGGCTTCCATCAGGTCGATCGTGGCGCGAATGGCATCGGGCATGTACATCATCGGGAGGGTGCTCTTCGGCCCGAGGAAGCTGGTGTACGCCCCGCTCTTGATCGCCTCGTGGAAGATGTGCACCGCGTAATCCGTGGTGCCGCCGCCCGGAGCGCTCTTCCAGCCTATGAGGCCCGGGTAGCGGATGCTGCGCACATCCACCCCGTAGCGCTGATGGTAGTACTGGCACCACCCTTCACCGGCCAATTTGCTGATGCCATACACCGTGGTCGGTTCAGCTACCGTGCGCTGCGGGGTCATGTCCTTCGGCGTGGTGGGCCCGAACACGGCGATGCTGCTGGGCCAGTAGACCTTCTCCAGTTTGCCTTCGCGCGCCAGCTCCAGGATGATGAGCAGGCTCTCCATGTTCAGTTTCCATGCGAAGGGCGGATCCTTCTCCGCCGTGGCGCTGAGCAAGGCCGCCAGCAAGTAGACCTCCGTGATGCCATGCTTGTCGAGGATCCGCTCAATGCCCCGGCGGTCCATAGCGTCCACCATGGCGAAAGGGCCGTCTTGCTTGGCTTGGGGTTCCTTGATGTCGGAGGCGACGACGTTCTCAATGCCGAAACGGGCGCGCAGGCCTTCGACGAGCTCGGTACCGATCTGGCCGGAGGAGCCGATGACGAGGATCTTCTTGGACATGGGCCAAATCTATTCGCGGCCGCGCAGCCAGTGAGCCTGCCGTACTTTCGCGACTTGGAAACCCACAACCTCCGCAACCTCCTGAGCCCGGAAATCCTCCGCGCCCGACTGGAGCGTGAGGGCGTGCCCCGCACCACCCTCTCCTTCTACCGGTACGTCCGACTGACCCAAGTGGAGGATCTGCGCCATGGACTGTACGCCGAATGGGAATCCTTGGGCATTCTGGGCCGCATCTATATCTCCCAAGAAGGCATCAACGCCCAAGTGAGCTTGCCGACATCGAACTTGGAGCGGTTCCGCGCCGCACTGGACGCACACGAGGCGTTCAAGAACGTGCCGTGGAAGATCGCTGTGGAGGATGACGGCAAGAGCTTCCTCAAGCTCGCCATCAAGGTGAAGAAGAAGATCGTGGCGGATGGCTTGGCCGACGACGCCTTCGATGTGACCAACGTGGGCGAGCATCTCGACGCGAAGACCTTCAACCAAAAGATGGAAGAAGGCGCGCTGGTGATCGACATGCGCAACAACTACGAGAGCGCCATCGGCTACTTCGAAGGGGCGTACTTGCCGAAAGCAGATACGTTCCGAGGGGCCATTGAAGAGGTGAAGGAGGTGATGAAGGAGAAGAAAAATGCCGAGGTGCTGTTGTATTGCACCGGCGGCATCCGTTGCGAGAAGGCCAGCGCCTACTTGAAACACGAAGGCTTTACGAACGTGGGCCAACTGCACGGCGGAATCATCGACTATGCGCGGCAGCTCAAGGCGCAAGGGCTTGCCAGCAAGTACAAGGGACAGAACTTCGTGTTCGACGAGCGGCTGGCGGAGCGGATCACGGATGATGTGGTGAGCACCTGCATGCAATGCGGAACGAAGAGCGACCGCATCAGCAACTGCCAAGAGGTGACGTGCAACATGCTGCTCGTCCAGTGCGAAGCCTGCGCGACGAAATACGCCGAGTGCTGCTCCCCGGGCTGCCGCGAGATCCACCTGCTCCCCGGGGAAGTACAGCGGGCTTGGCGCAAAGGCCGCAGCACGCGGAGCACGAAGACCAAGGCCATCAATGATCCGGAGGGATTGCGCCAGCGCATCCGCGAGGAAGAAGAACTCGTCCGATCGAATGGCACACTTCACCCTGAGCTGACGAATCTCATCCCAGCACCCAAGTAAGGGCGGGAAATTTCCCGTCCCCATACTCAGCCCATGCCCATCTACCACACCCTCGGCAAGATCCCCCACAAGCGGCACACCATCTTCAAGAACGGCAAGGACCGCTTCTTCTACGAGCAGCTCTTCGGAACCATCGGCTTCGATGGCATGAGCACCCTCAGCTACCATACCCACCGTCCAACGATGGTGAAAGAGCTGCGCAAGGCGAAGGACGTCACGCCCAAGATCGCGATCGAGAAGAACATGCGCTCGCTGCGCCTGCACGGCTTCAAGACCAAGCCGGAGAAGGACCACCTGGCCGCCCGCAAGACCATCCTGGTGAACAGCGACTGCGCCATCGTGCTCGCCGCGCCGCAGGCGAAGAGCGTGGACTACTTCTACAAGAACGCCGATTGCGATGAGATGATCTTCGTCCACAAGGGCAGCGGTACCCTTCGCACCTTCCTGGGCAACATCGACTTCAAGTACGGCGACTACCTGATGATCCCCCGCGGGATGATCTACACCATGGAGTTCAAGGACGCGGACAACCGCCTCTTCATCGTGGAGAGCCACCGCCCCATGTACACACCCAAGCGCTACCGCAACTACTTCGGCCAGCTGCTGGAGCACAGCCCCTTCTGCGAGCGCGACATCCGCCGCCCGAAGAAGCTGGAGACGCACGACGAG
>Ga0075163_10010513_pt1 | contig 12099 bp, 12 predicted proteins | sample JI1023141ADNA_FD_71478 | JGI IMG/M metagenome (GOLD analysis project Ga0075163, IMG submission 71478) | Wastewater effluent complex algal communities from Wisconsin, to seasonally profile nutrient transformation and Carbon sequestration -... | ecosystem: Engineered > WWTP > Effluent > Algae...
CAGCGCCGCCGTCAGCGTCGTCTTGCCGTGGTCCACGTGGCCAATCGTGCCCACGTTCACGTGGGGCTTGGTGCGCTCAAACTTACCTTTCGACATGTTGATCTCTCATGCAAATTGTGGGATGAAGGCCGGATCAGAAGCAAACCGGTTGAAGCTGGTGCTCACGAAAGGAATCGAACCTTCGACCTCTTCCTTACCAAGGAAGTGCTCTACCGACTGAGCTACGTGAGCGGTGAAACGGTACTGCGGGCGCCGGTTCAATGGAGCGGGAGACGGGGATCGAACCCGCATAATCAGCTTGGAAGGCTGAGGTTCTACCATTGAACTACTCCCGCTTCGGAATAAAGCCGGTGACGCCTGAAACATTGGTGGAGGGAGGTGGATTCGAACCACCGAAGGCGTAAGCCAGCAGATTTACAGTCTGCCCCCGTTGGCCGCTTGGGTATCCCTCCTGAGTCAGCCCATCATTTTCGCCCGAGTCCAGGCTTTTGTCAACGGTTTCAATCGTCAGACATTGAACCGGAAGTGAAGGACATCGGCCTCCTGGACGATATAGTCCCTGCCCTCCAGGCGCAGACGGCCGGCTTCCTTGGCACCGGCCTCACCCTTGTAGCGGATGAAATCGGCGAAAGCGATGGTTTCGGCGCGGATGAAGCCTTTTTCGAAGTCGGTATGGATGACCGCCGCTGCCTGCGGCGCCGTGGCCCCTTTCGGAACCTGCCAGGCCCGCACTTCCTTGACCCCGGCGGTAAAGTAGGTTTGCATGCCCAACAGGGCATAGCCGGCACGGATAACCCTGCTCAGGCCCGGTTCATCCAGACCCAGATCGGCCAGAAACTCCAGACGGTCGGCATCGTCCAGCTGCGACAACTCTTCTTCGATGGCGGCGCAGACCGGCACCACCTGGGCGCCTTCCAGTTCGGCCCGGGCGCGGACCTTATCGAGCAGAGGATTGCCCTCAAAGCCGTCTTCCAGGACATTGGCGACGTACATCACCGGCTTCAGGGTCAAAAGGAATAGCTCACGCACCAGGGCTTTCTGTTCGGCGTCCAAGCCTAGGGTGCGTGCGGTTTTGCCTTCATCCAGGCCCTGGCGCAGGATGAGCAGCACCGGTCTGCGGGCGATGGCGTCCTTATCACCGGACTTGGCCAGCTTTTCGGTGCGTGAAAGGGCTTTTTCGACCGAATCAAGGTCAGCGAGGGCCAGCTCGGTATCGATGGTCTCGATGTCGGAAATCGGATCGACCTTGCCGTTGACATGGATGATTTCACCGTGCTCGAAGCAACGCACCACGTGCGCAATGGCGTCGACCTCGCGGATGTGGGCCAGGAACTTGTTACCCAGGCCCTCGCCTTTCGAAGCCCCAGCGACCAGGCCGGCAATGTCAACGAACTCGAAGGATGTCGGCAATACCCGTTGCGGCTTGACGATCTCAGCCAACTGCGCCAAACGCGGGTCCGGTACCGGCACAACCCCGGTATTGGGCTCGATGGTGCAGAACGGAAAATTGGCCGCAGCGATTCCAGCCTTGGTCAAGGCGTTGAAAAGAGTCGATTTACCGACATTCGGCAGCCCGACGATACCGCATTTGATTCCCATATATACCTCGAATTGGTCCGGAAGCGTTAATTCGCCGCCGGTGTATGCAACTGTTTCATGGCGTCGCTGAAACGCCCTTCCATGAGCAAGGGCAGGACATCGATTGCCGCGGAAACCGACTGGTTGATCGCCTCGGTATCCGCCTGGCTCGGACGTCCGAGCACCCAAGGGGTGACTTGATCTTTATTGCCGGGATGTCCGATACCGATGCGCAGGCGGTGAAAACGGCCATGGCCGAGCTGGGCCATGGTATCGCGCAGGCCGTTCTGGCCGCCGTGCCCGCCATCGAACTTCAAACGGGTCTTGCCGGGCGGCAAGTCCAGTTCGTCATGGGCGATGAGGCACTGCTGAGGTTCGATTTTCCAATACTGAAGGGCCGATTGCACGGCGCGGCCGGAATGGTTCATGAATGTCGCCGGCTTGAGCAACAACACGGTTTGCCCGGCAATGCGTATTTTCGCGGTTTCGGCATGGATTTTCTTATCCAGAACCCAATGCGCCTGGGCGGCATCCGCCAGCATATCCATAAACCAAAACCCGGCATTGTGCCGGGTTCGGGAATATTCGGAGCCGGGATTGCCCAGACCCGCAATCAGTTTAATCGCTTCCATCATCGAAATCCGCACGGAATTGCAGGGATTCGAACAATCGAACCCCTGCAGGCAACCGGCATTACTTCTTCTTGGCGGGAGCAGCCGGGGCTGCCGGAGCAGCACCTGCTTTCGCGGACTTGGTCGACGGAACTTCAGCCGCTTCGGCGACCGCGGTATCCTCATCGGTACCACGGGCGAACTTGGCGATGACAACGGCCAAATCATGCTCTTTGCCCAGTTTCAGGGCCGGATTTTCTACATTGGCAGGCAGCTTGATGTCCGACATGTGGATGATGTCACCCGCGGTCAATGCGCTTAAATCCACCTCAATGAACTCAGGCAGGTCGCGCGGCAGGCAGACCACCGCCAACTCATGCAGTTCATGGGTGACGATGACGTTGGCGGTCTTGCCGGCCGGTGATTTTTCCTGGTTCAGGAAGTGCAGGGGCACGTTGAAGCGGATGGCGGCGTTTTCATCGACGCGCTGGAAATCCAGATGCACGATCTGCTGCTTGAACGGATGGCGCTGCAAGTCACGCAGCAGCACTTTCTGGGAACTGCCGTCGATGTCGAGGGTCAGGATCGAGGCGTAGAACCATTCGCTCTGGCTGACATGCCAAAGATGGTTGTGCTCGATCTGGATGGTCTCGGGACTGGCATTGCCGCCGTAGACGATGGCGGGCACATGGCCGGAAGTACGGAGGCGGCGGCTCGCACCTTTGCCCTCGAGCTTGCGGACGCTTGCGTTGATTTGATGTTCAGACATAAATTCACCTTAATTGCTGCTATGGGTAAGCCGCCTTGCGGCGGGAAAAACCGCTCATTCGCGACCAAATGAGCGACGCCCGGGTTTTTGCGGGCCGCTGACGGACCGCCCCCTCCCGGAAAAAAATCAATCGATATACAGCGAACTGACCGACTCGCCGAGGGCGATGCGGCGGATGGTTTCCGCCAACACTTCCGCGACACTGAGCTGGCGAATCCGGCCACAGGACCTGGCGGCATCGCTGAGCGCTATGGTATCGGTCACCACCAGCTCGTCCAAGGCCGAGTGGGTGACGTTATCGATAGCCGCCCCGGAGAGTACGGCATGGGTACAGTACGCCACCACCTTGACCGCGCCCTGCGCCTTGAGGGCGTTGGCGGCGGCGCACAGGGTGCCGGCGGTATCCACGATATCGTCGACCATGACGCAGGTCTTGCCGGCGACATCGCCGATGATGTTCATGACCGTGGCCACGTTGGCTCGCGGACGGCGCTTGTCGATGATGGCCAGATCGGCATCGTCGAGGCGCTTGGCGATGGCTCTGGCGCGCACCACGCCGCCGACGTCCGGCGAGACCACGATGACGTTGTCGGTGCCGTGATTGCGCCAGATATCGGCCAACAGCAGTGGCGATGCATAGACGTTATCGACGTGACAGTCGAAAAAACCCTGGATCTGCTCGGCGTGCAGGTCCATGGTGATGACCCGGTCGGTATTGACCACGGAAAACATCTTGGCTGCGACCTTGGCGGTGATCGGCACCCGTGCCGAACGCGGACGGCGGTCCTGCCGCGCATAGCCGAAGTACGGCACGACGGCGGTGACGCTGTTGGCGGCGGCGCGGTTGAGCGCATCGATCAGAGCCAGCAGCTCCATCAGATGTTCGGCCGAAGGGGCGTTGGTCGGCTGGATCACGAAAACATCCTGGGCACGGACGTTTTCTTCGATTTCGACCTGGACTTCGCCATCCGAGAACTTGCCGACAAGCGCCTTGCCCATGGGCACACCAAGCTCTCGGCACACCGCTTGCGCCAAGGGGCGATTCGCATTACCCGAAAAAACGAGCATGTTTTGCTTACTCATCGTTGGCCCTTGACGCATTGTTCAGAAATTGGCTGGGGCGGTAGGATTCGAACCTACGGATGCCGGGATCAAAACCCGGTGCCTTGGGCCTCTTGGCGACGCCCCAATTTCTTCAAGTAAAGGATTCGTGCCGCGCCGACCGCAAGGCCTGCAACAGCGTCGACTCCGGTGCTGACGACACCACCCAGGAGCGGTAGCCTTCAGGCAATCCGGCCTGCGCTTCAAGCGCCGGTTCTTTCGAATCGAAACGCAGGAAACACCCGCCTCCGGTACCGGTAAGCGCAACCTTTCCGAAGCCCGCCATGGCCGTGAACACCGAATCGATCCGGGGTTGCAGCGCGCGGACTACCGGTTCAAATGCGTTATCGAGCAACGAACCACTTACGTAGCCCGCTATTTTCACCAATTTTTGGTCGCGCGTCAATTGCGGCGATTGAAAAAGTCCGGCCGTCGGCACGTGCACACCGCTGTCAATCAACAAATACCACGCCTGCGGGAGCTGAATCGGCGTTAAGCGTTCTCCCACCCCTTCCGCCCAGGCATTTTGCCCGTATACGAAAACCGGCACATCCGCCCCGAGGCTGAGACCGATCTGGGCCAAGCGTGCTTCGGGCAAATTCAATCCCCACAGGTGGTTGAGCACCAGAAGCACGGTAGCGGCATCACTGGATCCGCCGCCAAAACCGCCGCCGAGGGGAATCTGCTTGTCGATCGCGATCCCCGCCCCGAGCGGGCAATCGGTAGCCGTCTGCAGGGCCTTGGCAGCACGCACGGCGATGTCCTGCGCCTCCGGCAAGTCATAACCGGGTGATTCCAGCCGGCGGATTTGGCCATCCATACGCACCCGAATCCGGACCGTATCCCCCCAGTCAAGCAGCTGGTACACGGTTTGCAGGTAATGGTAGCCGTCACTGCGGCGGCCGGTGATGCGCAAAAATAGGTTGATTTTGGCCGGTGCCGGCCAGGAGCTCCATCCGGATTCAGTCATGGGGCAGCTCCTGCCAGACATCGATCAGAATCCGCAACCGGGTTTCTCCGCGTGTCAGTTCGATTTTCCTGGGCAGCCGGACCGGCGCATCCTGCCATTCCAGATACTGCCACCGCCAACCGTCAACTGCCACCGAGCCGGTCATGGCGGCTTCGCTCAATTGCGGCAGGTCCGGCCAGAAAGCCCGCAAGCCGGCAGCCAGGCCAGACGTCGGTACGGGTGTGTGCAGAGCCTGCATGAACACTGAATCGGGCGTTCCCTGCGCCAACAGCCTGCCGTCGGCATCGAGGATCTGCGCGGAATCCGGGGACAAGCGGATGTGGACCGAACCCACGGCCAGCGGCGCGGTCAACCGGACATCGGCTTGCTCGCCGTCTTGCTGCCAGACAATCCGGGCCGAGCCGCCTTTGCCCAGATGCGAATAGGCCACCCGTCCCTCGATGCGCCAATCCGGATGTGAAGACAGAAAAGCTTCGCGCACGGCGGCATCCGGGGCAGGCGTTCGCGGATTCGGCACCGAAGCGCAAGCCGACAGCAGAAGAACCGGTGCGTAAAGCAGCACCCTCAATGCAGATGCTCCCGCAGTCCCAGCAAAACCGAATTGCCGGCATCGAGTTCCAGCCCGGCATCCAATATTTCCTTCGCCTGTGTTGTCCGGCCCAGCTCAAGATAGACCTTGGCCAAATGCCCGGCGGTCTCGGCTGAAGGCATCAGGCCCATCGCCTGCTGCAGGAACGGCAGTGCTTCCTGATCCCTGCCCAGACGGTGCAGGACATAGCCGTAACTGTCCAATATCTGCCCCTGCCCCGGTGCCAGCAGATACGCTTTGTGTATCGGCTTGAATCCGTCCCTGGGCCGATTGAGGTCCTTGGCCAAGGTATAACCATAGGCATTGAGGGCCTCGGCATTTGCCGGAGCCTGCCGGATGATGTCCCGCCATTGCGATAGGGAATCTTCGATCCGGCCTTGGTCGAACAGATGCATCGCGTATTGAAAGCGGAAATCGTGGGCATCGGGCCAATAATCCAGCGCGCGCCGGTAAACCGAATCCTGCTGCATGACGCCGGCGCGCAGCACGCGGTTGAACTGGATCTCGATGCGGAAGGCCTCCCGGCGTATTTCATCGGAATACCCGGGGTTGTCCTGAACCGCCCGGAGATTGGCATAGGCCTGTTCACGGCGGCCCTGCCGCATCAAAACCACGGGCAGTCGTAACGAAGCAGCGCCCGGCTTGCCGGTAGCCAGCACATCCTGGTAACGCGACTGCGCAGCGGGCCAGTCGTTAGCCAGTTCCGCGAGCGAACCGAGCAGTGCCGCGCGTTGAAAGTCACTGAGGCCGCCGTCACCCGCGATCTCGTGTTTCAACAGATCGATCTGGGTCCGTTCGGGCATCTTGCCGAGATTGACGATGCGCTGGTAATAGGTTCCGCTGTCCTGTTGCAGCGAGTTCAGCCAGCGCTGGACCTGCAGGGTATCGCCATTACCCTGAGCAATCTGTAGTACGTTCCGGCGCCTGTCTTCGTCCAGACCATCCGGTTCGAGCAACTGCAGGCTCACGGTACAGTCTTTCGATTGGAGTTCTTGGCAGCGTACGATCAATTCTGCCATCGATGCCTGCCATGAGCCCGAACGCAACCCGGATTTCAAAGCCTGTGAAACATCGTGCATCAGCCATTGACGCGCATAGCCGAACAGCTCGAAACGCTCATCCATGCTTAAATCCGGCAACGACGCGAATTCCGACAGGGTGTCCTGCAGTTGTCGGCGGAAATCCGGCAGCAACCGGACGATGGCTTCCCGGGCGGCCAGCAATCCGGCGTCATCCGGCCCGCTGGCGGCCAGCGCCCGCCACTCGACGGCGGCTTCACGGATTTGACCGCGCCGGACCGAGGCCTCGAAACGCTGCGCCACGCTTTCAAGGCCGGCTCCCTGCGTGCGCGCAAGCGCATCGTCTGTCTGCCGCAACCACGGCGTATCGCCCAAGACCGTTGCGATCTGTCTGCTACGCAGTAGTTCTTCGGCGTTCAGATCCGCCAGCGGCCGATTCCGGTAGTAGTCGAAGGCGGCATTGAAGTTACCTGACTGGAACAGGAATTCACTGGCCATCGCCGATTGCAAGCGGGCATCGGACGCACTTGAATCGGCATCGATGGACGCCATCAGCCGGACTGGATTGCAGGCCGAGGACAGGATTAGCAGTGCGGATATGACCGATAGGCGCATAAAGACAGTGTACACAGGCTAAAATGAACCGTCATTGTCCGGGTTCTCCTATGCCCCTGCTTGTGCTTGGCCTGAATCACCAGACTGCGCCGGTCGCCCTGCGCGAGCGCATCATCGTGCCTGAAGCCGAACAGCAACAGGCACTTATGGCATTATTGCAAGTACCCGGAGTGCGCAATGCGGTTTTGTTAAGCACCTGCAACCGTACTGAAATCTACTGCCAACTCGATGATGGCGCCGATCCGAAGTTGGCGCAGTGGTTGGCCGGTCGCCAGGGCATTGCACCGGAAGCGATGTCGGGCTGCCTGTATGAACACCGCGATGACCAGGCGGCCAGGCATCTGTTCCGGGTCGCAGCCGGTCTGGATTCACTGATTGTCGGCGAACCGCAGATTCTTGGGCAGGTCAAGCAGGCGTGGTCCGTGGCACGCCAGGCCGGCAGCGTCCAGGGTCTGCTCGACCGTTTGTTCCAGCAGACCTTCGCCAGCGCCAAGCAGATACGCACCGAAACACGGATCGGCGCACACCCGGTATCCGTCGCCTACGCCAGCGTCAAGCTCGCGCGGCAGATGTTCAGCCAGCTCGACCAATCCACGGTGATGTTGATCGGTGCCGGTGAAACCATCGAGTTGGCCGCGCAGCATCTGGCCAATGCCGAGGTCAAGCGCATGATCATCGCCAACCGGACACTGGAGCACGCGCAGGCACTTGCCTCGCGCTTTTCCGCTTTCGCCCTGCCGCTCGGCGATGCGGCCAGGCATCTGCATGAAGCCGACATCGTGATCAGCGCAACCGCCAGCCCGTTGCACGTGGTGTCTTCCGAGGATATCGCAACCGCCCTGAAGCAACGCCGGCACAAACCGATGCTGCTGATCGATCTGGCGTTGCCGCGGGATATCGATCCGGCAATCGCCGGTTTCGATGACGCCTACCTGTATACCGTGGACGACCTCGAGCATGTCCTAGAAGAGAGCCGAGCATTCCGCCAGCAGGCGGCGGCCGAGGCGGAGAACCTGATTGACCTGCAGGTCGGGCATTTCTTCGCCGAGCTCAAAGCCCTTGAGCATCAAGGCGGACTGCTCCGGTTGCGCAGCCATATCGCCCAAGTACGCGACCGGCATCTGGAAAAGGCCCGACTGGCGCTGGCCCGGGGCGAAGACGCCGATGCCGTGATGGAAACGCTGGCTCACCAGCTCAGTAACAAAATCCTGCATGGCCCGACCTCAGCATGGAAGCGGGCCGCGCTCGAGGGCGATACCGCACTGCTACGCGCCGCCGAACAATTGTTCCGGTTGGACGACGATGCTCAACCCTAACCTGCTGCGCAAGCTGGAAAGTCTTGCCGAGCGCCACGAAGAACTCGGCCGGCTGCTGTCCGAACCGTCGATAGCCGCCAACAACACCCGCTTCCGCGAACTGTCGCAGGAATACGCGCAGCTCGACCCGGTCGTGTCCGGTCTGGTCGCCTACCGAAAAGCCAGAAATGACCTGGCCGATGCCGAAAAATGGTGTGCCGACCCTGAACTGCGCAGTCTTGCTGAAGCGGAAATACCCGCTTTGACGGTTGAACTGTCGGCATTGGAAGCTCGGCTCGGTATCCTGTTGATACCAAACGATGCCCGCGATGACGCCAATCTGTTCCTGGAGATTCGTGCCGGCACCGGCGGTGACGAAGCCGCCATTTTCGCCGGTGACCTGTTCCGGATGTACGCGCGCTTCGCAGAAAAGAACCGCTGGCCGCTGGAAGTGCTGTCGGCCAGCCCGGGCGAGCATGGCGGATTCCGGGAAATCATCGCCCGCATCGAAGGCAAAGGTGCCTTCTCCCGCTTCAAGTTCGAATCCGGTACGCACCGCGTGCAGCGCGTGCCGGATACAGAAACCCAGGGCCGCATCCACACCTCGGCCGCGACCGTGGCGATACTGCCGGAAATGGACGATATCGCCGAAATCGACATTGCGCCCGGCGATCTGAAGACCGATACATTCCGGGCATCCGGAGCCGGAGGACAACACGTCAACAAGACCGATTCCGCGATCCGCATAACCCACCTGCCCAGCGGAATCGTGGTCGAATGCCAGGATGAACGTAGCCAGCACAAGAACCGTGCCCGTGCCATGAGTCTGCTGAAGGCCAAGCTGCTCGACGAGCAACGCGCCAAACAGAATGCGGTGCAGGCCGAGTCGCGGCGTCTGCAGGTCGGCAGTGGCGACCGCAGCCAGCGCATCAGGACCTATAATTTCCCGCAGGGCCGCATCACCGACCACCGCATCGAGGGATTGACGCTGTACAGGCTTCCCGAAATCATGGCCGGCGACCTCGATGAACTGGTCGAACGCCTGACCATCGAACAGCAGGCCGACGATCTGCAACTTCTTACCGAAGACCGGAACTGAACGAACGGAGCACCCATGGCGAACAACGGCAAGCTCGATTACGACGGCGAACTGCGCAAACTGCAGGTCGAACTCAACCGCATCGCACGCCTTGTGCAGGATGACGGCAAACGCGTACTGGTTATTGTGGAAGGCCGCGACACCGCCGGCAAAGGCGGCGTCATTTCGGCAATCAAGGCGCACATGAACAGCCGGTGGTGCCGAACCGTGGCCTTGGGCAAACCTTCGGACGCGGAAGCCGGCCAATGGTATTTCCAACGCTATCTCGCGCATTTGCCGTCGGCCGGGGAATTCGTGTTCTTCGACCGCAGCTGGTATAACCGCGCCGGTGTCGAAAAAGTGATGGGGTTCTGCACAGCGGACCAATACCAGGCGTTCCTGCGGCAGGTTCCCGTGCTCGAAAAACTGCTGGTCGACGACGGCATCCTGCTGTTCAAATACTGGCTGACGGTCGATCAGGAAAAGCAGGAGGAGCGTTTCAGGGAACGACTCGATGATCCGCTGAAACAATGGAAGCTGTCACCTGTCGATCTGGAATCCCGGGAAAAATACGCTGAATACACGCAAGCGCGGGAGGCCATGCTGGAAGCCAGCCATAAACGCAGGGCTCCCTGGATACTGGTGGATTTCAACAACCAGAAACTGGGCCGTTTGAACCTCATCCGGCATTTCGTCGAACAGTTCCCTGCAGGCATCGACGCTTTCAGGCAGCCGCCGTACAAAGCGCTTTCCGGCAAGCCCAAGAAGGAGAAATTCCGGAACGCCCCGAAACCGATCGCCTCGTATTACTGACCGGCGGACGCTTCGCCCGCATCAATCAGCGCCGACAGATCCGCGCCGGTGACAGGACCGAGAAAGGTCTTGGCGACCTTGCCGCCGGGCGCGATCACAACCGTCATCGGAAGGCCGCGCGGTGTTTCGAAATCGGCAGGTGGATTGTAGACGTCGAGGATGGCGAAGGGGTATTCGATTGGGTGCTGCTTGAGGAAGGCCTCCATGTCGGCGCGCTCGATTTCCTCATAGGCCAGACCGATAAACTGGACATCATCACGGGACTTGGCGAACGCGTTGAAATCCGGTATCTCCTTCAGGCAAGGTGCGCACCAGGTCGCCCAGAAATTGGCCACCACCCACTTGTCCCGATGCTGGGACAAATCGAAGCGTCCGCCATCGAAGGTCTCGATGACCAGCGCCGGATGCGTTTTCGACGAAGGCGCGGCCTTGGCGGCAGGTTGCGTTTTGCCTTCAGGCACTTTGCCTTCAGATTCGGCCGCTTTTGGCGCCTGCTGTCTATCGCCACAGGCGGCCAAGGCCAGCAGGAGCAATGGCGGGAAAAGCGATTTCATCATTCGTGTGTTCCGGAAAGGCAGTTTGAAAGCGGGCGTTCGAGCGGTGCCGACAGCGACCCGCACAGGCCTTCGATTATAGGCAATACCCGGGCATCGATGTTGTCGCCCTGTGAAGGCAGCGCCATGTCTCCGAGTGGAATCCGCAGCCCGAGCCCTTGATGCAGGTCGCGCAGCGTGAATCGGGATAGCGGCGCATCCAGCCACCAATGATCATGGCTGTCGCTCTGCAGCAGGCCGATTTCAGCCAGGCCTGCCAAATGTCTGCGCAGTTTGTACTCGGCGATGTTCGGTTCCAGGGTCGACAGGGTGTTGTAACTGAGGCGCTGGCCGCGTTCGGCGGCGTCCTGCAGTCGCGCCACCAACCGCAGCACCCAATAGAAATCAATGCCCTTGGCGGCACGGACGGCTTTCGGCCGGTACCGGAATGAAGACAGGGTGGCGGTGATCGAAGCCCCCAACAGCACCACCAGCCATACCGAATACAGCCAGACCAGGGCTATCGGCAATACCGCCATCGCGCCGTAAATCTGTTGAAACGATACCGACTGCAGGTAGATTCGGAACAGCCATTTCAGCAGTTCGAACAGCAGCGTCGCGATCAATCCGCCGATCATGGCGTGCCGCAACGGCACCTGTCGGTGCGGAATCAGCCAATAGGCCGCACTCAGTCCGAAGAATCCGATCAGTACGGGGGCGATGGCCAGACCGACACCGTCAAGGAATCCGGGCGTGTAGTCGGCGAGGTTGATATAGACGCTGACCGCGGAGTTCAGCGCCAGCAATGATACGATCAACAACGAACCCATGGTCAACAGACCCCAATACACCAGGAACCGCAGCAGTTTGGGCTTGGGCGCAGGCACCCGCCAAATACGGTTGAAGGCGCTTTCCACCGCCCACATGGTCAGGCCGACCGTCAGCAACAGGCCGACCAGGCCTTTGATCGGCAATGCGCCGGCGCTGGCGGCAAATGCCCTGATGCCGTTTTCGACATTGGCGGCGACATCCGGTACGAAATTGCTGAATACGAACCCGGAAAGCCGGTTGGTCCATTGTTCGAAGGCCGGAAATGCGGCCAATACCGCGAACACCACCGCAGCGAAC
>Ga0075163_10010514_pt1 | contig 12097 bp, 13 predicted proteins | sample JI1023141ADNA_FD_71478 | JGI IMG/M metagenome (GOLD analysis project Ga0075163, IMG submission 71478) | Wastewater effluent complex algal communities from Wisconsin, to seasonally profile nutrient transformation and Carbon sequestration -... | ecosystem: Engineered > WWTP > Effluent > Algae...
ATGGATGGCGTGCGCAAGTATGACGCCAGGGAGAAGGTCACGCTGCTGGCGGCGGCGACCAAGATGTGGTGCACCGAGATGGTGGGCCGCGTGGCGGATCGCGCCGTGCAGGTGTTTGGCGGGTCGGGCTATATTGCGGACTACGCCGTCGAGCGCTTCTATCGCGATGTGCGCATCCTGCGCCTCTATGAAGGCACGACGCAGATCCAGCAGATGGTCGTCGGCCGCGAACTGGCGCGCATGGCGAAGGCTGGAGAGCTTTAGCTCAGTACGATATCCCCATCGACTTCTTGATCCAGTCGCTGAACGAGCGGGGTTTCTGGAACGAACGCGGGTCGAGCGTGCCGTAGGACAAGAGGACGCCTTCACCGGCTTCGAGGCGCACGCCGGAGAGGCGCGTTTCGCCGCTCCAGTTCAAGCTGGCCCAGTCCGGCTTGGGGTCGATCGTGAACAGCACGCGCACGCCGCCCTCGCCTTCCCGGCTCCTGCCGAAGACGAGGCCATAGAGCGTTTCGCGGCCGCCGAGGCCGCGCGAGAGATGCTGCTGCACGCCGTTGACGGTGATCTCGTCCTGGAGGGTCATGCGGCGCCAGGCGAGCAGGTGCATCTCGCCATTGATCAGCAGCTTGATGTCGACCTTCTTCGCCTCGATGCGGACGATCTCGGCGGTGATGTGGGTGGGCGGATTGTTGTGGCCCATCGGACTGGTCATGCGCATCCCCCCCTTGAACAGGACTGAAGGTAAGCTGGCGCAGTCTTCCACTCAAGACCGGCGTGGCGTAACCCTCATTTCATGACCCGGTCCGTCGCCACACTTGCCATTCTCGTCCACGACTATGACGCTGCCATTGCCTGGTATTGCGACAAGCTGGGGTTCGAGCTGGCCGAGGATGTCGATCAGGGATCGAAGCGCTGGGTGGTGGTGCGGCCGGCCGGCGGGCGGGGTGCGGCGATCCTGCTGGCGCGTGCATCGACGCCAGAGCAGAAAGCGCGGATTGGCGATCAGACCGGCGGGCGCGTCTTCCTGTTTCTGGAGACGGACGATTTTGCAGGCGATCATGCGCGGATGCTGGCGGCGGGTGTGCGGTTCCTCGAAGCGCCGCGGCAGGAAAGCTATGGCTCGGTCGCGGTATTCGAGGATCTGTCAGGCAATCGCTGGGACCTTCTGCAGAAGGCGCGCTGACCTCTGGCCGCAATTAAGTTGAGCGCTGACGTGAGGACATGGGTTGCGCTGGCGGGCATTGTCGCGATTCATTCCCATACAATCAGAAAATGCAGGGAGCGGTGTGATGAGGATGACGCGGCGGGGATTGCTGGCGACTGTCTGGGCGACGGGCGTTGCGGCGGCTTGCACCACTGGCCCCGGCATTTTCGGCGACGGCAGCGCTGGCCCCGACGCCACCGAAATGGCGGCGATGATCAAGCGCGGCGACATTTCGTCGGCCGAAGCGGTGGAAACTGCGATCAAGCGCGCCGACCTGGTGCAGCCCAAGATCAACTTCATGGTCAATGACACTTACGCGCTCGCACGCGCGCGAGCGAAGACGGCGATTGCCGGCCCGTTCGCGGGCGTGCCGACGCTGGTGAAGGATCTCAACGATGTCATCGGGGCGCGTACGCGCCTGGGGTCGCGCATTACCGAAAAAGTGCCGCCCGCGACCGAGGAGAGCGCCTATATCAAAGCCTTCCTCGGGACTGGTGTTGTCTGCATCGGCAAATCGGCCGCGCCCGAGAATGGCTATCTGCCGACGACCGAGCCGCTGGCGTTCGGGCCGACGCGCAATCCGTGGAACACCAACTACTCGACGGCCGGATCGTCCGGCGGGGCGGCTGCCGCTGTTGCGACCGGCGTTGTACCGATGGCGCACGCCAATGATGGCGGCGGATCGATCCGTTTCCCGGCGGCGAACTGCGGACTGGTGGGACTGAAACCGTCGCGCGGACGCCTGATCGACGAACAGCCTGGCGCGCGGCCGCTCGACCTCTCCGTGCAGGGTTGCGTATCGCACACCGTGCGCGACACCGCGCGGCTGCTGGCGGCGACGGAGTTTGGGGCGGGCGTTTCCGCCTACGCGCCGGTTGGGCTAGTCGAGGGTCCGGGATCGAAGAAGCTGAAGGTCGGCGTGATCACGCGCGGGTTTGCCGGCAATGACGCGGACCTCGAAGTTGCGGCCATCGTGCGCAATGCTGCGAAGGTGCTGCAGGGACAAGGTCACGAGGTATCCGACACCAGTTGGCCCACCGCGCCCACATTTGGCGATGACTTCCTCGCCTTCTGGTCGCTGGGAGCTGCACAAGACGTGCAGACTGGCGCCAAGCTGATAGGCCGCCAGCCGGATGAGCGCGACCTTGAGCCCTTCACGCTGCGCATGGCGCAGAACGCAGGCGCGCTGACGCCCGCGGACATTCAGGCGATCCAGGCGCGGCTGATGAAGGCGGCCGCCGACTACAATACGTGGATCAAGCAGTTCGACATCGTGCTGTCGCCAGTGTTCTCCTCACCGCCCTCGCCGCTCGGCTTCCTGCGCGGCGATGTGCCGTTCGATGAGCTGCGCGCGCGCCTGCTGAACGAGGTCGGCTATACGCTGATCCACAACATCTCCGGCGCGCCGGGCATCAGCCTGCCGCTGGGCTGGTCGAAATCGGGCCTGCCGGTGGGCGTGCAGGTGATGGGCGCGAATGGCGCCGAGCGCGTGCTGCTCGAAACGGCCTACCTTTTCGAAGCCGAAATGCCCTGGATCGGCAAGCGCCCCGGCGTGTGGGTGGGTTGATACGGTATGGTTTCCTTTCGCGGCGGCTTGAGCTGGGTTAGACTCAGGCCATCGCGGAGGGGACCATGGCGTCGTCGGCCGAGCCTGAAACCCGGATCAAGGTCTTCATCTCGTATTCGCGAACCGACAAGGCGTTCGCAAGCGACCTCGTGCTTGGCCTCGCAGCGTGCGGCTTTGCCCCCTACATCGACCGCGAGGACATTGCGGCGGGCGAAGACTGGGCGGCGCGGCTGACCGGCCTGATCGGCGAGGCTGACACCATCGTCTATGTGATCTCGCCCGACAGTGTGAGTTCGGAAAACTGTTCGTGGGAGCTGGCCGAAAGCCTCCGGCTGGCCAAGCGCGTTCTGCCGGTAGTGTGGCGGCCGGTGGACGATGCGGCGACGCCTGCGGAGCTGAAGCGGCTGAACTATGTGTTCTTCTCCGGCGAGGGACGCACGTTTGCGGCGGGACTTTCCGATCTCGCTGAGGCCTTGCGCACCGACATCAGCTGGATCCGCGAACACACGCGGCTGGCGGGACTGGCGCAGCGCTGGGAGGCGCGTGGGCGCAGCGAGGCGTTGTTGCTGCGTGGCGATGAACTGGATGCGGCGGTGGCCTGGACGACCGCCAAACCGATCGGCGCAACGCCGATCACCGACGCGCAGGCGGACTTCATCAAGGCCGGAACCGACGCGCGGGCCGAGGCGAAACGCAAGGCGGATCGTGCGCGGGCCGGCTTGCTGACGGCGGTGTCGGGCGTCGCCGTCGCGATGGCTGTGCTGGCGGGCGCGGCGGCGTGGCAGTGGCGCAATGCTGCTGCATCGGAAGTTGCGGCGCTGGCGGCGAAGGGTGAGGCGGAGACGGCCACGGGCGAAGCGGTGAAGGCGAATGAAGGTCTGCGCTCGGCCAACATGCGGCTGGGCGCCGAGGTCTGGTTGCGTACGGCGCCATCGGACAATGGCTATTTCGTCATCGACCAGGGCTGGTATCCGGTGGCGGCGAACTATTCCGGTGCGATCACGCGCGTGGTGCGATCTGGCGGCGGCCGACCGACTGTGATGTCGACCGGCTTCATCATTGATGGCGGACTGGTGCATCCCGATTATGCCGGTGAGCCGCTGCTGGTGATGCCGGCGGGCGATATTGTGGATCGCCAGCCTGATCGGCCGATCTCGCTGCGTCCGTCGCTGCGGACGACGCGAACGTCGCCGGTTGCGCCATCCGACACGTTGACCGCCGACGAGGAGGCGCAGGCGAAACTGCTGCTGACGCCGGGCCAGCCGGTGACGCCGGCCGATACAACGGCGCCCACCGCGCCCGGCGGGCCGCGCCTTCTTGTGCCGGGCGATACAGTGGCGCCGGATGCGGTGCGCCAGCCGAACATCTTACCGGAGGACACGCTTACCGCCATCGCGCCGCCGCAGCCGCAGGTGATGAGTTCCAGATCTGCAGCGGATACGCTCGCGGCGGATGATACGCGTCAGGTTCAGGGCATCCTCCACCCGGACGTGGTCGACGGCCCCGAGACGATAACCGTCACCTTCCCTGCTCTGGAGACCGACGGCGAAAGCGTGACGCTTGGCGGAAGGGAGCTGGTGTGGCGCACGCCCCAATCCGCCGGTGGCGAGTTTCCGTTCCAGATCTGGCGTTTGTCCGGCGCACCGCCGTTTGGCTGGCGGGCGATTGCGCAGGACGATGTCTCCTGCGCCGAAATTTCAGCGTGGAGCGCAAAGCGCACCGTGGCGATGCTGGGCATTGCTGTGCCAGCCGAAGGCGGGCCAACGCCGCGCGCGCTGGCGCTCAATATCAGCGAGCTGCTGAATGGCGCGGTGGTGCAGAACATTCTCTACACGCACGCGACCAACAAGGCCTCGGGCGGCGCGCCGGTGTTTGATCTGGCGACCGGCGATGTGTTCGCGATCCATATCGGATCAGAGCCCGACCCCGACCGGACGGGGCGGCGGCGCGGCTATGGCTATTCGCTGCTGCACCTGCTGAACGTGGCGCGCGGCCAGGTGAAGGGTGCGAAACTCAACCCGTTGTGCGAGACGCCACGTTAGGCTTTCTCCCGCCTAAGTCTTGGGCGTCACCTTCACCATCATCTTCGTGTAGCCTTTCACGAAGGAATTCGGCAGGCGCTCGGGCTCGCCCAGAACTTCGATCCTGTCGAAGCGCTTGAGGATTTCTTCCCACAGGACCTGGAGCTGCAGCTCGGCCAGACGGTTGCCAACGCAACGGTGAATGCCGAAGCCGAATGACAGGTGACGGCGCACCATCGGGCGCTCGATCCACAGCACTTCCGGGTTCGAATACTGGGTCTCGTCGCGATTGCCGGAGGCGTACCACATCAGGACCTTGTCGCCCTTCCTGATCTGCTTGCCGTGGAGTTCGTAGTCGGCAAGCGCCGTGCGGCGCATGTGGGCGAGCGGCGTCTGCCAGCGGATGATCTCGGAGACGGCGGACGGGATCAGCGAATGATCGGCCTTCAGCTTGGCCATCTGTTCGGGCCACTGGTGCATAGCCCATACTCCGCCGGTCATCGAGTTGCGCGTGGTGTCGTTGCCGCCCACGATCAGCAGCAGCAGGTTGCCGAGATATTCCTGCGGCGTCATGTTTTTCGTGTGCTCGCCATGGGCCAGCATCGAGATCAGGTCGCCCTTGGACTCAGGCGCGTTGACCCGGTCGTTCCACAGGCGCGTGAAATAGCCGAGGCACTCCATCAGCTCGCCGCGCCACTGTTCTTCCGAGGTGACGATATCCGGGTTGTTGCGGCCGGTTGCGACATCCGACCAGCGCGTCAGCTTGCGGCGGTCTTCGAAAGGAAAGTCGAACAGGGTGGCGAGCATCATGGTGGTGAGCTCGATCGAGACCTTGTCGACCCAGTCGAACGGCTGGTCAGTCGGCAGCGCGTCGAAGATCTCGTTGGTGCGGCTGCGGATAAGCGCTTCGAAGCTCTTGAGGTTGTCGGGCCCGACGATGGACTGAACCGTCTTGCGCTGCAGGTCGTGCTTGGGCGGGTCCATCGCGATGAACATGGGCAGCTGAAAGTCTTCGTCCTGGTCGACGACGGTGATGCCGCCCTCCGAGGAGAACACGCCGTGGGAGGTGTCCACGGTCATGATGTCCTTGTAGGTGGTGACCGACCAGAACTGGCCGTAGGGGCTGTCGGCCGTCCAGTGGACCGGATCTTCCTTGCGCATGCGATCGAAGAAGCCCCAGTAGGCTTCCTGGCGCCAGATTTCGGGGTCGGTGATGTCAAACGTCTTCAGGTCGACGCTGGCGGCTTCTGGAACCTTGCCATCGCGGGGAATGCCGTTGACGCGAAAAGCCTCGGCCCCGGCCTTGGTCGGCGTGCTCACCGTTGCGGTATCCGCCATGAAACGCTCCATCACCCGTCGCGAGCCTGTCGCCAGCCCGCCTAGACACAGTCTACCAGACGCGCACGTAAAGCGTCAGTCCCTGCCCTAGCGGCAGGCGCAGCGATTCGAACGCCTGATGACCCAGTCCGGGTCCGGCTAGTCGACGGCCGGCCGACCGGGATCCGGAAAGTCCCGCGCCAGGCCGAAGCGGGCGTTGACCACTCGTGAATAGACCGCCGCGTGCAGCTTCTCGACGTCGCCCGAGCGGGCAGCGGCCGACCGGAACGCCTCGTCCAGCTGCGCCAGATTGTCCGTTTCGATCATGATATGGAATTCGCCTTGTCCGTCCGGGCCCAAGCCCAGCTTGCGGCGCAGCAGGCGCCAGCCGCGGATACGGCCGCCAGCCTTGTGATGATCGAGATATTTGGTCACGGCGGCGGCGAACGCCATGTCCTCGCGCCCGTCTTTCAGGTCGCACCAGATATGATAGACGTCCATGGTATTGCTTCTCCCCCGGCCAGTTGCGGCCGCCGCTCCGTCCACGAGACCCATCGCCTTGAACGAGCCGCGCTGCGCCCTTTCGGTGCTGATACCGTTTTACAACGAGGCGGGAAACATCATCCCGCTACTGGACGAGGTGCATGCCGCGATGGCGGGCCTCGACTACCAGGTCGTGTGCGTCAACGACTGTTCCGGGGATGCGACCGGGGCCGAGCTCGCCGCCGCCAAGGCCGCCAATCCCGACCGCGTGACTGTGCTGACGCATGTGCAACGGCGCGGGAAATCGGCCGCCCTGTTCACCGGCCTGCGCAGCGTGCGCGGCGAGTGGGTGCAGTTGCTCGACGGCGACGGGCAGAACGATCCGGCGGACGCACGCCGCATCTGGGACGCCATCACCTCCAGGGAGGGCGACAGCGCGCTGGGCATCATCTGCGGCCGCCGCACCAGCCGGAATGACAGTGGCTTCAAATGGGTGCAGTCGCGGGTCGCCAACGGCATTCGCCGCTTCTGCCTGAAGGATGACGCGACCGACACAGGTTGCGGCTTCAAAATGATCCGCACACGCGCCTTCCAGGACCTGCCCTATTTCGCCGCCATGCACCGTTTCCTGCCTGCGCTGGTGAAACGCGCCGGCTGGCAGGTGCGCGAAGAACCGGTCGCGGACCGCGTGCGCCTGCATGGCGTATCGAAGTATGGATTTTTGGGCCGTCTCGGCGCGGGACTTGTGGACCTGTTCGGGATGGTGTGGCTAGTGCGTCGCGGGGGCTATGGCGTGGCGGCAGAATGGAACGACCCGCGCGAGCGGCGTTGATCTGGGACTGCAGCGTCCCGCGTAGAGTGATGGAAGTACAAGCGTGAAGAAGGAGCGCAGGCAGCCCCGCAAACTACCGCCGCCCAAACGGCGGGCGGTGCGCGAGCGGCGCGACTCGTTCGAGGCGTTCACGCGGCTCGACAAGTCGGCTGTGATCTTCCTGATCTTCGCCTTCTGCCTGATCCACTGGCTGATCCGGGTGCTGGTGGCGCCCGTCTACACCATCGAAGAATCCGACCAGCTGCTGATGTCGCAGTCGCTGCAGCTTGGCTATGAGGCGCGCCAGCCGCCCATGCTGGCGTGGCTGCATGGTCTTGCCGCGCTGTGGCCGGGGGTGAGCGGCGCGGCTGTGTTCGCCATCAAGTATGCGCTGCTGTTCTTCGGCCTTACCTTCTACTATCTCGCAGCCCGCAATGTGCTGCAGCGGCCGGGCGTTTCGGCTGCGGCGGTCGCATCCTGGGCGCTGACCTTCTATCTCGGCTGGGGCGTGCAGGAAGACCTGCTTGGCACGGTCGGCCAGATGGCGGCGTTGTCGCTGACGCTGCATGCGCTGACCCGCATCCTGACCTGGCGGCGCAATCGCGACTTCATGTATTTCGGCCTCGCGATCGGGCTGGGTCTGCTGACCAACCACCTGTTCGTGGTGTTCCCCATCGCGCTGCTGATCGCGACGTTCACCTCGCCCTTCTTCCGCGATGCGCTGAAGCCCGCGCGGCTGGTCTGGGCGCTGGTGGTGGCCGGGGCGGTCTATGCCCCCTACCTGTTCTGGCTCTCGACGCATTTCGAACGGATCGCCGATGTCGCCAGCGAATTCGCTGCGACCTACGAGATCGACGGCGCGTGGCTGGAGCGGGTTGGCCAGGGCGTCGTCTCGCTGGGCAAGGGGTTGCTGGAGTTCTCGCTGCCGCTTCTGTTGTTCTGGCTTATGCTGTTCTGGAGCCTGTGGCTGCCGATCCTCTATCCGATGTTCGCCCGCCGCTCGACCGACGAGGAGCCGCACGAGACGGCGTGGAGAAAGCTGTTTGCGCGCACCATGCTGTTCGCCGCCGGCATCTATCTGATCGGCGCGGTGATCGGCGTACAGGTCTACAAGGGTTACTGGATGCTGCCCGTTCTGGGCGTCGGCCCGATCTGGCTGTTCACGCATGTCAAGCGCGCCGGGGAATTCCCGGTGGCGATCCGCGCCTATGCGGCCATCGTGATGATGTCGTGCGTCGCGGTGATCGCCGGGCGCGTCGTCGAATGGCGCTTCGAGATTGCCATGTGCGACGAAGGCGGATGCCGGCCCTATGCGCCGGTAAAGGCGTGGGCCGAAGCGTTGCAGAAGGCCGGCTTCAATGGCGGCACGATTGTGGGCGACGACAAGCACCTGACCGGAAACCTGCGTGGCCTGTTCCCCAAGGCGCGGGTGATGGATGCGTCCCTGCCCGCGCAGGCATTCCCCCCTGCGTCGCTGAACGGCGCCTGCCTGGCGGTGTGGCGCGATTACACCGTGATGTCGGAAGACCTCAAAAACTATCTGACCGATGAACTGGGCGCACCGCCGCGCGACCCGGGTCCCGATGGCGCTGTGCGCCGTCCGCTGCGGATGAGCGGCAACAAGGCGGCGACGCTGTACTTCCAGTTCGTGCCGCCGTCGGAGAAGTGCCGCTAGGCTCGCGTTACTCTGGCTGGGCGGGCTTCTGCATCGCTTCAGGCAGCAGGGCTTCATCCGGATCGGCGGTGAGAATGCGGCCGGTCATGTCGATCAACGGGATATCGGCCCGCGTGAAGGGCAGCATGAACGCTGCGCCGGTTTCGGGCTGCACTTCCAGCAGATCCCCGGCGCCGAAATTGTGGACGCCCTTGACCTCGCCGAGCGCGCGGCCGTCCGCGTGGACGACGCGGCAGCCGACCAGATCGGCGACATAGACTTCGTCGGCGTCTTCAAGAGCCGGCATGGCGTCGCGCGGGACATGCAGCAGCGTGCCCTTCATCGCTTCCCATTCTTCGCGCTGACGCGGTTCCTTTGTGAGCACGCCGAAGCCTTCGTTGAGCGGGCGCACGCGCACTGGCGTCAGAACCACAGCGCCCTGTGCATCGACCAGCGGGCCATAGTCGAAGGCGGCTTCCGGATCATCGGTGAAGGACAGGACGCGCGCCTCGCCCTTGACGCCGAACGCGCCCGCGATGCGGCCGACCACGATGAGGTGTTTTGAGTCTGGCTGGCTCATGCCGCACCCAGGGGACGTTCAAGCATCGCCACGACCTTGCCGGAGCCGGAGGTGCGCGACAGCAGATGGCGGAAGCCGAGAGCGGCGTGGAAATTCATGCTTTCGGGATTGGGCGGGACTTCGTTGACTTCAGCCGTCAGGCGCTGGTCGCCGTTGGCTTGCGCCATGCGCAGCGCCTCCTCGTAGAGAGCGCGTCCAGCGCCGGTTCCGCGTGCGGATGCGTCGATGGCGATACGGTCGACATAAAGATGGCGGGAGAATCTCGCTTCGAACCAGGCGTAGTTGTCGCTTGGATAGGCGGAGCCCGGACGCATCAGGATGAGAAAGCCGCACGGCTTGCCGCCTGCTTCCGCGACCAGGACGCGATACGCCCAGCCGCGGAGCTTGCGGTAGTGTTCAGCCGGCATATCGCCAACCGCAGGCGTGCAGGCGCCGTTGAGGGCGAGGATGAACGCCTCGTCCTCAACGCGCGCCTCACGGATGGCGACAGAGGCAGCCACCTACTCGGCGGCGGCTTCTTCGCTCGCAGCTTCTTCTTCAGCCGGAGGAGCGTTCTTGGCTTCTTCGGCGGCGAGGCGGCGGGCTTCTTCGCGCTCGGCGCGCTCAGCAACGCGAGCCTTGGCTTTTTCGCCGGGGACAGCGGATTCCGGGTTGTTGCCGTGTTCCCACTTCATCAGGCCGGCGGCGCCGAGGAAGCGGCCGACGCGGTCGGTCGGCTGGGCGCCCTTCTTGAGCCATTCGGCGGCTTTCTCGAGGTCGAGGACGAGGCGTTTCTCGTCGTCCTTCGGGAGCAGCGGGTTGTAGGCGCCGATCTTTTCGATGAAGCGGCCATCGCGGGCAAAGCGCGAGTCAGCGACGACGATGCGGTAGTACGGGCGGTGCTTGGAGCCGCCGCGCGCGAGACGGATTTTCAGAGACATTGGGTAGCCTTTCAGAGGTCAGTTCGTTGGTTGATTGGAAGTGGGCTGGTTGGATAGGCGAACGAAGAAATGAAACTCAGTGCGCAGCCTCCTGCGGCGGCCGCTTGAATGCTTCAGGCGGCTGGAGGCGATCGGAATAGCCTTCGAACTGGAAGCGCGTCGGCTGGGACACTTCGGTGCGCTGCTGCTCCGGGACAGCATCCGCAAACGCCTGGAATTTGAAGCGCGCGAAGGATGACTGCACCGCATAGGGAAAGGCGTGTGCGGCGAGTTCGGCCCATGCAGCCGGCATGGCGTCGAAGCGCTCGCCGATACTGCATTGCGTCTGGAAATTCACCGGCTCGCCCGCCGGGCTGATATCGAACATGGTGCGGCAAGCGGCTTCGATGCCGGCGCGCTCCAGCAGAACGGGATAGTGCGGCGGGCATCGCACGAGAACAACCGGCCGTTCAGGATTGGGCTCGCGGGGGCGCACCACATAATCGGAATTGCAGCTGGCGTTGGAGCGATCGATCTCGGCCTTCACCGCATCGAAGGACGGCGGCGCTTGCGCCATGACCTGCGCAGGCTCGACAGCGGGCGTCGCGCACGCGGTCAGCGGCAGGCCGGCGACGGAGAGAAGCGCTGCGCGCATCAGCTCTTGCCCTGCAGTTTCTCGTGATGGCGGATCACTTCCGTCACGATGAAGTTCAGGAATTTCTCGGCGAATTCGGGATCGAGCCCGGCCTCGTTGGCAAGGCGGCGCAGGCGCGTGATCTGTTCGGCTTCGCGCGTCTTGTCGGCGGGTGGCAGGTTGTTGGCGGCTTTAAGTTCGCCCACCGCCTTTGTGCAGCGGAAGCGTTCGGCCAGCATGTGGATCAGGGCGGCGTCGATATTGTCGATCGAACCGCGGAGCAGTTTCAGCTCCTGCATCGCCGTGTACTGGGGATCAGATGTCATTTCTTCTTGTCTCCACCGAGACCGGGAAGTCCGCCCATGCCGCCGAGGCCGGGCATACCGCCGGGGGCTTTTCCGCCGCCGAGATTCTTGAGCGCATTGAGCTGGTTCTGGTCGATCTGCGGGCCCTGGCCCGGCATGCCGCCGCCCATCATGCCGCCCATCGCGGCGGCCATGCCCTTCATGCCGCCCTTGCCCATCTTCTTCATCATGTCGGCCATGTTCCGGTGCATCTTGAGCACCTTGTTGACCTCGGCCACGTCGACGCCGGCGCCGGCCGCGATGCGGCGCTTGCGCGAGGCCTGGAGGATGTCCGGCTTCTGGCGTTCCTTCGGCGTCATCGACAGGATGATCGCTTCCTGACGCTTGAGAATCCTGTCGTCGATGTTGGCGTTGGCCATCGCGGCCTTGGCCTTCTGCGCGCCGGGCATCATGCCCATCAGGCCGCCGAGGCCGCCCATGCGCTGCAGCTGGCGCAGCTGGCTGGCAAGATCCTCCAGGTCGAACTGGCCCTTGGCCATTTTCCTGGCGAGCTTTTCAGCCTCCACCTGATCAATCTCGGCTTTCGCCTTTTCGACCAGCGAGACGATGTCGCCCTGGCCCA
>Ga0075163_10010516_pt1 | contig 12096 bp, 10 predicted proteins | sample JI1023141ADNA_FD_71478 | JGI IMG/M metagenome (GOLD analysis project Ga0075163, IMG submission 71478) | Wastewater effluent complex algal communities from Wisconsin, to seasonally profile nutrient transformation and Carbon sequestration -... | ecosystem: Engineered > WWTP > Effluent > Algae...
TTGATGTTCTTGCGCGGGATGCGCTTGCTGCCGCCGCGCGCGGGGATGACGGCCAGCCTCATGCGAGCACCCCCTTCAGGGCGGCAATGACCTCGTCTTGCTGGCCCACTGTGAGGGTCGGGAACATCGGCAGCGAGATGGCGCCGGCGTAGTAGCGTTCGGCCTCGGGGAAGTCGCCCGGGCGAAAACCGAGGCGGCGGTAGTGGGGCTGGGTGTGCACCGGAATGTAATGCACGTTCACGCCGATGCCGGCGGCACGCAGGCCCTCGAAAACCTCCCGCCGGCGTGAGGCGTCGTGCAGGCGGATGGGGTAGAGGTGCAGCGCCGAGCGGGAATCCGGGTGCTGGTGGGGCGTGGTCAGCGACAGGCCGGCGAGGGCTGCGTCGTAGCGCGCGGCGATGGCGTGGCGGCGGGCCACGTAGTCGTCGAGGCGCTGGAGTTGCGCGTGACCGAGCGCCGCCTGCATGTCGGTGATGCGGAAGTTGTAGCCCAGCTCGATCTGCTGGTAGTACCACGGGCCTTCGGTTTCCGACTCCATCAGCGCCGGCTCACGGGTGATGCCGTGGCTGCGCAGGCGTTCCATGTGCCCGGCCAGCGCCGGGTCGTTGGTGAGCGCCATGCCGCCTTCGCCGGTGGTGATGATCTTGACCGGGTGAAAGCTGAAGATCGTGATGTCGCTGTAGCGGCAGTTGCCGACCGGCTCGCCGAGGTAGGTCGCGCCCACCGCATGGGAGGCGTCCTCGATGATGCGGAAGCCGTACTTCTGGCCGAGGGCGTGGATCTCGCGCATCTCGCAGCTCTGGCCGGCGAAATGCACCGGAATGACCACCTTGGGCAGCCGGTTTTCGGCGGCGGCAGCGACGAGCTTGGCCTCGAGTGCGGCAACCGACATGTTGTAGGTGAGCGGGTCGGTGTCGACGAAATCCACCTCGGCGCCGCAGTAGAGCCCGCAGTTGGCCGACGCGACGAAGGTGTTGGGGCTGGTCCACAGGCGGTCACCCGGGCCGAGGCCGAGGGCCAGGCAGGCCATGTGCAGGGCCGCGGTGGCATTGCACACGGCCACCCCGCGGGCCGCGCCGCAATAGGCAGCCAGCGCCTGCTCGAAGCCAGGGATGGCCGGGCCCTGGGTGAGGAAGTCGGAGCGCAGTACGGCTTCGACAGCGGCGATGTCTTCGGGGGTGATGTCCTGGCGGCCGTAGGGGATCATGCTCAGATGTTTCCGATCTTGTGCTGGTTGGCGGCGATCCAGGCCTGCAGCTCGGCCACGCTCATCCATTCGGGGTTGTTGTCGCTGGAATACTCGAAGCCCTCCACCACCTTCTTGCCGTCCTTGATGCGCTCGGTGGTGGTGTCCCAGTTATGGATGGCCGGCAGGATCTTGTAGTGCTCGGGATATTCGTAGGTGTAGAAGGAGTCCTCCGGGCTGATCATCTGCTCGTGGAGCTTCTCGCCCGGGCGGATGCCGACGAACTCGACCTTCGCCTCGGGCGCCACGGCGGCGGCCAGCTCGGTGACCTTCATCGACGGGATCTTCTTCACGTAGATCTCGCCGCCGACCATGTCGTCGAAGGCGTGCCAGACCAGCTCGACCCCCTGCTCCAGGGAGATCATGAAGCGCGTCATGCGCTCGTCGGTGATCGGCAGCACGCCCTTATCGCGGATCGACATGAAGAAGGGGATCACCGAACCGCGGGAGCCCATCACGTTGCCGTAGCGCACCACCGCGAAGCGGGTGTCGTGGCCGCCGGCGTAGGAGTTGCCGGCCACGAAGAGCTTGTCGGAGGCGAGCTTGGTGGCACCGTAGAGGTTGACCGGGCTGCTGGCCTTGTCGGTGGACAGGGCCACGACACGCTTGATGCCCTTGTCGATGCAGGCGTCGATGAGGTTCATCGCGCCGTTGATGTTGGTCTTGACGCACTCGAAGGGGTTGTATTCGGCGGTCGGGACGATCTTGGTGGCGGCGGCATGCACCACGCAGTCGACGCCGTCGAGCGCCCGGTACAGGCGCTCGCGGTCGCGCACGTCGCCGATGAAGAAGCGCACCCGCGGATCACCCTGGAACTTCTTGGCCATCTCCCACTGCTTCATCTCGTCCCGGGAATAGATGATCAGGCGCTTCGGGCTGTACTTCGCCAGGGTCATCGGAACGAAGGTGTTGCCGAAGGAGCCTGTCCCGCCGGTGATGAGGATGGATTTGTTGGTGAGCATGAACGGGTCTCGGTAAAGGGGGGCAGCACACCAACTGCGCGGGCGGCGTGCAGGGATGGGATTTTCGGTCAGAATCGGCGGCGAGGAAAGGGGATCGACGCCGAAGCCCCGGGGCTGTTCAGAGAATGCGAATGGACAGGGCTTTCATCAGCGCGAGGGTGCGCTCGAGCTTGCCCTCATCCTTGATGTACACCCGATCCATGCCGAAGGACAGGATCGGCATGGCCGGGCCGAAGATCTGCCGGGCCATGAACAAGGTCGTCGAGCCTACGCCAATGATCACCGTGTAACCCCGGCGCGCCATGTAGGTCTCGAGCGGTTCGTCGATCTCGAGCAGGGTGCTGCCAGCCACGCGGAACTCGAAGTTCGGATCACGCGGGTGGGCTTTGTAGTCGACATCGACGATACCCTCGGCCGCCAGCCAGTCGGTCATTCGCCGGGTGATGTCGGCGAGCCCATCAGCGTCGACTGCGCCAATGCCGACGAGGGGCTGGCCGACGATCAGCGCTCTCGGGGCGCCTGCGCCGCCGGTGGCGGGCGTGTCGACGAGCGGCGGCAGTTCGACGACCTTATCCTTCGGGTAAGGGCAGGGGAAACCGGGCAGCGTATAGATGCGGTCGACAAAGGGCGCGTCGGAGCCGATGCGGTCGCCGCTGAAGCACCAGTAGTCGAGTTGCGGAGAAACCAGGCGGCGCAGGCGACGGAAGTGCTGACCGATGCGCTTGGGCAGGCTGAGCGGGTAACGCTGGATGTTGAGCAGGCCGTCCGGGAGGATGCGCGCATGCATGTGCCGTGCACCGCACAAGCGCGGCAGCCCCCGCAGGAAGTAGTTGACCGCCTCGGTGTCGAACACCGGGCTGTGCAGACGCAGCTCGTCGACGTGGCCGACGATGGCGGCCACCTTGCGCAGGTTGTCGAGGAGGCGCCGGTGGCCGCCGAAGCGGCCGGGCAGCGGATCGAAGCGCGGCCAGGGCGCATAAACAACCCGATCCCACTCGGCGGGATCAACCGTCTTCTCGATCTTGTCGCGATAACACACGAGGATGCAGCGGCTGCCCGCCTCGAAATGCCGGGCCACGGCACGTGCAGCGAGGTAATGCAGGGGCGAGGCCACGAAGAACAGGCTGGTGATGGATTTTGCGCTCATGGGAGATTCCGGGCCTGGATCGGCAGCCAGCGGTAACCATAGGCCAGCCCACCGAACAGTACGATAAAGTGCCAGCCTTGCTGAAAGAACAGGATGCTGTTGGCACCGCTCAAGAGCAGATAGACGCCCAGGCTGACCAGCAGAAAATCCAGCAGCAACCAGGGCATGTGGCCCGCCCGGGCCATCGCCACCGCGGCACGGCCGACCAGCCAGGCTGCGGCAAGGTAGAAACCCGCCCCGATGAGGCCGGTTCTGAGCAGGATCTCCACGTAGCTGTTGTGAAACTGGTTGAAGCCGGCCAGGAAGGGACGCTGGGGATCACTGCCGAGCAGATGCGCCACGCTCGGCCCGATCCCGGTGAGGGGGTGTTCGATCCAGCGGGCGTAGGCCAGCTGCCACATATGGACGCGGTAGCCCGTGGCATCGACCTGCACGGAATCGAGCCGACCGCTGAAGATCGCCTGCCAGGTCGCGACATCCTTGGTCATCTCGGCCAGGACGTCCGGCAAGCGCGCCAACACGGCTGCAGCGAGGGCAAGGCTCAGCGCCACGCCCAGCATTCCTGCGTAACGGCGCCGACGCTGATCGCCCCGCCGTGCCTGCAGCACCATGAGCGCCAGGAGCCCCAGGGGCAAGGCGACGATGGATGTTCTGGAGCGGGCGGCCACCCACGCGTAGAGCAGCGCCACCACGCAGGCCACCAGCGCTGCAAACGCCGCCCGGCGATGGCTCAGCTGATGACAGGCCAGCGCCACCAGCAGCGCGACACAGCCGAGCAAGCCCACGTCGATGAAGAGCACGGCCAGGTTGCGCCCCCCGCCCAGCGCGAAGGCCTCATAGCGCAGCCAGGGCCCGCCGTCGAAATTGAGGTCGCGGGCCATCCGGAACATCAACCCGCAGAGGGCCGCGAGCAGCGTGATCAGCACACGCCGGGAATCCCCCCGGCTGGCCAGCGCAACCAGGGGAATGAAGGCGAAGGACCACACCTCCGGGAGCGCCTCGAACTGTTCCGTTCCGGGGAAACGCCCATTGGCCCAGGCCGCCAGCGCCAGGACGTAGCCCATCCAGACCAGCCCGAGACGCCCGAGCGGATCGTTCAGAAACATGCGCCCGTCGCGTGGCAGGCGAAGCAGAAAGACCAGTAGCAACAGCCCGAGCCCGACATTGGCGATGGCCCTGCCACCGACATAGCCAAAGGCGAAAACCACGAGCGCGGCAAGGGCGATGCCATCCACGATGCCCGTGACCTGCGGGCGCCGCAAGCGCGGCGCATCAGCCACCATGAGCAGCGCCTCCCGGCTGCAAATCAATGATCTCGAAGCCCTTTTCCGCCGAGCTACGGTACATGCCGCGCACGGACTCAAGCCGCACCGGGTCGATCGCCGCATCGGGGATGCGGAAGAGCGTGATCGGCGGATGGATCAGGATGTCGATCGTATCGACGGCACTGCTGCCGAAGGAGACGAAGGCCGCGGGGATCGTCGGCGCATTGATCAGCTCGATCTCGAGAATGTCCTGCAGCCGGCGGACCTCAAGGCCGAAGCGCCGCGTGAGCCCGGCGAGATAGTCGTCGGCCTCCTTGCGGTGAGGGATGTAGACGACCCTGGACAAGTCGACATGCCGGCCCACCTGGGCCAGGAAGTCTTCATAGTCGTCAGGATCGATCAGCACCTCACGGCGGATGTTGCTGCCAATGAACCAGATCTCGCCGGAGCGCGGTTTATCCCCGATGCGGGCGCGGCAATAGCCGAGCGTGTTGCGCACCACGCTGCCGCGCAGGGCGGGCTGGGGAATGTCGTAGATCGTGAAGAATTTTGCCCGGTAGTTGAACGTCGGGCTCAGGCCCAGCCCCGCCAGGAGCCTGGACGCCAGGGGATGCCGGTAGGTGAAATTCTTGCGTTGCAGGTGCAGCGTGCGCTCCGCCACCTGGCGCGCATGGTGCAGCGTGGCAGTGCCGTCATCGACCATGTGCATCGCATCGAAGCGCCCGACCTTGTTCAGGAAAAAGTTGATCAGGTGGGTCGAGTCGCCATAGAACAGGTGGGCGAAGTGGCGCCGGCCACGGAACACCCTGAGCATCACGGACAGCTGCCCCCTGGTGGGGTAGAGCGGGAAGAAGTGCAGCTCGGACCAGTGGGGATAGAGGTCGAGCAGGCGCTGCATCAGGTGCTTGTCGCGCTCGGCGCGCCAGGCGCAGACCATCACGGTGCGGGTGCCGCGCAGGCCGAAGTGTTCGCAGGCCTCGATGCAGTTGAGCAGCTGCAGCGGGCTGCGGCACAGGAAGAGGCTTGGCCTGCCAGCGCTCATGCGGCCTCTCCGGGCTGCACCGCCTCGCCGCTCGCCAGCAGCCGCGCGTAGGCCCCGCCGGCCGCCTGCAGGCCGTCGTGGGTGCCGGTTTCGACGATGCGGCCGCGCTCCATGACGACGATCAGGTCGGCGTCGTGGATGGTGGACAGGCGGTGGGCGATGACGATCACGGTGCGGTTACGGCGCAGCTCGACCAGCGCGTCCTTCACCGCCCGCTCGGATTCGTTGTCGAGGGCCGAGGTGGCTTCGTCGAGGAGCAGGACGGGCGCGTCGCGCAGGAAGGCGCGGGCGATGGCGATGCGCTGGCGCTGGCCGCCGGAGAGCAGGCTGCCGTTGGCGCCGACGCGGGTGGCGAGGCCGTCGGGCAGCTTGTCGATGAACTCGAGGGCGTGGGCGGCGCGGGCGGCGGCGCGGATGTCGGCCTCGGAGGCGTCGGGGCGGCCGTAGGCGATGTTGGCGGCGACGGTGTCGTCGAACAGCACCACCTGCTGGCCGACCCAGCCGAGCTGGGCGCGCAGGTGGGCCAGCGGCAGGCTGGCGAGGGGCTGGCCGTCGAGCAGGATGCGCCCGCTGCCGGGCTCGAAGAAGCGGGCGACGAGGTTCACCAGGGTGCTCTTGCCGCTGCCCGAGGCGCCCACCAGGGCCACCGTCTGGCCCGGGTGTACGGCCAGGCTGAAGCCTTCCAGGGCGAGCCCGCTCTGGCCGGGGTAGGCGAAGGAGACGCCGTCGAAGACCAGCTCGCCCTTGGCCCGCGGAAAGCTGCCGCTGGCGCTGTCGACCTCGGGCGGCGTGTCGAGGAGCTCGAAGATGCTCTGGGCGCCGGCGAGGCCGCGCTGGATCACCGCGTTGATGTTGGTGAGGCGGCGGATCGGCTCGAAGAGCATCGACATGGCGGTGACGAAGGAGACGAATTCGCCCGGGCTGAGCTTGTCCTGGGCCGACAGCGAGCCGGCCGTCCAGATCACCGTGGCCACCGCCGCCGCGGCCAGCACCTGCACCAGCGGCACATTGACCGCCGACACGCGCACGGTGCGCATGGTCTGCTGGCGCAGGGTTTCGGAGACGGCGGCGAAGCGGCGGTCTTCGTGGTCGTGGGTGCCGAAGAGCTTGATCTCGCGCACGCCGCCCAGGGTTTCCTCGACCATCCCGGTCATCCGCCCGGTGGTCTCCTGCATGTCGCGGTTGGAGCCGCGCAGCTTGCGGCTGGCGACGCGGATCAGCCAGGCCACCACCGGCGCGATGGCGATGATGACGAGGGTGAGTTCCCAGGCGGTGTAGATGAGGTAGCCGGTGAGGCCGATGATCACCATCGAGTCGCGGATCACGATGATCCAGGCGTTGGACAGCGCCGCGCCCACCTGCGGGATGTCGTAGAGGATGCGCGACAGCATGCGCCCGCCGGTCTCGGCCTGGTGCACCGGGATAGGCAGGTGCATCTGGTGGCGGAAGACCTGCTGGCGCAGGTCGGTGATGGCCTTGTTGGCGATCCACTGGCTGGACACGCTGGCCACGTATTCGGCGACACCCTTGGCGAGGAAGGCCAGCATCAGGAACAGCGGCACCTGCCACTGGGCGACGGCGTTCTTCTTGATCAGGCTCTCGTCCACCAGGGGCTTGAGCAGCGCCGGCAGCACCGGCTCGAGGGAGGCCGCGGCAATCATCGCCGCGATGGAAAGCGCCACCACCTTGAGGTAGGGCCGCGCCGAGCCGAGCAGGCGCCGGTAGAGCTGGAAGGAGGCTTTCATTCCCGGTGCAGCACCTTGTCGACGATCAGGCTGGCCCAGCCTTCCTCGCGGAAGCGGGCATGGAGCTCGAGCCGGTTGTATTCGGTGTCGACCCACTCGAGGAAGCCGATGGGCGACTGGGCGTTGCGGGCCACGTAGGTGGCGAAGAAGAAGTCCAGCACGCCGGTCTTGGCGCTCTTGAAGTGGCCGTACACCCAGTCGAGCTCGGCCATCGCGTCCTCGACCCGGTGGCCCAGGTGCAGGATGCGGTACAGCGCCGCGCCCAGGCCGGCCCGGTCGGCGCCGGATTTGCAGTGCATCAGCGCGGGGTATTCGATGGTCTTGAAGAGCGCGTCCATGGCGTGCACCTCCTCGATCTCGGGCGGGGTGCGCGAATACAGCTTGACGTCATGGAGCGCCACGCCGAGCTTCTCGCAGGCCTCATGCTCCAGCGCGTAGGAGCCGTAGCCGTGGACGCCGCGCAGGTTGATGATGCTCTTCAGGCCGAACTTCTGCTGATACTTGCGGATCTGCGCCGGACTGGGCTGGCTGGAGCGGTACATGCCGCCGCCCAGGTCGTAGAAGTTGTTGTACACCGCACGGATCGCGCCGTGGTCGACCAGGTGCATGTCGAGCCAGGCGACGATGCGGCCGCCGGTGGTGGAGATGTCCTTGACGTCGCTCATCACACCCCCTCGCCGGGCAACAGCGCCGACTTGAGGCCGACGGGCAGGCTGGCGGCGGTGGCCGCGTCGCAGCCGAGGGCGTCGGGGCGCACCTGCAGGAGCAGCGTGGCGCAGCCGATCGGGTCGGCCTGGGCCACCCAGTCCACCGGGCGCAGCGCGGCGAGCACGGCGGCGCTGCCCGCGTCGGTGGCGGCGGGTTCGATCACCAGCAGGCGCTCGGCCGCCCGCCGGGCAGCGTCGAGGCGCGCCAGCAGGGCCACGTCGGGCTGGCCGAGGGGCCCCAGCAGCACCGCGATGCGCTCGCCCGCGGCCCGGGCGCGCTGGCAGGCGGCCAGGGCCGCGTCCACGTCCAGCAGGCCGTGGGCGATGGGCGCGTGGGTGCTCATCGCCTGGCGGATCTCGTCGATGCTGGCGGTGGCGGTACCCAGCTTGCCGACCACCACGCCGGCCGCCAGGTTGGCGAGCAGGGTTGCGTCGCGCAGGGAGAGCCCCGCCGCGATGCCGCAGCCGAGGGCCGCCGAGACGGTGTCGCCGGCGCCGGTGACGTCGTAGACCTCCAGCGCGCGGGTGGGCTGGTGGTGGGCCGGCTGGCCCTTTTGCAGCAGGGTCACGCCCTGCTCGCCGCGGGTGACCAGCAGCGCCTCGAGGCCCAGCTCGGCGCGCAGGGCCTCGCCTTTGACGACCAGCGTCGCCTCGTCGGCGCAGGGGCCGACCACCGCCTCAAACTCGGACAGGTTGGGCTTGACGATGGTGGCGCCCCGGTAGCGGGTGAAGTCGGCGCCCTTGGGGTCGACGACCACTGGGATGCCGCGGGCGCGGGCTGCCGCGATCAGGGCCGGCACGTCGGCCAGGGTGCCCTTGGCGTAGTCGGACAGCACCAGCACATCGACGTCGCCCAAGCCGGCCTCGAGGGCGGCGAGCACCCGCTCGGCGTGGATGGCGGCGAAGCGCTCTTCGAAGTCGAGGCGGATCAGCTGCTGGTGGCGCGAGATGACCCGCAGCTTGGTGATGGTCGGCGCGTCCTGCACGCGCTCGAAGGCGCAGTCGACGCCCTGCTCGTCCAGCCTGTCCTCGAGCAGGCGCCCGGCCTCGTCGTCGCCGACCAGCCCGACCACCCGCGCCCGGGCGCCGAGGGAGGCGACGTTGAGCGCCACGTTGCCGGCACCGCCGGCGCGCAGCTCGTCGCCCAGCACACGCACCACCGGCACCGGCGCCTCCGGCGAGATGCGCGCGGTGGCGCCGTGCCAGTAGCGGTCGAGCATCACGTCACCACAGACGAGCACGCGGAAGGCGGAGAAATCCGGCAGGGAGAGATGCATGGGCGCGGGGCAGCCGGGCGGGCGGATGCCGAAAAAAGGCGAAGGCCCGGATTATCGCACCAAGGCGGAGCCGTCGCGAGGGGCGGCCCCGGCGCGCTACAGGCCGCTGCCCGGCGGCATCAGGCCGAAGTGCTGCCAGATCGATGCCGTCGCCATCCGCCCGCGGGGCGTGCGCTGCAGGTAGCCCTGCTGGATGAGGTAGGGTTCGAGCACATCCTCGATGGTGTCGGACGATTCGCCGATGGCCGCCGCCAGGTTGTCGAGGCCCACCGGGCCGCCGCCGAACTTTTCGAGCATCGCGCCGAGCAGCTTGCGGTCCATCAGGTCGAGGCCGAGGTGGTCCACGTCGAGCATGGTGAGGGCGGCGTCGGCCACCGCGGCGGTGATGCGGCCGTCGGCGCGCACCTCGGCGTAGTCGCGCACCCGGCGCAGCAGGCGGTTGGCGATGCGCGGCGTGCCGCGGGCGCGGCGGGCGATCTCGAAGGCGCCGGTCTCGTCGATCTCCACGTCGAGCAGGCGCGCCGAGCGGCTGACGATGTAGGCCAGCTCCTGGGCGGTGTAGAACTCCAGCCGCGAGACGATGCCGAAGCGGTCGCGCAGCGGGTTGGTGAGCATGCCGGCGCGGGTGGTGGCGCCGACCAGCGTGAAGGGCGGCAGGTCGAGCTTCACCGAGCGGGCGGCCGGGCCCTCGCCGATCATGATGTCGATCTGGTAGTCCTCGAGCGCGGGGTAGAGGATCTCCTCGACCACCGGGCTGAGGCGGTGGATCTCGTCGATGAACAGCACGTCGTGGGGTTCGAGGTTGGTGAGCAGCGCGGCCAGGTCGCCGGCGCGCTCAAGCACCGGGCCGGAGGTCTGGCGCAGGCTCACGCCCATCTCGGCGGCGACGATGTGGGCCAGGGTGGTCTTGCCGAGGCCCGGCGGGCCGAACAGCAGCACGTGGTCGAGGGCCTCGCCGCGCTTGCGTGCCGCCTCGATGAAGATTTCCAGCTGGTCACGGATCTTCTGCTGGCCCACATAGTCGGCCAGGCGCTTGGGGCGCAGCGCGCGCTCCAGGGCTTCCTCCTGGTTGCTGGCGCGCTGGGCGCCGATCAGGCGGGCGGTGGCGTCGGGCTGGCCGCCCTTGAGCGGGTCGGTCTCGATCATGCCTGGCCCTCCGTGGCGTCTGCCCCGTCGGCAGCGGGTGCGATGGCCGTCCAGGCCGAGAACAGCGCCTGGCCCAGGGCCAGGAAGGTCGGGCCGAGGAAGAGCCCGATGAAGCCGAAGGCCAGCACGCCACCGAAGGCACCCAGCGCGATCAGCAGGATCGGCAGGCTGGCGGTGCGGCTGATCAGGAAGGGCTTGAGGAAGTTATCCACCGAGCTCACCGCCAGCGCCCCCCACAGCACCATGAAGATGGCCCAGCCGCTGTCGCCCTGCTGGTACAGCCAGAAGGCCGCCCCGCCCCACAAGAGCGGCGGCCCCACCGGCACCAGCGACAGGAAGAAAGTGCCCGCCGCCAGCAGCAGCGCGCCGGGCACGCCGGCGATCACGAAGCCCACGAAGGCCACCAGGGCCTGGGCCGCGGCGGTGCCGACGATGCCGATCATCACCGCCTTGACGGTGTTGCCGGCCAGCTCGAGCAGCTGCCCGCCCAGCTCGCCCCCCAGCCGCGCGGCGGCGGTTTCGAGCTGCGCCGAGATACGCGCGCCGTCCCGGTAGATGAAGAACACGATGAACAGCACCAGCGAGATCTGCAGCAGGCCCTGGCCGAGCATGCCGCCCAGCCCCAGCGCGAACTTGCGCGCCGGCTCGACGGCCTGCAGGCCCAGCTTGCGCACCTCGTCGTGGCTGCGGGTGAGCTTGCGCACGTAGGCGTCGATGTCGCCGCCCACCAGCGGGATCTCCTTCAGCCAGGCCGGCGGGCGCCCGTCGGAGGCTTCGATGGCGGCGCGGATCACCTCGACGAGGTTCATCACCGCGTCGGTCAGCGACGCCGCCAGCCCGGCCATCGGCACCAGCAGCAGCGCGGTGAGGAGCAGGGTCATGGTGATCGCGGCGAGGCCGTCACGCCCGCGCAGATAGCCGTGCAACCGGGCATACAGCGGCCAGCTGGTGATGGCCACCGTGCCGGCAAACAGGATCGCCGCAAAAAACGGGCTGAGCACATAGGCACAGCCGAGAAGCAGGAGAGCCGTGATGGCCACCTGGGCAGTACGTCGGGGCGCCATGGGGGAAGACCTCGGGTTGGGGTGGGGGGATTATCCCCGAATCGCCGCGCCGGTCCTAATGACGCGCCCGTCATTTTTCGGGTGGTGGCCCGCCATCAAGGTGAAATTCTGCACACCACCCCTGTCCTGGCTACGCCGGTGCCGGGTGGGTTTGCTACCCTAGCCGGCCCACCGACGGTCGAGCCGGGCAGCCCCCGCTCCGTCGCCCAACCTCTCCCGGCCCGGCAAGACGATGGCAGACACCCCGACAAACTTCCGCAGCTTCGACCAGCAGGACCACCTGCAGGTCATCGACGCCCTGCGCGGCTACGCGATCCTCATCGTCATCGCGGTGCACACCCTGGGCTACGTGCCCGACCTGGCGTGGCCGGTCAAGCGCGTGCTGACGATGGGCTTCTACGGCGTGCAGCTGTTTTTCCTGGCCTCGGCGGTGACGCTGATGATGTCCTGGCACCGCAGCGCCGACCCCTTCGGGCCGCGCAGCCTGAAGTTCCT
>Ga0075163_10010517_pt1 | contig 12095 bp, 9 predicted proteins | sample JI1023141ADNA_FD_71478 | JGI IMG/M metagenome (GOLD analysis project Ga0075163, IMG submission 71478) | Wastewater effluent complex algal communities from Wisconsin, to seasonally profile nutrient transformation and Carbon sequestration -... | ecosystem: Engineered > WWTP > Effluent > Algae...
CCACCGGTCTCAGCACCACCGAGGCCGACGACTTCAAGTCGCTCTTCACCGCCAGCCAAGGCGTCGTGCGCGCCACCATGCGCTCCACCACCGTGGGCGGCACCAAGCTCGGCAAGCTCCGCGTGACCGAGGCCTGGCGCGGCGCCAGCGGCATCAAGCCCGGCAGCGACTTCTTCCGCACCGCCGACAACGGCATCCGCTGCGTCCGCGCCCCGTGCCCGAGCTTCACCGCCTTCAAGCTCAACGACAACGACTCGCACAACCTCATCCGCGTCGACACCTCGGGCGTCGCCGCTTCGGCCGCAGACCAGGCTGCCGCCAGCTCGGCGCTCTACACCAAGCAGGGCATCCTCGCGGCGGGCAGCATCGCCCTCCCGAAGTGCCTGCCGGGCAGCAACTGCGGTCCCTTCTTCACCGCCGAGGAGTTCTACCTCCGGGTCGAGCACAAGGCTGCTCCCCCGGTGAAGATCTGCGGCGGCCTCCTCGGCGCCCAGTGCGCCAAGGGCGAGTACTGCGCGTTCGCGGCCGACGCGATGTGCGGCGCCGCCGACCAGACCGGCACCTGCGCCAAGCGCCCCGACGCCTGCATCCAGCTCTTCAAGCCGGTGTGCGGTTGCGACGACACCACCTACTCGAACGCCTGCATGGCCGCCTCCGCGGGCGTGTCCGTCGTTCACGACGGCGCCTGCACCCCCTGAGCTGCACCCGCGCTCAGTAACCCTCGGCGGAACGTTCCCAGCGGACGTTCCGCCGTTTTCGTCGTGGGGGGCAAGCGGGAGAGGGAACGTCGCCGGGTCACACGCTTTTCCCCCGGCGCCCGAGCCGGCCGGGTGCTATCTAGGCGGCCCCATGTCCGACGATTCATCCTTCGCGTCGCTGTTCGAGGCTCAAGGCAAGACCACCGCAATGCGCTCCGTGCGCGTTGGGGAGTCCATCGAGGCGATCGTCTCGGGTGTTGCCAAGGACACCGTGTTCCTCGAGCTCGACGGCAAGCGCCAGGGCTTCATGGAGGCCTCCGAGCTGCGCGACGCCGAAGGCCAGATCACCGTCAAGGTGGGCGACAAGGTCCGCGCCAAGGTGGTCGACATCGACGCCAAGAGCGGCACCGTGCGGCTCGGGCGCGCCATGGGCAAGTCCGGCGACATCACCGCGATCATGCAGGCGCGCGAAGCCGGTCTCACCGTCGAGGGCAAGGTCACCGGCGTGAACAAGGGCGGCCTCGAGGTCGATCTCGGCCGCGGTACCCGCGCCTTCTGCCCCATGTCGCAGATCTCCAGCCGCTTCGTCGAAGACGTGAACCAGTTCGTGGGTCAGACCTGGAACTTCCACGTCACCGACATCAAGGACGGCGGCAAGAACATCGTCGTCTCTCGCAAGAGCGCCCTCGAGCAAGAGTCGGCCGATCAGCGCGCCCAGGTGCTCTCCGGTCTCGAGAAGGGCAAGCTCGTGCGCGGCGTGGTCACCGCGGTGCGCGACTTCGGTGCCTTCGTCGACATCGGCGGCCTCGAGGCCCTCATCCCTGCCTCCGAGGTGGCTCACGAGCGCGGTCAGATTCAAGACCGCATCAAGGCCGGAGAGTCGGTCGAAGCGCAGGTCCTCGACATCAAGGTCGACGACAAAGGCAACACCAAGGTCTCGCTCTCGCTCAAGGCGATGATCGCCGCCCCCGAGCGCGAGGCACGCGCACCGGTCGCCAAGCTCGCCATCGGCAGCGTGGTGAAGGGCAAGGTCACGCGCATCGAGACCTACGGCGTGTTCGTGCAAGTGGAAGGTACCCAGGGCCGCGAGGGCCGTGGTCTCTGCCCCGCTGCCGAGCTGGGCGTGCCCCGCGGCACCGATCTGCGCAAGGTCTTCCCGGAGGGCACCGAGCTCACCGCGAAGGTGCTCGAGACCGGCGACGGCCGACTCAAGCTCTCGGTGAAGGGCGCCAAAGACGCCGCCGAGCGCGCGGAGTTCGAAGCCCACCTCGATCAGGGTGGCGCCGGCAGCGCCAAGGGCTTCGGCACCCTGGGCGATCTCCTCAAGAAATTCGAAAAGAAGCGCTGATCCCGGCCTCGATCTCCCGGCTCCCGGAGGGAGATCGGGCACGGGCACGGGCACGGGCACGGGCACGGGCGAGAGGGTCGCGGCGTGGATCCGTCGTTCCGTAGCGGGCAGAGACTGCTGGCACAGTGCACGCGAGGTTCATGGTCTCGAATCTGTGTTCCATCAGGTCGCCACGATGGTTGCGACGTCGCCACGATGGTTGCGACGTCGCCACGATGGTTGCGACGTCGACTCGCGAGCGGCAGTGTCCGAAGATCGAGATGTTGCTGGCGTCCGAGCGACCGGCGGGCACCTTGAAGGAGGCCGGGAAACTACACACTCAAGGTGACATCGCAACTTCGTCGAGGTGGTCTCCACGTGCCCGTGCCCGTGCCCGTGCCCGCGCCCGTGCCCGTGCCCGTGCCCGATCGCGTCTCGCGGAGCGTAGAGCTCAGGGACAGGCCACTCAGCCGCTGGTGTGCTTGCGTGCTGCGAGCGCGAGGGCGAGATCCATGCGACCCCGCACGCCCAGCTTCTTGTAGATGCGGTGCGCGTAGTTGGCGACGGTTCCCGGCTTGATCCCCAGCTGGTAGGCGATGCGCTTGGCGCTCCAGCCGCCTACCAGGTAGTGCGCGACCCGCGACTCCTGGATCGATAGTGGCACTTCGCTCAGCGGGACGTCGTCGTCGGTGACGTACGCCACGACGTAGTGCTTTCCATCGCTCTCGAACTGGTCCACCAGCTGGAAGCTCTCGGCCTGGGTAGGACCCGGGGCATCGAGCGCGCTCGTGGCGTGAGCGCGTCGACCGGATCGCGCGCGGTCGAGCGTCAGCACCGCGTCGCGTAGCGCATCGCGACTGTCGGTGGAATCGGGCGCGCCCTCGAGCTCGCCTTCCGGCTTGAACACCGCGAGCACGTGCGCGTGCCCCTGCGCCGCGGCGGCACGAAATTCCGCGGCGGCGCCCAGGTGCATGGCCACCGTTCGCCACTGCTCGAGAAGCGCCGGCGGCCAGTCGTCTTCCGCGCGATCAGCGAGGACGATGCCCGCCGCGAGACCGCGACCACCCTTGCCGAAGGCCGAGACGCCGAAGCAGTCTCGACCGCCGAACGCTCGGATCCATGGTCCGTGCGGCGTGCTGGTGGGGCTCCGCCGCTCGATCTGACCATCGGTGACCACCTTCTCGCGTAGGCGCGTGGCCACGTAGTCGGGGGCGTGCGATTGCGCGTAGCGAAGGGCAACCTCGCGCGCTTCCGGACAGGTGGCCACCAGCTCGCTCAGGGGCCGCAGTCCCGCCGGCATCACTTCCGCCATTCCCACCACGCCTACCATGGCGCCCGGGAGGTCGAGCATCAGCAGGTCGAGCACGTCCTTCAACCATGCGTCGGTGTCCCGCGTGAGGTCGTAGACCACCTCACTCAGACGCCGAAGGTTGGGAGACGGCGGCTGCCACATGCAGCTCAAGCTATCAAACACTACCTGACGCACCACATCATGCGGCACGCGCCAACAAAGTGACTATGCCGCCAGCGGCCCCTGCGGGTACGATCGAACGCGATGGCCGCTCTCGCACCGTGGAAGGTGGGCTCGTTCCGCGTGGTTTCCTTCGACCTCCGGTCGCTCTCGGGTCTCTCCGAGGCGGAGCGGTCGGTGGTGGGGATGGCGCTCTCGGGGCTCGACAACCGTGGCATCGCCGAGCGTCGCCAGAGCTCCGCGCGCACCGTGGCCAATCAGCTTGCGGTGGCGTATCGCAAGCTGGGGGTCAGCTCCCGGGCCGAGCTCCTGGCGCGCCTGATGAAGTAGCCGAGCTCGGAGGGCTAGCGGCGGCAGCCCTGCATCTCGCCGTCGTTGGTCTTCTGGTGCTCGTTGCAGGTCTTCACGTACTCGACGACCATCTTGCGGGTGGGCAGGTAGCAGCTGCCGTCCTTGCCGGCGGCGCTGATCCACTTGGTGAGGCCGGTGCGCCAGGCCCACAGCGAGGCCTGCGATGCATCGCCCGAGGCCTCGGGCTTCGAGTAGTCGTCGACCCAGTTGTAAAAGCTGCCGCCCCAACGCGTGTACTCTGCAAGGAACGCCTTCAGCTCGGCGGGCGGATCCTTCATGATGGCCTCGAAGCGCAGGTTGGCGGCCCACATGCAGCGCTTGCCGTACTCGGTGCCGTTCTCCCAGCCGTGGTCGGCGTTGACGCCGCCGGGCCACTTCTGGAACCAGTCGACGCCGTAGAGCGAGGGCCCCGCTTCGCTGCGGTACCCCGACCCGGCGGACTTCACGGGCGCCTTCGCGCGCTTGCTGAAGGTGACCTTGGAGACCTCCACGTCCTGGACCACCACCTTGCGGATGGCTTCGACGCGCTTGGCGTCCACCTGGTCCGAGGTCAGGTTCTCCTCACCTTCGCCGCCTTCGGCATCGTCGGTCTCGACGGCGCACCCGGCGAGGGGCGAGAGGCAGGCAACGAGGGCAAGGACGGTGAAGGAGAGGGCTTCGCGGCGCATGACAACCCTGTAAGCACACATCGTTCCACATCGTGCAGGTCTTGCGTGCGTAGGAATTCCGCAGGGTTACAGTGGCGTGCGGCCGTCGCGTCTGCGGGAAAGGCGATCCGTGCTGGATCGTCCACCCTTCAGTCGCGCGCGTCGGCAGCGTCGGCGTTGGCGTCGGAGGCGTCTTGCGCCGACCCGTCGATGACGTCGGCGTTGGCGTCGGAGGCATCGCCGGCGTCGCGGCCCGCGTCGCCTTCGTCCGCGTCCACCATGGCGTCGAGGTCCACCAGCTTCACGAAGTCGTCGTCCACGCAGCCGCTCCCGCCAGCGAGCGCGAGCGCTCCCGCAACCACGGAGACCACCGACGCGACGACCAAGGACCGAGGACGCATCCTCCCATCATAGGCGATCGCCCGAAGCAGCAATGCAAAAGCGGGCGAAGTTTCTCAACGGCTCCGTCCCAGCGTATAAGGGAGGCACCGCGATGGCGAAAGCACCGAAGAAGAAGAAGAAAGAACTGAAGCCGAAGCTTCGTATCGAGCGTCGGTTCTCGCCCGAGAGCTCCATCAATCCGCGCATTCTCTACGCCTTGTTCGGCGTGGGCGCGATGGTGGTGGGAGCCGGGGCCTACTGGCAGTTCGGCCGCGACGCGAGCATGCCGCCGCCCCCTGTGGCTCAGCTGGGCTTCTACTTGCTCGTGGCCGGCGCGGTGCTCATCGCGGCGGCGCTCTGGTTCTCCTCGAGCGGTGACGCTGCCATTCGCGTGGGCGCACCGGGCATCGCGCTCGAGCGCGGCGGCCTGCGGCGCATGCCCTGGTACGAGGTGGGGTCCATCTCCTGGGCCTCCGGCACCGAAGCCTTGAACGTCAGCGGCAAGGACGAGAGCGGTAGCGACTTCTCGTTTCAGGTGCGGGCCAAGGGCCACGCCCCGGCCTGCGCGTGGATTCTCCAGGAGGCGCGCGAGCGCGTGCCCCAGGTGCTCGAGGTGGACGAGGACGTGCTCAAGCGCTTTCCCGCGGGCGACCCCCAGGCGGGGACGACGCTCCAGCAAGACCTTCAGGTGGTGGGCAAGCGCTGCGCCGTGAGCGGCAAGGTCATCGCCTACGAGCCCGACGCCCGCGTTTGCCCCAAGTGCGAGCGCATCTACCACAAGTACAAAGTGCCCAAAGAGTGCAAGTGCGGCGCCGATCTCACGGCGTTCCGCGACCAGGTCGAGGACGACGAGGACGAGGCATAAGGCCTCGGTTCGCACGGTCGCGTACGCCGGGGGTGTACGAATACCGTCGCTCGGCAACGTTTCCTCGAGGGACTCGAGGAGTTTCTCGCGGTCCGCTCGACTTCTGCCGAACGCGGCACCAAGATAGCGGCCCCATGCGTCGCGCCCTCGTCCCCGCCACTTTCGTCGTCCTCGCGGCCTGCAGCAGCAGCGAGTCACCTACGCAACCCGCGCCCGTCGAAGCCGACGCGGGGCCGGCGCCGCAGGCTTCTACCTTCGAGGTCACCGACGCTGCCATCTTCCAGAGCGTCCGCGTAGGCCTTCTTCAAGACGGCGTCCCGCTCGCGGCCAAGTCGCGCAACGCAGCGGTGGTGGCCGGTCGCGCCGGACTGATTCGTGTGTATTACAAGCAAGCGCTCCCCCGCGGCACCAAGCCGCCGGCGGTGAAGGCGCAGCTCCACTTGCTCCAGGGCACCCAGGAGATCGCGGTCAAGGCCGACACCAAGTACGCGGTCTCGTCGCGCGAGGGGCAGCTGGAGACGACGCTCAACTTCGACCTCACGGCGGAAGAAGTGCAGATCGGTCGCTCGTTCTACGTCACCGTCGATGCGGCCGCCGGCGCCACGCGCTTTCCCGCCGACGAGGGGTCCATCGCCCTGAGCGCCGAGAAGGGCCCGAAGGTCACCGTGCGCTTCGTTCCGGTGCATTATCTCGAAGGTGGGAAGGACCTGCTGCCCGAGGTGAGCCAGGCCGACGTGGACGAGTACCGACGCACGCTCCTCGACATGTACCCGGTCGCCACCGTCGACGTGGGGATCCGCGCCTCCGTTCTCGAGTGGAGGCAGAAGGTCGTGGCCAACGGCCAGGGCTGGGACGAGCTCCTCAACGCCATCGGCGAGACCCGTGATGCCGACGGCGTGGGAACCGATGTATTTTACATGGGTCTCTTCCGCTCCGCCAACAGCCTCAACGAGTACTGCCGCGGTGGTTGCGTGCTCGGCTTGGCGCCGTTGGTTCCCAGCGCCGGCTCGTCGGACATGCAGTTCGCGCTCTCTGCCGGCTGGGGCGGCGAAACCACGGCGTTCACGGTGGCCCACGAGCTCGGTCACAACCTCGGGCGCAACCACTCGCCGTGCGGCGGCGCGGCCGGGGCCGACAAGAAGTACCCGTACGAGGATGCCTCCATCGGCTCCTGGGGCTACGAGACTTCCACCAAGTCGCTCCTCGACCCGACCATCTACACCGACGTGATGGGCTACTGCCAGCCGCAGTGGATCAGCGACTGGACGTACACCGCGATGCAGAAGCGGCTCACCCAGATCAACTCCATGGCGCGCCCCGGCACCGGGCCGAGCCCGAGCCCGAGTCCGGTGGCTCCTCGCATTCTACGGGTAGCCCAGGACGGCACACTCTCCTGGGGTTGGAAGAGCACGCTCACCGTGGCCGATGGCTCCGAGTCCGCGGAAGTGCGCTACCACGACGCGAGCGGCCGGGTTCTCAAGACCACCACCGCGCAGTTCGTGCCCTACGATCACGTGCCGGGTGGCTACATCGTTGGGGCGGATGCGCCCACCGCGGCCGCGAGCCTCTCCATCGCGAGCCTCACCCACAACTCGCCGCACGCGCTCCCCATCACCGTCTCGCCCGCCCGCATCGCCATCAAGCGCTGATCGCGCGGGGTCTTGCGGGTACATTTTTAAACCTCACCCCCAACCCCCTCTCCCTGAAGGGCGAGGGGGCGAGATCACTGAAGACGCGGAAGGCAACACACTTCCGACCGCGAAGCGGGAGGGCGGAGGCCACCCACTTCGAGAACGTGATTCGGAGCGAGGAGCGAGCGAACGGCGGGCGGCTAGGGAGGGCTGCGCGGAACGGACTCCTGTCCGTGAGCACACCCGACCGACGCCCCCCGCCGTGCAGCCGCTCCTCGCCCGAATCACCCGCGAGGCGTGAGTGCGGCGCGGTGCCTCATGGGGCGGTTGTCGACCGGGGCGACCGCTTCCCGAAGCCGCGCCAGCGCCGCCGGATCCTTGCCGCGGGCGACGTAGTCGAGCTCGAGGACCGCGAGCGCCTGGGCGGCGAGCTCGGTGCGGGCGAAGCGACCGCCGCGACCTTGGGCGAGGCGCGGGAGGATGGCGACGATGCGCTTCACGCCGTCGGCGATGCGTCGGGGCATGGCCAGGCGACGCACGAAGGGGTCGAGGAAGGCGTGGGCCTCGCCGGCGATGTCGCGCACGTCGCGCACGACCTCGAGGAGCGGCTCGAGAAGTAGGGCCGTCCACAGCACGGTGTCGTCGAGCGGGCCTTCGCGCTTCACGCGCTCGTCGACCGCGCGCAGGCGCTGGAAGAAGCGGTGCACGCCGCCGCCGGTGCCCTCGTCGTCGTCGAGGTAGGCCGAGAGCTCGGGCATGAGCACCGCCATGGCGCCGGTTTCCCAGAGCAGCCACATGGAGCGCTGGGCCGCACCCTGGCGGAGCAGCCGCAAAATCTCCTCGAACACGCGCGGGCGCGCGGCCTTCGCCAGCTCGTCGCGGTGGGCGACCATGGCGTCGTACACGTCCGGGTGGATGCCCAGATCGAGGCGCGCGGCGAACTTCACCACGCGCAGGATGCGCACCGGGTCTTCGCGAAAGCGCACCGACGGCTCACCGATGGTGCGGATCGATCGCGCGAGGATGTCGGCCATGCCGCCGCACCAGTCGAGGACCTGCCGGCGATCGAGATCGTAGAACAGCGCGTTGATGGTGAAGTCGCGACGGATGGCGTCTTCGTGGGCCTCGCCGAACACGTTGTCGCTGCGGATGATGATCTCCGCTGCCTCGTCTTCGTCGTCGGCTACCAGCTCTTGCGGGTTCTTCCGGAAGGTGGCGACCTCGATGACCTTGCCGCCACCGAAGAGCACATGGGCCAGCCGGAATCGGCGGCCGATGATGCGGCAGTTGCGGAAGATGGCGCGCACGTCTTCCGGGCGCGCGCTGGTGGCCACGTCGAAGTCTTTGGGGGTGCCGCCGAGGAGTAGATCGCGAACGCAGCCGCCGACCAGGTACGCCTGAAAGCCGTTGCGCTCCAGCCGTCGCACCACGCGGGCCGCATCGGTGTCGATGCGCGCGTCGTCGAGCGCCACGTCGTGGCGCACGAGACCGGTGTTCTCGTGGCGCGCCTCCGGCTGCGCATCGACGCGCGGCTCTCCTTCCACGCGGAAGGCGGGAAGATCGGGGGGTTCAGGAACGGAATCGGAGCGGCGTCGCATCGGCAGGGAAGGGAGGAAGGATCGAAGTTCGGTAGTTGGACAGGACGCTGCGGAGGGTATCAGACTTCCGTGCGGGCAGTAGACATAGCGCGCGAGGGGTTCCGGCGAGGCTGTAATAATCCAATGGCATCGCGGGGTTCGCCATGGAGAACGCGGTCTTACGCCGAAGCTCGCCGATGTGAGATACGTTGACGGACAGATGGCCCTGGAGCCTTCGCGCCTATCGGACTTCAAGCTTTTCGGGCCCCTCGGCTCGGGAGCCACGTCCCGCGTGGTCGAGGCCGTGCACACGGCCTCCGGGCGGCGTGTTGCCATCAAATTGCTGGAGTCCCCGGAAGACGAGCTGGCCCCGGAGCTCCGCGAGCGCTTCGCCCGGGAGGCGCTGGTGCTGGCTGGGCTCACCAGCCGGCATGTGGGGCGCATTCTGGGATTCGGCTTCGAGCGGGGGCAGCCTTTCCTGGTCCTGGAGCACCTGGAGGGCGAGACCATCGACGCGCGCCTCAAGCGCGAGGGCCCCCTCTCGCTGCGCACGCTCACGCCGTGGATCGCCCAGATCATCGTGGGCATGCGCGACTGCCACGCGGTGCGGGTGGTGCACCGCGATCTCAAGCCCGGGAACATCTTCCTGCAGAAGACCGCCGGCGAGCCCATCGTGAAGCTCATCGACTTCGGTCTGGCCCGCGCCAAGAGCGGCCAAGGCTCGCTCACCTCCACGCAGCACGTGCTGGGCAGCGTCGGATACATGTCGCCGGAGCAGTTCGTGGACGCCAAGAGCGTCGGTCCGTCGGCGGACATTTACGCGGTCGGATGCGTCATCTTCCGCTGCCTCAGCGGGCGCCTGCCGTTCATGAGTCGATCGCTCGACGCGGTGGTGCAGATGAAGTCCGAGCGCGACGCGCCCCTTCTTTCCTCGATGGAGGGTTGCCCACAGATCAACGAGCTCGATTGGTTCGTGGCCAAGGCCATGGCCCGCCGTGCGGAAGACCGCTTCGAGAACGCCAAGGACATGCTCGATGCCTGGTGGCACATCGCGCCGATGCTCGAGCCGCCGCGTGTGGGGGGCGTGCAGCGCCACGACTCCATCCCGATCCTCATCGGCGACTTCGAAGAACCGCGTGCGGACGCCGAGGCGCTGGCCGGCGAGCCCACCGCCGAGGACGACGACGTCGACTCCGGCTGGGGCGACGCGCCGCCGGAGACGCGCGCACCGGTGACCGATCCGATGATGTACGAGTCCGGTCACTTCCACACCATCCAGGGCGTCTCCGCGCAGAGCATGTACGGCACCGGGCCCGATTCCGGCGACCTGAACAACGACACCAACGAGCGCCCGTCGGGCACGTCGCTCGAGTGGGACGACATTCCCACCAAGCGCAACCTCGGCGTCGTCGAGACCCTCGTCGCGCAGGAGCGCGCCATCGCCCGAAAGCGCGAGCCTGGCTGAGACAAAAGCAAGAACCTTCGTTCCGCATCATCGGTTCAGGGCGCTTATCGGTCTCCTACAGCACTATTCGTGCCGGGGCCGTTGACGTGGCCTCCCCTGTGATTAGGTTGCGTGCAAGACGTCGCCCCCCAGCGAGGCGGAGAAAACGGTACGAAAACCGCTGTTCTCCGGTGCTTTCCCTGGGCTAAAGAGCTTCCGCTGCGGAGCTCGCGACGGGCGAGAAATCTCTTCAGTTTTGGAGGCACGGAGTCATGGGCAAGATCATCGGTATCGACCTCGGCACGACCAACAGCTGCGTGGCCATCATGGAGGGCCGTGAGGCGAAGGTCATCGTCAACGAGGAGGGCGCTCGCACCACGCCGAGCGTTGTGGCTTGGGACGACAAGGGAGAGATCCTGGTCGGGCAGATCGCCAAGCGACAGGCCGTGACCAACCCCGAGAACACCATCTTCAGCGCGAAGCGCTTCATCGGGCGCCGCTTCGAAGAAGTGGCCGAAGAGGTGGGTCGCGTTCCGTACAAGATCGTGCGCGCCACCAACGGCGACATCGCTCTCGACGTGCGCGGCAAGAACATGTCGCCGCCGGAAGTGAGCGCCAAGGTCCTCCAGAAGCTGAAGAAGGCCGCCGAAGACTTCCTGGGCGAGAAGGTCACCGAGGCGGTCATCACCGTCCCCGCGTACTTCAACGACGCCCAGCGCCAGGCCACCAAGGACGCCGGTCGCATCGCCGGTCTCGACGTGAAGCGCATCGTCAACGAGCCCACCGCGGCTGCCCTCGCCTACGGTCTCGACAAGAAGAAGGACGAGATCATCGCGGTCTACGACTTCGGCGGCGGCACCTTCGACATCTCGATCCTCGAAGTGGGCGACAACGTCGTGCAGGTCATCTCGACCAACGGCGACACCCACCTCGGCGGCGACGACGTCGACAACCTGGTCATCGACTGGATGGTCGCGGAGTTCAAGAAGAGCTCGGGCATCGACGTCTCCAAGGACAAGATGGCCCTCCAGCGCCTGAAGGAAGCGGCGGAGAAGGCCAAGATCGAGCTCTCCAGCGTGCAGGAGACCAGCATCAACCTGCCGTTCATCACCGTCGGCCCCGGCGGCCCGGTGCACCTCGATCTGCGTCTCTCTCGCGCCAAGCTCGAGCAGCTCATCACCCCGCTCGTCGAGCGCTCGATGGAGCCGGTGCGCAAGGCGCTGGCCGACGCGAAGAAGTCGGTGAAGGACGTGAACGAGGTCCTCCTCGTCGGCGGCTCCACCCGCATCCCGCTGGTCAAAGAGACGGTGAAGAAGTTCTTCGGCAAGGATCCGGACCAGAGCGTGAACCCGGACGAGGTCGTGGCGGTGGGTGCGGCGGTGCAAGCCGGCGTGCTCTCCGGCGACGTGAAGGACATGGTCCTCCTCGACGTCACCCCGCTCTCGCTCGGCGTCGAGACCCTCGGCGGCGTGATGACGGTGATGATTCCCCGCAACACGACCATCCCCACCCAGAAGAAGGAAGTGTTCTCCACCGCCGGCGACAACCAGCCCAGCGTGGAAGTGCACGTCCTCCAGGGCGAGCGCACCGAGGCCCGCTACAACCGCACCCTCGGCAAGTTCCACCTGGAAGGCATCATGCCCGCTCCGCGTGGCGTGCCGAAGGTCGAGGTCACCTTCGACATCGACGCCAACGGCATCCTC
>Ga0075163_10010519_pt1 | contig 12093 bp, 2 predicted proteins | sample JI1023141ADNA_FD_71478 | JGI IMG/M metagenome (GOLD analysis project Ga0075163, IMG submission 71478) | Wastewater effluent complex algal communities from Wisconsin, to seasonally profile nutrient transformation and Carbon sequestration -... | ecosystem: Engineered > WWTP > Effluent > Algae...
CCTCGGCGCGCGGCGGTCTCGTCGTTCGGGATCTCGGGGACCAACGCCCACATCGTGCTCGAGCAGGCGGCCTCGACCCCGCAGACGCGCGGCGAACGAGCGGATCGCATGCATCCGTGGGTGCTCTCGGCTCGCAGCGAGGCCGGGCTCGTGGCCCAGGCGGCCCGTTTGGCCGAGGCCCTGGCGCAGTCCGAGGTTTCTGTCACCGACGTGGCTCGAACGCTGCTCGCACGCCCGCAATTCGAACAGCGCGCGGCGGTGGTTGCCCCCGATCGAGCCACGGGCATCGATCGACTCCGCGCGCTCGCCAACCGGCAGCAAGTCCCGGGTGTCGTGGTAGCGACGAGCGCCGAGTCGCCGAAGCTGGCGATGCTCTTCACCGGCCAAGGTTCGCAGCGACTCGGCATGGGGCGCGAACTGGTCGAGTCCTTTCCTGCCGCGCGAAGGGCCTTCGACGAGGCTTGTGGCCACTTCGATCGCTTGCTCTCGCTGCCGCTACGAAGCGTGGTGTTCGGCGACGACGCTGCGCTGCTCGAACGGACGGCGTACACCCAGCCCGCTTTGTTCGCGCTCGAGGTCGCACTGTTCCGACTCTTCGAGTCGTGGGGAGTTCGACCCGATCTGCTGCTCGGCCATTCGATTGGCGAGTTGGCGGCGGCCCATGTCGCCGGAGTCTTCTCGCTCGATGACGCGTGTAAGTTGGTCGCGGCGCGAGGCCGCTTGATGCAGGCGCTGCCCGAGGGCGGCGCGATGGTGTCCATTCAGGCGTCGGAGACGGAGATTCACGCCCTGCTCGAGCAGTATCGTGGAGTCGACGTTGCCGGCCTCAACGGTCCAATGTCGACGGTAGTATCGGGCGACGAGGGGCCGGTATTGGCGTTGGCGCAGCATTTCGCGCAGCAGGGGCGTCAAGTGACGCAGCTGAGGGTGAGCCATGCGTTCCACTCGCAGCGCTTGGATGGAATGCTCGAGGCATTCCGCGATGTCGTTGCATCGCTGCGAATGTCGGCGGCGACGATCCCGATCGTATCGAACGTCACAGGCAAGCTGGCGACGGCACACGAATTGCTTTCGCCAGACTACTGGGTGCGACATGTCCGAGGCGAGGTTCGCTTTTTGGATGGAGTGCAGACTCTGGAGGCCGAAGGCGTGTCGGTGATGCTCGAACTCGGGCCGAGCGGAGTGCTGACGGCGATGGCTTCTGGGTGCTTGTCGGAGTCTGCCCAAGCCCGAACGGCGATGGTGCCATCCCTGCGTCGAGGTCAGTCGGAAACGGAGATGCTGGCTCTGACGATTGGGACGCTTCATTGTCATGGGGTCGGGGTTGACTGGGAGAGGTATTTCGAGCCTTTCGGTGCGCGGCGAGTCGACCTGCCAACCTACGCGTTCCAGCGTCAGCGGTACTGGCTCGACGCAGCTACCCACGCGAGTGACGTGGCATCGGCGGGCCTCGAATCGAGCGAACATCCGCTGCTAGGCGCGGTGGTTCGACTCGCGGACGACGGCTACGTGTTCACGGCGAGCCTCTCGCTGGCGGAGCAGCCGTGGTTGGAAGAGCACGTGGTCTTCGACCACGTGCTCTTCCCGGGGACGGCGTTCCTCGATCTCGTGTTGTGCGCAGCTGCCCGCGTGGAATGTCCGCGTGTCGAGGAGATTGCACTCGCAGCTCCGTTGGCGCTCGGCCGAGAAGCGACGGTCACGCTACAACTAGCGATCACGGCGCCCGACGACGCGGGCCGGCGCGGATTCTCGATCCACTCCCACGTTGGGGCGGCATCGACGGACGTTCCGTGGACATTGAATGCGTCGGGATCGTTGGCTGGCACGACGAGTTCAGGGAACTTCGATCTCGCGATGTGGCCCCCACGAGGGGCAGAGGCGCTCGATCTCACGGGGCTCTACGATCGACTCGCGCGCATTGGTCTGGTGTATGGGTCGGAATTCCAGGGGTTGATCGGCGCTTGGAAACTTGCAGAGCAGCGCTTCGCTGAAGTGCGTCTGCCCGAGGGCAGCGAGGTCGATGGCTATTCGATCCACCCGGCATTGCTCGATGCGGCTCTTCATGTACTCGCGTTCGAGTTCACGAGCGACACCATCGCACTGCCTTTCGCGTGGTCGGGTGTGGAGCTCTATGCAACGCAGGCGAAGACCCTGCGCGTCCATTTTACGCCAAATGGGTCCGAAGGAGGCCATGCGCTGCAGATTGCCGATTCCATGGGGCGCCCCGTCGCTAGCGTCGGAGCGTTTTCGAGTCGGCCGGCCTCCGCCGAAGTGGTTCGGGCAAGTCTCGAGCGCGGCGTCGACGAACTCTACCGGGTCGCCTGGAGGCCGTTGACGCTCCATGAGCCAGTTGCTGGCGCGAGCATTGTCATCGGCTCGTCCATGGTTGCGGCGGCGATCGGTGCGAATCCGCAGGAGTCTCTCGAACAGGCCTTGGGCTCGGGTCCGAAACTGGTCGTATTGAGTCGTGTGGCACCCGGCCAACAACCCATGGGCGCCACCTGGGAAGTGTTCGAGTTCCTGCGTAGCTGGCTGTCAGACGTCCGAAGCACTGATGTGCGGTTGGTGGTGCTGACGAGGCGAGCGATCGCAGCCGGCGACGAGGACGTACTCGACCTCGGTCACGCACCGGTCTGGGGACTCGTCCGCTCGGCGAGGTCCGAGCATCCAGATCGTGGGATCGGGCTGATTGACATCGATGACAAAGCCGAGTCGGTCTCACAGTTGCGGGCTGCGCTCGGCTCGGATGAGCCCGAAATTGCGATACGGAGCGGCGCCGTATTCGTCCCTCGGTTGACGCGGGCGAACGAAGGAACACCCCTGGTGTTGGGGGAGCACGGCGGAACGGTACTGATCACCGGCGCGATGGGGTCGCTGGGCCAGGCGTTCGCGCGCCATTTGGTGACGGTGCACGGGGTTCGGCATCTCTTGCTGACATCACGCCAAGGTCTCGCATCTTCAGGCGCTTCGGCGTTGGTTGGCGAACTCGAGGCCGAAGGAGCGAGCGTTTCGGTGGTTTCGTGCGACGTGGGCGATCGCCAGTCGGTCGCGCGTCTGATCGACTCGGTCCCGACATCGCAGCCACTCGTGGCTGTGGTCCACACGGCGGGGGTGTTGGCGGACGGGATGCTGGAGTCGCTGGACGCGGAGCGGTTTGCGGCGGTATTCCGGGCCAAGGTCGAAGCGGGATGGCATTTGCACGCGCTGACGCGCGAGCTCCCGCTAGTGGCGTTCGTGTTGTTCTCGTCGGTGGCTGGAACCTTGGGGTCGGCGGGTCAAGCCAACTACGCCGCGGCGAACGTCTATCTCGACGCCCTGTGTGCACATCGTCGCGCGCAGGGGCTCGCGGGAGTGAGCCTTGCGTGGGGGCCTTGGGCAGAGTCGGGCATGGCGGCGCGGCTTTCCGAAGTCGATCGTCAGCGATTGATCCGAAGCGGGATACCGCCGCTCTCGCTCGCGCAGGGACTCGCAGCATTCGACGCTGCGCTTGGCTCGGAGCATGCTGCTTTGGTGCCGACGCGTTTCGACAGCAAGGCGTTGGCGAAGCGAGACGATCTGCCGGTGTTGTTGCGCGAGTTGATGCGAGTGGGACCCTTGCGAGCGGCGTCTTCCTCGTCCGGCCAGCAACTCAAGGATCTCGAGGCCAGTGAGCGGGAGTCGTGGCTGCTCGCACTCGTGCGGCGACAGGCGGCGGTGGTGCTCGGGCTAGCGGGTGGAGGTGGACTCGATCCCGAGCAGCCGCTTCAAGAGTTGGGCCTGGACTCGCTGATGGCAGTGGACCTGCGCAATCGGCTACAGATGCAGACAGGGCTGCGGCTGCCTTCGACATTGCTCTTCGACTATCCGAGTGCACGAGCGCTGGCCCAGATGCTGAACGAGCAGTTGGTGCCACATCCAACTGCGGACGATGATGGACATTTGCGTTCGCAGGTTTCCGCCATCTCGATTGCCAAGTTGCGGGAGGCAGGTCTTCTCGACGCTCTGCTGCGATTGGCCGGCGATGTTACCCCCGAGCCTCAAGTCGATGGCAATACCATCGATGACATGTCGGTCGATGATTTGATAGATTTGGCTTTGGGAGATTGATGGATGGATAACTCCGAAAAAATCATCAAGGCGCTTCGCGCTTCCGTCAAGGAGGTCGAACGGTTGCGTCGCGAGAACGAGGGCTTGCTCGCTGCAGGCTCCGAGCCGATAGCGATTGTCTCAATGGCGTGCCGCTATCCGGGCGGCGTGACCAGCCCCGATGAGCTTTGGAAATTGGTCGTCGAGGGCCGAGACGCGATCTCGAAGCTGCCGACCGATCGTTGCTGGCCGACAGATCTCTACGACCCTGATCCGGACGCGCCGGGCAAGTCGAGCACGAAAGAGGGTGGGTTCTTGCACGATGCGGCCCAATTCGATCCTGCGGCCTTTGGGATGAGTCCACGCGAAGCGGTGTCGGTCGATCCACAGCAGCGCTTGTTGTTGGAGGTGTCGCGGGAGGCGCTCGAGCGAGTCGGGCTCGATCCAAGCTCCCTGCGCGGTTCGTCGACGGGAGTGTTCGTCGGGATCATGTACAACGACTACGGGTCGCGGATGACCCGATCGCCGGAGTCGCTCGACGGCTACGTCGGGATCGGGAGCTTGCCTTCTGTTGCCTCGGGTCGAATCTCGTACACCTTAGGCCTCGAGGGCCCTGCGGTGACGGTCGATACGGCGTGCAGTTCGTCGCTGGTGGCCGTCCACCTCGCCGCGCAGGCGCTGCGCAATCGCGAGTGCAGCATGGCGTTGGCCGGCGGTGCGACGGTGATGGCGACCCCGTCCGTGCTCATCGAATTTAGCCGGCAGCGAGGGCTGGCTCCCGATGGCCGCTGCAAGGCGTTCTCGGATGACGCGAACGGCGTGGGTTGGGGTGAGGGAGTTGGCATGCTGGCGCTCGAGCGACTTTCCGACGCGCAGGCCAAGGGGCACCCGATTCTCGCGGTCGTGCGCGGCTCTGCGCTGAATCAAGACGGGCGCAGCCAGGGACTGACGGCCCCGAACGGCCCGGCCCAGCAGCGAGTGATTCGGGCGGCCCTCGCTTCGGCCAAGTTGCGGGCTGCCGACATCGACGTCGTCGAGGCCCATGGAACGGGCACGAGTCTGGGAGATCCGATCGAGGCGCATGCGTTGTTGGCAACTTACGGCCGAGAGCACAGCCGAGAGCGACCGCTGTGGCTCGGATCGATGAAGTCGAACGTTGGTCACACGCAGGCCGCGGCTGGGGTGGCGGGGATCATCAAGATGGTCGAGGCGATCCGCCATGGGTGGATGCCGCGCTCGCTGCATTGCTCGGCCCCGACGACGCGAGTGGATTGGTCGGATGGGACGGTTCGACTGCTCTCGGAACCTCGGCCATGGCTGACCGAGGGGCCGCGAAGGGCGGCGGTGTCATCGTTCGGGATCTCCGGGACGAACGCGCATGTCATCCTCGAAGAAGCCGCTCCAACGGAGTCGACACCGGAGCGAGCGCATGAAGCTGGGCTTTTGTGCTTGCCCTTGTCGGGCACCAACGAGGCCGCGTTGCGCGGCCAAGCCGGGCGCCTGCGGGATCACATCGACGCGCATCCTGGTACTTCGCTCATCGACATCGGCTTTTCGCTCGCCACGAGTCGCACCACGCTCGAACACCGAGGGCTCGTGGTCGCGGACGATCGAGCGGACGCTCGAGCCGGGCTCGATGCGCTGGCGCGAGGCATCCCTGCGCCAAACTACGTCAGCGGTGTCGCCAACGTACAGGGCAAGGTGACGTTCGTATTCCCTGGCCAGGGTTCGCAGTGGCCGGCGATGGCCAAAGGATTGTTCGACGAGTCCGCCGTGTTTCGCTCGCAGATGGAGGCCTGCGCCGCTGCCCTGGCGCCCTACGTCGATTGGTCGCTGCTCGACGTGCTTCGTCAGGAACCTGACGCGGCGGCACTCGATCGAGTCGATGTCGTGCAGCCGGTGCTTTTCGCCATGATGGTTTCGCTGGCTGCGATGTGGCGCTCGCTGGGTGTCGAAGCGGACGCGGTGATTGGTCATAGTCAAGGCGAGATTGTAGCGGCTCACGTCGCGGGCATTTTGACGCTCGACGACGCGTGCAAGATCGTGGCGCTTCGAAGTCGCGTGATCAGGTCGTTGTCGGGTCATGGTGGGATGGCTGCGATCTCGCTGTCTGCGGACGAACTTCGTCGACGTCTCGAACCCTTTGGCTCGCGTCTCTCGCTCGCGGTCGACAACGGCCCGACCTCGACCGTGGTCTCGGGAGAGCCGCGAGCCCTGGATACGTTCGTCGCCGAATTGACCGCCGAGGGTATTTTTGCGCGAAAGGTCGCGGTCGACTACGCATCGCATTGTTCGCAGGTCGAGGCGCTCGAGGCCGAGCTATTGGCGGCCTTCGGCGAGGTCAGGCCGCGACGAGCCGACATCTCGATGTTCTCGACCGTCGCAGGTGAACTGGTCTCCGGGAGTGACCTCGACGCTCGTTACTGGTATCGAAATCTGCGGGAGCCGGTTCGCTTTGCCGATGCCGTCGGCGCCGCGATCCAGGCCGGCCATCGATTTTTCATCGAAGTCAGTCCACACCCGGTGCTCACCGGGGGGCTCACGACGCTGCTCGAAACCAAGGGTATGCGAGGCGCCATTGTGCCGACCATTCGGCGCGACGACGGCACTCTCGCGCGAATCTGGGTTGGCCTGGCCGAGCTGATCGTTCGAGGATTTCGCTTTGACTGGCCGCGGCATTTCGCGGCTTGGAGCCCGCGTGTGGTCGACCTGCCGACCTATGCGTTTCAGCGGAATCGCTATTGGCTCGACGCGCCGAAAGACACCACGTTCGACGTCTCCAGCAGCGGCCTCGAGGCGGTCGGGCATCCGTTCTTGCGAACCTGCACATCGCTGGCCAGCGACGGATCTTGGCTCTTTTCCGGGTTGCTCTCACTCAAGTCGACGGCTTGGCTGCGTGATCATCGGGTGTTCGGGCACGTCGTTGTTCCGGGGGCGGTGTTCGTCGAGTTGGCGCTCGCGGCGGCTTCGCAGGCCTCGCCGGACGATGCCATGCTCTGCGTCGAGGAGATGGTCATCGAGGCGCCGCTCATCCTCGAGGACGAGCCTGTCGTCCTGCAGTGCGCGCTCGGATTTCCCAACGCCGCCGGAAGTCGGACGTTCACCGTGTGCTCGCGGCGGGCGGGCGAGGAGTCGTGGACGGCCCACGCGTCTGGTAGCGTCACTACGGGGACTCAGGGCGCAGCCCTCGACGCCCCACCGAGCTGGCCACCTGCCGACGCCGAACCAATCGACCTCGACCCCGCATACGTCCAAATCGACGCGCTTGGACTCGGCTACGGTGCGGCCTTTCGCGGGCTTCGTCGAGCGTGGCGAACCCAAGCCGGAGAGGTCCTCGCAGAGCTCGAGTTGCCAAGCGCCGCAGGATCGACAGACGGCTTCACAATTCACCCCGCGTTGCTCGATGCAGTCTTCCACACGGCCCTGCTCGCCGAGCCCGGCGTCGTTTTGTTGCCCTTTGCGGTCCACGATCTATCCCTCCACTTGGCAGCCGCGACCCAGCTGCGTTTGCGAGCTTCGCTGGCGAAGGGGACGAACTCGCTCGCGCTCTCGTTCGATGCGTGGGATGGCAATGGTCGGCGGGTAGCTCGACTCGGTCGAATCGACGCGCGGGCCGTGGCTGCCGGACAGCTGAATTGGTCGCGCCCCGTTCGCAACCTGTACCAAGTCGAGTGGAAGCCCGCGACCGTCGGTAGCCTCGCTACCCCGACCGGCGCCTGGGCGGTCATCGGCGACGAGCGATTGGCCCGCCGACTCCGGGAGTTGGGGGTCGACGTGACGAACTGGCCGAATTGGCGATCGATGCTCGATACGCTCGATGCCGGCACGCCGAAGAAGGGGCCGCATACGGTGATTCAGGTCGCGTCGCCAGGTGAAGCGCAGAGCGTCGCCGATGTTCACGCCTGCACCGAGGCTGCACTCGTCATGGTGCAGGAGTGGCTCGTGCGGCCCGAACTCTTGGGCACGCGGCTGGTGCTCGTCTCCCGGCACGCCCTCGGCGTCCAGTCGAACGACGCGGTCGCTCTGGCTCACGCCGCAACCCTCGGGATCGCACGGACCACGCGGACCGAGCACCCTGACCGTGGGCTGTGGTCGCTCGATGTCGACACCGCCGAGTTGATGCCCAGCGACCTGCTCGCGGGACTCGCTGTGGACGGCGAGCGCGAGCTCGCGTTGCGGCAGGGGATCTGGCGAGCGCCGAGGTTGCGTCCGATGCCGGCCAAGGCCAACGCCGAGGGCCCACAGCTTCCCGGTGGGGAGGGCAGCGTGCTCGTGACCGGCGGCACCGGCGAGCTCGGTGCACACTTGGCCGAGCACCTCGTGGTGCGGCATGGGGTGCGTCATCTGATCCTCAGCTCCCGAGCTGGGCTCGCGGCGAAGCGCAGCAAGGAACTCGTCGAGCGCCTTCGCCAAGTCGGGGCCGAGACCGTGGACGTCGTGGCCTGCGACGTCGCCGACCCGGACGCGCTCGCGGCCCTGCTCGCAGGGATCTTGCCGAGCCGGCCGTTGCGGGCGGTGTTTCACGTCGCGGGTGTGCTCGAGGACGCCCTGATCACGAACCTCGACGCCGCGCAACTCCATCGGGTCATGCGGCCGAAGGTCGATGGCGCCTGGAATCTCCATCAGCAGACCCAGGGGATGGAGATCGCGGCGTTCGTGATGTTCTCGTCGGCGGCAGGCGTGCTCGGTGGCGCAGGTCAAGCCAACTACGCGGCCGCAAACGCATACGTCGACGCGCTCGCGTACCATCGGATCAGCATGGGCCAACACGGTCTGAGCCTGGCCTGGGGGTTGTGGACTGAGGGCGGAATGATCGCACATCTCGACGCACTCGCGCTCGCTCGCCTCGAGCGGGGCGGGATTCGTGCTATTGGGGTGAGCGAGGGGATGGCGATGCTGGACGCGGCGATGCGGCAGAGCAAGGGGCTCGTGGTGCCCATCAAGTTGGACGTGTCGAACTTACAGAGGAATGGCGAGGTCGCGCCGCTGCTTCGCGCCATCCTCCCCCGCGGGCTTCGCAGGGCGGAGGCGAGCGCTCGCGTCGACACGCCCAAAGCCGACTTTGCTGGGCTGTCGCGGGAGGGGATTGAGGCGTCGATCCTGGGCCATGTCCGCGATGCCGTCGGACGCGTGCTTCGTCGGGACCCGACCCAACTCGATCCGCAGAGCGAATTCTCCGAGATCGGGGTCGATAGCTTGTTCGCGATCGAGATCAGCAATCATCTCCAAGAGATCCTGGCGATCAAGGTGGGGGCGCCGCTGATCTTCGACAACTCGAGCCCGGCAAAGCTCGCGCGAGCGATCGCGGCGCGGGTGAGCGCGGAGCCGGCGGCCGAGGACGAGGACGAGGATTGGCGGCGAGACTTGCGGCGCGAGGTGCCGGACTTCTCGGGCCGCGAGCACGTCGGAGGCGCCCGAAGTATCCTGGTCACGGGTGCGACCGGCTTCCTCGGTGTGCACGTGCTGGCCGACCTACTCAGGGTGTCGAGCGTGCAGGTGCACGCGATCGTGCGAGCCGAGGATCTCGAGCATGCCTACGCCCGAATGGTCGAGGCGACCCAACGCTGGGGTTTCTCCGACCTGCTCGGCGATTGGGGGCCGCGTCTGACCCTCCATGTCGGCGACCTGACGAAAGTGCAGCTTGGGCTCGAAGATGCCTCGTGGCATGAACTCGCCAATTCGATCGACCTCGTCATTTCGGTCGGCGCACGCGTGGATTGGTCCAGGTCCTATTCCGAGCTGCGTGACGCGAATGTTGGGTCCGTGCTCGAGGTGATTCGATTCATGGCCGAGGGCCGAGTCAAGCGGCTCGCCCACGTCTCGTCGATCGGCGCGGCGTCGGACATCGACGACGCCGGGCAGTTGGCCGAGACCGCCCTGGCTTCTTCACCGATGACGACACAAGGCTATTCACTGACCAAGTTCGTCGGCGAGCGTTTGGTTCTGGCGGCTCGAGAGCGCGGGATGGACGCTGTCGTGCTGCGACCCGGTTTCGTGGCGGCTTCCGTTGCCTTCGCCGTGCCCAACGCCGAGCAGTTGGAGGCCCGATATCTCCGGGCTTGCGCCGTGATCGGTGCTGTCCCCGACGTCGAGATGAACCTCGACTTCACGCCAGTGGACATCGTGGCCAGGATGGTCACCGAGGCCGCATTGAACCCATCGATTCAGCGGGAGATTCTGCACCTCGCCACATCGTATGAATACACTGCGAAATGGCTGGCCGCGCTGGTCGTTCGGTCTGGGCGCGAATGCGAGGTCGTCAGCGCCGACGCGTGGCTGCGCCGTCTGGAGCGGGCGATCGCTGACCACAAGGACTTGATGCCGGTCAGGGAGTTCATGGCCGTGCTGGTCGAAGTCCGTCGGCTTGGGATATCCTGGCACCAGGTCATCCAGGAGCTTCCGCGCTTCGATCTTGGTTCGGTCATGTATCGAGCAATCCAGTCCATGGATGGCATGGACGGTTGAAAGCCCAATTTGATGAGACCGCCTCGCAAATCGCAACGCGGTCTCATCAACTTGGACAGCGATTAAATCACTGCTGCCACTTGGGGTTCTTGGCGAACTTGTATGATGCAGGATCCACATCGGGGACCTCTGAATCTCGCTGTTGCAGCGTCTTTCGAGCGAGCGTGTAGCCACCTTCGAGCGTCGAAGCGAATTGCATGGGAAATTTGTCGCCGGCCATCCAAGTGACCGCGGTGAGAAACCCTCGCATGATCGGATTAGATACGACCATAATCGGAAGAATCTCGCCAGTCTGCAAACGGGGATCGAACTTCCCTTTGTCAGCCAGATACTTACGATTTACGGCAGTGAGTTCCGTGACGTCGTCGATCCCGCTCATGATGACCATGACCGGAGCACGGTCGACCAGTTCCGCGTCGCGATACTCCCACATTAGATCAACCAATGTGGAGGTTACCACCCCGCCCCACCAAACCACCACAACAGGGAAATTGCTCGAGTCGATCGTGCACAGTCCTTCAGCGTTCTCGATGTGATGAACTTCCTTCTTGACGGACTTGGCTTGCGACGGCATGAATTGAGCCTCTATATAGGACTCAGCAACTGTACACGGATCACGCACATGAGCGCAAGAGGAGGTGCCCGGAAATCTAGGCTGTGACTTTGCTCTCGTTATGGTGCGGGCGAGCGAGGACGAGCTCATCGATCTTCCAACCATCATGGTTAAGCCTTTTGTCATTCCTACGCACGCAAACTCTGATGTTGGGCGCGGTTGAGTGTCATTCGAGGATTGCAAACGGACAGCGCCGAAGCGCCCCGATCAGAGGCTCGCGGCGGCCCGGATCAGCGCTTCGAGGTCGTCCACGCGGGCATGGTGTGGGCTCGGACCGAGGTCGACGAGCGCGCCAGCTGGCCAAACTCGGAGCTTGGCGAGGGGGAAGCTGTCGAGCGCGTCCAGCATGGGATCGCCGAGCTCCTCGAGCGCGCGGCCCTCACCCTCGATCCGATGCGAGCGGGCGATTCGGTGAGCTGGCCGCTGCCCCGACTGTCCCGTCGCCGGAATCAGGCTGAAACGGGGCGGCTCGGTCCCGATCACGCCGACCTTCAACTCGCAGTGGGGATCCGGGCCGAAACGGGCCCGCAGGTCGACGTGGCGGTTCGCGTGCGTGCCCCGCAGCGAGAGCAGCGTGGCTCCGGAGACCTCGACCATCGTCGGACCCTCGAGGCCCGGCATGCGATCCACCAACTGCTCGAGCAAGACCCGCATTGCCTCGACTCGCGCGTCCACGCCGTGCCGTTCCGCCCCATCCAACCCCGCGAGCGCCCCCTCGACCCCGCCAGCCCCCCGCAGCTCCCGAAACGCGGCCCCCGGCAGCAGCGTCTCGACGAACAGCAGCGCCCCCGCCCCGAGCATCAGGACCAGATGCGGGCTCGAGAACCCCAGCCCAGCGATGACCATCAGCCCGAGCGCGATCCCGCGGGTCCGGTCCTCGGTGCTGACGAGCGAGGCGTAGACGGTCACGAACACGAAGAACAACCCCATCATCAACGCGGCCGAGCGGA
>Ga0075163_10010520_pt1 | contig 12093 bp, 9 predicted proteins | sample JI1023141ADNA_FD_71478 | JGI IMG/M metagenome (GOLD analysis project Ga0075163, IMG submission 71478) | Wastewater effluent complex algal communities from Wisconsin, to seasonally profile nutrient transformation and Carbon sequestration -... | ecosystem: Engineered > WWTP > Effluent > Algae...
CAGGATGAACCCCGGGACTTGTGCGGTCACCGCGTCCACGCCCGCACCGCTGCATGCGATCGGCAGATCGAAAGCCTCCACTTGGTCGTTTACCGAATTGGCACTGCCTTGGCTGGCGCTTAGCCCAAGCCCGCGGCGCGCGAACGCGTTCCAGATCAAGCACGCATGCTCGGCCCCATAGTTCAAGCTGTCCGCCAGCAAGATCGCATCCCGGCCATCCACGAATCCCGGGGAGCAGGGTTGCAGCTTCAAGCCGTCCATCACCAACCGCATCGCGATGTTGTTGCCCCCACTGCCCGTATACAGGTCCGGGTCATATCCGGCCTCATCGATCAATGCCCAGGTGACGTCCCACAGCATGGTGGTCCAAACGAAACCGAGGGCGTGCGTTTCCTGAAAATTGCCCGTATTGGTGATGCCGTAGGTGTAAGGGTTGATGCCAAGGTCCGTGCTGTAGGGCGCCGGCCTGATCCCCGACCCATCGGGGCCTTCGTCCTTCACGAAGGTGCCCACGGTGCGGCCGGCCTCCCCCAGATCGCCGGGTTCCATGGTGAGCACGATGCCCATCCAATCGCTCCAGCCCTCACCCATTTGCTCATCGTTGTATAGGCAGTCGGTATTGCTCGGCCCACCGGTAAGCCGGTTCGACACGCCATGACCGTATTCATGAGCGATGATGCCGTTGTCGAAATCGCAATCGCGCAAGCTCGCAAAGCCCGCGCCCTGCAACGTGGCGTTCACGGGACCGTTCAGCAGCGCATCCTTGATCACTTGTCCATCGGCCATGGAGATCATCACCGCGGGAATCGTGATGGTCCCCGGATCGGTGCCGCCCATGGAGATCGGCGGACCGCCGACGTTGTTCACCACCACCACCGCCACCGCGCCTTGGGCCTGCAAGGCGACCACCTTGTCCACGAACAGGCACAGGCCGCGATCCACCAGCGCGATCTTTCCGGACAAGGCCGATCCGTTCAGGATCGCATCGCAACCATCGCTCTCCGGTGCGGTGTCGTCCTGTACCAGCACTACGTCCTCCGTGAGCGGTTCCGATGGCGGCAAGGGCCCGAAGCCCGCCGTCGCGATGCCGTATTCACCGACGATCGGTGACGGGCTGTTCACCATGAACGTGTCCGCTTCGCTGGTGCGCCAGATGTACATCTGCATACTGCCCGGAGACCCGTCCGGCGGGGTGCCGAAGTTGGCATTGTTCGTGCCGCCGCCATCCTGGGCTTGGGCGTACACCGCATCATTGTCGAAACCGGCACCGCTGGCATTGAACTCTTGGAAGTTGCCCCCTTCTTCATCAAAGCCGTAATGGTACCACACATCATGCAGCACGTTGCAGGTATAGAACAGGTTGGTGATGGCCGCATCCAGGTAATCCGGCGGCGCCTGTGGCGGAGTGTAGGGAAAATCAAAGTCCAGTCCGCTGCCACCATCAGGACTGTAGCCGATGATATCGTCGTTGTTGAGGTCCTCGCCGGCATATACGTTGTTGCCCCGCGTGATGGTGTATTCCGCACCGGGTACACCGTTGGTATCGTGCCAGCCGTTCGGCGAGGCCAAAGGGTCCGCTGGGTCCGCCATCAAGGTCCGGTCGCCGTACACCGGGCTCTCCACGGGAATGGCGAACACGCGATAGCTCGAACCGTCAGGTGGGGGCATGGCCGGTGCGCTGGGGAGCAATAGGTCGTTCATCGCATCGTAGCCCCGTGAGAAGCTCCCCGTCGGAATGGCGCACTCCACCGTGTAATCGTGGTTGCGCAACATTTTTCCGGTATTCGCATCGATCGCCATATGCCACCAATGGCTCGTGGTGGCCGAACGGATGGTAAGGTCCCAGGCCAGCCGTACCGCTCCTCCTTCCACGGGCTGATAGAGCAACTGCGCGGGAATGGGCTCGCTGGAAATACCGCAGCGGCCGAGCATGAGCCGTGTGCGTGAGGCCTTGCCTTCCACGCCCACATCACTCGCGGTAAGCCCGAGTTCCCGAGCGGCCGCGCGCACCGCCTCCTTGGTATCCAATGCCGGGGCCGGTCCATTCACTTTTGCGGAAACATCCCGCAAGAGCCGGTCTCCGAAAGAGACCACCTTGCCATCGCGCATCGCGAAATTCGCTACGGCCCCCTGCACGGGCAACCCGTTCACCGTTTGGCGGATATACACGTAGCTGATGCCCTTCGAATCCGTGGAACCCGATGTCACCTCCCAACTGGTGGCATCCTTTTCGGAGAGGCCCAATTGCACTTTCCGCTCGTTCAACCAATCCTGCGCCACGGTCCGCGCATCCTGGGCCATGGAGATCGGCCCGGAGGCCATGAAAAGCAGTACAGGGACCGCGCAGCGTACTATTGGACTCATGTGTTGTAGGGGTTCGAACGGCCGTCCTTCCTTCTTTCCGGGAGCTTGACCGGCACGACCATGGACCGGAAAGATACGTGGAAATGACAAGTACAACGCAAACACGCCCCGGCCTGCGTATTTTGAACCCACCGACTTCAATGGCATTCTCTTGGCTCTCAGCAGATCCCCATTGACGCCATTTGGACGTTCGGGTAATTTTTTCGTTCCTTTGTTACCCGAATGGGTAATACACGGCACAACGAAACCCGCGAGCGCATCGTGCAGGCCGCCAAAGTGCTCTTCGTGAAGCAGGGCCACGACGGCGTGAACATGCGTGAGCTCGCGGAAAGGGCCGGCGTGAACAAGGGCCTGCTGCACTACTATTTCAAGACCAAGGAATCCATCTTCACGGAGGTGTTCCAAAGCCAAGCGGGCCGCCTCTACACCGAGGTCCTGGACATCGTGGAAGGTGACGCGCCCTTCGAACGGAAGGTGGAGGACATGGTGGCGCGCTACTTCAGCGTGCTCTCGGAAACCCCTTCCCTGCCCGCCTTCATCATGTTCGAGGTGCAGCGCGACCCCGGCATGGTGGCCCGCTCGCCGTTCCGCGATACCATACTGCGCATCGCCGTGTTGATCGGACCCGAGCTGAAGAAGCGAAAGCTCCCGAAGCACCGCCAAAGTGGCGTGCAGTTCCTGGTGGATGTTCTTTCGCTCTGCGCGTTCACCTTCGCCATGCTGCCGGGCATCGCCAAGGTGATGAAGTTCAACAAGGCCCAACGCGCTGCATTCCTCACCGAACGCCAAGCGCACATCAACTCCGTCCTGCAACAAAGCATACGCCCATGAAGCCCGGAAATACCATCATCCTGATCGCCGTCCTGCTCGTAGCCTGCAACACCGACAAGGGCGGCGCCGACGCCTACGGAAACTTCGAAGCCGTGGAAACCCTGGTAAGCGCGAAGGGTGCAGGGGAGCTGTTGCGCTTCGACGTGGAGGAAGGCATGACGCTCAATGCCGGTGCGCAGGTGGGCGTGATCGATACCACGCTGCTCTCGCTCCAAGCGAAGGAGATCGCCGCGAACCGCGAGGCCATCGCCAGCCAGAACCGGAATGTGGCCGCGCAGATCGCCGTGCAGGACGCGCGCATGGCGGACCTGCTGCGCGAACAGCAGCGGCTCAAGAACATGTTCGCCGATCACGCCGCCACCCGGAAGCAACTGGACGACATGGCCAGCCAAGTGGCCGTGCTGAAGAAGCAGACCGCCGCCATCGAAACGCAGCATCCGGGCATCAGCGCACAAATACGCGCGCTGGACGCGAAGGAGGCGCAAGTGCGCAAGCAGATCGAGGACCTGCACATCGTGAACCCGATCCACGGCACCGTATTGGCCAAGCTCGCCGAGGCCCACGAGCTGGCCGCGCCGGGCAAGGCGCTCTACCGCATCGCGGACATGGACACGCTGGAGCTGCGGGCCTACATCAGTGGCGCACAACTGGTGGACGTGAAAGTTGGCGCTGCGGTGGAAGTGGGCATCGACGACGGCTCCAAAGGCGTGGTGCGGCTGCCGGGCCGCGTGAGCTGGGTGAGCAGTGAAACGGAGTTCACGCCAAAAACGATCCAGACCCGTGAGGAACGCGTGGACATGGTGTACGCCTTCAAAGTGCGCGTGCCGAACGCCAACGGTGCGCTGAAGAGCGGGATGCCGGGGGAGGTTTACCTGAACACCGCGAAACAGTGATCGAGGTCGCGCATATCAGCAAGAACTACGGCTCCGTGGAAGCCTTGAAGGACGTGTCCATCAGCGTGCCGCGTGGAGAACTCTTCGGCCTCATCGGCCCGGACGGCGCGGGCAAGACCACGCTCTTCCGCTCGCTCGTCACGCTGCTCTTGCCGGACAGCGGCACCATCACCTTCGATGGCCACGACGTGGTGAAGGACTACCCTTATGTGCGCCGGAACGTGGGATACATGCCGGGCACCTTCTCGCTCTACCAGGACCTCAGTGTGCGTGAGAACTTGGACTTCTTCGCCAGCGTCTTCCAGACCACCGTGGAGGAGAACTACAATCTGATCAAGGACATCTACGTGATGCTGGAGCCTTTCGCGAAGCGCCGCGCCGGGGCCTTGAGCGGCGGCATGAAGCAGAAGCTCGCGCTCTGTTGCGCCCTGATCCACAAGCCGCTGGTGCTGGTGCTGGACGAGCCCACCACCGGGGTGGATGCCGTGAGCCGTCGCGAGTTCTGGGAGATGCTACGCAAGCTGAAGGACGACGGCATCACCGTTCTGGTGAGCACACCTTACATGGACGAAGCGGCGCTGTGCGACCGCATCGGCCTCATCCACAACGGCGCGTTGTTGCGCACCGGCACACCGAAGGAGATCACCCAAGGATTCGACCGGCCGCTGTATGCCGCAAGCGGAAATGATCCGTACGCATTGCTGAGCGCCCTTCGCGAACTGCCGGGCGTGGAGCGCGTCTTCCCCTTCGGCGACGAACTGCACATCACTGCTGAGGAACCATTGGACCTCGATGCCACGCGAAAGCTCCTTGCCCAAAACGGCTTGAACAACGTGGAGCTGCGCGCGATCGAGCCCGGGATCGAGGACCTCTTCATGCACCTGATGCAATGAGCGATCGGATGATGAGAACCCCGATACATATCGGGGCAGATGATCAGAGAATGGAATGCCCGTTCGGTGCCAAACGGCCTATCCGATCCCATCCAATCCATCTGCTCTTCCCTTGCATTCCGTGGCGCATCCGTTGCGTCGATGCGTCGTTGCGGTTAAAAAACCACGCATGAGCTCCAAGATCGCCATACACGCCAAGGGCCTCACCAAACGCTTCGGTGATTTCACCGCCGTGGACCGCATCGACTTGGACGTGAAGCCCGGTGAGATCTTCGGCTTTCTCGGGGCCAACGGCGCGGGTAAGACAACTGCTATCAAAATGTTCATCGGCCTTTCCACACCCACAGGGGGTGAGGCGACCGTGGCAGGCTTCGACGTGTACACCGAGAGCGAGGAGATCAAGCGGAACATCGGCTACATGGGCCAACGCTTTTCGTTGTACAACGACCTGACGGTGCTGGAGAACATCCGCTTCTACGCCGGCGTGTACGGCCTGCGCGGCAGCGAGCTCAAGCAGCGCACGGAAGCCCTTGTGGAAGAGCTGGGCTTGCGTGAGCATCTCAACACGCGCTTGCAATCCTTGCCGCTCGGCTGGAAACAGAAGCTCGCTTTCAGCGTGGCCCTGATCCACCGGCCCAAGATCGTTTTCCTCGACGAACCCACCGGCGGCGTGGACCCGATCACCCGGCGGCAATTCTGGGAGATGATCTACGCGGCGGCGGCGAAGGGCATCACCGTGTTCGTCACCACGCACTACATGGACGAGGCGGAATACTGCCACCGCGTAAGCATCATGGTGGATGGCGTGATGGCCGCCTGCGATACGCCTGCCGCACTGAAGGAGCAGTACAAGGCGGCTTCCATGGATGAGGTGTTCTATCAATTGGCGCGGGCCGGTAAGCGCGGAGAATGAGATGAAAACCTTCCTCGCATTCGTCCGAAAGGAGTTCCTGCACATCCTGCGGGACCGGCGCACACTGCTGGTGCTCTTCGGCATGCCCGTAGCGCAGATCATCCTCTTCGGCTACGCGATCAATACGGAAGTGAAGGAGGCCAACGTCGCGATCCTGGACCAAAGTCGTGATGTGCGCAGCACCACGCTGGTGAACACGCTCTTCGCCTCGGGCTATTTCCGCGATGCCGGCCGGCTGCAACGCCCGTCGCAGATCGACAGCATCTTCAAGGCAGGCAAGGCGAAAATGGTGGTGGACATCGGCCCCGACTTCGCAAAGCGTTTCGAGGAAGGCCGCGCCAGCGTTGCCCTCATCGCCGATGCCTCGGACCCGAACTTGGCGAACATCGTGACCGGTTACGGCGCGCAGATGATCGCCCGATGGAGCGCGAGCTTCCCCGAAAAAGCCGTGCCGCAAGTGATCCACATGCAACAACGCCTGCACTACAATCCCGAGATGAAGAGCGTCTTCCTCTTCGTTCCCGGCGTGATCACCATCGTGCTGATGCTCGTTTCCGCCATGCTCACGTCCATCAGCATCGCGCGGGAAAAAGAGTACGGCAGTATGGAGGTGATGCTCGTGTCCCCGCTGAACCCGGCCACGATCATCCTCGGGAAGACGGTACCCTACCTCGTGCTTTCCCTGGTGAACGCGATCGTGGTGTTCCTCGTGGGCCTCTTGCTGTTCCACGTGCCCATGCAAGGCAGCTATCCCCTGCTCATTTTCGAAGGCTTCCTCTTCATCCTCACCTCGCTCAGTTTGGGCCTGCTCTTCAGCAACATCGCCGATTCCCAGCAGACCGCGCTGATGCTCTCGCTCTTCGTGCTGATGATGCCCACCATCCTGCTCAGCGGCTTCATCTTCCCCACCAGCAGCATGCCTTATCCGCTGCAAGTGTTCAGCAACATCATTCCCGCGAAGCACTTCATCATCATCCTGCGCGGCATCATGTTGAAAGGCGCCGGACTCGATTCGCTGTGGCCGCAAACGCTCATTCTCGTCGGCATGTGCGCAGCGCTGATCGGTGTGAGCATCAAGAAATTCAAGATCCGCCTGCAATGAGGGATGGAACGCAGATGACGCGGATCGTTATGATCTACGCTGATAATGCAAGCATGCCGGTCGGCTCCGCAATGGCATCCTCGCCTGCAATTCGTTGCGCTACCGTTGCGTCGTTGCGCCGTTGCGGTAAAACATTCCCGAGGTAATGCGCACCGTCCTCATCCTCCTCCGCAAGGAATTCCTGCAGATCTTCAGGAACAAGGGCATGCTGCCCATCATCTTCATCGCCCCGCTCGCGCAATTGTTGATCTTGGTGCATGCTGCGGATTTCGAGGTCCGCAACGTGCGGCTTTTGGTGAGCGACATGGATGGCAGTGCAACCTCACGCGCCTTGATCGCCCACTTCAGTGCCTCGGACCGCTTCCACGTTTCCTCCACCTACGGCGGTTTCCAGGCCGGCATGGCCGCGATCGACCAAGGCCGCACCGATGCCTTGTTGCGCATCCCGGTAAACTTCGAGGACGACCTGCGCCGAAAGGCCCATGCGGAAGTGATGCTGGACCTCAACGGCGTGGACGGCCAGTTCGCGAGCATCGTGGCCTTGTACGCCGGCACCATCATCGCCAACGAGCAGGTCGCGGTGCTGCAACGCATGCACGGCTCCGTGCCCACCACCGGGCCTCCGGTAAAGGTGATCCCGCGCTTCTGGTACAACCTCCAGATGAACTACATGAACCTGATGGTGCCCGGTCTGCTCGCGGTGCTCATCACGTTGATGGGCATGTTCCTCAGCAGCATGAACATCGTGCGCGAAAAAGAGATCGGCACCATCGAACAGCTCAACGTCACGCCGATCCGCAAGTGGCAATTCATCCTCGGCAAGCTGCTGCCGTTCTGGTTCATCAGCCTGTTCATGCTCGCGGTGGGCCTCGCCATCGGAAAACTGGCGTTCGACATTCCACTGCTCGGCAGCCTGCCGCTGCTCTTCGCGTTCGCGGCGGTCTACCTCTGGGTGATGCTCGGCCTGGGCCTCTTCATCAGCACGGTGAGCGACACGCAGCAGCAGAGCATGTTCCTCTCATGGTTCTTCCTCGTGATCTTCGTGCTGCTCAGCGGCCTCTTCACCCCCATCGACAACATGCCGCGCTGGGCGCAAATGATCACCTGGTTCAACCCGGTGAGCTACTTCGTGGAAGTGATCCGCATGGTGTTGCTGAAGGGCAGCGGCTTCGCCCAGATCGCAAAGGAGTTCGGCGTCATCGCGCTCTTCGCCGTGGTGATCAATGGAATCGCGGTGTTGAACTACCGGAAGCAGGCGTGAGGTCAGCGGATCCGATCTTCCTGTTCGGCATCGCGATCGATGATCTTGGCGAAGCAGCGTTCTGATCAGATCGCCCGTCCTACCTTTACCAAAAGCAACAGTATCATGACAAGGATCCTACCCTTTCTGAGCCTGTTCCTCGGCCTCCTCACAACCACTATCAGCCAAGCGCAAAGCTGGTGCCCGCCCGGGGCCGAATGGATCTCCAAACCATTTTTCACAGGCGCACAGGGATCCAGCCGCTACTACTATGTCGGCGATACCATGCTTGGGGGAAGAACAGGACAGCGGCTCGCTTGGGATTATGCCGAACGGCCCATGGGAAGCCAGACCACCTATGTGGACCATAGTGACACGAAGATCATCACCTCTTATGAGGATGGGGTCGTGAGCATCTGGGTAGCGGACTCCTCGGCTTGGGACACGCTTTTCTGGTTTTCCGCCATGCCCGGCGATCGCTGGCACCGTTGGAATGAGCAATTCATTCCCGGGAACCCCACGGACTGGATCGCGGTGCAGGACACAGGCAGCATCGTAGTGGATGGCACTATGCTACGGCAATTGCACGTGGTACAAGTCTGCGAAGGGTTCGGAACCGACACCACTTATGCGGGGACCATCACCGAACGGATCGGTTATTTCACTCCCTTCGACTTTCCCGAGGGGTGTGCCAGTGTCGACGGCTTGTGGGAATTGGCCTGTTACAACGACAGCTTGATCCACTATACGACTGGTCAACCCTGCGACATTCTCACCAATATGAACGAGTCCTCCTTGGGAGCCTCCAACCTCTTCCCGAATCCCGGAAAGGACCAATTCACGATCCAGCTTCCCAATGGGTCCCGCCATTCTGAATTGATGCTTTGGGATGCTACGGGAAGGCTCGTGCTTCAATGGCCCATTGCCAGCGATCAAACGGCATTGGACACCAGGCAACTCCTACCCGGGCCGTATGCATACCGCATCCGATCAGCCTCCGGGGAAGTCCTTGGACAAGGTCAGTGGGTGAAGTGGTGACCGGGCTGGCGGAGCTGAACAATTGGTAGCCGGTGCGATCGGCTCAACTCGTGTGGCCGTCTTTGGTATCCCTTCTCACCGTACCTACTTTGCGGCTTCATTCATACGTATTACCCATGGACATTACCCGCATCCGCACCAAAGCCGATTACGACGAAGCCTACCGCCTCAGTGTTGAAGACCCTGAAGGCTTCTGGGCCGCACAAGCCGAAACATTCACGTGGCGAAAGAAGTGGGACAAGGTCCTGGAGTGGGACTTCGCGAAGCCTGAAGTGAAATGGTTCAAGGGCGGCAAGCTGAACATCACCGAGAACTGTTTGGACAGGCATTTGGAGAAGCGCGGCAATAAGCTGGCGCTGATCTGGGAGCCGAACGACCCGCAGGAACGCTACGTTCGCTACACCTACCGCGAATTGCACGAGAAGGTGTGCATGTACGCCAACGTGCTCAAGCGCAACGGCGCGAAGAAGGGCGACCGCATCTGCATCTACATGCCGATGATCCCCCAGCTCACCATCGCCATCCTAGCCTGTGCACGCATTGGCGCGATCCATTCCGTGGTCTTCGCAGGCTTTAGCGCCAAAAGCATCGCCGACCGAGTGAACGATGCGCAGTGCTCGATGGTCCTGACCACCGATGGCATGAACCGCGGCCACAAGCAGATCCCGGTGAAGCGCGTGGTGGACGAAGCCTTGGAGGAATGCCCCAGTGTGAAGCGCGTAATTGTTGCAGACCGCCTTGGCTGGGCTGCGGATATGGTAGATGGCCGTGACGTGTGGCTGCACGAAGAATTGAAGAACGTGGACAAGGATTGCCCCGCCGAAGTGATGGATGCCGAGGATCCTCTCTTCATTCTCTACACCAGTGGCAGCACCGGCAAGCCGAAAGGCGTGGTGCATACCTGCGGCGGTTACATGGTGTATTGCGATTACACGTTCCGGAACGTTTTTCAGTACGAAGAAAGCGACGTGTACTGGTGCACTGCCGATATCGGTTGGGTCACTGGCCACAGCTATATCGTCTACGGGCCCTTATGCGCCGGTGCCACCTCACTGATGTTCGAGGGCGTGCCCACCTTCCCGGACGCAGGTCGTTTCTGGCAAGTGATCGACAAGCATGGCGTGAACATTTTCTACACCGCACCCACCGCCATCCGTAGCCTTATGGCGCAAGGTCTCGACCATGTCCTTGCTTATTCGCTTCATTCCCTTAAGGTGATCGGCAGCGTGGGCGAACCGATAAATGAGGAAGCATGGCAGTGGTATAAACAACACGTGGGCAAGAACCGATGCCCCATCGTGGACACGTGGTGGCAAACGGAAACCGCCGGCATTCTGATCTCGTCCATCGCTGGTGTCACCGATGAAAAGCCAAGCCACGCAGCTTATCCATTGCCCGGCGTGCAGCCCGTGCTGCTGACCGCCGACGGCAAGGAGATCACGGAGAACGAGGTGGAAGGCATGCTCTGCATGAAATTCCCGTGGCCGGGCATTTTGCGCACCACTTGGGGCGATCACGACCGCTACAAGCAGACCTACTTCAGCAGCTACCCCGGCCACTACTTCAGCGGCGATGGTGCCAAACGCGATGCCGACGGCCGCTACCGCATCATCGGTCGCGTGGACGATGTGATCAACGTGAGCGGACACCGCTTCGGCACTGCGGAAGTGGAAAGCGCCATCAACCTAAGCGACCGTGTGGTGGAAAGCGCCGTGGTGGGCTATCCGCACGACATCAAAGGGCAAGGCATCTACGCCTACGTCATCACCTCCGATCCGCTTGACCTGAACGACAAGGCCGCCGTGGACAGCATCACTGGCGACATCATGGAATCCGTGGTGGCCAACATCGGCCGGATTGCGAAGCCGGACAAAATACAGTTTGTGAGCGGCCTGCCCAAGACGCGTTCCGGCAAGATCATGCGCCGCATCCTCCGAAAGATCGCCGAAGGTGAAATGAGCAACCTTGGTGACATTACCACGCTGCTGGACCCGGATGTAGTGGAAGAGATCAAGGCAGGAAAGTGTAAGGACGATTAGACGATCACAAAATAAAATGCCGTTGCGAAGAAAGGCGCACACTACGCCAGACCACCGCTATCATCCTTGACAGAGGCTTCATTTCCTGAAGCCTCTATTCTGGTTTCCTACCCACCTTCAGCGCTTTCTTCGCATTCAAGGCCGACACCACATTCTTGCCGGTGCGCGCCTCCAGTTCCAACCGGGCCACCTTGGCCACGTCGGTCATGCGCATCTTGCCATCCTCGGCAGGCAATTTCAACTGTCCGATTTTATCGGACAGTTCACTTCCCTCCTTCAAGAGCTTGGCCTTCAGATCGTTCCAATACTTGCGAGGGCGGTCGGTACCCGTCAACGCAGCAATCACGTCGATGATGGAGAAGAACCATTTCTCTTGCTCGGCGTGCCATACGGTGCGTACCTGCTTGTCGTCAAAGATCTGGATGGTGTTGCGTTCGTCCATTTACTTAGGGTTGGCTAAAGATAATGGAACGCCCGAATGCTGTTATCAACGGATTTCTCCTGGAGCAGGAGCAGATTAAGCCAAAGGCTTCTCTAAACCACAGCGCTTTTAATCCCAGAATTGGATTTGAAGGGCGACCTTTACAGCATGTCTACCAAACTTAACGACGCCTTCGACCACGGCAAGAAGATCAGCCCGGTGTTGCCAGAGGGAAAGAAGAACTTCCTGATCGACATCGACGGCACGGTGTGCGAGGATATACCCAACGAGGAGCCGGAACGCATGGCCGATGCGGCGTTGTATCCTGATGCACTCGCCACCTGCAACAAATGGTTCGA
>Ga0075163_10010521_pt1 | contig 12092 bp, 11 predicted proteins | sample JI1023141ADNA_FD_71478 | JGI IMG/M metagenome (GOLD analysis project Ga0075163, IMG submission 71478) | Wastewater effluent complex algal communities from Wisconsin, to seasonally profile nutrient transformation and Carbon sequestration -... | ecosystem: Engineered > WWTP > Effluent > Algae...
CTTCACGACGTCTTCGGTCTTCTCGGAGAGCCCCTCGACGAGCAACGCGAGCCGGCGCGGCGTGCCGTACGTCTTGATGGCGCCGTGATTGATGCGTGCCGCTTTGCAGCCCTCGATGAACAGCTTCTCGAGATCGTTCAGCACGGGCACGACGAAACGCGCGGGCAGCTCCTCGGAGCCGAGTTCGAACAACAGCTCAGCCACGGCTCGCCTCCTTCTTCTCGTCCTTCTTGTTGAGCGTCACGGTGCTCCAGTAGTCCGACGCCTTCTTGCCTTCGAGCAACGGCAGCTGCTCGCCGACCGTCCACGCGGTCTTGCAGAGCGGGAAGCCCAGGCGCTCACGCATCTGCAGGTAGCCTTCAGCGCAGAGCCTGGCGTTGTCGCGAACGCGCTTGATGAAGAGCGCGCGATCAGAGACCGAGATCGCACCGCGCGCGTCGAGCAGGTTGAACGTGTGGCTGCACTTGAGCGCGAAGTCGTACGCAGGGATCGGGAGCTGCGCCTCGACGATGAGCCGCTTGCACTCCTTCTCGTAGCTGTCGAACAGGGCCATGAGCTGGTCCTTGTCCGACGCTTGCATCGCGTACTTCGACATCTCGACTTCGTTCGCGTGGAAGACCTCGCGGTACTTCACGCCCTTCACCCACTCGAGGTCGAAGACGTTCTCGACGCCCTGCAGGTACATCGCGATGCGCTCGAGGCCGTACGTCAGCTCGGCCGCGACGGGCTTGCAGTCGTAGCCGCCGCACTGCTGGAAGTAGGTGAACTGGGTGATCTCCATGCCGTCACACCAGACCTCCCAGCCGAGGCCCCAGGCGCCGAGCGTGGGCGATTCCCAGTCGTCTTCGACGAAGCGAATGTCGTGCTCCATCGGGTCGATGCCGAAGGCCTTGATGGAGTCGAGATACAGCTCCTGCACGTTCTTCGGCGCGGGCTTCAGGATCACCTGAAACTGGTGGTGCTGAAACAGGCGGTTCGGGTTCTCACCGAAGCGGCCGTCAGCGGGGCGGCGTGACGGCTGCGCGTACGCGACGTTCCATGGCTCGGGGCCCAGCACGCGGAGGAAGGTGTACGGGGCCATCGTGCCGGCGCCGACCTCGAGGTCGTACGACTGGGTCACGATGCAACCCAACTTCGCCCAGTGGTTCTGGAGCGAGAGGATCAAATCCTGGAAGTACATGGCGGCGGGCACCCTACATGCGCGGGCCCGCTGGAGCGAGGAGGAACGCGCTCAGGGACCGAGCGGCAGCGACCCCACGTTCACCGTCTTGGTCTCGGTTTTTCCGGCAGAGATCGTGACCGTGTACGAGCGGTTCTTCGAATCGGAGTCGACGATGCGCAGCTCGTGAACGCCCTCCTCCATCGGGAACTTGTCGAAGGGAGTGTCACCCAGCTTGTTCTTGCCGAGGAAAACGGCGGCTGACGATGGGTTGAGCGTCTTCAGCGTGAGGTAGCCGACCTCGTTCGCCTTCGCGCCGCGAGCGTCTTTCACCACCGTCACGCCCTCTGGATCACCACCGCGGCGCCGAACAGGCGTGGTCTTCTTGCGCTCTTCCTTCTCTTTGAGCGCGTCTTTCAGATCGTTGATCTGCTTCTGCAGGTCGTCGATCTTCTTCGCGTTCTGCTCGGTGTTCTGCTTGCCCTGTCGCGCTTCGATCCTGAGCTGCCGCTGTTCCTTCTCGAGGCGATCGAGTTGCTCGATCTGCGCCGTGATCTCCTGAAGCAGCTGGAGCCGATCGGGATCAGCGGCGGCTTCTTCGATCTCCCTCTGCCGCGCCTTCTCTTCGGCGTCCTTGCGATCCTGCTCTTCCTTCTCGAGCAACCACGCCGGCTTTGGCCCCGAGGGGTTGGTGCCGTTCAGATCGATCTTCGACGGGCCGGTATCGACGGGAATCGTGTCGTCCTTCGTCGCCTGCGTGAGCATTCCCGCGAGCGGACCCTTCGTGACGGCCCAGCCTCCGCCACCCAGGACAGCCAGCACGAGGAGCACGGCGACGATCATCATCACCTTGCTGCCACCACCCTCGGCCGGTGCGTCACCCGCCTGCTCGGTGCCTCGCTGGCTCAACTCCGCAGGAACCACACCCTTCGGGTTCGACTTCGCTCTCGACGTCGGAGGAATCGTCTCGTCGACCGGGGGAAGCCGGGGCTTCGACTTCTTCGCCGTCGACTCGTCCTCGACCTGAACCGAGGGCAGCGAACGACGCGACTCCCCACCGACCCTGGGCAGGCGCTGCGACGATCTCGACCGCCCGTCGACCGGAGGCAGCTTCTGGCTCGACGCGCCCTTCGTGCCCACCTTCGGCAACCGCTGACTCGACGCACCTGCTCTGTTGAGCCCTGGCCTCGGCGCGGGCGTGGCGACGTTCTTCATGCCGGCGCCGTTGGTCACCTTCTTGCGGCCACCCGAGGCGTTGTCCTGCTCCTCCTGGGTCAGGCCTTCGACGGCGCGCGAGAGGCTGCTGACGTCTTTCTCCTCGTTCGCCATCTCGAGGATCGATCGCGTCAGCGCGATCTTGTCGTCGAACAGCTGCTTCATGAACTCGGCGACCTGCTCCTCTTCGAACATCTCGCCGCACGACTGCTCGATGGCCCGCGCGAACTCCTTGCCGGTGGAGAACCGGCGATCGCGCGCCTTCTCGAGGCCCTTCAAGACGACCTTAGAGAAGTCCTCGGTGATGTACGCGTTGACCGCGGATGGCGGCGTCGCTTCACCCTCGACGATCTTCAACATCATGGCGGCGTCGGTCGGAGCGGTGAACAGGCGCTCGCCGCAGAGCATCTCGTGCAGCATGACGGCGGTGGCGAAGAGATCGGCGCGCCCGTCGAGCTGCTCGTTCTTCACCTGCTCGGGGGCCATGTAGCCCGAGGTGCCCTTCACGATGCCGACCTGCGTGCGGTTCAACCGGCCGCGCGCTTTCGCGATGCCGAAGTCGATCACCTTCACGTCGCCCGTGTAGGTGATCATCACGTTCTTCGGGCTGACGTCGCGGTGCACGACGGGCATCGCCATGCCGGTCGAGGGCTCCTGGAAGTGGTGCGCGTAGTGGAGCGCGAGCGCGGTGTCGCGAATCACGCGGGCTGCGAAGCCGACGGGAATGGCGACTTCCTTCTTCGCCGCCCGCTTCAACACCTGCTCGAGGTTCTGCCCGGCGATGAACTCCATCGCGAGGTAGAGCTCACCCGATTCGGAGTCTTCGCCGAGATCGAAGACCTGCCCGATGTTGGCGTGACTGAAGGCGGCGGTGATGCGCGCCTCGTCGAGGAACATCTTCACGAAGGCTTCGTCGCGCTTCACGTCGGGCAGGATCTGCTTCACCGCGACGAACTTCTTGAAGCCACCGGGGCCCGGCAGGAACGCGAGATAGAGCTCGGCCATGCCGCCCATCGAGAGGCGGGTGAGGATCTCGTACTTTCCGATGAGCCTTCCGCGGTCGAAGTCCGAGGAGGGTTTGGCCGAACCCATGGGCTGCAGAGGCTAGCAGAAACGTGCAGCCAGGTGTCTCAGCGCTCTTTCCAGAACGCGTAGGGCCGGTAGGAGCGGCACATCGACCCCGTGCCGTACTGGCCATCGGTGACGTTCCAGAAACGGTAGTTGGTCCCGCCGATCAACGAGGCGAGCTTCCCCGGCTCGACCGAGACCGAGTTGGTTCCATTCGTGAGCTTCTGTTTCGAGAAGACCAGCTTTCCGCATGAGGCGTCGATGCGGCAGCCCACAGCGCCGGCTTCACGCGTCACGGTGAACGGCGCCAGGTCGGCGTCCTTCAGCACGGGCGCGATGAGGGCGGAGTCAGCAGCAAAGAGCAGCTCGTTGGTCGCGGCGTCACGCAGCGTGACTCCACGCGAGATCACGTTGTCGTCAGTTCGAATCGCGACCAGCACCTTCACCTCGGTGTTGTTCGTGAGCGAGGGACCGCCGAGGCCTCCCGGCAACTTCACGTCGACCCGGCCACTGCCGCCGACGTTCGAGACGGTCACCTGCAGGGTCTCTCCGGTGAACTGGGTGGCGGTGATCTTCCCCGTGCCAGTCTGGAGCACGCGGCCACCATCGGTCTCGCGGCTCTCGGCGAAGAAACCCATCGAGGTGTAGGCGACGACGAGCTCGGGCTGTGCCGGGTACACGTTGGAAGGACAACCGGCGGTGCAGCTGCCAGAGAGGCACAGCTCGTCCTTGCCCTTGCAGTCAGCGATCGTCGTGCAATCGGCGCCGCGCTGCGGGCTGATCTCGACCACACCCTGCTGCGGCTGGAACTCACGCGTCACGCAGGTCTGCGCGTCGGCGGGGGGAAATGGAGCGCTGACTCTGCCGCCATCGCTGGGCGCCTCGACTCCGTCGATCTGATTCACGAAGCACAGCTGCAGCCGAAACGTCTCGTCGGGTGGCGCGTTCTCGGGCACCAGACACACGTCGTTGCAGGCGAAGCCCGCGACCTGAATGACTCCAGTCCATTGCCGATCGGCCTGCCCGTTCGGAGAGACCTGCCGGACGATTCCGGTGATCCCTGCATCGGGGCACTGGCAACTGCGCTCGCAGATGCGATCGCAGCTCTGGCAGGCGCACGGCAGATCGTCGAACGAGAACCACTGGCCATTGACGCTGCGCTGCAGGGTCAACCCGAGCTGGCCCTTCGTGTCGTTGACGAGCAAGCCATCGCGCGTGGTGTTCTTCACGCGCAACGTGACGGCCGTGGGCGTCGGCGGAGGGCAACGGCACCCGAGGAAACTCGAGAGCAGCAGGAGTGGCGGCAGAAAAGCGCGCATCTGTGACGGCAGTGTCGTAGGCAGTCTGGCCTGCGAAGGCAAACGATTGAAGGAAACAGGGTACTTGTCCGTCATGGCCTGCCCTTGCATGAACGTGGGAACGTTTCGCAACGTGTGATGCACAGCATGCGCCGACTTCTTTCACCTTCGCTGTGCCTTGTGTTGCTCGTCGCGACGGCGTGCGATCAGGTTGGTCGCGAGAACGGCCGCGTCAGCGCAGTGCCCGAGGTCGAGCCGCCGCGCCTCACGCCAGTCGAAGTGAAGCCGCCGCGCATCGATCGATCGACCGTGGGCCGCGTGAAGGTGATCGATCCTCCGCGGGTCGACGCGACGCAGATCGATCTGCTCAAGCAGGCCGATGGCGTCGTCGACATTCTCTGGGTGATCGACGATTCGGGCTCGATGGTGAACGAGCGTCGTCGGCTCGTGAACAACTTCAATCGCTTCGTCCAGGAGCTCGTCGCGCTGCGGGTCGACTTCCAGATGGGTGTCATCTCCATCGTGTCGAACGACGGCGGCAGGCTGCGCGGCATGCCGGCCATCATCACCAACCGCACGTCGAACCCGCGCGCCGTCTTCGAGGCGAACACCACTTTTCCAGCGAGCCGCTCGCGCTGGGAGCAGGGCCTGCGCATGGCTGAGTTCGCGCTCACGCCGCCCAACACCGCGAACCCGCCCAACGCGGGCTTCATTCGAGCCAGCGCCGCGCTCGCGGTCATCGTCGTCACCAACGAAGACGACTCGAGCTTCGGCACCACCGAGTACTTCGGCCGCACGTTCCGCGGGCTCAAGGGCAAGGGCAACGAGAACCTGATCTCGTTCAGCATCATCGGAGGCCCGGTGCCGAACGGCTGCATTCCTCCGGGAGAAGCCGGCCTGTACGGCAGCCTCGCCGAGCCCAGCTTCCGCTACACCGAGGTGGCGACGCGCACCGGCGGCATCATCGGCAGCATCTGTGACGCGAGCTTCGAGCAGACGCTCATTCGCATCGCCCAGGCGCTCAACACCCTCAAGCGCGTCTTCCCCATGACGCTCACGCCGATCGTCTCGTCGATTCGCGTCACCGTCGTCGACGGCATGGTGTCCACCATCATTCCTCAGAACGACGTGACGGGCTGGCAGTACCGGGCCGACACGAACTCGGTCGTCTTCCTGGGCACGTACGTTCCGCCGCCTGGCTCCACCATTCGCATCGAGTACGCCTTCGCCCGCCCATGAGCTCGCCCCGACTGACGATCTCATTGTCGTTCGTGCTCCTGCTGGCCGCGGGTTGTTCCCGCACGGCGCTCGATGGCACCTGCCCCAACGGCTACGCGTTCGATGACGTCGCGCAGAAGTGCGTGTGCTCGACCGACGAAGGCTGTCCCACCGGCCACTCGTGTGAAGAGGGCAAGTGCATCTGCCGCAGCACGGACTGCTGCCCCGACGGCTACGAGTACTCGGGAGACTCCGAGGCGTGCGTCTGTCGCGACTCGAAGTGCTGCCCGAAGGATCACCGCTGGCTGCCCGACGAGCGCCGCTGCATCTGTGACGCCGAGAACTGCTGCCCCGACGGGTACCGCTACGATGCGATGGTGAAGTCGTGCGTGTGCGCCGGCGATGCGTGCTGCCCCAAGGGCTTCACCTTCGACGAGGCGAAGCAGACCTGCCGCTGCGGCGCCGACAACTGCTGCCCGGAAGACTACCGGTACGATCCGATCTCGAAGGACTGCGTCTGCGCGCGCACCGACTGCTGCCCCGTGAACCACGTGTACAGCCCCAGCATCGGAGCGTGCGTCTGCACCGGTGACGTCTGCTGCCCCACCGGCTTCCGAAAAGCGACCGATGGCTCCGAGCGCTGCGTCTGCACCTCGAACGCCTCGTGCCCCATGGGCCAGTTCTGTGACGCGGCGTCGGGTGGCTGCCGCTGCACCAGCAACGCGAACTGTCCGTCAGGCAACTTCTGCAACCCGCTCGGCTTCTGTCAGTCGTTTGCGTCGTGCACCTCGAACCTCGACTGCCCAAGCGGCACCTTCTGCGACACGACCACCACGAAGTGCATTCCCAACGGGCCGTGCACCCTCGACGAGCACTGCGCGATGAGCAACGTCTGCAACGCGCAGACGCTGACCTGCCGCGCGGGCTGCCGCACTGATGGAGACTGCGCGCTCCCGAACGGACCCACCACCATCTCCGCCCGCCTCGCCTGCGTGAACGGCAACTGTCAGGCCTTCTGCCGGGACAATCAGGGCTGCCCGGCCAACGAGTTCTGCGACAAGACCAACGGTCGCTGCCTCAATCGCAGCAACCGCAACGACTGCGCCTCATGCGGAATGAACGGGCAGACGTGTGGGCAGGCCACCATGGCGCGGTGTCTCTCGTTCGTGACCGAAGGTCAGACCGGCTCGTTCTGCGGAATGATCTGTCAGAACGACGACGACTGCCCCTCGGGCTTCGACTGCGGCGGCGTGATCTTCTCGTGCCGCAACGGAAGCGCGTGCGATCAGATCACTGGTCAGACGGTGACCTGCAAGGGCTTCCAGGTCGAGAACGAGGAAGGCGATCAGTTCTTCTGCTCAGGCAACAACGGGCTGCCGCACGTGTACTTCCGGGCGTGCGCGCCGCGGTCGGGCTTCTGCCCTGCCACTGCCCCTCCGTGAGACGGAGCCGAAGCGGGACCTGATGAGCAGTGGCCCCTGCGGAACTTGCGAGACCAGGCCACGGCGAATGTGGTTCTGCGCAGGCGGAGTCGAACCGGGAAGCGTGAGACGGAGCCGAAGCAGGACCTGATGAGCAGTGGCCCCTGCGGAACTTGCGAGACCAGGCACGGCGAATGTGGTTCTGCGCAGGCGGAGTCGAACCGGGAAGCGTGAGACGGAGCCGGAAGTCAGTGCGCCTTGAGTGACACGCCGAGCCGGTAGACGTCCTGGCTCGACCAACCGGCCGCCTTCGCGATCTCGCTCGAGAGTGACTTGAGGCGCTCTCCGCGGCCGAGGCCCGCCTCGAGCGCGATGATCACTTCGTCTTTGGTCCACCGCGCCTCTGCGACGCGACCATGCACGAGCACGACGATCTCACCCAGCACCTCGGCCTGACCGAGTCTCGAGGCCAGCTCCGAGATCGTTCCGCGAAGGAACTCTTCGTGCAGCTTGGTGACCTCTCGCGCGACACAGGCGGGCCGATCGCCGAGCGCTTCCTGCAGCAGTGCGAGCGTCTCGACCACCCGGCGCGGAGACTCGTAGAGCACCAGCGTCGCCGACAGGCCGGCCACTTCATCCAACATGGCGCGGGCCTCGCTCTGCGTTCGCGGGAGGAAGCCAAGGAAGTGAAACCGAGACGTGGGCAGACCGGAGGCCGAGAGCGCAGCAACGACTGCCGAGGCACCGGGCACTGGAACGACGCGAAGGCCGGCGGCCACGCACTCGGCGACGAGCCGCTCTCCGGGATCGCTGATGGCGGGGCTGCCTGCGTCGGAGATGAGGGCGAGCGATTGGCCCTCCTTCAGGCGCTGCACGAGGGCATCGGCGCGGGCGCCTTCGGCGAAGGCCGGCAGGCTCGTCGTTGGCGTGTTGATGCCGTTCGCGTCGAGGAGCACGCGCGAGTGCCGGGTGTCTTCACAGGCGATGCAGTCGACGGCCTTCAAGACCTCGATGGCGCGAGCGGTGAGATCGCCGAGGTTTCCGATGGGAGTCGCGACCAGGTACAGCGTCGACGGTTCGACGAGAGCACGCACGAGCGCGCGTCTCCTACTTGTCCACGCCGAAGTCCATCACGTCTCTGCCGGTCGCCTCGTAGCGGACGCCCTGGTCGCCTTCCCAGGTGAGGTTCCACGAGAGCTCGACGACGCGGCGATTGAAGACCTCTTCGACCATGAGCTCGCCGACGCGGTGGAACGTGATGGAGCCCGCCGTCAGGACCGCCTCGTCCGTGTGCATCAAGCCCAGGCCCTCGAAGGCGGTGCCAGCCAGCTCGTTCTTCTGCAGCGTCACGCCGTCGGCGATTCGGGCCGACGGAAGGCTCACGCTCAACAGCATGCTCGCGTACTCGGCGACCTTGCCCGTGGTGGGCTCGAAGCTGATGACGGTCGTGCCGGGAACCGCGTCCCACGTGGCCTGGCTGCCAAAGTCGCCGCACTCTTCGATCGCGCTCGCCGAGGGAATGAGCTTCGGATCGGCCGCGTACTTCACCTTCGTGGCCGGCAGATTGAAGCGGTAGGTGCCGCAGTCAGGTTTGCAGCCGGCTGCGCAGACCACGATGACCAGAAGAACGAGCCATCTCATCGGAGCGGCATGATGCCACGCTTCAGAACCCTGACTCGAACGCGTCGGGAATGATCTCGACCCGGCCCGTGCGCCCCTTGCCAACCACGCTGGCCACGTCGAACTGAATCGCGCGGTTCATGAGCCGCTGCCGCTGCAGGTACTGAAGGGCCGCCAGGACGACGCGCCGCTGCTTGCCGCGCCCCACCGTGAGCGAGGGATCACCCCAGATGTCGGTCGCGCGCATGCGCACCTCGATGAACGCCAGCGCCTCGCCCTTCTCGGCCACGATGTCGACCTCTCCGCGCCGTGAGAGCACGTTGCGGTCGCGCACCGTCCACCCTTCACGTTCGTAGTGCTCGACGACCAGCGCCTCGGCCTCGTCCCCCACCTGCCGCTTCGTCTTCGTCTCCATGCTGCCGGTATCGCACGCCGGTCTGACATCGAACCCCGTTGAGCCCGTTCGAGGTGATCAGAGCTGGGTGCAGACGGACGGATCCTGCGCGACCAGCCGCTGGACCACTTGCAGCATCGAGTCGCACTCGAGACGAACTTCGGCAGCGTGCGTCCGCAGCGGACCGTAGTGACCTTTGCTGCCACCGTTCACGCGCAGCATCACGGCGGCGTAGTCGGCGGCGAAGCCCGGGCAGTCCTTCTCGAGCTTCTGAAAGGTGTACCCATCGCCCGAGCCCCAGTTCTTCCAGTTGGCGGCGCTGCAGGTGACGCCATCGGCGAACGTCGTGAGCTGACAGTGGGTCGTGTTCGAGCGGGCCTGTGAGAACAGCGCATCGAGCTGGGCGTGGCGCGTGTGCGAGTCGTAGCTGGTCTGCCAGGCGCCGGCCTCCGCCGACGCGGAGGACGTATTGGTCGCCGAGGTGTCGCGGCCGACGCAGTGTTCGCCCGAGCTCTCGCGCATGCCGAGGCCGAGGAGCAGCACGTACGTGTGTCGCAGTGTGTCCACTCCGGCGCGATCATTCGACAGCCCGAGCGCCGAGAACTGCGGCTGGTACCAGGCCAGCCCGTCGTTGAGCGAATCGCTCGTGCGGGCGCGTGACACCACGGCGAGATCGGCGCGGGAGGGATCGCACACGGCGCGCGCGAAGGTTCTGGCGACGCCCTTGATGAAGCCGCGCGGCATCTGGCCACGGTTGGCCCATTGATAGCGGTAGCAGGCCGAGCCCACGGCGGCGGCGTCGATGGAGGCGAGCGTCGTCGAGGCGTTCCCCGGGCGGCTCACGACGTCGTAGTAGTTGCGGTGCGACCACCCCACCCGGCCCGCGAGCGAGATCTTCACGTACGGCTGAGTCGAGGCCTCGACGACGGTCACGCGTTCACCCTGCGCGACGGTCTCGAGCACCGAGTAGGTCTTCGCCGGCCCGCTGCGCAGGTTCACGTTGGTGGTGGCCTTGAGCACCGTGCCGACTTCGAGGCGCACGCCGTCGGCGACGACTTCTTGCGAGCTCGTGATCTCGTCATCGGGCTCCTCGGCGACTTCGAGCGGTCCACACGCGGCGAGCGACGCGACGATCAACCAGCGAAGACGGTCCATACCGGAAGGATGCCTCACGCCGTCGTTCCCACGAGGTGAGCCCAGAACGCCCTGTCACCCGCGCGCGACAACGGGCAGCTCGACCTGACCCGGTTTCGGTCGACACGGCATCGCGATACCGTTCGCGTGGCTCATGCGCGCGCTCTTCATCTGCCTTCTCGTGGTGTCGTCCGGTTGTGTGAAGCGGGTCGTGAACGTCCCGAAGGAGTTTGGAACTCCGCCCGCCGGCACGCCTGAGAACGCGGTCGCGGTGAACTTCGACTCCGATCGCGATGGGCGGCAGTGGCAGATCCTCGCGGGCTCCGAAGCGCCCTGCCTGACGCCGTGCTCGTTGTGGGTCGACCCGACGCAGACGATTCACTTCCGCTCGTCGGCCGGCGAACACATGTACCTCGGCGATCTCGACTACCGGCTGCAGGGCGCGAAGCACGGCGTGGTCGTGGCTGAAGGCGAGAGCAGCGGGTTGTTCGTGAACGGCGTGGTGTGGACGACCTTCGGCGGCATGGGCGTGGTGACGGCGATTACCCTCTCGGCGGTTGGCTGCAGCGACACGAGCAGGCGCGGAGGCATGTGCACGGCCGGCCTCATCACCGCTGGCGTGTCGATTCCGCTGATGGTGTCAGCGATCTGGATGCTGGTGAGCTCGGGTCCACAAGCGCACGTGTTTCCCGTGTTCCAGAGCAAGAGCGCTCCGGTGAGCGTGACGGTGACTCCGACGGGAATCGTTGGTGCGTTCTGATCGACTGGTGCTGATGCCGGGCCTCGATGGAACGGGGCGACTCTTCGAGCCAGCGCTTCGACACCTTGGTCCGCGCTGCACCGTCGTGCGTTACCCCACCACCGCGAGAACCATCGACGAACACCTCGCTGCCGTGACGCTGCCCGATGAGCCGTTCGTGCTGGTCGCGGAGTCGTTCTCAGGTCCGCTCGCGATCTCTCTGGCGGCGAAGCAGCCGGCTCAGCTGCGTGCGCTCGTCCTCATCGCCACCTTTGCGCGCGTGCCTCACTCGGGGCTGGTCGGTGCGATGGCGAAGGTGCCGTGGACGATGGGAATGGCACCGCGGGGCGTGACACGGCGGGTACTGCTCGGCCCGAACTGCGACGAAGCGCTCGGGCGGCTTCTTGCTGACACGCTCTCGAGCGTTCCCTCGGCCACCATCGGAGCGAGACTGAGACTGCTCGCCTCTCTCGACCTCCGAGCGGCGCAGGTGCAGGTCCCTGTGCTGGTGATCGAAGCAGCGAGGGATCTTCTCGTTCCCCAGTCAGCAACGCGCGCGTTGGCCGCAGACCTGCGCGCCGAGCTCGTCATCATCGACGGACCGCACCTCGTGCTGCAGCGATCTCCTGGAGCGGTCGCGAGTGCGATCGACACGTTCCTCGAACGTCTTCGACAACGCGACGACCGAACGAGATCAGCGCCCCAGCGGTGAGCGGTGCTCGACCGTCACTGAGGCAGCATCGACTCGAGCCGAACCAGATGCGTCGACGTGGGCCACTTCGAGCGAAACGCACCCAGTCTCGCCCGCGCATCATCGCGACGACCG
>Ga0075163_10010522_pt1 | contig 12092 bp, 9 predicted proteins | sample JI1023141ADNA_FD_71478 | JGI IMG/M metagenome (GOLD analysis project Ga0075163, IMG submission 71478) | Wastewater effluent complex algal communities from Wisconsin, to seasonally profile nutrient transformation and Carbon sequestration -... | ecosystem: Engineered > WWTP > Effluent > Algae...
GAGACCCCGGGCGGGCGGGCGATCCTGAACGCGGCGGCCGCGGTCGACGCCGGCGACGCCAGCCGCCTGACCCGCGGCGCCGACAAGCTGGCGGTCCGGCGGGGCCGACCCGACGCGGTCACCGGCGTCGGCGTCGAGCTGCTGCCGGCGGCCAACGCCAGCGAGACCTTCGCGTTCGTCGACCACTGGTGGCGCGAGCGCAACGCCGCGATCGAGGCGCTGGCCCGGCGCGCCTACCGACGCGTCGACGGGGTGTGGGTGGCCGAGGACGCCGCGGCGCTCGACGGGCTGCTGGCGCTGCACGAGGCCCGGCGGCTGCTGACCGTGACCCGGATCGGCGACGTCGGCGCGATCGCGCTGTCGGCCCGCTGTCACCAGCGCGCGCTGGCCCTGACCAGCGTCGCCGGCGCGCCCGAGCTGTTGCCGGGCGAACCGGTGATGCACACCCGCAACGACTACGGCCGCGGGCTGTGGAACGGCGACCAGGGCGTGATCGCCCGGGTCACCGACGACGACGGGGTCCAGCACTACCGGGCGGTGTTCCGCCGGGCCGGCGAGCTGGTGCCGTTCCCGATCGAGGCGCTGCGCGGCGGCCTCGAGCTGGCGTGGGCGATGACCGTGCACAAGAGCCAGGGCTCCGAGCTCGACCAGGTCGCGCTCGTCCTGCCCGACGAGGACAGCCCGCTCGCCACCCGCGAGCTGATCTACACCGCGCTGACCCGGGCCCGGCAGGGCGTGGCCGTGGTCGGCCCCGAGGCCCGGCTGGTCGCGGCGATCGGCCGGGTCGCGACCCGCGCCACCGGGCTGCCGGCGCGGCTGCGCGCGCTGAGGACCCGAACGGAGTGAGGGTCCGAAGGAACAAGGAACGCCGCTGCCGCTGCGTAAGGGCCCGCCGCCGCCATCGCCGATTCATTCACAGGCGCTGATCTGAGATCACAGCTTGCGGCGCAGCCGATCAGCCGGGATCAGCTCGGGGCGGGGCGAGCGCGCGACCGGATCGAGGTCGGTGGTGCCGCAGGCCAGGCAGGCGCCGTTGAGGACGATGTCGTGCTCGCAGTGGCCGCAGGCCAGGCACACGCCCTCGCGCCGGTCGTGGTGACCACAGTCGGCGCGGCCCGGGCCGGGCGCGACCGGGAAGATCGGCGCGGCAGGATCGTCGGCGGCGGGCGGCGCGGTCACGTCGGCGCGAGCGTAGCAGCGCGGCGGCGACCGCGGCCCGATCGCGGCCCGGCGTCGCGCGCATCGACGCCGCGGCCGGCTTGGCAAGCGCGGGCCCGACCGTCATCATCGGCGCGATGAACGCCTCGCTGCGGCTGCAGCGCCTCGCCGCCCGCGCCGCGCTCGCCCTGCCCGAGCGCGTGCTCGGCGTCGCCGCCACCCCCACGGTCGTCGACGGCCAGCGCCTCGATCCCCAGCTCGCGGTCGGGCTGGCCTGGGGCCGCCGCTTCGGGCCCCGCCTGCACGAGCTGCCGCCGGTCGAGGCCCGGCGCGCGCTCGACGCCACCTTCGCCGTCTTCAACGCCGCGCCGGTGACGATGGCCCACGTCCACGACGAGCTCGCGCCCGGCCCGGGCGGCCCGATCCCGGTCCGGATCTACGTGCCGCGCGGCCACCGCGGCGGCCTGCTGGTCTGGTTCCACGGCGGCGGCGGCGTGGTCGGCTCGATCGCGGCCAGCGACGCGTTCGTCCGCGATCTCGCCGAGCGCGCCGGCTGCGCCGTCGCCAGCGTCGAGTACCGGCTGGCGCCCGAGCACCCGCACCCGGCCGCGATCGACGACGCGCTGGCGGTGTGGCCGTGGGCGGTCGCCGGCGCGCGCCGCTGGGGCTGCGATCCGGCCCGGGTCGGCGTCGGCGGCGACAGCTTCGGTGGCTTCCTCGCCGCCTGGGTCGAGCGCCGCGCCCGCGCCACCGGTCGGCCGCGCCCGCGCCGGGTGGTGCTGGTCTACCCGCTGCTCGATCTCACCCACACCGGCGCGTCGTACGCCCTGTTCGCCGACGGCTTCGGCCTGTCGCTCGACCTGATCCACTGGTTCCGCCGCCACTACGCGCCCGATCCGGCGAGCTGGCGGCCGGCGTCGCCGCTGTGGCTCGAGGACGTCCGCGCGGTGGCGCCGACCCTGCTCATCGGCGCCGGCTTCGACGCCCTGCGCGACGAGGGCCGGGCGTGGGCGGCGCGGATCACCGCCGGCGGCGGCGAGGTCGACGTCCGCGCCCACGACGATCTGATCCACGGCTTCATCGACATGACCGGCGTGTGTCGCGCCGCCCGCGCCGCCGTCGACGACCTGGCGGCCGATCTGGCCCGCACGCTGTGAGCGCCGGCCCGCGCGGACGCCGCCACGCCGGTGATACGATCAGCCGACGTGCCCACGGTCGTCCTCGCGCTCGCTGACGTCGGCCTCGCGATCGCGGTCCAGGCCGCGCTCGAAGGCGCCCAGGCGTCCGCGCTGGCCGTGACCTGGGACGCGGCCCGCAGCGCCGGCCCCGATCCAGCGGCCGCGCCGCCCGACGCCGTCCTGCTCGACGTCGATGGCGCCGGCGCCGGGCTGGCCGGGATCGTGGCCGCCTGGCGCGCGCTCGATCCCGCGCCGGCGCTGCTCGGCCTCGTCGCCGATCCGCAGGCCGCGCCGCGCGCGCTCGCCGCCCGGCTGGCGACCGTGCCGGCGGCGGCCGAGACGCCCGAGCTGACCGCCGCCATCGCGCTCGCCTGGCGGTTGCGCTACACCGCCGCGCTGTCGCCGACGCTGGCCCGCCGGCTGCTCGAGCTGCCGGCCGCCGCCGACGCCGCCGCCATCGTCGCCGCCGGGCGCGCCGCCGACCTCGAGCTGGTCCACGCCGCGCTGCGCTGGCACGCCCACGACTACGTCGCCGCCCGCACCGACGACGCCCGGCTGCGCCGGCTGTTGACCGCGCCCGAGCAGGCCCAGCTCGCGCACCTCGGCGGCGAGCGCACCTTGCAGGCGGTGGTGCGGGCCGGGCCGCTCGACGGCTACGGCGCCGCCCGCCTGCTGTGGACGCTGGGCTCGATCGGCGCCGCGACCTTCACCGCCGCCCCGCTCGATCGCGCGACCCCGGCCCGCCGCCGCGCCGCCGAGCTGCGCGACCACCTCGCCGCCCGGGCCGAGCGGCTGGCCCGCAGCACCTTCTACGACGTCCTCGAGCTGACCCCGCTGGCCGAGACCGGCGAGATCGAGCGCGCGTTCCGCCTGCTGTTGTGGCGCTACGGGCCCGACGCGATCGCCGACGTCGATCTCGGCGATCACGCCGCGCTGGCGACGCCGACCTGGGATCTGATCGTCCGCGCCCGCCAGATCCTGGTCGACGCCTCGGCCCGCGGTCGCTACGCCGACTGGCTGCGGCAGCGCGGCCGCGAGGTCCGGACCGCGTGGGCGATCGACGCCGCGTCGATCCGCGCCGCCGCCGAGGCCTACCAGCGCGGCCAGCAGGCGCTGGCCGCCGGCGATCCCCACCGCGCGCTGTCGGAGCACGCCACCGCCGCCCGCTTCCACCCCGGCCACCCCGAGTACGAGACCGGGCTGGCGTGGGCTCGCTACCGGGTCGAGGTCGCGGCCGGCCGCGCCCACCCCGAGCTGGCCCGGCGTGAGCGGGTCGTCGCCGACGCCGCCATCGTCGGCAGCCGGCCGTGGCCGCGCGCCCTGGTCACGGTCGCGCTGCTGTGCGCCGCCGAGGGCGACCCCGAGGCCGCCCGCTGGCGCCTGCGCGAGGCGCTCGCCGTCGATCCGACCTCGGCCACCGCCCGCGCGCTCTTGACCCGCCTGGGGCAGTGACCGCGGCGCCGGGCGCCGGCTACAGCCGCGGGCCGCAGGCGCCGGTGGCGCAGTCGCAGGCCGCGGCCTGCGAGTTGACCTTGCAGGCCTGGACGATGGTCCCGCCGAGCACGAACTCGCGGACCGCGTCGAGCACCGCCTGGCGCTTGTTGACGCCCGAGTGGGTGCCGTTGTCCTCGGCCGGCTGGACGTTGGTCGTGGTCGGCGGCAGCGGCGACGGGTGCTCGTCGTAGACGGTGAAGCCGCTGGTCGCGCCGGCGCCACCGGCGACGATCGCCGGGATGCCCCACGGCATCTTCACCGACGGCGTCACCAGCGACAGCCCCATCGACCGGACCACGGTCTCGGTCGAGTAGTTGTTGACCAGGCAGTCGCCGATCGCCTCGTACATCAGGATCTGCTTGGCCGGCGTGCCCGGCAGCGGATCGGCCACCACCCGCGGCGCGGTCGTGATCGGATCGTACGGCTCGAAGCGCATGCCGAGCAGCGCGATCAGCAGCGCGTACTCGCGCGGGTCGGTGTACGAGCCCTGGGCGGCGGCCTTGAGCGGGGTCCACGCGATCGACCGCTCGAACAGCAGCGTCCACGCCCCGCCGGGGACGCCGAGCGCGCCGCGGGTGATGAACGGGTCGTAGGCCATGAACACGTTGCCCATGATCCCGCCGAGCGAGCCGCCCAGGTAGTAGACCTTGGCCGGGTCGATGATCTCGGTCGCGCCGCGCTTGAACTGGGCCGAGGTCCGCAGCTTGCCGCGGACCAGGTTCTCGAGCGCGATGAAGTCGATCACCGACTGGGCCAGCTTCTCGGTCACGCCGCCCGACCGGTTGAGGTCGTTGGCGGTGAGCGCGGCGGCGGCGAACTGCCGCTCGGTCAGGCCGATGAAGTCACCGGCGACGACGACGAAGCAGTACTGGTTGGCGAGCTTCTGCAGGAAGTCGTCGTCGAGGTAGCCGGTGCCGGTGCCGAACAGGCCGTGGCCGAAGACGATGGTCGGGATCGGCAGCGCCACGGTCTCGGCGCACTTGGGGATGATGGCGGCGAAGTTGGCGTCGCGCATGCCCTGCTGCAGCGGCAGGCCGGCGCCGTCGCGACGGATCACCGAGTCGTCGGTCTCGCCGTCGGTGAGGAAGTCGGGCGACTTGAAGGTGCCGGCGTAGGCCTTCGACACCAGCGTGGTGTTGGCCGGCCGCTCGCTGGCGGTGTAGGCCAGGTTGGCGCCGGCGGCGCCGATGGCGGTGACCGCGGTGTCGCGCATGGTCAGCAGGTCGCGGGTCAGGAACTCGTCGGACGCGGTGACGAAGTCCCAGGCCAGCACGACGTCGTCGGACGGCACGCCGGCGGTGGCGAGCGCCGCCAGCGTCGCCTGCAGCCGGGTGGCGTCGGCGCGCGGGTGGCCGCGATCGTCGCCGTCGCGCAGCGCGAGGTAGCCGGCCGGCGAGACCAGCGCGGCGCCGTCGGCGGCCTTGAGCGCCTTGCGGAGGCCGACCGCGTAGTGGGTCTTGGGCTTGAGCCGGACCAGCGGCCGGATGATGAGCGCGCGGTCCTCGACCTTGCGCACGTTCTGATCGATCTCGGCGAAGAACGGCGCCCGCTCCATCCGGTCCATGTCGAGCAGGACGATCGGCGAGTCGGCGGCCACCGACCGCGACGGGTCGTCGGGCGGCGGCAGGCCATCGCCCGACACCCCGGTCGGGAACATGGCCAGGATCGGCCCCGACAGCGAGAAGCCGTCCCAGCGGTTGAAGACCTCGACCGCGATCGGCCGGTTGTCGCCGTTGATCGGCATCGCCGCCGCCGGCAGGTCGAGGCGGTAGCCGGTGGCGGTCGAGGTGTCGGCGACCAGGTACGACGACGACGGCCAGGGCAGGAGGCAGGTCTGCTCGCCGAGCGGGTTGCACTCGGCGGCGATCCCCGAGGTGTTGCCGTCATCGCCACCGCAGGCCGCGACGAGGAGGAGCAGAGGCACGATCCGACGCAAGCTAGGCATGAATTCTCCCGAGAACTTCGTCGGACGGTAGCACCCCGGCCGGGTGGCGACGCAAGCGCGATCGCGGGCGGCGGGTGCGGCGCCCGCCGTCGTCAGCGACGGGCGGCCACTGGTCGGGCCGGTGGCCGGGACCGCCGGCGAACGGCGGCGATCGGCGGCGATCGGCGATCGACGGTCGGCGGCGATCGGCGGCGCCGACCGACGTGGGCCGCGCCAGCGCGCGGGGTAGGCTGGACCGGCATGACCGGCTGGCTCGATCGACGGTTGTTCCGGCAGCCGTTCACCGGCGCCAGCGCCCGTCGCTACGCCCGGCTCGAGCGGCCCGGGTTCGGCGATCTCGATCGCCGGCTGGTGACCCGCTGGGCGGCCGAGCTCGACCGCGCCCGGGTCGTGCTCGACCTCGGCGCCGGGCCCGGCACCCTCGCCGCCCACCTCCGCGCCGCCCGGCCCGGGCTGCTGGTGGTCGAGATCGAGCCCAGCCCCGACTTCGCCGCCACCCCGGCGCGGGTCCGCGCCCGCGGCGAGGCCCTGCCGCTCGCCGACGGCTCGGTCGACGTCGCGATCTGCCTGTCGTCGATCCGCCACGTCGGCGATCGCGGCGCGACCCTGGCCGAGCTGCGCCGCGTGGTCCGGGCCGGCGGCCGGGCCCACGTGCTCGAGCTCGATCCAGCGGCGTCGCCGGCGCGGATCGCGGCCCACGCCCGCGGTGTGCGCTCCCGCGTGCTCGGCGCGGCGTTCGGACCGCTGGTGGTCGCGACCGCGCCGCCGGCCGCCGCCATCGCCGCGCTGGCCCGCGCCGCCGGCTGGACCACGATCGCGCAGGAGGACGATCCGGTCCAGCCGATCTACGAGCTGGTCCTCGCGTGATCGGCGGCCGCCGCGCCGAGCTGGCCGCGCTGATCGACGACGTCGCGCCGACCGGCTGGCGCGACGATCGCCGCTGGCGCGAGCTGGTGACCGCGGCCGCCGTGCTCGAGCCGTGGGCCGGCCGGCCGGCGCCGACCGACGACGTCGATGGCGGCCCGGGCGACGACGCCCTGGTCGGCAGCCCGGGCCCGGCCGCGGCCGAGCTGGCCGGCGCCATCGGCTGGGCGATCGCCGCCGGCCACGCGGCGATCGCGGCGCTGGCGGCGCGCGAGGGCCAGTTCCCGTTCCAGCCGCTGCGGGTCACGGTCGAGCGCCGCTTCGGCCGCTGGCGGGTGGTCCCGAGCGGCGCCCCGACCACCGTCGGGTTTGCGATCGGCGATCGGCTGGTGGTCGCCACCCTCGATCCGCGCGGCCCCGGCCACGAGCAGGCCCTGGCCCGCCACCTCGCCGAGGTCGCGCGCGGCCGGGTCACCAGCCCGCCGCCGGCCGCGATCGGTCCGCCGGTCGCGGTGATCGCGATCGGCGACCAGCCGATCGGCTGCGCGCGCCACGGTCATCGTCGAGCCTGGACCGCCGACGGCGGGCCGTGGCTGGGCGTCGCCCGCGCCGAGGGGCTGACCGTGCTGTCGGCGTCCCGGCTGGCGGTCGACGGCTTCGGCCACACCCAGCTCGCCGGTGACGTCGGCGGCGGGCTCGACCGTGGCGCCAGCCGCGCGCTGGCCGCGCTCGCCGCCACGATCGTCGGCGACGCCGCGCCGCCGCCGCCGACCGCGCTGCCCGACGCGGCGATCGCGCCGCTGGGGGTGGCCTGGCGCCGGCTGCCCGGCCCGGCCGCCGCCGTCGCCAGTCAGGCGTGGGCGCTCGGCCGCGCGCTCGCCGGGCCGCCGGGCGGGCCGCCCCGCGCCCGCGGCGCCACCCTGCGGATCGCGGTCGCCGCCGGGCCGCCCGACGACCCGACCCGGTTCGCCCGCCGGACCCGGACCGCGCTGGTGACCGTCCGGTGTCCGGACGGTCGGCCCGAGCCGCGCGATCGCTTCGCCGCCCGGGCCGGTGACGCGCTGGCCGACGCCGCGGTCGGCCGCGGGCTGCTCGATCGCCTGCGCCGCGGCCTGGCCGGCCCGCGGGTGCCCGGCCGGCTCGAGCGGCGATGGCTCGGCGACCCGCTCGCCGCCGACGGACCGGGCGCGATCCTGGCCGGCGACGGCGGCGTCGCCCACGTCCGGACCGTGGGCCGGCCGCCGCTGGTCGCGGTGGCCGGGCCGCGCCGGCTGCTCGCCGATCACGCCGCCGAGGCGACCGCGGTCCTCACCGTGATCGAGGACGAGCGCGGCGGCGCCATCGCCACCATCGCCGGCCGGGGCGCGGCCGGGTCGCCGGCCGGGGCGGCCGCGCTGCTCGCCGCCTGGTCCGAGGCGCTCGCCGACGATCGACCTGCTACCATCGGCGCATGATCCGTCGCGGGCTCGCCCTCGCCGCGCTGGCGATCGCCGGCTGTCACGATGCGCCGCCGCGCCCGCCCGCGCCGCGCCCGGCCGCCGCGCTGCAGGCGGCGCGCGAGTCGCGGGCGCTGCTCGCCGAGGCGTTGACCCAGGCGATCGGTCGCGCCGACCAGGTCCGCCGCCTCGCCCCGCCGCCGCCGACGCCGACGACGGCGATGGCCGCGCTCGACGACACCGCCGGGTCGCTCGCCGACCAGCTCGCCGCCCTCGACGCCGACGACGACAGCGTGGCCGTCGGCGGCCTCGGCCTGCGCGGGGTCGGCCCCGGCGATCCCGACGCCGACCCGTCCGCCGATCCGGATCCGGACGACGCGGTGGTGGGCGGCGTGGTCGGTGGCGTCGCCGGCACCCTCGGTCCGCTGGCCGGCTCGACCACCGACATCACGCTCCAGCTCCTCACCGACGCCGACGATCTCGATCAGGACGTCTACGATCGCCTGACCGGCGCGATGCGGCGTCAGGTCCGGCAGTGCCGCGACCGCGCGGTCATCGACGGCACGATGACCGACGACGTGACCGCGCTGATCACGCTGGTCCACGGCGCCGGCGGGATCGCGGTCCACGTCAGCGGCGGCGGCCCGCTCACCCGCTGCCTCGAGCGCGCGTCGTACCGGTCGCTGCTCACCGTCGACACGATGGTGTCCTTCCAGGTCACCATCCCTGTCCTCTGACGGGTCGCCGTCGATCAGTTGGCCGCGGTCGCGACCGGCGCCGCGACCGGGCGGCCGTTGACCAGGGTCTCGCCGCCGAGGTCCTTCACCGCGGCCAGCTTCCAGCCGTCGGCGCGCCGGACCCAGCGCTCCTCCTGCCGGCCGGTGGTGAGCACGTGATCGGTGGCGCCGGCGCGCGCGACCCGGCGCTCGTAGCGCAGCTCGGTGATCACGACCGCGCGGTCGCCGGTGACCTCGCTGACCTCGGCGATCTTGCGCTGGACGTCGACGATCGCGGTGACCGTGGCCCAGTCGCGGGCGAGCTCGGCGCGCGCGCTGGCGGCCAGCTCGGCGTCGACGGTGGCGAGGTAGCCGTCGAGATCGCGATCGCGCTGGGCGGCGTTGGCGGCGGCGATCGCCTGGGCGACCGCGAACCGGGCCTCGGCCCGGACCGCGACGGTGGGCCGGGCCACCGGGTGACAGGCGCCGGCGAGCGGCGCGGCGAGAGCGAGGGCGAACGTGGCGACGAGGTGGATGCGCATGCACGACAGAGCCGCGGCCGCGGGCCGCGGTTGACCCGACGTCGCGAATCATCGACGACGATCGGCCGCGACGCCTGCGACGGCGCGGCGTCGCACGCGACGGCTGCGACCGCCTTCGCACCCTCGCTGCGCTCGTGTGCCTCGGGTCAGATCAGGTCCTGTGAGGCATCCGCGGCGGGGGCCGGCGCGCCCTTACGCAGCTGCGGCGGCGCTCCTTGTTCCTTCGGACCCTCACTTCGTTCGGGTCCTCAGCCCCGGCGGCCGCGCGAGGCCAGCATCTCGATCAGGTCCATCTTGGTCAAGAGCGCCAGCACGTGGCGGTCGCCGTCGACCACCAGCGCGACCTCGCCGCGCTCGAAGATGGTCGGCAGCTCGGACGACGAGGCGTGCATCGCCACCGTCGACACCTTGCGGACCATCACCTCGGCGACGATGGTGTCGGCGACCACCCGGCCGCTGACCAGCGCGTGCAGCAGATCGCTCTCGGTGATGATGCCGGCCAGCTTGCCCTGATCGAGCACCGGCAGCTGCGAGATGCCGTGCTCCTTGAACAGCGCGGTGGCGTGGCCGACCGAGTCGTCGACCTTGACCGTCAGCACGTCGCGGTGGCCGAGGGCGCGGACGACGTCGGCGATGGTGCCGACCTCCCAGTCGGCCTTGAGGAAGCCCTGCTGCCGCATCCACCGGTCGTCGACGAACTTCGACAGGTAGTTGCGGATCGAGTCGGGCAGGATGACGACGATCCGGGCGCCGGCCGGGGCGCTCTGCGCGACCTGCAGCGCCGCCCACACCGCCGAGCCCGACGAGCCGCCGACCAGCAGGCCCTCCTGGCGGATGAGCTGACGCGCGACCCGGAACGAGTCGCGGTCGTTGCTCTTGATCCAGCGATCGACCAGCGTGCGATCGAGGACGTCGGGGATGAAGTCGTAGCCGATGCCCTCGACCTTGTAGCTCTTGATCTCGCCCGGGCCGGCCAGGATCGAGCCCTCGGGGTCGACGCCGACGATCTGGACGTGGGGCAGCTCGGCCTTGATCACCCGGGCGATGCCGGTGAGCGTGCCGCCGGTGCCGGCGGTCATCACCACGTAGTCGAGCTTGCCGCCGGTCTGGGCGATGATCTCGCGCGCGGTGCCGTCGGCGTGGGCGCCGGGGTTCGACGGGTTGGCGTACTGATCGAGGATGTGCGACGACGGGATGACCTCGCGCAGCCGGCGGGCGACGCCGATGTGGCTCTCGGGCGAGTCCCACGCCGCCTCGGTCGGGGTGCGGATGATCTCGGCGCCGAGCGCCTCGAGCACCACCTGCTTCTCCTGGCTCATCTTCTCCGGCATCGTGATGATCAGCCGGTAGCCGCGGACCGCCGCCGCCAGCGCCAGGCCGATGCCGGTGTTGCCCGAGGTCGGCTCGATCAGGGTGTCGCCCGGCTTGATCCGCCCGCTCTTCTCGGCGTCGAGCAGCATGCGGACGCCGATCCGGTCCTTGACCGATCCGCCGGGGTTCATGAACTCGCACTTGCCGAGGATCTCGACCGGCAGGCCCTGCGCCACCGCGCCGAGCTTCACCATCGGGGTCTCGCCGACAGCGTCGAGGATCGAATCGAGGACGTGGTCGCGGTTGCTCATCGCCGCGGATACTACACGCCGGCGCGGGCCCCGGCGGCGGCGCGCGGCGGATCCGTTGCCGCATCGCCTCGGTCGCGTCACCGAGCCGCGGTCACCATCCGCCGATGGCCCGCGCGCTCCCGCTGCTGCTGGTGACCGCGGCCGCGGCGTGCAGCGCGCCCGAGGACGACCCGCGGACCGGCTTCCTGATCGCGGCGCTGACCGCCGACAACCAGGCCTGGCTCGATCGCGCGCCGACCGCGCTGGCCGAGAAGTACCGCAAGATGGCGACCCGCGGGTTCGACTTCTTCCGCGGCACCGCCGGCGTGTACTGGCGCGACGTCACCCTCGGCGGCCCGGTGCCGGCGACCACCGCGTTCGGCACCGCCGACGGCGCGTGGCTGTGGATCGTCGGCGACCCGCACCTCGAGAACCTCGGCACCTTCCGCGCCCCCGACGGCGTCATCGCCGTCGACTGGAACGACTTCGACGCCGCGACCATCGGCCCGTGGTGGGACGATCTCCGTCGGCTGGCGGTCGGGCTGGCGCTGGCCGCCGACGAGCTCGAGCTCGGCAGCGGCGCCGATCGGACGCTGATCGAGGCCGCGGTCCGCGCCTACGCCGAGGAGCTGGCGCGGCTGGCCGCGGGCGGCGCCCGCCGGCTCGAGGGGCCGGCGGCCGGAGCCGCGATCGCCGAGCTGATCGATGACGCCACCCGCGACGGCGGCGACGCGGTCGCGCTGGCGAACTACACCCGCGTCGACGGCGGCCGGCGAGTGGTCTTCGCCGGCGACATCGAGCCGCGCCGCGCCGACGGGGTGTGGGTCGACACCACCATCGCGATCGACGCGACCGAGGCGGCGACCATCGCGGCCGCGGTCGCGAGCTGGCGCCCGACCGCGCTCGCCGACCTCGCCCCGGCGGCCGCGGCGATCAAGGGCGTCACCCGCCGGCTCGGCGCCGGCGTCGCCAGCTACGCGGTGCCGCGCTACTACGCCCTGATCGAGGGGCCGACCGCGGCGCTCGACGACGATCGGCTGATCGAGCTCAAGGAGGCGATCGACCCGCCGCCGCTGGCCGGCCTGCCGCCGCCTGACGCGACCGCCTTCGTCAGCGCCGGCGAGCGCGTGGTCGCCGGCCAGCGGGTGCTCGGCGCCC
>Ga0075163_10010523_pt1 | contig 12091 bp, 15 predicted proteins | sample JI1023141ADNA_FD_71478 | JGI IMG/M metagenome (GOLD analysis project Ga0075163, IMG submission 71478) | Wastewater effluent complex algal communities from Wisconsin, to seasonally profile nutrient transformation and Carbon sequestration -... | ecosystem: Engineered > WWTP > Effluent > Algae...
CTGCTGATGCAGGGCTCTCGCGGCTTCCAGACGACGGGCACGGCCCCATCGGACCGCTATCTGGCCATGCAGGGCGAGACCGCTGACTTCCGCGGCGCTGCCGAGTACCCGACGAACGCAACCAAGCTGTTCCAGAACATCGACTCGACGCCGATGCTGGCCGGGACGTGGTACGACGTCCGCATCCGTGTCGACGTGAGCGGCGAGCAGGGCGTCTATCAGGCATGGCGGCGCGTGCGTGGCAGTTCCACATGGAACCTGGTTGCCGACTGGCGGGGTGGTGTAACGCCGAACTTCGTATGGCCGATCCCGCTTGCTCAACGCCGCGGCTTCGAGCTGCTGCGCCTGCCGACGACCAGCAACGGTCCGGGGAACTCGACGTTCAAGCTCGACGACTTCGTGATCGGCCGGTCGGCGGCCGAGCTGCCGAACTGACATGAAGCTTCGCGCCTTACTCGGGAGCCTGTTCAGCCTGATACTGCTGGTGGTGGTGGCGTCAGACGCCTCCATCGTCGTGCAGTCGGGTGCGCGGTACTTCGCGGGAACGTCGTCGTCCTTCTCGTACACGCCGACCCACTACGTCGACGATTATGCGGCGGTCAGCGGGGCAACGAGCGACGGCGAGGATCGGGGCGCGACTGCGTGGTCGAACGCGACAAGCCCCTCGACCCCGACGACCATCGGCACGGCGATGGCGCGGGCAACGGCCGGCAATGTCGTTCGCGTGGCACCCGGCACGTACTCTGTCACGCCAATTGACAGCCGTTGGTCGCCGTCCCTCAGTGTCGCGAACAGCGGCACGAGCGGCAGCCCGATCATCTTCTATGCGCAGTACCCCGGCGCATACAACGAGGGCAGCACGTCGCTGTACTCGGAGATCCGCTCGAACAATTCGGCGATCCGTGGCGCAGTGCTCGGGGTGGTGGGCGGGCAGGATTACATCTACTTCGACGGGTTCGTCATCGACCAGACGTATACCCCGCCGCGCCCCTCGAATGGGACGGTGGTGCTTGGCTTCAGCGAGTCGACGGGCGTGCAGATCCGGCGCTTCCTGTTCCTGAATGAGGAGCAGCCGAGCGGGGACAATTACCCGTCGATCTACATGGAGGGCGTCACCAGCCCCAGGGTCGTCGACTCCCGCTTCCGCGGTGGCAACACGGGCGGCGAGGGCGACTGCGTCACCATGTACGGGGTCTATGACTTCGTCCTCGAGCACAATGAGCTGATCGACGTGCGGATGGGGATGTACGCGAAGGGCTCTGCGGCCAGCGGCACCCGGCGCAACTATGGGGTGATGCGGTTCAACTACGCGTCTGGCGTGACGGACAAGGTCTGGTTCGCGTCGGTCGTGGATACATCGAACGGCGTCAACATCTACCAGAATCTTGGCGTCGGCAACTCGCAGAACTTCCGTGGCGACCCGGCCGGCGAGGGCCCGTCCGAGGTCCACGTCTACAACAACACCTTCGTCGATACCATTTCGAGCGGAAATGCCCACGATGCCGTGATCTGGATGGAAGGCTCTGTGTCCTCGACGGGCAATGAGTTCTACAACAACATCGTCGCCAACACGAGCGCATCGTCGACGGTCAACCTGCATACGGTTCAGGTGGCAAGCCCTTCCACGGCCTTCGCGATCATCGATTACAACAACTACTACAACGCCGGGAGCACGCTGTACTTCAGCGACAACCAGGACAACGACACGTCGGGGAGCTGGATGCAGTTGACCGCCTGGCGGACGCATACCGGCGACGAGACAAACTCGATCACGACCGACCCCAGCTTCGTGAACGCGGCGGGCGGCAACTACCGGCTGAACACCGGGTCGGCTGCGCGCACTGCAGGCAATACGGGCGGCGTGATCGGTGCCTTCATTACTGGCAACGAGGAGATGGGGTTGCGCGCCTCGCCGACCTACTGACATGAAGAAGCTTTTCGCATTCTTGCTCTTCCTGGTCGTATGGGTTCCGTCTGCCCAAGCCGCGTTTGTCGCTGCAGCGCATTACGACAACGTATCGTCGTCGAGCGGTGTCGTTACCAAGCCGACCGGCACGGCCGACAACGACATCATGTTCACGCTCATCAAGCGGATCGGGACGACCGATCCAAATAGCGTGCCTTCCGGCTGGACACTGGTCACGACTCGCAGGGATCTCGCAGGCGGCTCGTCGTTCTGGCTGTACTGGAAGCTCGCATCCAGTGAGGGCACCGATTACACATGGGGCTTCGCGGCGGCGGCTCGACTCGGGATTACGGTCTACACCTACCGTGGCGGGTTCGACACTGCGGACCCGATTGATGTGGTCTCGGATACGGCCTACATCACATCGAACACGACGGTCCAGGCGGCCACGATGACGGTGACGGCGGCGAACTCGGTGCTGCTGTTCTTTGGAGGCATCAACCAAAGCAGTTCTATCACGTTCACCGCGCCCACGGTGCCCACGACTTTCACCGAGGACGTCGACCAGTACAGTGACCAATCCCGATTCGGCCGGACGGTGGCCAGTGTCGTCTGGACCGGCTCGGGTGCGACCGGATCGATGGATGCGACGGCATCTGGGACGACGGTGGACAAGCACGCATTCGCGGTTGCGCTCAATCCTTCTGCTGGATCAAGCAGCGGCCTATTACTTCGTCGGCGTAGAGGTTGAACATGAAAAAGCTATCCCTTCTCCTGCTGACGCTGCTGGCGTTCGGCGCGCAAGCGGAGGTTTTCCAGCGGCCTCGCGGCATCGCCACGACGCTCGACTTCAAGCTCTACAACGCCGACGGCACGCTCGACGTTGACGAGGCGGACGGCGGGACTGAGGTCTCGGTCTCCTGTGACGAAGGGGCCGAAACGACCGCGACCAACGACTTTGCCGACGAGGGCACGTTCTACAGCATCGCCCTGACGGCCGCCGAGATGGAGTGCGACCGGGTTGTGGTGGTGGTCGCCGCCACGACGACGGAAGTGTTCTTCGTCAATACCACGGCGCCGGGTGTCCTGACGGCAGGCACGGCGCAGTCGGCCACTGCGACCACGATTGTCCTCGACTCGTCCGTAGCCTATGCCGATGACGAGCTGATCGGCGCGACGGTGGTGCTGCTCGGTGGGACTGGCAAGGGTCAGGCCCGTACAATCACGGACTACGTCGGCGCGACGGATACGGCCACGGTCGCCACATGGACCACGACCCCGTCCGGGACGATCACCTATGAGATCCACGGCACGGCGGCGGGGTCCGGCAGCGTGAGCATCGCGTCCGGCGGCATTACTTCAGCCAGCTTTGCGGCGGGTGCGATTGACGCGGCGGCCATCGCGGCGGATGCCATTGGGGCGTCCGAAATCGCGGCCGATGCGATTGGAGCGTCAGAGGTGGCAGCGAACGCCATCGGGGCGGCTGAAGTGGCAGACGCCACCATTGATGCAGCGACCTTCGCGGCCGGTGCCGTTGATGCAGCAGCCATCGCTACGGATGCCATCGGCGCGGCTGAGATTGCGGCAGACGCTATCGGTGCATCGGAACTGGCGGCCAATGCCATCGGCGCCAGCGAGATCGCTGACAACGCCATCGACGCGGCCTCCACGGCGGCGGACTTCTCGACTGAAGTGCAGGATGCGGACGTTGAATCTGTCAACGGCGTGACCATTCTCGGAGACGGCAACGTGACGCCCTTCGGTGTGACTCCGTGATAAAGCGCCTCGCCGTCATCCTCGGGCTGCTGTCATGGGTTCCGGCCCATGCCAGCCTTGAGGTCGATGGCGTCTGGAACGCGGGCGTATGGGCAACGACTGTCTGGGCGGATGGCGTCTGGTACGAAGGCGCTGCCCCCTCTGGTGATCCGGTGCCGGATGTCGTGGGTCTCTCGCAGGCGGCAGCGACTACATCAATCACGACGGCAGGCTTCGTTCTGGGTACGGTCGGCACGGCCTGTTCGGCTGCCACGGCCGGCAACGTCATCAGCCAGGCACCCCCTGCGGGCACCTTGGCGACGGCGGGTTCTGCGGTAGACATCACGACCAGCACGGGCGTTGCTTGTGTGGGCTCCGGTGGCCGATTGAAACTAAAGCTTGAACTGAGGTTGTAGCCATGAAGATGCTGAAGATCCTGCTTGTCGGCCTGCTTCTTGCGGCCACAGCCAATGCTGCCGTGGAGGACCTGGGCACTCATGTCCGCTACTACGGGACGGGCGCCAATGACAACGACGTGCTGTTCACCACGGGCGACATCTCGAGGTACGACGCCTGCACGATCATGTCCACGACCGGGGCTGTGGATGTGTTTGTATCCCTGGACGGTACGAACTACGCGACAGCGGCACTGTCACTGCAGGACATGGGCTCGACCGCGACGACTCCGGTGGTCGTGACAAGCGCATTGCGCGTGTATGGCTTTGTCGTCAAGGCTCGCAACATCAAGGTACTGCAGAACGGTGCGACCGGCGCCGCTGCCTCGATGAACTGCTGGAAGCTGTAGATGCGAGGCCAGGTTGTCCAATGGAAGGGCGACAACACGGCTGAAGTCGAGCGGATGCTGGCCGGCCACTTAGTTCGGGCCGACAAGGAAGGCGACCTTCTCAAGCTCACGGGCCTTGGGATCAGCACCGAGCTCAAGCCCGGGGACAGCGTGATCCTCGAGCGCGACCGCCTTGGCATTCGCAGGGCGCACGACCTGACGCGCCGAACTAAGGAAACATGGGTCACTTGGCAGGGCAACAACCTCGACAAGTGCAAGGAATTCCTCAAGGCGTACAAGGTTCGATTCGAGGTCCAGGGCAACAAGCTTGGCCTCTTCGGCGACGAATCCCCCCTGCCGTGGTTCATCCTCAAGCCGGGCGATCGGCTGGTGAAGCGGGGCGGGGAGATCGTCATCAGCGTCGAGGGACGCGATCACCGGGCAGACTGAACGGAGACAGACGTGGGAAAGAAGGCGCAGGAGACTTCGCCTAAGACAAGGAAACTCACCGCAAAGCAGCAGCGATTCGTTGAGGAATACCTTGTCGACCTGAATGCCAAGCAGGCTGCCATTCGCGCCAGCTACAGCGCAAAGACCGCAGAGCAGCAAGGGTATCAGTTACTTCAGCATCCTTTAGTTGGCGAGGCCATCAAGACGGCGCTCGCGAAGCGCTCCGAGCGGACCGAGATCAACGCCGATTGGCTACTCAAGCGGCTGGCTGATGAAGTCGAGGCTGACGTTGCGGATCTGTACGACGGGAACGGCTCGCTGCTCCCGGTGCTGTCATGGCCGAAGGTGTGGCGGAAGGGATTGGTCGCAGGACTTGAGACCTCAATCGAGTACGAGGAAGTGAACGGCGTGAAGCGGGCTGCAGGCAGTGTGAACAAGATCAAGCTGTCGGACCGGCTTCGCAGGCTCGAGCTGATCGGCAAGCACATTGCGGTCGGTGCCTTCGCCGACAAGGTGGAGCATACCGGCAAAGGCGGCGGGCCGATCGAGACCAAGGATCTTGGAGCCGAAGAGATCGCCAGGCGCATTGCCTTCGCGCTTGCGGCTGGGATGCAGGCCGGGAAGCCGGCCTGATGGCGTCCGCATACGACGAGCACATTCGGGCGAAGAAGCGCGGCTTCACTTCCCATGCGGCTGGCGCTGCGCCTGTGCAGATCACCAAGCCATCGGGGCTGCAGGTTTCGAGTGGCGGCGTTCCAGGGCCGACTGGACCTACCGGCCCGACCGGGCCCACCGGACCGACAGGGCCTGCTGGAAGTGCGGGCGCAGACGGTGCTGATGGAGCGGATGGGGCAGACGGGCAGGGCGTGCCAGTCGCCGGATCGACCGGGCAACTGCTCGCCAAGAACAGCAGCACCGACTTCGATACCGAGTGGATTGACCCTTACCTGATTATCGAGCCTCGGACCAGCGACCCGGGGACACCGGCGAACGGACAAATTTGGCTACGCACGGATCTATAGGAAGCATTCATGGCTGGATTTTTCTCGGCTTCGACGTTCAGGGAGGTAGGCAATGCGGCCACCACGCAGAACCTGCTGACCATCGAGAACATCGACGCGACCAAGCTGGTGTGGATTCGCCGCATCACCGTGCAGATGGACACGACCGCTGTTCTGACGGCAGTCTCTCCGCTGATCAAGACATCGCGCACGACCGGCGTTCCGACTGGCGGCACGACGCTGTCGAAGGGCTTGTTCAATACAGCGAACTCGTCGAACGCCAACACGATCGTTCGCGGCTCGACGGCCTCTGACGGCGGCGCGAACAGCGGGCCAACGGCAACCCCGAGCACTGTGGTTTGGGAACAGTTCGGCACTCGCATTCATACTGCGGTCGGCCAAGTGCTTGCCCCGGATATGTCCTGCCTGCCGATCATCGTGGACCTCCAGGACTTCGTGTTGCGACAGAATGAAGCGCTGCTGGTTCACATTGTCGCGGCGATCGGTACGTCGAACCCTGCAACGAACCACTACGCTGTCAATGTCTGCTGGGAAGAAGACTGACAGATGGCCGTCTCTTTCCGGGGAACTTGCGCGACGCTGAGCGTATTAGGCAACGACGCCACCGCTCAGAACCTGTTCGTGATAGAGAACGGCATCGCCTCGCGCGTGAATATCATTGTGCGACGGCTGACCTTTGGGGCGGACTCTCTCGTTGCTCTGGCGTCTGTCATGAATGTGCTGAAGACATGCCGCGCGACTGGCGTCAGCGGCGGGTTGATTCTTGAGAAGGGAAAGTTCCTCGGAAGCCAGACCAGCGACCCGGCTGTCGTGTTCCGTGCCCCGGCAAACGAAACAGCGCCGATCACTGCGACGGCGGGGGATACGCTCTGGACGCAGTTCGCAAGTCGAAGGCACACGGCTGTTGAACAGCAATTGCCTGAAGACGATGGCGAGCGCGTAAAGACGCGCAATCTGCTCCCGTTCATGACGGACGGTATTGCGGACTTGACTGTTCGGCCTGGCGAAGCGCTGCTCGTTCGTGTAGTGGCCGCAACGGCAGCCAGCAACGCGCAGAACTCCATGCAGTACGCCCTCCGGTGCTCGTGGGATGAGGACGAGATCGCGACGTTTGCCATCTCTGGAACGGTCACGCTGTCCGGCTCCCCGGTCTCTGGCGCGATTGTCACGGTGATTGAGGCGGACGACATCAGCATGACCAATGCCGTCCTGCGGCAGACCATAACCACGGGCGCTGGCGGCACCTGGGCATCGAGCATCCGCACCGGCAAGGTCGGCGCAGCGTTTGTGCAGTACGAGAGCGGCGGGACGTACTACACCGCGCCCGGAAGCCCGTACTTGCAGCAGTGATTTACACGCCGCCCGCACTGACGGCGGTCGACTTCGCGCTGTCGGCTCACACGCCGGCTGATACGACGCCAGCGACGCAGGCCTTGGCGAGCTACACGCCACCCGCGCTGGCCGCGGTGAATTTCGCGCTGATCTCATTCAGCCCGCCGACGTACATGAATGTCGGATGGGAGCTACTGCCGGACGAGAGTTTCCCGACTCAGTATGCCGGCCTCCGGTACTTCAACGGCAGCGTGAAGCAACTGGCACTGGTGGCGCTGGCCGATGCCCCGTCCGGCATGGGCGCGGTCTGGCGCATTCGCAAGAACGGCACCGATTACGCGGTGTACCTGGTCGAGACCAGCGATCCGAATGCCAGCGAGATCAGGCTACGGACCAGCGCAGGAACGAAGGCCGCAAGATTGATGACGTAACCCAGGCCCCGGGCGATAGGGGCACAGCAGCCGACAGGACGCGGCACAAGCAGCGGGCAACCGCACAAGCAGTTTCACTACTGAGGGCATTTACATGGGCGTTTCAATTCTCACGTCGCTGCACGGGCGACTTCTCGGCCTCGATAGTGGTGGTCGACTGGTCACTCCGAAGGGCATTGTCACGGCCGACGGCATGACCCCTGGCGCGGGCGTCAGTGGCACGGGTGGTGCGTATCGCAGCGTGATCACCAAGGAAGATGGGATCATCAAGACGCAGATCTACATCGATCTGACGGGCTTGGCATCTTCCACGACCGACCTGGACATCATTGGCGTCGGCGCAAGCGCGGCGTACATCGGGCGGCATACGGTTGCGCAGAACGGCATCCTGTTTGCCGGCCGGATGATCTGCCTTGAGCTCCCCGCAACCGGTGTCACGGACATCGACCTGTATGCCGCCACGGAGGCAACGGGTGTGTTTGACGCCGGTATCGCAACGCTGGCGGAAACGGCACTGCTGACGAAAGGCGGCGCGTGGGCTGCGCGCACGGTGTCGGCGCTCACGGCTCTGCCTGCAGCCGATCAGTATATGTACCTGACGTGCGGCGCTGCTGGCACGGTCGGCACGTACACGGCCGGTCAGTTCCTGATCGAGCTCGAAGGCTACGAGGCGCAGACCTAAGATGGATCTCGCGGAGGTCCTGGCGGTATATGAAGGGCTGCCAGGGCCTCAGCGGGAGCAGTTGAAGCAGGATGCTTTAGCTGCCACGGCGGGGATGACGTTCGTTCCTCTGCCGGGACCGCAGACGGATGCGTACCTGAGCCCGGCAGATGTGCTGCTGTATGGCGGCCAGGCGGGTGGCGGCAAGTCGGCGCTTCTGATGGGGCTGGCATCCCAAGAGCACAAGCGGTCGATCATTTTCCGGCGAGAGGCCAGCCAGACGGACGGACTGGAAGAGACTGGCAAGCAGATCATTGGGAGCGCTGCGCGGTACAACAGCGTCGATCTTGAGTGGTCATTCCCTGATGGCCGATCGGTGAAACTGGCCGGCATGAAAGAGCCGGATGCGTGGAACAAGCACGCCGGCCGCGAGCGCGACTTGCTGGGTTTCGATGAGGCCGGCGAATTCCTAGAGCAGCAGGTTTCGTCCTTGATGGCGTGGAACCGCGGCCCGACCGGGCAACGGTGCCGGATCGTGCTGGCATCCAACCCGCCCAGAACCGCTGACGGCGCGTGGATGATCGAGTGGTTTGCACCTTGGCTGGACGAGAACTATCCGAACCGGGCGGCGCCTGGCGAGCTCCGCTACGCAATCATGCTGCGGGGCAAGCCGGTATGGCAGGACGGCCCGGGTGAGGTTGTGATCGATGGCGAGTCCTACCGGCCGCTGTCGTTCACGTTCATCCCTGCGGCGCTGAAAGACAACCCATTCCGGGATACCCCGGAGTACCGGGCGAAGCTGAATTCCCTCCCCGAGCCGCTGCGGTCGCAGTTGCTCAAAGGTCTGTTCGCGCTAGGTGGCGAGGACGATCCGTGGCAGGTAATGCCAACGGCATGGGTTCAGGCGGCAATGGCTCGCTGGACGCCGGATCCTCCGCGCGGCATCCCGATGTGTTCCATCGGTGCCGACGTTGCCCAGGGTGGGGCGGATAACACGGTGCTGGCCATCCGGCACGACGGCTGGTACGCGCCGATGGTCGTGGTTCCTGGGGTGCAGACGCCGGGCGGGACGGATGTTGCCGGCTTGGTCATTGCCAAGCGCCGCGATGGGGCGATGGTGGTCATTGACATCGGTGGCGGCTGGGGCGGCGAAGCCTTTGCTCACATTCGCGAGCAGGGGCTTGATTGCGTTGGGTACATGGGCGTGAAGCCTTCGCTGGCGCGCAGCAGCGACAAGCAGCTCAAGTTCTTCAACGTGCGTTCGCAAGCGTACTGGCAGTTCCGCGAGGCATTGAACCCTGACCAGCCAGGTGGATCCGCCATTGCCCTGCCGAATGACCGCGAGTTGCTGGCAGACCTGTGCGCGCCGCGGTTCAACGTGGTCAAGATGGGGCACGGCGGCAGCATCAAGATCACGCCAAAGGAAGAGGTCAAGGACATGCTTGGCCGCTCTCCCGACAAGGGCGACGCGGTGATCATGGCCTGGTACTCGGGTGCCAAGGCGGCGACCAACGGCAAGCAGTGGAATCTCGAGCAGGGTGGGCGCAAGCGCATCCCGACTGTCAACTATGGTCCGCGCAGGCCAAGCGGAGTGAGGAAAAGAGCATGACCGGAATCGTCAAGACAGTGCAGAAGATCATCCCCAAGGAACTTGATCCGCTGCGCAAGTACGGGAACAAGCTGACGGGAATCAACCAGCCCAAGAAGGTTCCTCCCAAGGCGCCCGTGATCCCCATGCCGGACGAGCAGGCGTTGGCAGCGCAAGCCAAGAAGCGGCCTCCGCGTTCTGGCCGGGCCTCGACTGTGCTGTCTGATGACGATCGTCTCGGTCCTTGAGACCAGCATGACCGACCTGAAGCAGATCATCCGCCAGGGCGACGAGCTGTTCAGCAAGCGCAGTTCCCTGCTGTCGCTTTGGCAGGACATCGGCGAGCAGTTCTATGTCGAGCGGGCAGACTTCACCGTCAATCGAACGCTCGGCGAGGACTTCGCAAGCCACCTGACATCCAGCTACCCGATCATCGTGCGTCGCGAGCTGGGCGATGCGATCTCCGGAATGCTGCGTCCTCGTGGCCAGCAGTGGATGGCGATTTCCATCGACCGCGAGGACCGGCTGGACAATGCCGGCCGCAAATGGCTTGAGCGGGCGACCAAGATCCAGCTTCGGGCAATGTACGACAGGGCGACGCAGTTCGTGCGCGCAACTAAGGAAGGCGATCACGATTTCGCGTCCTTCGGCCAGTGCGTCATCAGCAAGCAGGTTCAGTGGGACAAGCAAGCGTTGCTCTATCGCTGCTGGCACCTGCGGGACGTGGCATGGTGCGAAAACTCGTCCGGCATGATCGACGAGGTTCACCGCAATTGGGAACCGACCATGCGGGTGATCGAGCAGACGTTTGGGACCAAGCAGCTTCATCCGTCCATGCTGCGGGCGATGAAGAAGGATCCATACAAGACGGCCAAGTGCCGGCATGTGGTGATGCCTGCGGAGTACGGCAGCAAGTCTTACCGCACCCCTTACGTTTCGATGTGGCTGGACCTTGAGAACAATCACGTCATCCGAGAGGAAGGCGCGAACGACCTGATCTACTGCATCCCCCGCTGGGTGACGGTCTCCGGGTCGCAGTACGCCTATTCCCCTGCCACGGTGGCGGGCCTTCCCGATGCCCGGCTGATCCAGGCCATGACGCTGACGCTGTTGGAAGCGGGCGAGATGGCGGTCCGTCCTCCGCTGATTGCGACCAAGGATGCGATCCGCGACGACATCGCGTTGTATGCGGGCGGCATTACTTGGGCGGATGCTGAGTACGACGAGCGGCTGGGCGAAGTCCTGCGGCCGGTGTTCCAGGACAAGAGCGGCCTTCCCTTCGGCGTCGAGATCGAGCAGGACCGCAGGCAGATGTTGGCCACGGCGTTCTACCTCAACAAGCTGAACCTTCCCCCTGCCGATCGCGAGATGACTGCATTCGAGACTGGCCAGCGCATTCAGGAGTACATCCGCAATGCCTTGCCGCTGTTCGAGCCGATGGAGACGGACTACAACGGCAACCTGTGCGAGATGACGTTCAATGACCTGATGCGCGTTGGCGCCTTCGGCCCGGCCAAGGACATTCCGCAAAGCCTGCGCGGCGAGTCGGTGCAGTTCAAGTTCGAGAGCCCCTTGCACCAAGCGATCGAGCGCCAGAAGGGCACGAAGTTCATGGAAGCCAAGGGCCTTGTTCTCGAGGCGGCCCAACTGGATCCGGGCTCTGTCACGACGGTCATATGGCGCGATGCACTGCGCGATGCGCTGAACGGCATCGGCATCGAAGCCAAGTGGCTGCGCGACGAGGAAGAGGTCGAGCAGAAGGCGGCCGAGCTCGAGCAGGCGCAGCAGGCGCAGGCCATGATGGCGCAACTGCAGCAAGGCGCTGAAGCGGGCGAACAGGTAGGCAAGGCCGGTAAGGCGCTGGCCGAGGTCGCATGAAAAAGCCCCGGCATGAGCCTTGGATTCCCCCCGAGTACGAGACGGCTGACGCTGCGGCTATCCGCTCCCTGAGAGACGGCACGGCCACCCCTGAGCAGCAGAAGCGGGCACTGGCCTACATCGTCAACACCTTGGCCGCGACTTACGACCTGTCCTATCGGCCGACCAGTGACCGGGATACGGCATTTGCCGAGGGTCGCCGGTTCGTGGGCCTGCAGTGCGTGAAGCTGATGAATCTGAATCTGGCGCTGATCAAGCAGAAGCTTGAGAAGGCCGGCGATTGA
>Ga0075163_10010524_pt1 | contig 12090 bp, 22 predicted proteins | sample JI1023141ADNA_FD_71478 | JGI IMG/M metagenome (GOLD analysis project Ga0075163, IMG submission 71478) | Wastewater effluent complex algal communities from Wisconsin, to seasonally profile nutrient transformation and Carbon sequestration -... | ecosystem: Engineered > WWTP > Effluent > Algae...
AACTTCATGCAGCAGCGCGCGGCCGTAGTAGATCACGGTGTAGGTGCCGTCGCCGTTGTCGCCGGTAACCACTGCAGCAAGAGGGCCCTTGGTCTTGAGCCTGCGATCCGGCAGGCGAATCGCCAGGCCATTCGGCAGGCGCATCGCCATGAACAATTGCACCGGCTGCCCAACATGGAATCTCGGCTTCTGCATGCTCATACCCTCGAGGTTCCTTCCTCCGCGGCGCGCGCGCTCATCGGAGCGATTCTGCAGCCAGAACAGAGCCTCCTGCAGCCGCTGAATCGCACGGTCGTTCTGCGTGCACTGATACGGGCCTTTCTGGAAGCCCTGCAGGCGGTCCATCACAACGGCAATGAGCGCTTCGTTCGAGACGCCGTTCACGCCGGCCTCGAGGAGCGCGCCATTCTGGAAGTGGATTGTCAGGCACGAAGGATCGTTCTCGTCCTGGCCGAGCCAGCAAATCTGGTAGCGGTCATTGGCCTGATCGATGTCGGGATTGTCCACCGCGACAACCTCAAGCCTGCGGTTGAAGTCATCGACCTTGTGCGCGGTGATGTGGCGCACAGGGCCATAGAACCTGTTGCCGCGGAACATCAGCCTCTCGACCGGCTGGCGATGTTCCTGGATCTCAACCACCACGCCAGCGGTGTGCAGTTCAGCCAGGTCCTCGAGCGGAATGGTGAACGTGGGGTACTTGCCGTCCGAGTCCCTCGTGACGCTGATGTACTCGATGCCGGTCGACTGCGAATCGAGGCGGGCAATTCCATAGTCGGCAACCGACGGCTCATAGACCGTCTCCCCAACCTGGACCCGAAACCCCTTCGGGGCTCGATCTTCACGGATGACCCGGTACTTCTTGCGCATCGCTCTATCTCCTGTTTCCTGATTCCAAAAGCAACACAAACCATGGGTTCTGCCGAAACAGAACCCAATTCCTGCTGTGGTGCCGTATCCCGATGAAGGTTATGCGTGGTCGGCCACAGGCCGATTCCGCGCGGGTTGGTAGGGTGTGTACCCCTGCTCCGCGCGTTTTCGTTGTTTCACGCGGCCTGACCCCGGCTGCCGGCTTTGGGTTGCCAGCTTTCCCCCGGGTGCAATTGCTAACGCCAGCCCGGAGCGGTAGCAGCTTCTGGGCCTTGAAACTCATGGCGTCAGGGGGTATTGCACAGTCGCAGGACATCGCTAGAATGCGCCTACGCACTGGTGCCGGAACCACCTGTCGCAGAGGGTTTGACGACCCGAAACTGCAACGCCCCGAAGGAGTAATCCCTCGGGGCGTTGTCGTTTTACGCCGACGCGAGATCGGCTGTCAATCACTCAGGGGCCGTTTCGTCATCGTCGGCATCATCGCCGCCGTCCGAATCGTCGTCGCCCGTATCGCCTTCCTCGTCGTCCTCAGCGGCCGCATTGGCGGCGTCGACCATGTCGCCCTGCAGGTTCCAGCCATCCGCCAAAACCTCCTCCAGCAGCGCCATTTCAGCCACATCGCGCACCGCTTCGGTGGGCAGCCGGTCCAGCACGAAGATGAAGCGCACCAGCGCGCCGTTGGCCGTCAGGGTCAGCTTGACCTTCTTGATCTGCACGCCCATGAAGGCGAACTCGCGGTAGCCCGGGAACTCCCGCGGCTCGCCGTCCCACCCTTGTGGCGGGGGCGAACGGAACTTGAAGGCGTACCGGCGATCCTTCGACACCTCGAGCTCCATGCCCTTGATGGCCATGTAGCGCGGATAGCGGGCGCTCTCGGCGTCCCCAGGCGTCGACAGGCGCCAGAACACGTCCGCCGGCTGCGCGCCGCTCAGGTGGCCGTCCAGGTAGCCGTTGAGGAACTCGACCGGCACGGACACGTCCGCGGTGATCGTGCACTTCATGTGCCGCGTCTCGCCGTCAGCGTCCTCCTTGGCCTTCAGCGCATGCTCGAAGGACGTGCGGCAATCGGAAAATTCGACTTTCATCAGCTCGCTCCTGTTTGGAAAGGGGTCAATTCAGGGATTGACTATATGCCCAGCTATGTGGCCTAGTAAACGCATTAATGGGCAGGACCTGTACAAATTCATGCCGAAACCAGCACAAAGTCTGACAAAAGACGAAATGCGCCAGATGTTCGAGTTGATCCCGATATTCAACGAGCAGATGCGCGCGCGGATCATCCAGGGCTTCGCCGGCCGCGGCGTGGTCAAGGCCTGGTGCCAGCAGGTTGACCCCAGCCGGCGCTTCCTCGAGCGCGTGCGCGCGTTCGCCCGCGGCGAGGTGCACTACCTCGACCTGTGGGAGCTGCTGAACCTGTACGCGGTCATGGCCGACCAGGACCCGCCGGTGATGCGCCGGAACCCGAAGCCGGGCAACACCGCCCCCAACCGCAGAACCCGCTGGGTGCCGCCAGCAGGGCACAAGGCATTGTCCGACGTATAAGCACGCACCAGACCAATAACCGGGAGTTATATGAGCGACCTTTCACCTACCGAAATCGGCGGGCGCCGCGCCCTCATTGCGGATACCGAATGCACGGGCATCGAGAATCCGTCCATCGTCCAGTTCGCCTACCTGGAGGTTGATCCCTCCACGACCGTGGGCGGGCTGTTCCTGCTCGAGCACAAGGAGAACCACGAGTACATGGGGGTGTGCGAGCTGCGCCGCCCCACGCGCGCCATGACGCTGGGCGCGCTGGCTGTGCACGGCATCCTGCCGGCCTACTACGAGGACGCCCCACTGTTCAGCTGGGCCGAGGACATGGGCCCGGATGTGCTGCTGATCGGGCACAACGTCGACTACGACTGGGGAGCCTTCGGCCGCCCGCCGGTGCCGCGGATCTGCACGCTGGCCATGGCGCGCAGGATCTGGCCCGACCTCGACTCCCACTCGCTCGGCGCGCTGGTCTATCACGTCAACGGCATCAGCGAGGAAACGCGGGAGATTGTGCACGGCGCGCACAACGCCGGCGCCGACTGCGCCATGACCGCCAGGGTGTTCTTCGCCATGCTCAAGGCCCGGCCGGAGCTGAATAGCTGGCAGAAGGTCTGGGAGTTCAGCGAGGACGCGCGCATCCCGCGCAAGTGGACGTTCGGCAAGTTCGATGGCCAGCCCATCGGCGCCGAGGATGCGGGCTACCGCGGCTGGTTCCATCGCACGTGCGCGGACCGCGAGGACTACCAGCAATACTGCATTGCGTTCGAGATGCACAAGGCAGGGAGGCTACATCCATGAGCCCACTCGACGATCCGGCGTACCCGAACCCCAGCGTGAGTCAGAACAACGCGACCGGCGAGACAACTTCGTGGCAGTCGTATGGCGGCCTAACAAAGCTCGAACTGGTATCAGCGATGGCGCTGCAGGGAATCCTGTCTAGGACGACCGAGAACCCCGAGGATGATCCTACCGAACGCCTCATTTTCGCAGAGAAGGCCGCCCACCTTGCGGTGCTTTGCGCAGAGGCGCTTTTTTACGACATGAGAGAGGAAAAATGAGTTCCGCCGCCTCGCCACCGCACGCCTGCCCGTGGCCAGACTGCGGCAAGAAGGTCGCATACCACCTGTGGGGCTGCGGGCCCCACTGGTTCAGGCTCCCTCAGTGGCTGCGCGACCGAATCATGGTCGCGTGGAGCAACGGGCGCGGTGCTGGCACGGAACGCCACACCCAGGCATTGCAGGAAGCGCAATCCTGGATCCGCAACAATGCCGGCTGAAATCAAGCCACCGATCTGTCCGTACTGCGACAAGCCATCGATCTACCGCGAGAGCAGCGCGCGCTACTACGGCGGCAAGGATTACGGCCCGGTATGGGTATGCGACATCGACCGCGCATGGGTCGGCGTGCACAGGGGGACCAAGAACCCTCTGGGAACGCTGGCCGACAGTGCGCTGCGCAAGGCGCGCATGAATGTGCACGCGGCCTTTGATCCGATCTGGCGCGAGCCCACCGGAAAGACCCCCAAGGGCATGCGATCGCGGGCCTATAAGTGGCTTGCCGCACATATGGGGATCGCCCGAGAGGGTTGCCACATCGCGCACTTCGACATCGATGGCTGCAAGGCGGCGCTCGCGTGTCTTGCCGCACATAAGCCAACGCGCGAATCGATCATCGAATGGAGCGACGCGCAATTCAAAAAATCGGCTGAGGACCAGCCCGCATCACCAACAGGAGAGAGCCTTGTTCAACCGTAGACCCATGTTCGCCAACGTCGCCGCGCAGGCGGCGCTGCTGCTTGCGCTTGCGAGCGGCAACACCAACGCCGCACAGCCCTCATCCGAGAGAGGTCAGCGCCGAGTCGACCCGACCACGAAAGCCGGGCGCCGCCTGAATTCCAAGCAGTACCGCAATCGCGGCTCCTACTTCGACCCGAAGCGCTGCGGCCAGGGGCAGGCGCTGCGCAATCGCATGGGAGGCAACGCCAACCGCATCCGCTACGCGCGGCAGGGATTCATCTGGCGCCATGACCTGGGCGCCTACGACCTGTCACCCAAGATCCTCCCGGAGGAGGTCGAGGCCAAGCGCATCGAAATGGCGCGCACCTACTTCTGCGCCAGCGTGCATGACCTGCCGCCAGTCATGAACGTACTGATTCGGAAGTGGGCCGTGACCATCTATCCCCGCATTCTCGGACCCGTCCGCTACCACGTTGAGGAGTGACCAGACAATGAAGATCGAGCGACTGACTGTTTCCAATTTCATGATGCTGCACGAAGCGGACATCGACCTGTCCGGCGGCGCGCTGCACTGCTTCTGCGGGTCAAACGAAGCCGGCAAGTCCAGCATCAGCGAAGCCATCCGGTTCGCGCTGCTGGGCGACACCCCGCGCGTGTCCCTCAAGAAGGATTACCCGTCGCTGGTGAGCGAGGGCGAGAAGAAGGGCGCGGTGAAGGTGCGCGTTGACGGCATCGAGGTGAACCGCGACGTGGCCACCGGCAAGGCTGGCACGGATGTGCTCGCCAACCTCGAGGCCAGCGCCATCGCCGCGCTGCGCGTGGCGCTCGGTGCGCAGGGCTTCGTCGACATGAAGCAGGACGAGCGGCGCCGGATGATGTTCGATGTGGTCGGGCTCTCGCTCAACCAGGACGAAATCCTGAAGCGCCTGGCTGCGCGCGAGGCCAACCCTGAATTGGTCAAGACCGTGACGCCGATGCTGCGCGCCTCCATCGACAGCGCCGCGAAGTACGCCAGCGAGCAGCAGAAGATCAAGCGCGCCGAGTGGCAGGCGACCACCGGCGAGGCGTTCGGCAGCGAGAAGGGCGCGAACTGGAAGGCAACTCCACCCAAGAAGCTGGAAGGCGAAGCGTCGATGACGACGCTGGAGGCCGCCGCCGAGGATGTGAAGCACCTCGAGGGCAAGGTGCAGGAAGGCACCGAGCGCCTGGGCGCGCTGCGCGAGCAGGTCCGCAGTCGCAGGGCCATCGACGAACAGCTGCAGCGGCTGGCCACGTTCGTGGAGAACCAGGACGCCATCGCCAAGGACAAGGGCAAGCTCGAGGCCGATGCCGCCAAGGTGCGGCAGGACATCTCCGAGCACCAGTCGATGCTCGATGCGGCCGCGAAGGTGAGCAAGACGTTCGACTGCCCGGGATGCTCCGCGCACCTGAAGCTGGACGCCACGGGAGACGATCTGGAGTTCGCGGACCCGACCGCCAATGACTTCGCGGACACCATGCCCGCCGAGCAGCGCAGCAGGAAGATTGCAGAGCTGAATGCAACCCTGGCGGGGATCGAGGCGCAGCTCAAGACGGCCAATGCCCGCCTCGATGCCATCTCCAAGCAGGCGACGCTGAAGAATGACCTCGTCTCGAAGCAGTCCGAGCTGTGCACCGAGAAGCAGCTGCTGGAAGCAGAGCAGGCGCTGTCCGCGCTGCAGGTCGAGCTGAGCGCGAGCCGCGAGCTGCTGGGCAAGATCGTTGCCTACAACAATGCGGTGGAGGCCGCCGGCAAGGCCACCATCAAGGCGGCCGCATGCTTCAAGGCGTGGTCCGATTGGGGCCTGCTGGCCGAGGCGCTGTCGCCGGAAGGAATCCCGGCCGAAATCCTGTCCGAAGCGCTCGAGGAGGTGAACCGCAGATTGGCTGCATCCGCCGGCCTGGCTGGCTGGGGCGCCCCGTACATCGACGAGAACATGAACGTGTACCGCGGCGAGATGCCCTACCTGATGCTGAGCGAGTCGGCCCGCTGGCGCGTCGCGGCGGTCATCGCTGAGGTCATTGCGACCCTGTCAGGCGTGAAGATCCTCGTGCTGGACCGTTGGGATGTTCTGGACGGCGCCGGGCGCGTGCAGTTCATGAAGTGGGTGCGCACGCTGGCCGAGGATTCCTTCGACAGCATCATCACCATCGCCACGCTCAAGGGCTCCCCGACCGAGAAGCCGCAGCTGAAGGGCTTCGAGGTGCACTGGGTAGAGCATGGGGCGGTGTCTTGAAAGGCGGAGAGCGGAATGCCCCAGCGGCCAAGGTGCGCAGGTTGGCAAAGAATCTGCCCAAGGAAACAGGGAAGATCATGCAGGCCATTTTCGACCTGGGCAGCGCCTCGCGCATCGAGATTGCCGACCGCGCCGGCGTCTCGCGCACCAGCAGCGGCTTAGGCTCAGGGCTCAAGGAGCTGGTCGAGCTGCAGCTGGTGTGCACGGATGGCAACAGTTACGTGATGGCCGATGGGCTGCGCCGCGGCGAAACGTCTAGAATCTGAACCCCAATCAACCAGGAGACCCCAATGCCAACTCGATCAATCATGGCCGTACTGCTGCTGGCAATTTCGCTCAGCGCCTCAGCCACGAACAAGCACTCCCCGCCACCCCCGCCGAAGGGCCACGACAAACCAGCCCCCGTGCTGGTGACGGTCGCCCCGAGCCAGGACGCCAACGCGAAGTCGGACGCATCCGCGACCGCTGACGCCAATGCGAAGGCCGCTGCCACGGCTGGCGCCACGCAGCGGCAGGACCAGACCGCGATCGGCGGCAATGGCGGCCAGGGCGGTGCTGGTGGCGCGGGCGGCCAGGCCAACAATGCCGGCAACGCGCAGTCGATCAGCTACGAGGACCGTCGGCAGGCCCCGGCGCTCAGCGCCCCGGCGGTGTACGCCAGCGGCCCGTGCAACGCTGGCTGGAGTGCTGGCGTGTCATTCCCTGGCGGTGCGGTGACGGGCGGCAAGTCGAAGCCCGATGTGGACTGCGACACGCGCGAGTATGCCCGCGTCATTGCCCCACTGAATCCAGGGCTGGCACTTGCGCTGCTGTGCTCCGCGCCGATTGTGCAGCCCGTGGCAGCCAAGTACGGGTGTGAGTACGTCGCGCCCCCGGCGCCGGCGGCTGAGATCCCGGACGCGCCTTCCGTGGTGGTGGTCCCGCAGCAGGATCTGTCGAAGTACGCGCTGAAGGAAGAAGTGGACCGCGCCTTCAAGAAGGGCGTCGCCAAGTAGAAAAAAGGCCCGGCGGGATTTCTCCTGCCGGGCCAAGGCCGCGTCCGCCCCAACTGCGGGGGAGCAGACGCGGGGACGGGCTAAATCTGCGGCGCTCGGATTGTACGACCGCGCAGTGTCAGAGTCGAAGGCCCGACGCCAGCAGCCCCCTCGGCATCCTTGCGCTGACGCACCTCGTCCCGATCCACCTCAACGGCCTTTGGCGCCGTGATGCCCAGACGTACCTGATTGCCCTTCACACCCAGGACGGTGACGCGCACATCCGGCCCGATGCAAAGCACCTCGTTGGGCTTTCTGGTGATGATGAGCATTACTTGCTCTCCTCGGCGTTCTGTTCGGCCAAGCCGAGCACTACGTCCATGCCGAGCACTACGTCAGCCGAATACTTGATCCGCGCCACCAACTCCTTCTCGTCCTCCATGTCGGTCAGCTCGGCATCCTCCAGCAGCTCGACCGCCGCGGCATCCTTGGTGGGCTGAAGGTCGATAGCGAAGATGGCCGAGCCTTCGCATTCACTGTCGGACCCGCCGTTGAACGCGGCCTCACCGTGCTCGTTCAGCTCCGCCAGGGCCTGCTTCGCGGCCTCGATGAAGTCCCTGCCCTTCACCCTGATGCGCCCGCGCGTGGTCGTCTCGATGCGCGCATGGAAGATGAACACCGGCACGTCGGGCTGGTTCGCGGCCTCGTACTTCTCCCAGGTGCGCGGATGCGATCCCTTCAGCACCACAAGGGCGTCAGCCAGGGCCTCGTCCATCTGCTCGACCGAGTACGCCTTGCTTGCTGCCCACCAGCGCCGGAACTCCAGCGGGAACGCCAGCACGACAATCGAGTAATCGCAGTCGTGCTCGAACCAGTTACCGGCAGGCCCGGTGCCATTCGCCTTGCAGAAGTTGCGGGCATCCTTCGCCCATTCCGGAAGCTCTGCCATGCGCTGCGGGGAAAGCCAGTAGCCCCCGTGGTCAGCGCTGCGGTAGAGGAATATCCCCGGCGCCACCATCTCCCGATGGTCAACGCGGCCCCACGGGCAGTTGTTGCGCGGCCCGTCCAGATACCTTGAATCGTCGCTCATGATCTTCACTCCTGTGTGTCGTTGCGGTGCATTCGCACCCCACTGCGCCCGGTCAACCAGGCGCAGCAGGCTACGTCATGCCGCCGGATAGTCAGCCATGTCCATGCCGCCCGCTCTCTCGCGCCCCTGGCGCTGGCGAATCTCGTACAGCGCGGCGTACTGAGAGGCGCGCAGTGCAATCGTGGGCCAGTAGATCGGGGGAATCTTCACCGTCACCGACTGCCCGCTGTCCCTGTCGAAGAAGGATATCGACAAGTTCTCCTGGTAGTCGTCGCGCAGCAAGTGAAGCCCGACACTACGCTCGGCGTCAACGTAGTAGGTGCGCTGGCGCTTGCGGCCAATCAGCGCTGAGAGAATGCGGCGGATCATCGTCCTTGCTCCTGTTTGGTGATTGGGGCGATCTTCGCCGGCGCGCCGCAGTCCGGGCAAAGGCTCAGGTAGTGGTGGCGCTTGGCGAGCGTGTCAGGGTCCACGCTTGACGCATCGGACATGTCCGGCTGACTTCCGCGCCACACGCAGCCCGTGCACTGGTACTTGTTCTGGCCGGTCATGTAGAGGATTTCATCCTCCGGGATCTCGCGGCTCATAGCTTGCTCCATACTTCAGGTGACTTGACCACGCCAGTCACGGCAATGGTTGCCTTGCGCAATTCGGTCAGCGTCTCCTCGCGTCCCTTGCGGTCAGCGGGCGGCATCAGGTGCCCGTAGTGCAGCAGCACGTTTTCCAGCGACGCAACGGCGTTCTCCATCGCGTCCCAGACAATCGGCAGCTCCTCGATGTCGGTGGATTCGCACTCCTGGCATTGGAACTCGTCGTGCTCCACGGAGGTAAGCTCCCAACGGCGCTCCTCAGTGTCCCAATGACAGGACACGGGGATGGCGCTGATGGAGTACGAGCCGCAGGCAGTGCAGCGGTATTCGTGTGGTGCGCTCATTCCTGCAAATCCTCCTCGTCGATGAGGTCGCGCACGGTGTAACCCGCATCGCGCAGGTGCCCCGCAACGGCCTCGTTGGTGTCTGAATTCCATTCCGTGCCGTCGAGCTCGCGGTGGATGGCGTCCAGCGCGGCCAGCTTGCGCGCAACCTCAGCTGCTTGGCGTGGGTCGCTCATTTCAGCACCTCGTCAATGTTGCCTCTGTGGATGGTGGTGTACGGTTGGCGCACAGCCGAATCAGCGAATGATCGGCCAGTCTTGAAGTACAGCGGCAGTTGTGTGCGCTTGCCGTCAAGGTCTGCGCGCCGGACGTGGTGTTGATCCCCGTACACGCTTCGCACCCTCACGAGTTCATCCGGGCGCGCAGTCACTGCGGACTCCCAAGCGCATGGCGCACCAGTTCGTCGTGCGTGGTGTGCTCGTGCATGTGGAACCGAAAGTAACGCTCGCCCACCTTCACGCAATGCAGCGCAATGTCGCCATAGGCGATTTCGGACAGGTGGAACGACTCGTCGGGGCCGCGCCGTATCCAGGCGACCGGCGGCAGAGCCTCCAGCAACTCCCACCACTGCTCGCGGGTTATCTCCAGCGGTGCGCGTGGGTACTTGGCGTCCAGCTGGGCCTGCGTCTGGCCATACATGACGATGCGATCGGCGTGTTCAGGTAGCGCCGTGTCTATGGTCTTGAGCGTGACGGCGTCCCAGCTGCGCGGCCAGCGCGGGACGGTTTCATTCGGGTACAGGTGCCCGCCGTAGATCACGCTGAAGTAGAAACCGTCAGTGAATCCCTCCTGCACGTCGCACTTGCGGGCCCTCGGGTTTGCCTCGAAGAAATGGCGGGCTGCCTCGCGTGGTGTGTCGGCTGATCGTGAAGCCTTGCCGGGCGCGTGGGCCTGGAAGATGCGCGCCTTGCCTTCGGTGATGCTGCTCATATCAGCCCCAGCTCTGCAAACGAGGTGCAGCGATCCGTGGCCACAATGATGTGGTCGAGGATGCGAATGTCCACCAGCGCCAGCGCATCCTTGAGGCGGTGCGTTATGAGTTCATCGGCCTGCGACGGCTCAGCGATTCCGGACGGATGGTTGTGCGCGAGGATCACGGCGGCGGCGTTGTCCTCAAGCGCCGTCTTGACCACTTCACGCGGATGCACACTCGCGCCGTCGATGGTGCCCCTGAACAGTTCATGGAACCGGATCAGGCGGTGCCGATTGTCCAGCGTCAGCATGCAGAAGATTTCATGGGTCCGCGCCTCCAGCGTGGCGCGCAGGAATGACTGCGTCGCCTTGGGGGATTCCAGCGCAGATCCACGGGGCAGCAGGCGCGCTGCCTGAATCTGGCCAGCAGCGGAAAGGACTTCATCAGGGCTGGCGTGGATGTAGCGGCCAGCGGGGGATTTAATCATCAGTCGCATGGGTGTCACTCCTGTGGGGCGGTAAGGTCGGTGGGATCGGTGGGGTGAGGCTGCCTGCCCTCAAGTTCATTGGCGTGTTCGTCCACCAGTTCGTGCAGGGCCTGGGCGAGGGAATCCGCGTCGGTGTAACCCTCGATGTGCTGCATACCCCAGTGCTCGGCCAGTTCCGTCAGGCAAAGCAGCTGGCTGTCGCCGCCCGCATGCGTTTCCGTGATGAGTTCGTGCGCCTCTTCGCGCGTGAGGTATTCAGGGATCGCCTCCACGGCCATGTGGTGCAGGTCCACGGTGAAGCGCTGACCACTGGCTATGTCCAGCACCTCGAAAACCGTTGCTGTTGATTGCTGGCTGGCCTGCATGGCGCGGGCCTCAAGGGCCGCATACAGGACCGATTGGGCCTCGGCGTCGATCTTCCACGACACGAGGTATTTGCGGACGGTGGGGCTCATTGGCAGTCCTCGCAATAGCGTTGATTCATGGGAACCAGGGTGTTGCAGCCACGGCATTCGTGGCGCTCGTTGGGGCAGCCGCGCTCATGGATGGGCGTCCCGTTGACCACGGACGGCGCGCACGAGGAGCACCGGACGCGGATGTGTCCGTCATGCTCCCCCGGTTCGCTGCGGTCGAAGCCTTGGGCGGCCAGCTCGACAAGGCGGCTCATGACTGCGCCCCGATGATCGAAAAGCAGCCGGTCCATTCCCGGTAGGTGCGCTGCTCTGTCAGGCGCAGCACGCACCAGCGACCATCCACCTCGCGCAGGACGCAAATGGTCCCGCGCGGCCAGTTCCAGCCGATCATGACTGCCCCCAGCGCATGCGGGCCTTGAATGAGCGCAGGGCGCGGCGCTGGATGCGTGTCCGTTCTTTGCGGCTCATCACAGCACCTCCGCGCGGTACTGGGCCAGCAGTCGGGCGGCGATGGGTCCTGGAAGGGCCTTCTCCTCCCGCGTGGCGGTGCGTACCTGCCCACTGGACAAGGCCACCTCCCGCACGTCGATCACGAAGGCGGGGCCGCATGCCAGCAATGGGCAGTACCCCGGCACCAGCTCCCCATCATCCTGCTGGTACCCAATGGCCAGCGTTGCCCCCTCCTTGGAGGCAATCCGGGCGGCTTGCAGGCGCATGGCCTCGTAGGCCATGTCACGGACCTGAGCGCGGCTCACAGGTCACCCGGGGCGGGCAGGCCGCGAGAGGTGTAGCAGGCGACCATGTCGCCATCCGACAGGGCCTGAGAGGTGGCACAGGCGTAGGCAGCCTGCTGGGCGTCGATCCGGTCTTGAATCTTGGCTG
>Ga0075163_10010526_pt1 | contig 12090 bp, 6 predicted proteins | sample JI1023141ADNA_FD_71478 | JGI IMG/M metagenome (GOLD analysis project Ga0075163, IMG submission 71478) | Wastewater effluent complex algal communities from Wisconsin, to seasonally profile nutrient transformation and Carbon sequestration -... | ecosystem: Engineered > WWTP > Effluent > Algae...
GAGAATGTGGAAGTGGTGTCGTACCTGACCTCAAAAGAATTGAACGAGATATTGTTAGCCAGCGAAGTCATCGTTTGCCGCTCGGGTTACAGCAGCATCATGGACCTGGCAGCGCTGGGTAAAAAAGCCCTGCTCATCCCCACACCGGGTCAGACGGAGCAGGAATACCTCGCTGATCATTTCGCCCGAAAGAATATTTTCCTGGTACAAAAACAGGAAGAAATAGACCTCGAAACCGGTCTTGAAAAGGTGCCCGAAACCAGGGGATTCCAGCCAGGCCAATACAATACCGAAGCATTCAATACCCACCTGGAAGCATGGGTCAATACTTTGTAATCTGTCAATCCTGAAATAATTGTCCTGTCAACATGAAGCGACTTTACATCCTGTCCGCAGTCCGGTTTTTGTCCATACCCGGCATTTTTTTAACGCTTGCCCTGTCCGCACAAACCACCGCCGCCCCACCCTATTTTCAACAGGAGGTCAATTATAAAATCGACGTTACGCTTGATGACAAGACGCATACGCTGAGTGGCAAAATCGACATCGAATACACCAACCATGCGCCCGAGGCACTTTCCGAAATCCGGATGCACCTGTGGGGCAACGCCTTCAAAAACCGCCAGACGGCCTTTTGCAAACAAAAACTGCGCGACGGCAGCGGGCGCTTTTATTTTGCCGATGAAAAATACCTCGGCTCCTACAAAGACCTCGATTTCACCACAGACGGCCGGAAAATCGACTGGAGTTTCGATCCGAAACATCCGGACATCGCCATTTTGAAACTGGCCCAGCCGCTGCCGACCGGCGCCCGGATCACGATTTCCACCCCGCTGTCGCTGAAAATACCGGCTTCCTTTTCCCGGCTCGGCCATGTCGGCACCTCCTACCAGATGACGCAGTGGTACCCCAAACCCGCCGTGTACGACCAGCGCGGCTGGCACGACATGCCCTATCTCGACCAGGGCGAATTCTTTTCGGATTTCGGCGCATTTGATGTCAGCATTACCCTGCCCGACAACTATGTGGTGGGCGCAACGGGCACCTTGCAAACCCCTTCCGAAGTGGCATTTTTGGCAAAAAAAGAGATGGAATCAAGGGAAATACTGGCAAAGGGTGTCGACAAGACCAAAGACCCCTTCCCGGCTTCCAGCACGACCATGAAAACCATCCGGTACACTGCCGAACGGGTGCATGATTTTGCCTGGTTTGCCGACAAGCGCTTTTTTGTACTGAAAGACACCGCCCGACTGGCTTCGGGCCGAACGGTCGATTGCTGGGCCATGTTCACCAACGCCGAATCGGATCTCTGGCAAAAAGGCGCCTTTTATGTGCGGCGCTCCGTCGAGTTCTATTCCCAAAAAGTAGGCGAATATCCCTATCCGCAAGCCACTGCCGTCCACTCCGCACTCAGCGCGGGCGGCGGCATGGAATATCCCATGATTACGGTGATCGGCAATTCGTCGGAAGCCAAAGACCTCGATGATGTCATCACGCACGAGGTAGGCCACAACTGGTTCTACGGCATCCTGGCTTCCAACGAACGCGACCACCCTTTTATGGACGAGGGATTGAACTCCTATTACGAGCACCGCTACATGCTCGAATACTATGGCGTTTATGATCCGGTGGGCTTGCCCAAATTCTTGTTCACCCCCGACCGCAACGGCCCCTTGCTCAATACCGGCTACCTCCTGCTCGCCCGCGAGCGCGCCGACACACCGCCCGATTCGCATTCCGACGCCTTTGCACCATTGGCTTATGGACTCGAAGTGTACATGAAAACGGCCCTGTGCCTGCATTGGCTGGAAAAATCCGTTGGCACGGAAAAGTTCGACGCCGCCATGCAGGATTATTACCGGCAGTGGCAGTTCAGGCACCCCTACCCGGAGGATTTGAAATCGGTTTTTGAAAAAAACGACCTGCATGCAGGCTGGTTTTTCGACGCCATGCAAACGCAAAAACGCGCCGATTTTGCCCTGAAAGGCACCCGACGCGCCGCTGATGGTTCCTGGAAACTGGAGGTGGAGAACAAGGGCGATCTGCAGGCGCCCTTCTCCGTCACGGCGCTCAAAGACGGCAAGGCTCAATCCACCCGGTGGTACAGCCAACCCGGCTCGCTTGATTTTCCTGCAACAGAAGCCGATGCCTTTGTGATCGACCATGCTTTCGATGCGCTGGACCTGCACCCGAAAAACAACCAGCGTCGAACCGGCGGTTTGTTGCCGGGTGTCGAACCCCTGGAACTCAGGTTGCTCGCGCCATTTCAGAATCCACGGCGCAGCACGCTGGCCGTTTTGCCCTGGGCGGGCTGGAACAATGCCGACAAGGCCATGATCGGCGCTCTGATCTACAACCCAATGGTGCCTTCGCCCCGGTTACAGTACTACCTCGCGCCCGGCTTTGCGCTGGGCTCGAAGCAACTGGTCGGTCTGGCCGATGTGCGCTACCACTTTTTCCCGGGCGGGCCGGTTCCGAAAGCGACCCTCGGCGTCAGTGTCAAATCTTTCGACTTTGACTACAACTGGCAGGACGATTATTACTCCCGCTACTACCGGATCGCGCCCCAGATCAGGGCCGATTTGCGCGACAACTCGGTCTCTTTCCAGCACTTTCTCCAATTCCGGACGCTGTTTATCGGCAAGGAAAACGACCTGCGCGACAGCACTGTTTTTATCGGCAAGGCGTATGATAAATACACCATTTATGAAGTCCGGTACGAAGCGGACCAGGCCAAACTGCCCCATCCCTGGCACCTGACTACCGCCCTCGAATGGCAGAACGGCCGCGATGCCTTTGGCGACAAGGGCAAATACCTGCGCGGATCCGTCGAGTGGCGGCAAATGTTTTACTATAACGTGGGCAAAAAGATCTCGCTGCGGGCCTTTGCAGGCGCGTTCCTGCAAAACGACCGGCGCAACGACGGCATCCTAGCCGGCGACCCCGCCCAGGCTTCATTTGCACTCAACCCGCAGGGCTACAACGATTACCGCTTCGACCAGGTCTTTATGGCCCGCGATGGCGGCGCCGATTTGCTGGGCCGGCAAGTCAGTCAGACGGAAGGAGGGTTCAAGGGTGCTTTCGGCGCAGCGTTTGCCAATACCATCGGCGTGTCCAACAACTACATCGTCGCGCTCAACCTGAAAGCCGATTTGCCGCAAAAACTGCCACTGGGCATTCCGCTGAAACCCTGGTTCGACATCGGCTGGTTCGACGATGCTACGCCTCTTGGCGAAGGTCGCCCTTCCGAAGAACAATTGTTGTGGAGCGGTGGCTTCATGCTCGAATTCCTGAAAGGAGGGCTGGAAATCTATTTCCCGGTGGTACACTCCAAATCGCTGAAAGCCAAATACAAGGAGGTGTACGGCGGGAAATACTGGAACTGGATCACCTGGAGCATGCGCCTGAACATGGCTGAGCCTTCGAAAATACTGGACAACATCATCCGGTAGAGAAGGCGCCTCAGGCTTTGTAAGTCGTATCGACCAGCAAGTGTACGCGCAACAGATCCGTGAGGTGGTTTTTGAAACGTGTCCGGCTTTGAGCAGAGTACATGCCCTCCTGACAATCCTCCTGCAGGATAACACACATCAGTTTGCCCTGACCGATCAGGGTGGAAAACGAACCGAATACGGTCGCAAGGGTGAGGGCAACGTCCACCGGGCGGAAAATTCCCTGTTGCTGGCCTTCCACGATAAAGCCCTGGATGGTGGAGAGAATATTGGCAAAATGTTCGGTAATCAGGCTGACGTGTTTGGGCCGCTGGCTCATCGACATTTCGCGCATGATAACCCGGTGAAAATCGGGATCGTCAAAAAACCGCTCAATGTAAATGTCCACGATGGCCATCAGTTTTTCCCAGGGATCAAGCGGGGAATCGGCCAGTTCCTTGATTTGTCCGCGGGTGCGGGGAAATTTTTCATCAATCAGCGCCTCGAACAACCCGTCTTTTGATCCGAAATAGTATTTCACCATCGCAATGTTTACCCGGGCTTCGTCCACCAGTTGGCGAATGGAAACAGCCTCAAAGCCATGCCGGGCAAAGAGGCGTTCAGCGACCTGGAGCATGTGGTTGCGCTTGCCGTTTTTGTCAAAGGGGTGCAAATCGGTCATAGATAGATGTAGTGAAGCGCCAAATATAGGTCGATTAAACGATTGTTTGAATCGCAGGACAATTGTTAACTAAAACGCCCAAACATTAATCGCCTGCGCGGAGGCTTTTAATTAGCTCCTGTGCCGGCATGTACCTCGATTCGCCCGCAGTGACCTTCAGCAATTCGGCACGGCAAGCCGGCGGATTCTTTTCTTTCAGATAACTTAAAGCGACATACCAGCGGGCCTCTGCGCGCAATGCGGTGTTGCCGTCGGCCATCGGCGCCAGCAATGCCCGCGCTTCCGCAGTCCGGTCCAGTTCGATCAGGCAAATTCCTTTGTACAAAAGCGCCGTCGGGTCATCGGCCTGAACGGCCAGCAAACGGTCGATCGCTGTCAGGGCGGCAGCATAGTTTTTTTCCGCAAAAGCCTTTTCCGCATCACTGGCTGCCTCGTCGGCTACGCCCCGCACGGTGAAGGACGGCGCGTCGTGTTGTGCAAATTGCCGGTAAGTGGGCCCACCTGTGTTGGTGAACAACCAGACAGCCACCGCTACCAGTGCCAGGCTCGCCGCTGCCGCCAGCCAGCGCATCCGCGACACCCGGGCCGTCATCGGCGATTGCCGGAGGTCCTTTTCCTGAAAAAAGTCCTGTGATACGGTGCTCAGTGTTCCGCGCAAAGCAGCCCGTTCGGCCGCCCGTCGGGGGAAAGCCTGCATTTCCCGGCGCAAGGCAAACTCCTCACCAAACGCCGTTTCCGAAGCCGCCCTGGCCTCTACCGCCCGCGCTGCATCGGTATTCAGGAGACCGTTGAAATAATCATCTAAAAGTGCAATATCCTGTTCGCTCATGGCTGTTGCTTTTAAAGTTCGAGGAAAACGGCGCGCCATCGCTCCGTACACGCATTTTTACGGCGGTACAAAGTGTCCACGCTGTTCATTTGAAGTGTGGCAGCGGCTTCCTTCGGCGCGGCGCCGTTGGACAAAAGTGTCAGCAATTGCCGGCACAAGTCGCTCAACTGCGCAAAAGCGCGGGCCAGCCGGTCCTGCCGGCTCTGTTCGGCGAGTGCGTCTTCGGCTACCGTCAGTACGTCGTCGCTCACTTCAAGGTTATATCGCCGTTCCTCCACATTTCTTACCTCTGTGTCGCGGCCTTTTTGCCGGAGGCTGTCGATCCACTTTCTGGAATAGATGACATGCAGGAGCGCGCCCAGCGGGCAAGTCAGCACAAAATCAGGCTGTTGCGCTTTTTCAAACACTGCCATCAGGGCTTCCTGAAAAAAATCGCGCGCATCGTCGGGCGTGCCGCCGCGGGCCACCACCCAACGCAATGCCTGGGTGGAGTACTCCCGGTAAATTTCCCGGATGCTGCGTTCGTCGTTGCGGCGCAAGGCTTCGATGTAACGGTGGTCGGTGTGCATGTTCGGCAGACGGCATTTTTAAAAAAGATGGGACCGAAAGGTAAGAAAATTCAATCGGGACGATATAGGTCAAAGTCTCCTGCAAAGGGGCGGCCATCCCTGCCGATTTGAATGAATGACACCGACCCGTATCGCGCGAGAGCGATCCGTACTGTGGCAATTACCTGCGTTCCCGGCCCTGCAAACGAGCGGACCGGGACGCTTTTTCAACATCCGGGCGGCCATGCGGCACGATTTTTATGCCGCTTGATTATCTTTTCGGGACAAAACCGATTCACCGCATTATTTTACGAAAAAACACCGTTTTCCCGATGAATTTACTGCGCATTTCCGTTTTTTCCATTTTGACCCTTTGGCAGGCATCGGCAATTGCCCAAACGGAACCGGCCGAACGCCAGGCCGATTTTTCCGTGACCGACGAAAACGAAGGCGTCCGGTTTCAGCCCCTCATGCCACCGCTGGTTCAAAAGGCAGGAGCCCCGACGGCCTATTATTCCTATTTCTGGGAATTTGGCGATGGCTCTTTCAGCACAGAGGCGCAACCGCTGCACCGTTTTGCCGGTCCCGGCGACTACCCCGTAAGCCTGGATGCTACCGCACACTACGACAACGGCAAAAAGGCCAAAAAGAAAAAAACGAAGATCGCCAATACGCATTCGGAAGCGCTGGCTGCCGCTGGGATGCCCGATGTTTTTGAGGAAAAAAGAAAACAGGCGGTGGCGATGGCAACCAATGCCATGCCGAAAGCCGGAGAAGAAATGACGCTGGTAATCAGTTACCGCAACAACGGCAGCCTGCCCACCGACGGGCGTTTGCACCTGTTTTTCAACGAAAAAAAATACAAAACACCCCACTTCGATTTTCTCGAAGCCCGCACCCATTTTGGAGAAACGGCCGATCCGCTCCTCTCCACGGCATTGCCGCTGCACACGACACCCGGCGCCGACTGGACCAGTATTACAACCCAATCGACGGCAGGTGTGCGTTTTGCCTGGGCGGATGATTTTGCGGCTTACAGTATTTTGCAGGACATGCTGAACAGTGCGCGCGGCACTTACCGCGACGAAAAAGCGTGGCGTTTTACCGGCTTCGAGGCCGGCGACAAACGCAACCTCTTCATCAGCCTGGCCGCTACCGCCGACATGCTCAAAGACACCAACGCGTTCATCCACCTCGAAGCCGTGTATGCACCGGACGACCCGATGGCTGCGCCGGAACGTTTTGAACTGGAACTGGAAATCGTGGCTTCCCACGACCCCAACCTCATCGCCGTATCGGACAACCGCGTAAATTTCCGGACACTCGGCAGCCAGAAACTCGACTACAAGGTCCGGTTTCAGAACAACGGCGAGGGGCCGGCCAGTACCGTCGCCCTGAAGGTGGAAATACCCGAAGGACTCGACAAAGCGGCCATGCGCCCGCTGGAATGGTATCCCAAATGCCCGATTTGTCCGGAAACACCCGGTACCGGGAGTTGCCTGGATACCGCCAGCAGCAAAGACGGCCTGCTTTTTACTTTTCGCAACATTTACCTGCCCGGTAGCAGGCAGGAAGGAATGGGCGACCGCGACTCCACCAAGGGCTTTGTGAAGTACCGCATTGAAGCGGGCGAAGACATGCCCAAACGCAGTTTCAGCAGCCGCGCCAGCATCGTTTTTGACAAAAACCCGCCGATATATACCAATTTCACCAAAACCCGCTTCAAGCCCGGTATCTCACCCGGCCTCAAGGCGGGATATCACTTCGAGTCGGATTCTGGCAAGGCAGGTTACGTTTTTATCGGCGCCAGCCTTTCTCCGTACAAATCCTGGCGCATTTATCCGCAGGTCGAACTCCTGGCCGGTCTGAAGGGCAAAACCGATGCCCCGGACCAATCGTACATCGAGACCGACACTTTCCAACAGCCCGGAACATCGCTGGTGCGTATATTTCGTAAAGACAGCCTGATTGAGGGCACACAGCGTTTTGTGATGCTCGAATTGCCCGTGTTGCTCCGCAGAAACTTCAATCGGTTTTTTGGCGCCGGGCTGGGTGGCTCTGCGCAGGTGTTTTTTGAAACCGGCGAACAAAACACGACCATCCGGAAAACGCTGGTGACCTATTATGTGAACGAGCCGATACCGCCCAAGATAGACACCACGCAGTTCGCACCCGTTTTCAGCACCTATTCCCGAACCCGGACACAATTCAGCCTGTTTGCCGATTTTACCTTTGGTTCCGTTCGGGCAGGGCCCAACCTCGGCATCAGGGCCGGCGCATTGCTCCAGCACCGGAGAGTCCCCCGGCCTTTTGTACAGGTATCACTCGAAATGAAGTTGTAACCAGAGCGGCTCCAACATTTTCCCCTATTTTGCTGCGCAAATGCGCGGCCCATGTCAACGCGAACGGTTCCGTTTTTTTTGTTTTTCCTGTTGTTTCAGCCTTCTTTGTCCGTGGCCCAAACCGCCGACGACCCGCATCGTTACGACCAAAAAATCGACCGTTTTCTGGAGCAAAACCGGCGCGACAGTTTTCTTTTTTACATCGCTGAAAAATCGCGGCTGTCCCGGCAGGCCGACGACCTCGCCCTCTGGACCTGGACGCAACTGGACCTGCACGACTGGTATTCCGAACACAACGACAACGAGGCAGCCCTCCGCATCCTCGATGTCATCTGGCAACAGCGCTGGCGCGAACCCAAAAGTCCGGAAGAATGGGAACCGTTGTTGTACGTGCAGCAAAACCGGGGCTGGTGCCTGTTTGAGGCGGGGAAAGTCTGGCAGGCAGTGCAAGCTTATGAAAGCGCCGCGCAATTGTATGAGCGCTTCCGTTACCCCGATTTTGAGGCTGTGGAGACAATTTACAAACCGCTCGGCGCGCATTACACCCGTCTGGGCGACAACGATAAAGCCATTGTCGTATTTGAAAAAGCGCTGGCACTCGGCGGCGACAACGAAACACTGGCGGGACTGTACAGCAACATCGGTATTGCATACTGGAACCAGGGCGAAGGAGCAGAGGCAGCCAATGCCTTCAGAAAAGGCCTGGACCTGAAACGGGTATCGACACCCAAAGCCGTCCTGCTCCAGTCCGGCCTCGCGCAGGTGCTGCTGGATGGAGGCCAGGCACGGGAAGCCTTTGAAATCGCCGGGTACGCACTCGACAATCTGGCCGCCACCGGCAGCCCCGACCGGCTGGCCATCGAGTACCGGGCTTATGCACGCCGCATCGCCGGGCTGGCGGCCACCGATCTCGGCCAGTTTAGGGAAGCGGAACAACTGCTGAACGGCGCGCTGGCCGACGCAAGGGCCATTTTCGGTGGTTCGTCCCGCGACGCGGGCAAGGTCGAAATCGCACTGTCCGTGCTGTTCAGGAAACAAAACAAACCCGAAGCGGCCATCGCTGCCGCCAACCGCGCCCTGCAGGCAGTACTGCCAGGTTACAGCCCCGATGCGGCAGATAAAAATCCCGCCCCGGGAAGTTTTTACGAGGAAAACGTGATTTTTGAAGCCCTGGAGGCAAAAGCGCTGGCAGCCGAAATGTGGTACACCAAACAAGGAAACATCCGCTGGCTGACACTGGCGCTGGAATGCCACGACCTGGCCTGGCAGGCCGAAATGCTCCTGCGCAAGGTGCACCAGTACAATTCATCCAAACTGGATTTGCAACAAACCGCCCGCCGCCGGGAAGCATCGGCCATGCGGGTTGTCCGGCTGTTGTTTGAAAAAACAGGACATTCGCGATACATCGACAAGGCGCTGGCCATTGCCGAGCGCAGCAAAGCCACGCTGTTGCTGGAAGCCTTGCAGGAGAACCAGATGCGGGGCGCTGTCGCCGGCAAAGACGAGCGGTTTGCCCGGATGGATGCACTGCGCCGGAGCCTTGCCTATTACGAGCGCAATCTGTTGCTCGAACCCGCCAGCCCGAAGGCTTCCCAATGGCGCATCGAGGCGGATGCGCTTGGCAGCCAGCTGAGCGAACTCGAACGGGCACTGGCGCGAGACTATCCCCGGCTTTCCGGGTCTGTTTTGGACGTGGCGCGCGTACCTGTTCCTGCTTTGTCCACCGGAGAAACACTGCTGACCTATTTTGCAGGTGAAAACACGATTGAAGTGCTGGTTTTTCAAAAAGACAAGCCGGCGACGTGGCATTCCATTTCAAACGATGAGGCATTCAACGCGCTTTTGAATCGTTTTTTTGCGTTTTACGCCAGCAGCGCTGCCATGCTGAACGAACCCGCGGCCTATCTCCAAACGGCGTTCGACCTTTGGCAAAAGATCATCCCGGCCGAAGCAGCCGGCGCACAGCGTTTGCTGGTAATCCCCGATGGATTGCTCAATTTTGTACCCTTTGAAGCCCTTGTTACAGAGGCGCCGGCAGCGGGCGCGTCTTTGAGAAACGCAGCCTACCTGGTGACAAATCAGGAAGTGCGTTACGCCTGGTCGCTTGCGGTATTGGAACAACAAAACCGTTTGCCCAGCCGCGCGGAGCAATTTATGCTGGCGATAGCGCCAGGCTTCAGCCATTCCGAACGGGGACTTGCGCCCTTGCTGGCCGACGCCCGGGAATGGCGGTCAGCCGGCAGCGGTGTGACCGTGCTGGCCGGCGAACGCGCCGATGTGCGGCACCTGCTCGACGAAGCCGCCCGCTACCGGGTGCTGCATTTTTCCACCCACGCTTTTGCTGACGCCACACCCCGCATCGAACTGATCGACCAGTCGCTGCTGCTGCCTGACCTCTACGCCCTGCCCCTGAATGCCGATCTGGTGGTGCTCAGCGCCTGCCAGACCGGCCTTGGCATCGAACTAAAAGGCGAAGGGGTGATGAGCCTGGCGCGGGCATTCGCCCAGGCCGGAACGGCGGGCGTTGTGTCCAGTCTTTGGTCAGTCAATGACCGAAGTACGGCTTCCATTCTCAACCTTTTTTATCAGTACATCCGGGAAGGATGGCCGGTGAGCGCGTCATTGAGGCAAGCCAAATTGGCCTACATCAGCGACCCGAAAACAAATGCCGCGCTCCAGTCGCCCTATTTCTGGGCGGGACAGGTGCTGGTCGGCGCCGACCGGAAACTGGAAACCGGGAGTATCTCGGCTGCTGCGCTGGCCGGCTGGATTGCACTGGGAGTTGGTGTACTGATTTTGATTTGCTATCTTTATGTGTACAGGCGCAAAGCCGGATCACATCACAATAAATTTTCTTGAGCCAGGCCATTGCCGAACCTGAAATATTCCGACATTTGCACATTCTTCTTTCGCCCGCATAATAATCCACCAGCCCCTTTCCCAACCAATTTCCCGCCGTAGTCTCTGGTTTTCAAACTTTTCGTTAATCATTTTTGTCAGCGTAAGAAACGCGGCTGGCCGTCGTTTTGTCGCCCGGACAAAAATTAACCAGTTTCCCCATGTCGTTACACAAACACCCGGTTACGGGGCGAAATGAAATCTCTCTTCTGCACTTGCTTTCCAACTTACTCCCGATTGACTGGCTGAACAACCTTCTGTTGCACCTGCCACCCATCCAAAAACCTGACCGCACCGGTCGCCGGTTTTCAGCAGCAAGTCTGCTGTTATTTGCACCGTTTTTCCTTTTTTCCCAAACGGTTGAAGATTGCAACAACGGCCTCGACGACGACGGTGACGGCCTGATCGACTGCTACGACCAGGATTGCACCTGTTCGGGTCAGTGCGCCGATTTTTACTACACCACCTGCAATGCCGACTGCTATTACATACCGCCCTGCGGACAGATTTCGCTGGGCATTCAATGGACCAGCGATGCTGAAACGGGCACCTATTCGCCCCTGGTAGCCGGCGACATGGACGCCGACGGCATTCCGGACATCGTGACGACTAATGTGGAAGCGCCCGACCTTTACATCATCGACGGCGCCACCGGGTTGACCAAGGTGCACGTCATCGCCCCGACGGTTTGGCCCGGCGGAACGGCTCCGGCCATTGCTGACCTCGACCACGACGGATTCGGCGAAATGGTGATTGTGGGTTTCGACCGCTTGTTGTATTGTTACGAACACGACGGTACGCTGAAATACACCAGCGCCATTCAGGTGGGTTACGATTCCCGGTATCGGTATTCGGTGCCCAATATTGCCGACTTCGACCACGACGGATGGGCCGAAGTCAACATCGGCAACCAGGTATTCAACGGCCAGACAGGAGCACTGCTCGCACAGGGAGGCCCCACCGTATCGGCCGGCGAGCACCCTGCGCGGGTGGCGGTCGGCTTCTCTTTCGCATCGCCGGTGGCCATTGATGCGCTGCCCGATGCGTTTTGCCCTGATTGCGACGGGCTGGAAATTGTGGCGGGCAACCAGGTGTTGTCGGTCAACCTCGTGACCGGGGTAGTGACGCCGGTGGTGACAGCCGCAGCCCCATTTACCGACGGCTTCACCAGCGTGGTCGATTTCGACCAGGACGGCGACCTCGATGCCATCGTGCAGGGGCGCAAAACCACCAACAATTTCAATACGGTTTATTGCTGGGAAATCGAATCGCCGACCATTATGCGGCAGTTTCAACTGCTCAACAACTGGCAGGAAGGCGCTTCCCGGGTCAATGTGGCCGACTTGAACGGCGACGGCCA
>Ga0075163_10010528_pt1 | contig 12090 bp, 7 predicted proteins | sample JI1023141ADNA_FD_71478 | JGI IMG/M metagenome (GOLD analysis project Ga0075163, IMG submission 71478) | Wastewater effluent complex algal communities from Wisconsin, to seasonally profile nutrient transformation and Carbon sequestration -... | ecosystem: Engineered > WWTP > Effluent > Algae...
CAAGGCGCTGGGTGACACCAGCGACACGCCGCGCTTCGTCGAGACGGTACGCGGCCGCGGATACCGCTTTCTGGGCAAGGTGCAACCGGTCGCGCTCCCGCCGCGGGCCATCGCCGACGTACCGCACCTCGGCAAGCTCCGCAGCGAAGGCGCCACCCCTCCGGACTTCGTGAGCACCGCGCAGTTCGACGCGCTCCTTCCGCGTCTCGAGGGCGACGGCGGCGTGGTGCTCGTCACTGGACCGGCCGGCAGCGGCAAGACCCGCTTCGTGGAGGTCCTGGCCTCGACCGCGCAGAACAGCCTGCTCGCACGCACCGCGCCGGTGGGTGCACCGGACCTATGGCTCTTCGTGCAGGTGCTGCGCGATCTGCGCAAACGCGGCGCAGCGCTCGAAGCGTCACTGCAAGCCATGGCGGAAGGCGCGGACCAAGGGCAAGCGCTCGCTAGCGCGGCCGGACGCTTCGCGCTCTCGGAAGCCATCTTGCAGACCCTGGAACGAGCCGCCGAAGACGCGCCGCTGCTCCTCGCCTGCGACGACCTGCACGCCGAAGGGCCCGGCACCCTGGCGGTGCTCGAGCTGCTGGCACCGCGACTGCGACGCACGCGCGTCCTTTTGTGTGCATCGTACACGGACTCGGGCGATCCCTCGCCGGCGCTCCTGAGCCTCCGGGGACTGCTCGGACGGGAGCCCAGCGCCACCGTGGTGCGCATCGAGCCGTTCACCGGGGCCGAGGTCGCGACCTTCCTCCAGCAGACCACCGGCACCGCGCCGGCACCGGAGGCGGTGACCAAGATCCGCCACAAGACCGGCGGAAATGCTCGCCTGCTCGCGCAGCTGGTGCAGCGGCCGTCGCAGGACTGGTTGCGGGAGCCGGACGTGATGACCGAAGCGCTTGTGAACACCGCTCCCTTGCGCGAGGGGATCGCCTACCAGTTGCGCTCGCTTCCGCCGGAAGTGCTCACCGCCCTCACCATGGCCGCGGTGCTGGGTCCGTCGTTCTCGGTGGCGCCGCTCTCGGCAGCGCTCGGCCTCGCCAACGTCGACACCCTGCGCGCGCTCGACGCCGCCAGCGCCGCGCGAATCCTGGACCGGGCCGCGGGCGGCTATCGGTTCGCCTATCCGCTGGTCCGCGACGTCCTCCACGAAGGTCTCACCGCCTCCGAGCGGGCGCGTCTGCACGGCCTGGCAGCGCGCGCCATGGAGGCTCACCTGGGCGAAAGCGACGACCACGTGCGCGTCGCGCAGGTGGCCGCCCACTGGGTGGAAGCTGCCGCCATCGGCGACGTGGACGCGGCGGTGGACTGGTGCCTTCGCGCCGCCTCCCTGGCGAGCGCCGCCGGCGACGCGAGCGCCGCCCGCACCTCGGCGACCCGTGGCCTGGTCGCCATCGAGCTGTCGCCCACCCCCGATGCCGCCAAGCGGGCGCGGCTCCGGGCCTGGGTCGACGCCCCTCCTTCTTCGCGCCCCTGAATCGACGATGCTCGCTCCCGGCACCCTCGTAGGCGATCGCTTCGCCATCGAAACCCCCACCGGCGCCGGTGGGTTCGGCACCGTGTACCGAGCGCACGACGCGCGAACCGGGCGCGCGGTGGCGGTGAAGGTGATGCACGCCGGTCGGGCCGACGCCCTGGACGCAGCGCGCTTCGCCCGGGAGGCCCAGCTTCTGCAGGAGCTCGAGCACCCGCACGTGGTGGCCTACGTGGCCCACGGGTGCACGGCCGAGGGCCGGGACTACCTGGCCATGGAGTGGCTCGACGGCGAGAACCTCGCCCAGCGGCTGGAGCGGGAACCGCTGCGCATGGATGAAGCCATTCGCGTCCTCCGGGGCGCGGCGAGCGGCCTCGCCGAGGCGCATCGCCGTGGCATCGTGCATCGCGATCTGAAGCCGTCCAACGTGCTCCTGCGCGACGGCTCGGTCGACGGCGCGACGCTGCTCGATCTGGGCATCGCGCGGCGCGCGGGGCTCTCGGTGACCCGGTCCGGTCAGATGGTGGGCACGCCGCGATACATGTCGCCGGAGCAAGGGTGGGGCCGCGAGGTGGGCCCGGCGGCCGACGTCTTCGCGCTGGGTTGCGTGCTCTTCGAGTGCATCGGGGGAATACCTGCCTTCTCGGCGGAGCACCCGGCGGCGATCCTGGCCAAGGTCCTGTTCGAGGACGCACCGTCGCTGCTGCACGCGCGCGCGGATACGCCCCCGGCGCTGGTCGCCCTGGTGGCGAGCATGCTGGCGCGCGATCCGCTGGACCGGCCGCGCGACGGCGAGGCACTGCTCACGGCACTGGGCGACTTGCCCGAGATGCAAGGCGGCGCTGCACCGGCCCGACAGGGTCCGCCGGCGCTCGGTCGCGACGAGCTGCGGCTCGCCAGCGTGCTGGTGGCGGGCCTCTGCTCCACCGTGGCCGAGCGCGACCAGCAGATCCAGGAGCTGCGTGCGCGCGCTTCGTACGTGGAGCACCGGGAGTCCGACGGCGCCCTGGTCGCGACGTTCCTGCACCGGAGCTCTTCGGCGGCCGACGAGGCCACCAACGCCGCAGACGCCGGCCGACGCCTGCGCGAGGCCCATCCCTCGGCCTCGGTGGCGGTGGTGACCGGGCGCGTGCGCGAGACTCCGGGGAGCGACGGCGAGCTCCTGGGGCGCGCCAGCTCGCTACTGGCCACGGTGAGCGGGACGGTAGCTTTGGATTCCATGACGGCGGCGCTCCTCGAAGGGCGCTTCCCCACCGGGGTTCGCCAGGGCGTCGCGGTGCTGGTGGCGGGCCCAGTGGCCGACCTCTCGAGACCGCTGCTCGGTCGCCCGACGCCCTGCGTGGGGAGAGACCAGGAGCTGTCGGCGCTGGAGAGCATGTATCACGCATGTGTCGATGAGCGCGCCGGCCGCGCGGTGCTGGTGACCGGCGAAGCAGGCGCAGGAAAATCCCGCTTGCGGCACGAGCTGGCGCGACGTCTAGAATGCGCCGAAGCGCCTCCGCGTGTGCTGATGGGTCGCGCGGCGCCGGGCGCGCAGGGCGCCTCCTACGGCGTGCTCGGGCTGGCGTTGCGCGCGCTGTTCCGAGACGAAACAGGTCCCCTCGACTACCCACGGCTTCGGGACCGCGTGGGGGCGAGCTTTCCGACCGACGACGCCGAGCGCATCGCCACCTTTCTCGGCGCGATGATGGGCCTCCCGCTGCCGAACGGCGCGCGACTCGAAGCGGCGCGCTCCGATCCGCGGGCGATGCGAGCGCAGATGGTAGGCGCTTGGCTCGATCTTTTGCGTGCAGAATGCATACGTACCCCGGTGGCGCTCCTGGTCGAGGACCTGCAGTGGGCCGACGCCGCATCGCTCGACCTCCTGGCCGCCACGCTCCGGGACCTGGTGGACGTCCCGTTCTTGCTGGTGGGGTTCGCGCGGCCCGGCCCGTGGCGCTCCGGGTGGCAGGCGCCACAGTCGCTGCGGGAGCTGGTAGTGCCGCCGCTCGACAAGCGCGCGTGCGTCCGCCTCACCCGGGAGATCCTGGGCGAGACGGTGGCCCTCCCGGTGATCGAGCGCCTGGTGGAGCGCTCCGCCGGGAACGCGCTCTTCCTGGAGGAGCTGATTCGTGCGGCGCACCAGGGCGACGACGGAGCCGCACCGGCCACGGTGGTGGCCATGCTGCAGGCGCGCATCGGCCGGCTGGAACCGGCGGCGCGACGGGTCCTGCGCGTGGCGAGCATCTTCGGCGAACGCTTCGACGAAGGCGCGGTGTTCCGCCTCTTCGACGACGAAACCAGCCGCGCCGACTTCGACCAGGCGGTGAGCGATCTGGTTCGCGAAGAGGTGCTCGAGCAACGCCGCGGAGAGCAGCTCTTCGGCGGCACGGTGCTCCGCTTTCGCCACGCGCTCATGTGCGAGGCCGCCTACGACCTCGTGACCGAAGACGACCGCGTGCGCGGGCATCGCGCCGCGGCGGCGCTGCTCCTGGGGCTGGACGGCGAGCCCGCCGTGGTGGCGGAGCACCAGGCGCGAGGCGGCGACGTGGAGGCGGCGGGAACCAGCCTGGAGCGCGCGGCGGAGCACGCCTACCAGCGGGCCGACTTCGAGACCGCGGGGCGCCTGTCCGAGCGTGGCCTCTCGCTCGGCGTGAGCGGTCCGGTACGTGGAGCGTTGCTGGCCGTGGAGGCCAACCGCTGCGTGCGTACCTGGGACTGGCAGGCCGGCCTGGTCGCGGGCCAGGAGGCGGTGCGACTGCTGGTACCGGGCTCGGCCTGGTGGTGCCGCGCGGTGACCGCACTCATCGCCTTTCACGCCTACCGCAACGACCGCCCGGCAGCGGCGCTCCTGGCGGAAGCGGCGCTGCGCACGGCACCGGACGCCGCAGCCCGGCTGCACTACGTCGACTCCCTGGCCCACGTGGCCAGCGCCAGCATCCAGATCGGCTCCACCATCGCCGGCCGCGACGCCATCGCGCGCATCGAGGAGGTGGCGCCGGATCTGGCCGACTACCCCGGCGTCCACGCGTTCGTCACGCTCATCCGGTGCACGCTGCTCCGCCACACCAGCGACGACATGGCAGCGCAGATCGCCCTGGCGCGCACCGCGGTGCGACGCTTCGCCGAGGGCGGCGGCGACCCGCTGGCGGCGCTCCTGGCCCGCGACAACCTGGGCGAAGTGCTCTGCCGCGCCGGGCAGCGCGCGGAGGGAGAGGAGATTCTCCGGAGCGCCCTCGAGAGCGCGCTCGGAATGCCCCACGCGTACGCGCGGACCCACGTCGCCATCGCCTTCGCGCACGGGCTCCTGGTGCGCGAAGAGGCCGAGGCCGACGTCGAGGCCGAGGCACTGGCGCGGTCGGTGCTGGGCACCGCCGGCATCTCGGCGGGGTTCGAAGCCATGGCGCGCCACGTGCTGGCGCAGCTGCTGGGCCGCCGCGGAGCCCGTGACGAGGCGGCCCGAGAGGCCGACCGGGCCATCGCTCTCTCGGCGCACACACCGGTGCGCCGGCTACAGATGCTCGGGTGCCGCGCCAAGCTGTGCGAGCGACCCGACGATGCGCTGCAAGCCGTGGAGCTCGCGCTCGCGACCCTCGAGGAACTGGGCGAGGGCGGCTATGCGGAAGCTCCGTCGCTCCTCGCCGCCGCCGAGGTCCTGTTCGCCAACGGACACCCGGAACGCGCCCGGCGAACCGTGCGGCGGGCCCGCGACGGCCTGCGGGCTCGGGCGGCGCGGTTCGACGACCGGGACCGCGCGCTCTTCGGCGCGGTCCCGCTGCACCGACGCATCGAAGCGTGGTCCGTTGATCAACTCGACTGAGGTCGCCCTCCAGGTTCGGATCGTCGCGTTGGTCATAGGTGCACCATGCACTCGTTCGCGATTACCGTCCTTGAGCGCTCCACGAAGAGCATCCGATCGCGTGCTCACTTGGGGTCGACGCGGAACTGGAGCCAGTCGCTCCACTCGAATTCCGTCTTGAACTTGTAGGCGCGCACCTTCACGCGCCACACGGTGCCGTTGGTGAATCCGGAGACGCTCTTGTTCACGACCCCCGCCGGCTGGGTCACGGCGAGCCCGTAGCTCGAGTCCTGGAAAGGACTATTGGGGAGCGGCTCCCAGCCGCCGAACTCGTTCTGGTAGTCGAGCTCCACGTCGCAGCAGCCGGCGTACGGCTCGTCCTTCACCGCCTTGGGGAGCGTGACCTTGAACCAGATGTTGCCGTCCTTGGAGGCGGAGAACACGCCGCCGCTCTTGGGCTCGCGGTCGAACCCGACGGTGGGAATGCCCAGGACCTTCTTGGTGGAGGTCTTGGCGGTGACCTTGAAGTCGATGGCACCGGTGCCGGTGCAGCCGCCGGTGCCGGTCGCCACCGCGTGGTACGAGCCCTCCGCCAGCGTCCCGAAGTGGGTACCGTTGTAGAGCGTGGCGCCACCGTCGAGCTTGCGCGGGAGCACGGGCCAGGTCTTGTCGTAGGTGCCGCCGTAGCTCTTGTCGGAGATGGAGAGGTCGAAGCCGCAACCACCTTGCCCGGTCGCGAGCAGCTTCTGCGCGTCGTCCTCGGCGAAGCTGCCGCCGGGCACGCTCAGGGCGGCGAGCCTCCCGGTGGCGGGCTTGGACGCTCCGGGGGTGGCTCCGCCCGGCGCTTGCGGAGGCGTGGTCGGTCCGGTGCTGGCGGCGGGCGCCGCTGCGGGGCCGGTCGCTTGCGCCACCTTGAAGTCGACGTACCATCCGCCGGCCTTGGGGTCGGGCCCCTTGATGGCGCAGAGCACCTCGTCGTAGACCATCAGATACGCGCGGTAGGAGCCGCGCGGGAGCGGCGGAATGTCGTCGAACACCACGGGTAGCGTGCCCGGGTCGACGATCTTTCGGAACTCGCTGTGCTGGAGCGCGCTCGGCTTGGCGAGGTCGTAGATGTCGGCGTGGAACCGGCAGGGCCCCGCACCGCGCACCTCGATGCGACCGCGATCGGCGCTGGTGGCGAAGCCGCTCACGCGAAAGTCGGCGACGCGGCCATGGGTGAGCTGGACGATGGGCGGAAGGCGACGCGGCGAGAGCGGCTCCGCCGGTGAGGCGCTCGCGTGCAGGCCCAGGGCGAGCGCCAGGAGACCACCGGTCACCGCCGGTGCGGCGCGACCAGGGAGCAGGAGCCAGGTGCGGACGACGCGGTTCTTCATGGTGCCCAGTATGCGCGCGGGAGCGCCTCGGGTCCGTGAGCGCTTCATGAGCGTTCCACGAGGAGGTAGCCGCTCAGCGCGAGAGAGCGCCATCGAGGCCGCGGGCCCGCGAGAGCTCCACCTCGAGCAGCGTGAGACGGCGCGCGAGCCCACTCTGGCCGTCGACCTGGAGCTTGGCGAACACCACCCGAAGCTGGCTTCGAACGGTGTTCCACGACGTCCCGAGGTCCGCGGCGACCTCTTTGGGCGCACGCCCTGCTCCGACGCGCACCGCGATGCGAGCCTCGGCGATGGTGAGGCGATAGCGAGCTCGGAGCGCTTCCTCGAGACGAAGACCCGGGGTGAGGGCGCCCCCATCGCTGGCGGTGACCGCGTCCCGGAGCGCGAAGGCGCGGGCGAAATGTGGCGTCAGCAGGGGACCGACGCTCGCCACCGGAGCTTCGAAGTCACCACGTCGCGGATCCCGCAGCACGCCCAGCGTCACCACCCGCGCGGGCGATCGCTCGAGAAAGCCCGCCGCCAGCGCGCCGAAGCCGTGCCGGAGCGCGTAGTCCACGTGGTACGCCGAGCGCTCCACCCGGGCTCGCGGACAGATGACGTCGCCGTGCCCAAACGCCCCGGCCGGTGTATCCCACACGGTTTTCGCCCACGGATCGAGGCGCCAATAGTGGCGCGCGTAGGCATCCTTGGCGGCCTCGTCGATGCCGTAGGACTCCCGAAGGAACGCCGCGCCCGGCTGCTCCACGCGCACCGCAGCCGAGCTGGCGCCGAAGAGCCCCACCAGCGACTCGAGCGCATACGGCCATCGCGAGGCATCGAGAACCCCCGCGTACACGTGGTCGAGGAGGTCGAGGATCCGGGCTCGCCGCTTCGCAAGCATACGCCTCTTCACGGTATCTCGCCCCTGCCGGAGCGTCCATCGCAGCGCGCGGCTCAGTCTTCGTTGCCGGCGTCGCGGCGGCGGTACTTGCCCGGGGTCATGCCCGTCCAGCGACGGAACGCCCGGGTGAAGTTCGCGAGATCGGAGTAGCCCAGGCGATCGGCCACCACTTCGAGGCCGAGGTCCGCCTGCACCAGGCGCAACGCCTCGTCGCGACGGGCATCGTCGTGCACGCTCTTGAATGTGGTGCCTTCGGCCGCCAGGTGGCGTTTGAGGGTGCGCGAAGAGACATGAAGCTGCTTGGCGACGTCGTCCAGCGACCGCAGCAGGCCGCCGCGACGGCCGAGGAGCGAGCGGACCTTGGCGGTGACGCGACTCGCGTCGCGGATGGCCGAGAGGGCCTTTTCGCATTGATCGGTGGCCAGGCGAAACGCCGCCGGGTCCGCCAGCACCAGCGGCACGTCGAGGGTCGAGCGCGGGAACACGATGCGATTCTCCGGCGCACCGAAGCGCACCCGCGGCGTGCCCGCGACCCGCGCGAGCTTGGCGAAGTAGGGCGGCTCGGCGAAGGCCAGCTCGGCGCGACCTCGTAAGGGTTGCCCGGTGAGCGCCTGGCCGATCTGCCGGATCCCTTCCACCAGCGCGAGAATGACCGTGTCCCGCGCGGCGCCGAAGCCCGCCAGCTCCTCGATGACCAGCGCCACCTCGTCGCCGTCTTCGCTCAGGCGCAGCGCCAGCGCATTGGTACGGGTGGGCGCGAAGCGAACGGCGATGTCGAGCGCCTCGCCGATGGTCGAGGCGACCATCGCTGCGAAGCCCAGGTAGCCGTGGGCGGAGATGCGCATCTGCACGCCCAGGAGTGTGCCGACCGCCGGCTCACCGGTGAGCGTGCGCGCGCGAAGCACGAGCCGCTCCACCAGGTCGAGCGAGATGCGTTCGTCGGGCTCCGTCAGGTCGGCTTCGGCGAGGCCGCTACCCGCCAAGAGCTGCGCGCAAGAAACGCCGTAGCGAGCCGTCACCTCGGCGAGGTGCAGCGCGTGGATCGCCGGAATGAACGCCTCGTCGGATCGCAGCATGGCCCCAAATGACAAGAACTTGGCTCACCGTAACCTGCCGCGAATGCCCGCGCCACCCCATCATCATGGTCGGAGGCAACGATGCTCGAGGTCCGCGATTTGCGATTCTCCGTGGGCGATGGCGTACCGAGGTACTGGCACGGCGAGGGTCGTGCGGTGACCATCTTCTTCGATGGTCTCTCCATCTTCTTTCCGGAGGGAGAGCGCTTCTTCATCTCGTCGGTGCGCGCGCACAAGGACGCCGCCGGCCCCGAGCTGAAGCGGGAGATCATGCGCTTCAGCGCCCAGGAAGGCATCCACGGGCGCGAGCACGACAGCTACAACGCGCACCTCGAGCGCGAGGGATACCCAGCGGCGCGCCTCGAGCGGAAGGTCACGCGGCTCCTCCGTTTCGCCAAGCGCGCATTGCCGCGCCGGAGCCAGCTGGGGGTCACGTGCGCCCTCGAACACTTCACCGGCATGATGGCGCTGCTGCTCCTGGGCGACGATCGCAACCTCGCCGGCGCGCACCCCACCATGCGCGATCTGTGGCGATGGCATGCGGCCGAGGAGAGCGAGCACAAGAGCGTGCCCTTCGACGTTTTCCGGGCCGCCGGCGGCACCGAAGTGGAGCGCATCGGGACCATGCTGCTGGCCACCGCGTTCTTCTGGGCCAAGGTGGCCGAGCACCAGGTGGTGATGATGCGCGCCGACGGGTGCCTGCTCTCGGCCTCCGAGTGGTGGAAGCTCCTGCGCTTCCTGTTCGTCACCCCGGGCGGCATGCGCACCATCGCGCGCTCCTGGGTCCGCTACTTCTGGCCGGGCTTTCACCCTTCGGACATCGACGACGGCGCGCTCCTCGACGCCTGGAAGCGCGAGTACGCCGCCTCCGCCGAGCCGCTGCCCGTTGCGTGCTGAGCTCAGGCCGAGGCGGCGCGCAGGCTCTCGGTGATGAACTCGGCGGCGGCCCGCACCCGCGGAATGTCGCGCACCGACTCGTGCATGAGCACCCACACCGGAACCCGCAGCTCGGGCATCGGCTCGCCTCGACGCACCAGCACCGGGTCGCCGTCGGCGAAGGCGCAAGGCAAGATACCGATGCCCAGCCCCGCCCGCACCGCCTCGATGAAGGTCGCCCGGGAGTTGGTGCGCAGCACCACGCGCTCCGGGTCCACGTGACGCTCTTCCCACTTCGCCTGCGGGCTCTGGGCCACGTCGTCGTCGAAGCACACCCAGTGCGCGTTGCGGCTCGCCGTGGCCTCGCGGGTGCCGTACACCGCGAAGTCCGCGTGTCCCACCCGCTGCCCCACCAGCTCCGAGCCGGGCGGAGGGTTCACGCGAATGGCCACGTCCGCCTCCCGGCGCGCGAGATCGAGCAGCGCAGGGCCCACCCGCACGCGCAGGCGAATCGCCGGGTAGCGATGACGAAATAGCGGCAGCCGCGCCACCAGGAAGCTGCCCAGGAGCTCGGCCGCGGTCACGGTCACCACCCCTTCGAGGCGTCGGTCGACATCGGACATGCTGCGCTCGAAGGCCGAGAGCCGCGCGTCGAAGTCGGTCACCAGCTGCAGCATGGCGTAGCCCGCAGCGGTGGGCACCAGCTTCTGCCCCACCCGCTCGAAGAGTCGGACGCCCGCGCCCTTCTCGAGCGAGGCCAGACGCCGCGCCACCGTGGTGTGGGCCACGCCGAGCTTGCGTGCGGCCCGGGCCGCCGTTCCCGCGTCGGCCACCGCCAGGGCGAGCCGCAGATCGTCCCATTGCATGACCCGATGCTACCGGATCAGAACGCGCCGCAGGGGACTTGGCGCGCGGGCGCCGCGTAGCTGGTCTTCTTCACCACCGACTCGGCGAAGCGACCCAGCTCCTCGCGCACCTGCGAGCCCATGGGCAAGGGCTCGTTGTCGATCTCGTGGTAGCCGCCGGCGCAGCCGAGGCCCACGATGTTCGCGCCTTCACCGCGCTTCTTCAGCACCCAGCTGCGGAGGCCGGGGCTCTTGGCGTACACGTCCTCGGCGTCGCCGCCCACCACCGTGAGCACCGGAAGGCCGCCGGGCAGCGCCGCGTCGCGCGCCTGGTCCGCGTGATAGAGGAGGTTCAGCGCGATGGGGAAGATGGCCGGCCGCTTGGGCTTGATGGGCCCGGTGTGCGGTGGCGAGGGGTTCCGCGTGAGGGTCGTCTCCGACACCTCCTTGAGGAACACGTGCACGTCCACGCCCGGCGTGAGCAGCATGGCGCCGGCCACCGGGCGCGAAAGCGGATCGCCCAGCCCTTGCACGATACGCGTGGCGAGGAGACCGCCCATGGACCAGCCGGCGAGGAGCAGCGGCCGGCGAGGATCTTCCGCCGTCTCCTTCTCCACCTGCACCGCGAAGCGCGCGAGGCTCGGATACAGGTACGCCGCCAGGTTGCGGCCGCAGGTCTCGCCGTGCGAAGGGTACTCGAAGCTCACCACCCGGAAGCCGCGTCGGGTCCACTCCTCGAAGAGCGGCCGGTGGTTGTCGAAGCGATCGGAGAACCCGTGGAAGAACAGGATGTCGCCCACCGGCGTCCCGACGGGCCGCGCCTCGCCCACCCGCAGCTGCACCCGGCCGTCGTCGGCGGGCGTGCGCCAGGTGCGCATCCACGACGTGGGGAGCGCCTCGCACTTCACCTCCCGCAGGTCCTCGTCGTCGCTCGCGCCCGCGGGCTCCTCTTCGCTGGAACCGCAGGCAGCGGCGAGCAGGAACGCGAACAGAGGCACGAGGCGGGTCGGACGTTTCATGACGTCAGACCCTAACCTCGCGCCAACCGGGTGCCATGAGCATTGCTGGTGCGCCACCTGTGCAGGAATGCACAGTCTGAACGTGCGTCGTCATGGCAATCGCCGAAGCAGACGGTGGTCGCGGCGCACGCGCTCGGGTAAAACCGCACGATGCGCACGCACGCGAGCAAGCTCGGGTCGATGCGAGGGCCGATGCTCGGCGCCGTCGCCGCGCTGCTCTCGTGCGCGCGGGAGCTTCCGCCGCTGGGCGAGGCGGTCCTCGCCGTGGACACCGACGTGCCGGTCCCGGCCATCGGCGGCACGCTGCGGCTCGACGTGTTTCGCCGCGACGAGACCGGCGCCATGACCTGGATCGACAGCCGCGAAGTGGTGCGCGAGGACATTCGCGACTGGCCCGTGAGCTTTTCGATCTATGCGCCCGAGGGCGTCACGCGCGCCGAGGCGGTGGTCCGCCTGCGGCTGTACCCGAGCGGGAAGACCCGCGACTACCGGGGCGAGCGGTTTCTCGACCTGCCGAGCCCCGACGGCGACCCCAACGAGCGGTTTCGCGCGCCGCCGCCACCGGTGGGCGAAGCTCCACGCCTGGTTCGCCAGGGCAAGGACCTCACCCCGACGGCGGAGCCGGACCCGCTGGTGACCATCGATCGACTGGTGCGGGTGTCGCTGGCAGAGGGGCGACGCGTGGCGCTTCCGGTGCTCCTCGCGGGCGAGTGCGTGGGCACCATGGCCAACCTCGCGACGCTCGAGACCTGCACCGATACCGCCCGAACGC
>Ga0075163_10010529_pt1 | contig 12089 bp, 17 predicted proteins | sample JI1023141ADNA_FD_71478 | JGI IMG/M metagenome (GOLD analysis project Ga0075163, IMG submission 71478) | Wastewater effluent complex algal communities from Wisconsin, to seasonally profile nutrient transformation and Carbon sequestration -... | ecosystem: Engineered > WWTP > Effluent > Algae...
GGCGGGGGATATGTCCAGCCCTGCCGACATGGTTGTGGTTCCAAAGTGCTCGGCTGCGACTTGTGGCGGCTGCTGTATTGGCGACGTTTGCCAGCCCGGTGTCACCAACTCGATGTGTGGGGCCAAGGGCGCGGCCTGTGCCGTGTGTCCCGCAACGGCCATCTGTCTGGCCGGTGGCACTTGCGGCGGCGACGTAAGCGGTAGCTATGTGATCGAAGTTGAAGGCCGGGTGTCGTCCAGAAACTCGAGCGGTGACTGCTGGGACTTTCCCTGCAGCGGGCCTGATCCGTATCTGTTCGTTGGTGCGTCCTCGACTGAGACAGAATTTGATACGTACTCGCCTTACTGGCGGCGCACTTTCACGGTGTCTTACTCGTCTCTGATCTCGGGCGTGGCGTTTGATATGTACGATGAAGACGTGTCTTCTGATGACTACATCTGCGGGGGTACGCTGCGGATGACTGACGCCGACTTGCGCAGCCATCGCGCGCCGACCTACTCGGGGAGCTTGTGCAGCGTGACGTTTACTGTGACCAAGAAGCCCTAGCCCGCGGCCCTAAACATCATCACCGCCGCCGACTGATTGCCATACAGCTCGCTGCGCAGAGTCTCCCAGCCGACGACGCGCAGCGCTTGGCTTAGCTTTTCTGGGTCGTAGCGGGTAGACCTCGCCACGACGTACCTCCTCAGGAAGCCTGAAGCGTCGGCCATCGCCACAAATTCTAGCTCGTAGCTTCCAGGGACGCGGCCCGGCGCGAGCTCGGACGTGAAGCGCAGATCGGTGATCGGGCGCTCGGAGTGGCGCTTGATGGGACCGGCGAACCAGGCCGCGATTGGTGGGGGCAAAATGCCGCCGTTTTTTAAGACGGGGTCATTGGCTTTGACAAGCTCGGGCTGATCAGCGGGCGCTGCTACGGTTTGGAAGTCGATCACGACCAGGTCGCCGGGCTGGGCAAGGCTGCGCAGCGTGCGGAAAAAGCGCAGCTCGTCGGAAAGGTTGGCCATCGTCGCGCCTAGCAGGGTGAACACTCGGACCTGACCCGGTGCTGCTGCGGCGTGCAGCATCGTGTAGTGCGCTAGGTCGTGGAAGCTGCCGTGAACGGCTTGCACTTCGGCCTGATGTTCTCGCAAGACCGCGTCGGCGTGCTCGCGGGCTTTTGAAAGCAGGGTGTTGCTGATGTCCAGAAGGGACACGCGCTGCAGCCTAACCAGGGGCGCTAGGCTTTGGGCTAAGCAGACCTCCGCTCGGCCATCGCCCGAGCCGATGGCGACCAGGTGAACCGGGGCCTTTAGCGCGGGGGCCGCGTGCTGGGCCAGCTGCTGCAGCTGCAGGAACAGGCCCGCGCGCAGCGAGCTGTACGCTTCACAGACCGCGAGATAGTCCGCAGCGCTCTGATTGTCGAGGTAGAGAAAGGACTGCTCTAGCGTGCCGCCTGGGCCGTTTATGAGGCTTCGCAGCTCGTTGGCCCAGCGGGCGGGGTCGTAGCGTGAGGTCAAGTAGCTGTTTGGCTGTAAGCCGGGGTCATCGGCCTGACCCGCAACAGACAAGGGATTGACTAGCCCGAGCTCGGACACGCCAAGCAGCCGCGCCAGAGTGTCGGGGCTTGCTGTGGTGCGTCCGCGCTCTAGGTTTTTGCACGTGCCCACGCTTAGCCCGGCCAAGCTGGCAAGGCGCAGCTGTGACAGGCCCGCGGCTTCCCGGCGCTCTCGTAGCAGCTGCGCGAGGTCGGCGGGGCCGTCTACAAGCTGCAGCGCAAGCTCTGTGGCTGCTGCAGCTGCTGCTTGCTTGGGGTCGTCGCGCAAGCCGGACAAAGCGGCCTGCAGGTGTTCCGCAGGGGTCAAGGTGGACATGCGCGGGAGATTAACAGAAGCGCAGCCGGGCTAGTCCGTTGACCCTCCGCAGGTCAACGGGGGCAATCGGAACGGATAGCCGCTTTGAATCTTGGTTGTCGTCGAGGATTCGGGCGGAATCCGCCCCATGTTTACAGATGAGCCAGCCGCGCCGCTAGTTCAGGGCAGGCCCCCGACCCACCCCAAACGCAAGCCAGCACGGCGCAACGTCAAGCGCAAGCGCAAGCGCTTCGCAGTTGTCTACTCGAGGAATGGTCTTTCCACCCTCAAGCAGAGATACGGCATTTACGGACATGTCAGCTCGCCTAGAAAGCTCTCGCATGCTGATGTCCTTTGCCTTTCTAGCGTTTGTCAGTCTCGCCGGAAATCCCATGTACGCAGTGGCCTGAATCACCTTCTCGGGTTCTGGAGATGGCGCCGATGGGTCATCACTCCCGAGCCTCGGAATCTTTTGTTGAAACGGTTCTTCGCCGTCATTCCCAAAGCCAAGCCAACACGGCGCAACGCCTAACGAGAGAGCAATTTTCTCGACGGTGTTGATGCAGGGAACGCACTGCTCAATCTCAACAAAGCGCCAGCCGCTGTGGCTCATGCCCGCGAGTTTTGACGCAGCCAAAACGGACAAACCCGCAGCTTCGCGAGTGCGTAGGAGTCGTTTTGCAAAACCAAACCAAAGAGGGTTTTTTCGGCCACTGGTCACGCGGCTCGATACACCGTCGGTAATAGGTGTCAAAAATGGATTTTTATCAATGAAAACTGAAAGATCAATTGACACTGCTGCGCCCTGGTTTTATAAAAGTATTCATCAGTGACGGTCACTGACAGATTACGGGACGAAACGCACTTTATCACACACGGGAGGTGATGAGATGTCGAAGGACCCCACGAATGGGACAGCGAGCCGGGCTGTGGGAACACGCAGCTTTCAGATCGTTGTGCATCAGCTGCCGAAGTGCTCACAGTGCAGCTCGCACATCGGTACGGCGGCTTCAGTCTGTGGAGCTTGCAAGCTACCGCAGCCGCTTACGGCAGCAGAGCTGATGCGCATGGCGCGGCTCACGCGGCGGCACTGGGGAAGCGGAGTACTGCGCGAGCTGGTGATGCACCCGTCTTATCGCCCGTGCTTCGTTGTCTCGCCAATGCAGAGCCAGCGCGATCAGCTGAGCCTACAAGACCGCGCGGAGCTAATCACAGAGATGGCAGAGCGCGCCGAGCTTGCGAACCTGTACGACCGCAGCCAAGCGGGGCGGGGACTAGGAAGAAGGGCGGTGCGGATATGAGTAGCGGTCCGTTTGAGCTGACGAAGGATCAGGCAAATCTGCTCTTGGCCTTGAAAACCGGCGACATCGTAGTCAAGGGAGTTGTCGACCAGGTGCTCGCAGCGGTGGCGACGTGTGCAACGGATAGCGCGGAGGCGCGGCCTTGAGTCGTCGGCACTGGCGGAAGGTTCGCCGATTCCTGCTTAGGAATCCTGTTGCGTGGGGAATGAAGGAGCTCAGAGGCGTTGACATTCGCAAGCATAGGAATGCTTGGCGGAGGAACGGCAAGACCGCTGCGGAGTGGTTCCCGGTGGGTCGATCTCCGTCGGCTGTCCTACAGAATTTGGAGTGGGTGAGATGAACAACAAAATCAACATGCGGCGGCATATGTCCGCGTTGGCGCTGGCCTTGCTCTCTTGTCCCATTTTGACGGCAGGATCAGCAATGGAGGTGGAGGCGCCAGCACAGCCGGAATCCCCGCCGACACCAGCGCGACCAGAGCCCCAAACACTAGGGCAGTTACCAGATTGGGCCGCGCCAATAATGGGCGCTGCGGCTTTTGTTTCGGTCGAGCCATACGAGCCGCCAAAGATGTCCTATGACCCACCAAGAGCCCGCAGGAGAAGCAAGCGAGGCCAGCGGAGCGCAGGCCGGAAAGGGTGGATGCGATGAACGCAGCAGCGAACACCAGGCCGGGAATGTTGAAGGCAGATCCGTTTCCTGCTTTTCAGAGATCAAAGAAGTACGTCTTCTATGTTGCCGTTTGTAAAAGCGTCAACTCGGCAAATCCTTTCTTTTGGTCGATCACCGAGGTGCATTTGCACCTGCTTACGGATGACACAGAACGGCTTGATGCTGCCGCTCTGATCGAAGCGCTGCGGGGCGAGCACGATCTGCGAGACGGAAGAACTAGATCCGCAGCAGTCAGAGCAGCGGGAAGCAAAGAAGACTCGGCTTCATATTTTTCGTTTCAATGGGCGCGCGGTGGCTTCCTCATAAACCGAGTGGGGGAGGTGAAAGGATGAGCGCGGCACAGCTGATCGAAGTGCGCAAAAGCACGCGCAGCTTTCAGATTGTTGGATTGCGAAGTGCGCGGATCGAGTTAGGAATAACGCAGGAAAAGCTTGCCAAAGTTGCAGGCGTTGCTTCCTGGACCATTTCGCAAGTGGAGCGGGGGGAGCGGGGCTGTCAGCGCAGCACGCGCGACGCGCTACTAGGTGCAATCCAACGCTTGCAGGTTGAGTCTCAGCGGAGCGGCTGCGGTGGCGCCTAGCAGATCGGGCACCAAGTCGGCACGCGCGCCGCTTGACCGCTACGATACGCCGCTGTGGATGGTAGAGGCACTGCTGCGGCACGTGCCCGAGATTGGCGGCGGGACGTTGCTTGATCCTTGCTGCGGTGGGTCTTCGATGGCTTGGCGGCTTGCAGGCCGCTTTGACCGGGTCGTCCTAAACGACATTGATCCGCAGGTTCCGACCGTCTCGCATTACGACATATCGCGTAGCTGTTACATCTGGGCGGGTTCTGATGCTGACTGGGTGATCACCAATCCTCCCTTTTCCCTAAGCGGGAGGGTGATCAATCGGGCGCTGCACTACTCGCGGCGCGGCGTAGCACTGCTGATGCGGATCTCTGCGCTTGAGGTCTGCGCAGGCCGGGAGATTTTAGGAATCGATCCACCGCACCGGCTGATAGTCCTGCCGCGCTTCAAGTTCCGGGATCGCGGGACTGACTCTGTAACGGTCGGTTGGTTTGTCTGGTCACGACAAGAGCGCTTCACAGGCCCGCCGATCGTGCTTGTGAGTCGCCCAGAAGCGCAGCGGCTGCAGCTCCTCTGCAGTCCAGAGCCAGCAGCATTTTTGCTGCCACGTGTAGCCGCTTAGCGGCGCGAAAGGAGTCCTCTTATGAACGGAACATCAGCAGCACCGCCGCCCTTTATTACGGCAAAGGCAACCTCCCTTGGCAAGTGTCCCTCTTGTGGGCGCGCCGTGGAGGCTTTGCAAAGCGCAGATTTTGCAGCGCTAACGCATGAGCTGCCGCCGTGTGATCTCTTTGAAAGCCTACCAGCCGACGAGTTTGTACGGCAGATGAGGCAGCGCCAGACCGGAAAGATGGGGCGCGCATGAACAAAAAAACTGTATGGAACGCGCTTTTTTTGGCGTGGGTTGGTTTTGTAATTTTCAGCACTCGCTACTGCTGCGAAGTGCCCGATCGATGGTCGCAGGAAGGAGCGATCGCAAATGTCAAACATTAACCGCGTGCAGCTGCTAGGGAATCTTGGGGCATCGCCCGAGCTGACACACCTGGATAACGGAACGCCAGTGGCCAAGATGTCCATTGCCACAAATGAGGAGTGGACAGACAAGGCCGGGAACAAACAACAACACGTGGAGTGGCACAGGGTCACGTGCTGGGGGAAGTTGGCGGAAAACTGCGCCAAGTATCTTGTGAAGGGTCGGCAGGTTCTCGTGGAGGGAAAGATCCGCACTCGAAGGTGGGAAAAGGACGGAAAGAACGTCTACGCCACCGACATCGTTGCAACACAGATTCACTTTTTAGGGTCTGGGGGCTCGGATAGCAGCTTGCGCCCTGATCCACCTTTGTCTGATGCGGACTATTACGGATCGGAGCGTTCTTAATGCCATCAATCGACGAGGTACTTGGCGCGGGGGCGCTAGAGTCTCCGCAGGCTTCTTGGCGCGGTCCTGTGCTGGTGATTGGCGGGATCGCGATCGGGGTTGGGATCTTTTTCTGGAGAGCTCGAAGCGCTAGCGCTCCCGCTCCTGTTCCGGCTCCTGTTCCTCCTGTTGCGGCCCCTCCTGCAGCTGCTCCACCGCAGCCGCAGCAGAAGGACGACAACGCGACAGATCCGGAAACAGCGCTGGCGCGGATGCTTGCATCCGAAGACTCTCGCCGCGCAATCCGGATCTTGGTCGGCTGGGTCACGCTGCAGCGCGCCAAGGGCCGCGACCTTTACAACTTCATTACAAGCGGCAAGGGCTACGGATTACAAAAGCGCGACGGATTTGTGGTCTACGCTGGCACGTCGCAGAAGCCGACAGCGGAAACGCGAGAGCTAGCTGCGCAGCTGCTGGCGGGAACGCTGCAGCCGGGCGCCAAGATCCGAGCGGTAAGAGTTGGATCGTGGGCACAGCGCAAGCAGACCCAAGGCGGCGTCAAAGTAACCGACGAGCGCTTGATCGAGCTGCAGAAGGTTTGGGATGAGGGGATCTGGGCGCAAGTAGCGATAGGCGGGAAGCCTAGCGGATGGATGCTCTACTCGAAGGGAAAGCCTTTTGTAAAGGTTGCGGCTGGGCAGTCCGCAGCGCAGGCACTCGACGAGGTGCCGCTAGTAGAGGCGCTTGATTGATCGAGATGACCGCAGGGCTTGCGCCTTGTGGTCGATCTGGACCGAACGACTCTGTCGTCTAGGGATAGCGTCGCGCGCTCTTATGCGATGCGCTGACGTGCGCTGGGTTCGACTCCTAGCCGGTCCACATGGGGGGATTCACAAACCACGGGAGCGGAAGCTATGAACGAGAACGAAGGACAGAAGCAAGAGGCAGGACCGCAGCAGCAGCAGCAAGCGGAAGCACCGCAGCAGATCGAAGTCATTGTGACTTCATCCGGCGAAGTGACCGGACAAAAGCAGGCCCTTTCCGGTCTGCTGTCGTGGTGGAAGTACAACTATCGACGGAACGAAGGCAAGCCGGATCAGGTTCGGGGTCAAATCGCGATTCTGCTGCACTCAATGGGCGGACTCACTCCGCCAAACATCATTCATTCCTTGTCGACCGTTTACTTTGACGAGCACGAAGGCAAAGAGCTAGACGCGCTTCTGGATGAAGTAGGAGCGGTGGACAAGGCTCTCGCCGATGTCCGCAAAAGAATGATGGGCACACAAGGCACGGAGTCAACCAATGGAGCCAGCAGCGCCGGGTGATTCTATCCTTTGGCGTGACGGCGCGCGGGTTGTGCGCCGTGGTTGTGTTGTGGCAGTGGTGCCGCCGGGTCTAAGCCCGGCTGCTTTTCTTCCCGCCCAAGTCGGGAAGCGTCGGATCAGGTTCCGGCGGCACCTTCAGCAGAGATCAGCAGCCCATGTGCTCGTGGAAGTGAAAAGGGGAGGGGATCGCGAGCTGCTGAGCTGGTTTTACCTGCCCGACTTGCGTCGACTTTTGTCTAACGGAGCCAAGACCATGCAGCAGCAGAAGGCAGAGAAACAAAAAAGCAGAATGATGCGCGATCGGCCAAGCGCGAAGGCGCGCAAGGCACTTGAGAAGGTAAACAAGGGACTTGCGGCCAAGGGTCTTGATGTTCGCGTGAGCATCGGCAAGGACCTGGAAGCCCCCACACAGGGGGATCAGCTGCGCATGGACTGGGCACCCCCTAAAAAGGCGCCAAAGCCCCGCACAAAACACAGCTGGATTTGGTCGCAGGAAGACCAGGAAGATCGCTGCTACTTTTGCGGTTATCAGCGCAAGCTGCGCGCATCGGTTTTTATGTTCCGCAGCACGTCAGATGCGGAGTGGTCAAAGAAGCGGCTTGCGTGCCCAGGGAAGCCCGCCCATGTCTAGCCATTCTGACGAAGTGCTGCGCACTGCGCGGCACCTGTGGCGTCAAGGTCTTGCTGTTCACTGGCTCCGGCCACGTTCAAAAGCCCCGATCCTCGACAAGTGGCAGCGCGGCCCGCGTCTGAGTCTTGATCAGCTAGTCGCGTCCTACCGACCGGGCTTTAATCTTGGGCTTCGCACTGGCCGCGTGGATGGCGCTAGCGTTGCCCTGGTTGCTGTCGATCTGGATAACCTAGAGCGGGTTGAGTGGGCACAGGCCAACCTTAAACCCACACTTGCGCGCAGTTACACCGCGAAAGGCGAGCATCACCTATACCTGCACCCCGGACCACATTTTACGATCAGAAATGAGGTCAAGATCGCAGGATTTGACATCGATCTGCGGGGGGACTTTGGAAACTTGGTGATCCCTCCGAGCATTCACCCAAGAGGAGAAATGTATCTTGGGCTAGTCCCTTGGGATCAAGTGGACTTTGCAAAAGTACCCATCTTTGATCGGCGCTGGCTTCCGTCCCGGCCTATTCCCGCGCCTGCTCCGGTGGAAGCAGCACGGGCTTTGTCACCGAACCTAGAGTTTTTGGTTAGACGGGGCCGCAAGCTGGCTCAGACCTGGCAGGTAAACGAGCGGGGAAATGGACAGGGCACGGACACGTTCCGGCTGGCAGGCCGCTTGATCCACGGGCTCACAATCCCCCGCGAGGAAGCACTGCGGATCTTGCGCGAGGATTACAATCCGCGCTGCCCAGAGCCGTACACAGAGGAGCTTCTAGCGCGCAAGGTGGATCAGGCCGCGACTCAGATCCGGGACCGCAGCCCGGCCTATCTGGTGCGCTAGATGCAAGCGCCTATGCGGTCACTGACTAAGCGCGAGCTGGCCGAGCTGCTGCAGGTGGCGCAGGCGGAAGGGGGATACAAGCCGGAATCAAAGGAAGTGCCATTCCTGAACCGGTTAAAGCTTCTTGGCTTGGCGTTAAGACACAAAGCCTTAGGCTGCTGGTTCGTCACAGAATCAGGAAAGCAGCTGCTAGAAGAACAGGCCGCGCACGAAGGCGACCTTGACGATCCAGACCCAGACGCGCAGCAGAGCGCCGAGATTGCGCAGCCTGGCTCTCTTTCTGCTGATGGTGGATTTGTTAGGACGGCGATCCTCTGTCGACATCAGAACGACGTTGTCGACTGCACTACTCGAATTCTGGCGGAGCGCTCGCCTTCGCTGTTTGTTCGCAGCGGCGCACTCGTCCGGCTGGTGACAACTACGCCACCAGCGCAGCACCTGGCAGAAGAAGCCCGAACCAAGATCGAAGAAGCACCACGCGACTGGCTGCGCTACGAAGCTGCGCGCGTCGCCGAGTACCGCAAGCCGATCATGGTCAAGGGGGAGCCGCTGATTGATATGAACGGTCGACAGGTCACGACCTTTTGCGACCCTCCCGACTGGCTACCCGGTCAGCTTCTCAAGCGTGGAGACTGGCCCGAGCTGCGCACGCTAACCGCCGTTGTGCATTCTCCCGTGCTGCGTCCCGACGGCACGATTTTGACCAAGCCCGGCTACGACGAGAGGACCGGGATCTTCTTTCAGCCGCACAAGGGAGACGTTTGGCCGCAAATGCCAGACAAGCCCACCTATGAGCAAGTACGAGAAGCCAAAGCGATGCTTTTGGAGCTTGTCGAGCAATTCCCATTTGTATCAGACGCAGGAAAAGCCGCTTGGCTTGCTGGTCTTTTAACTAGCTTCGCGCGCTTTGCAATCAAAGGGCAGTCCCCGCTTTTCCTGGTAGACGGTAATCAGATAGGAATAGGCAAAACGATGCTGTATCGAATCGTTGGCCTAATCTATCAAGGACACTTCCCGGAGGAAGTACAGCACGCCGAAGAAGACGCCGAACAGCGTAAGCAGATCACAACAATCAGCGAATGCAATTGGCTGCTGGCTTGTATTGAAAACGTGGTGCGCTCTTTTGGTACGGGTCCGCTTTATTCTCTTTTAACAACGGGCAAATGGTCAGATCGAGCGCTTGGCAGCAATCGCATGATTAGCAATGTAATGCGTACCGTTTGGTGGGCGAACGGTAAGAACATGCGACTAGGCGAAGAAATGATCAGGCGCTTAATATACATAAGGCTTAGGACTAATAACGAAAAGCCTTACGACCGAAATGATTTTAAGCACCCAAACCTGCTAGTGCATGTCGCCGAAAATCGCTGCAAGTACGCTGTGGCCGCATTGACCCTGCTGCGCGGATATTGGGCAGACGGCAGGCAGCGAGTTATCAAGGCGACACTTGGTAGCTTTGAGTCGTGGAGCGATTTAGTACGGCAGTGCGTGTGCTGGCTTGGCATGGCGGACCCATGCGCAACGCAAGCTGAGCTCGCCGAAGATGGCGACCCGGTGCGCGATGCGATGGCTTCTGTGCTTCTGGGCTGGCGTGAGCTGTGCGCAGACATGAATGTTGATCAGCTCACTACAACAGAAGCGCTTTCAGAGTTAAGATCGCGTATCGAATGGCGGCGCCAGAATGGCGGAAAGATGCCGTATTTGTCGCTCTATTCTGGTTTGGGCGGTCTTTTTAATCTCAAAGAAGACACGTTACCTACAGAAAGACAGCTAGGCTACGAGTTCCGCCGGAATCGCGAAGTTGTGATCAATGGCATGCGCCTTGTTAAGTCTGAAAAAAAGACAAATATCGGCTGGGCTTGGTCGGTTATTGGTGAGCCCGCCACGCATGATGATTTTTGATGCTTTGCAAAACTCTGCTATATCTGCGCGCCGCAAAATAAATGGCTATCCTTGTCCGCTTATATCGCGTTGTTGACTCTGCTTTCTGGTGGGCAGAGCTGCACACGCAAGCCGGAAAGCTGCGGATATGCACAAACGAACGCGACGAACAAAAAGCCCAGCGCATCGCAGAGAGCTTTGACGAGCCACCCCGCAAGAAGAAGCGAACCGAACCAATCGACCCAGACCCCGGTCATACAGTCGCCGATGCACTGCACTACTTCCTATCTGTGAGCTGCAAAGATCTGGCACCGGAAACGCAGCGCTGCTACGCGCATCGCGCGGTGCCGCTCAAAGTCCTGTCACACCTGGATGTAAACCGCCTGACCGTGGAGCGGCTTTACTCATTCTGCGAAGAACGCACAGAGGAAGGCGCAGCGCGCGAAACGGTGCGGAAGGAACTAACGGTTCTCAAGCTCGCGCTGCAGCTGGCCGAGCGGCGCGGCCTGCTTTGGAAGGACCCGCGCCGCATCATGCCAAGGTGGCGCGCGCCGTACGTTCCGAAGGATCGCTATCTTGAGCCGGACGAGCTCGCGCGGCTGCTGGCCGCCCTGCGGCCCGATCGTAGGCTGTGGGTTGCGGTGGCCGTTCTTACGGGCGGGCGTGATCGTGAGCTGCAGCGGCTGGCCTGGGAGGGCGTCGACTGGTCAAACGGAACGATCCTTGTTCCCGGTACCAAGACACCCCGCGCCCGAAGGCGGATCACAATGCCCCACGAGCTGCGCGCGCTTCTGGAGTCCGCGCCCGCTGGTCAACGTCAGGGTCTGATTCTTCCCCCTTGGACAAACCGGCGGCGCGATCTCGCGCAGGCTTGCGCCCGAGCTGGCCTTGCTCCTGTCACGCCAAACGATCTGCGGAGAACCTACGCCAGTTTGCAAAAGAACGTAGGCGTCGACTCTGCAGTGCTTGCGCAGCTGCTAGGACATACGTCGACCCGCATGGTCGATCTTGTCTATGGGCGGCTAAACCTCGAAACCCTCCGCCGCGCCACCGACTCGATCCCCTCCGGCCTGGTCTTGCCTGCACAAATAAGCTGGCAGCACAAAACGACCAAAGGGCCAGAACCACAAAACAGAAAGCGCTGAAGCTCCGTTCCTTGCTCGACCTGCCGCGCTTACGCAACGGCTAGCGCAGCTTTGAAGGGGGCGGTTTTGGCTAGGGGTCGGCTCTGTTGAGCCGACAGCAGCGCGCTGTGCATGATCGGCGCGATTTGCTGGCCTTGCAGCGCATCCCCCGCGCTACACGCGCGCATCGTCACTTCGATAGTCATCGCGATAGTCACCGCATGTCAGCGACGAGAAAAGCCGCAAAAGTGACTATGTGACTATGTTTTGGGGTTTTCGCGGGCTGGCAGACGCAGCAGATCAAAAAGCTGCGCAAAAGTCCGCGTGTCAACTTGCTGCGCGCTTGTGACTTTGTACGGCTGCTGAGCAGTCCGCGTGTCTACTGTGCGAAACGCGCGTGGAAGGTGGCTTCCAAGTCCGCGCTATTTACGGACTTGGAGAGCCAGAATGCTTGTGCTCGGGGCCGGAATCGAACCAGCGACACGTGGATTTTCAGTCCACTGCTCTACCGACTGAGCTACCCGAGCGACTAAGCAGTCGTAAGCTAGTTTATGGTCGCCGGGTGGTC
>Ga0075163_10010530_pt1 | contig 12089 bp, 12 predicted proteins | sample JI1023141ADNA_FD_71478 | JGI IMG/M metagenome (GOLD analysis project Ga0075163, IMG submission 71478) | Wastewater effluent complex algal communities from Wisconsin, to seasonally profile nutrient transformation and Carbon sequestration -... | ecosystem: Engineered > WWTP > Effluent > Algae...
TTGAACCGCGGCTGGTGGCGCTTGATCAGCTCGTTCTCGAGGATCAGCGCCTCCTTCTCGGTGTGGGTGACGATGACCTCGATGCGATCGAGGACGCGGTCGAGCAGGCCGACAAAAAAGCGCGTGTCGCTGGTGGCACCGAAGTACTGCCGCACCCGCGCGCGCAGGTTGGCCGCCTTGCCCACATAGATGATCTCGTCGGCGGAGGCCTGGGTGGCGGTGCTGGGGGCCTCGGGCGCGCCGGGCCGGCGGCCGTACATCAGGTAGCAGCCGGGCTCGGCGGGCAGGCGATCGATGTCGGTGGCGGGATCAAACGGCATGGGCCGCAGTATCGGCGGGTTGAGGGGGCCGCGGCAACGGCCCTCACCCCAGCGCCCTCTTTGGGGTATACTGCCGCCATGCTGGCCGTTCGACCCCACTACGTAACCGAAGAAGAGTTCCTCAAGCTCCCGGAATCCCTGGAGAAAGTGGAGCTCATTGACGGAGAGGTGTTTGTGGCTCCTGCGCCCAATCCGCGCCACCAAAATCTGCAGCTTGAGTTGGCGGTCGAGCTTCGCCTTTGGGCACGGGCCCACCCGCCTGCCGTCGCACTCACCGCACCCGCGGACGTGCGCTTTGGCCCCGATCGGCTCCTCCAGCCCGATGTGATGGTCTTCCTGGACGGCCTCGACCTGGATCAGAACCCCATCGCGCGGGTGCCGGCCATCTGCATCGAGGTGCTGTCGCCCTCGAATCGCAGCCATGACCTGCTGACCAAGCGCTTCGTCTATGGGGCTTCGGGTGTGCAGCTCTATTGGATCGTGGATCCGGCCGGCCACGCTGAGCAGTGGACGGGCCCCCACCTCACCGAAGGCACGCGGGTCATTGAAGCCTTGGAGCACCCGCTCCTGCCGGGCTTCCGGTTGGCGCTCAAGGACTTGTTTCGCTGAGGTTTTTGCCCGCCTTCCGGTACTGACCCGAGCCCACTAACCCAGCGCCAGCTCCGCTTGCTGCAGCGCCTTCAGCTCATCGCGCAGCTCGGCGGCCCGCTCGAACTGCAGGTTCTGCGCGGCGTCCTGCATCGACTTGCGCACCGCGGTGATGCGGTCGTGCAGCATCTTGAGGTCACCCACGGGCCCGGCGTTCTTCAGGCGGTTCTTCTCGGCCGCGGCGTTGAGGTTGTCGGCCCCCCCGTCGAGATCCGTGATGCGCTTGGTCACCGAGCGCGGCGTGATGCCATGCTCCAGGTTGTGGCGGGCCTGGATGGTGCGGCGGCGATCGGTCTCGTCCAGCGCGCGCTTCATCGAGTCGGTGATCTTGTCGGCGTACAGAATCACCCGCCCCTCCAGGTTCCGGGCGGCGCGCCCAATGGTCTGGATGAGGGAGGTCTGGTTGCGCAGGAAGCCTTCCTTGTCGGCATCCAGCACCGCCACCAGCCCCACCTCGGGCAAATCGAGCCCTTCCCGCAGCAGGTTGATGCCCACCAACACATCAAACACCCCCAGGCGCAGGTCCCGCAGGATGGCGGTGCGCTCGATGGTGTCGATGTCGCTGTGCAGGTAGCGCACGTTGATGCCGAGCTCGCGGTAGTAGTCGGTGAGGTCCTCGGCCATGCGCTTGGTCAGCGTGGTGATGAGCACCCGCAGGCCCTTGGCCACCGAGCTGCGCACGTCCTCCAGCAGGTCATCCACCTGGTTCTGGGCCGGCCGCACCGTCACCACCGGATCCAGCAGGCCGGTGGGGCGGATGAGCTGCTCCACCACCACGCCCTTGCTCTGCTCGAGCTCGTAGGTGCCAGGGGTGGCCGACACGTACACGGCCTGGTTCACCAGGCGCTCGAACTCCTCGAATTTTAGGGGGCGATTGTCCACGGCGGAGGGCAGGCGGAAGCCATACTCCACCAGCGTCTCCTTGCGCGCGCGGTCGCCGCGGTACATGCCGCCGATCTGGGGAATGGTGGCGTGGCTCTCGTCCACCACCAGCAGCCAGTCCTTGGCGAAGTAGTCCAGCAGGCACGGAGGAGGCTGGCCCTCGAGCCGGCCGGTCATGTAGCGGCTGTAGTTTTCGATCCCATTGCAGCGGCCGAGCTCCTCGAGCTGCTCCAGATCAAACATGGTGCGCTGCTCGAGGCGCTGGGCCTCCAGCAGGCGGCCGCGGCTCTGGTAGTCCTGCAGGCGTTCCAGCAGATCGACCCGAATCTGGTCCAGAATCGACTTCATGTCCCGCGGGCCCACCACGTAGTGGCTGCCCGGATAGATGGCGGCCTTGCTGTGCTCGCGCAGGACCTTGCCGCGTAAGGGGTCGATTTCCTTGATGGATTCCACCTCGTCCCCAAAAAATTCCACCCGCAGAGCGGTGGAGTCCTCGTGGATGGGGAAGATCTCCAACACATCGCCCCGCACGCGGAAAGTACCGCGGTGGAAGTCGATGTCGTTGCGCTCGTACTGGATCTCCACCAGCTTCGCGAGGGCCGCGTCGCGGTCGATGCGCTGGCCCACCTCAAACTGCGCGAGCTGGTTGTAGTAGGCCTCGGCGCTGCCCAGGCCATAGATGCACGACACCGACGCCACGATGATCACATCGCGGCGCTCCAGGAGCGACCGGGTGGCGGAGTGCCGCAGCCGGTCGATCTCTTCATTGATGTTGGAGTCCTTCTCGATGAAGGTATCGGTGCTGGGCACATAGGCTTCGGGCTGGTAGTAGTCGTAGTAACTGACAAAATACTCCACCGCGTTCTGCGGGAAGAGCGCTTTGAACTCGCCGTAGAGCTGGGCGGCCAGCGTCTTGTTGTGCGCGAGCACCAGCGTCGGGCGCTGGGTGCGGGCGATGACATTGGCGATGGTGAAGGTCTTGCCGGAGCCGGTCACCCCCAGCAGGACCTGGTGGCGGTCACCGCGGTCCAGCCCGGCGACCAACTCTTCAATGGCCACCGGCTGGTCGCCCGTGGGAACGTAGGCGCTCACCAACTCGAAGGGGTTCACGGCGCGACGTCCGAGGCCGCGTCCTGGATCATCCAGTCGGTGTCCCCGTCGGGGCGGTCCATCAGGCTCACCCCACGGGCCAGCAGCTCGTCGCGGATGGCGTCGGCCGCGGCCCAATCGCGGGCGCGGCGGGCGGCCAGGCGGGCGCCGATGCGCTCCGCCACCCAGTCGAGGCCCACCCCACGGCGCATGGCGGCCTTGGTGCGGTGGCGCGCCAGGTAGGCGGCCGGATCCTCGCCGAACAGGTTCAGCACGGTGTCCATCTCGGTCACGCGATCCAACAAGAGCGCCGCCGCCCGGCCCGCGGGGGCCTTCTTGCTGCCCTTGATGGTGCCGATGACGTCGTTGAGCGCCCGGAAGACGTCGTAGAGCGGCTCCATCGCCTTGGCGGTGTTGAAGTCGTCGTCCATCGCCTCGTGGAAGCGCGCGCTGGCCGACTCGATGACCTCCTGGGCCGGGGTCGGGCCGTCGAAGTCCTCGTCGAACATCTGCACAAAGCGCTGGGCCTTGCGCAGCGTCTCGTAGAAGTAGGCCATCCGGCCCGCCGCCTGATCCAGCAGGGGATCGCTGAACCCGATGGGGTTGCGGTAGTGGGCTGCGCTCACCAGGAAGTAGCGCAGCGACATGGGCTCGTAGCGCTCGAAGAGGTCCTGGATGTTGAAGACGTTGCCCAGCGACTTGCTCATCTTCTGGTCGTCGATGTTGACGAAGCCGTTGTGCAGCCAGAACCGCACGCTGTCGACGCCGGTGGCCCCTTCGGTCTGGGCGATCTCGTTCTCGTGGTGCGGGAACACCAGATCCCGCCCGCCGCCGTGCAGGTCAAAGCACTGGCCCAGGTGGGTCGTACTCATGGCCGAGCACTCGATGTGCCACCCCGGCCGACCATCCCCCCAGGGGCTGGGCCACTTCGGCTCGCCGGGCTTCGCCGCCTTCCACAGCGCGAAGTCCATGGGATTCTTCTTCTTTTCGTTCACCTCGACCCGCGCACCGGCCTGCATCTCGTCGAAGGTGCGCTTGGAGAGCTTGCCGTAGCCGTCGAAAGCCTCCACCGCGTAGTACACATCACCGTCCACCGCGTAGGCGAGGCCCTTCTCGATGAGCGTCTCCACCATCGCGATGATGGCGTCGATGCTGGTGCTCACCCGCGGCTCGTGGTCAGGCCGGGCGATGCCCAGGGCGTCCATGTCCTCGTAGAAGCCCAGGATGTTTTCCTGCGCCAGGTCCATGGCCACCATGCCGCGCTCGTTGGCGCGGTTGATGATCTTGTCGTCCACGTCCGTGAAGTTGCGCACGTAGGTGACCGCGTAGCCCGAGGCCTTCAGGTAGCGGTAGACCACGTCGAAGGCCACGTAGCAGCGGGCGTGGCCCAGGTGGCAGCGCGCGTAGGGCGTCACGCCGCAGACGTACATGCTGACCTTGCCGGGCTCGAGGGGCTCGAAGTCGCGTTTTTCGCCGGTGAGGGTGTCGTGGATCTTGAGGGCCATGGGTCGCTCCGCTGCTGCTCTCGTCCGGCCCACCGGCTCCTCCAGGAGACGCGGCGCACGGACCTGCTGCCCTTTTCAGGGGGGGAGGCAGTGTAGCGCTCCTCGACGTTGCAGGAAACCGCTGCGGCGTTGCTTCCGCGGGGGTCCCGTGTGAAACTGCCGCCCGTGGAAGGAGGCGAGCAATGATCGCGTGTCCCCAATGCGGCCAGGAGTCTCCCCAGGGCTCCCTGCACTGCGTGCACTGTGGCACTCGGGTCGGCGAGGAGCCCGGTCCTGCCAAGACCCAGTTCGGCATGCCGGCGCTGCGCCCACTGGGCGCGGGCACGGCGGAGCCCCGCAAACCCGGTAGCCTGCTGGCCGGCCTACCGGCACTCCGCAACCAGACGAGCTCACCCCTGGTGAGCGGCGAGTTCAGCCTCAAGGGGCCCGAAGGGGTGGATGGCACGGCCAAGACCCTGATCGGCATTCCGCTTTTTGAGGGGCTGCGCAAGGCCGAGGCCTCGTTGCCGCCGCCCGATCCGGAAGCGCCCACCCTGGGTATGCCGGGTGTCACCGATGCTCAGTTGGCAGCGGCCGAGGAGCCGGCGGCGACGGTGGCGATGCAGGGCCTGACCGACGAGCAGGTGGCTGCGCTCACCGACGAGGGCGCCGCGACGGTGGCGATGCAGGGCCTGACCGACGCCCAGGTGGCGGCGGCCGAAGAGCCGGTCGCAACGATGGCCATGCAGGGCTTGACCGATGAGGCCTTGGCGGCGGCCACCCCGGCCGCCGAGGGCACGCCCCTCGTGAAGCCGGTCACGCCCGTGCGGCCGGTCCGCAAGGATGATCCGGCCCACCATCCGCAGCGGCCGGCGGGCAAAGAAGCCACCAGCGCTCGCAAGGCCGGGCAGCCCAAGGGTGGCGCGGCGAAGTGGATCGTGGTGCTGGTGGTGCTGGCGGCCGCAGGCGCGACCGCCTGGTACTTCCTGCGCTGATCGGGCCGCTTGGTCCGCCGTCTCCTCCCCCCCGCGTTCCCCGATCGGCCCACCATTCGGGTGGTCTGCCCATCTGCCACCCTGGATGCCCACCAACTCCAGCGCGCCCTGAGCGGCGCGGCCCAATTGGAGGCCGAGGGCTGCCACGTGCGCTTCGACGAGGCAGATGCCACGCGCCGCTGGCAGGGCTACTATGCAGGCGATGATCGCACTCGGCTGGAGGCGTTTGTGGCGGCGTGCACCGAGCCTGGCGTGGATGGCGTCTGGTGGGCCCGCGGGGGCGGCGGTGCTGGTCGCATCGCCGAGGCGGCCGTGGCCGCCCTGCGCGGCGTTCAACCCCGCGTAGTTGTTGGATTTTCTGACGCAACGTCATTGTTGGCCGCCCTCGGAGTCGGGCTGGGCTGGGTGACCTTCCACGGCCCGGTGTTGAGCAGCCTCCATCGCAGCCAACCGGCGGCGCTGTTGGCGGTGCTGCGGGGCGAGCAACGCTCAATCGAGTTTGCGCCCGCCGAGGGGCCGGTGGCCACGGGCACGCTGCGAGGCGGCAACCTGATGACGCTGGCCAGCCTGGTGGGGCGCTCGGTGTGTCCGCGCGGACGGGGCGTGATCTGGGTGTTGGAGGAAGTGGATGAGGCCGACCGCCGCGTGGATCGCTGCCTGGAGCAGCTGCGCGCCGCCGGCCTGTTTGCACATGCGGCGGCCGTCTGGACCGGTGCCCTCTACAGCCAGGCTCAGCCCGAGCGCGTGGCACGTGAGACGGGCCTGCCGGTGCTGACGGGCGCGCCCGCCGATCACGCCGGCGCGATGGCGGTGTTGCCCCTGGGGGCGCGGGTGACAGTGGACCCGCAGGCCGGTCGGCTGTGGGGCCACCACCCCTGGGTGCGGAGGTTCACTCGTGGTTGAGGGCGCGCACATCGGGCAAATGCTGCGCCACGCGGTGGCCGAGGGCGTGGCGCCCGGGATGGCCTTTGCGATCGTGCATCGGCGCGCGGTGGTGGGGCGGTGGTTTGCGGGCCACCACCTGCCGGGCGGGCGCGCCGTGGCGGCCGACACCGTGTGGGACCTCGCTTCGCTGACCAAGCCGCTCACCACGGTGGCCTGGTGTCGGCGGCTGGTGGAGGCGGGTCGGCTGGATCTGGAGGCGCCGCTGGGCCGCTGGCTGACGCTGGCAGATCCCGCGTTGGCCCAGGCACCCGTGTGGCGGCTGCTCAACCACACCTCCGGGTTGCCGGCCTGGCGGCCCTACCACGAGGGTCTGGGGGCCACGGTGATGCGCACGGGCCACCACGCGGCCGCGCGTCGCACGGTCCGCCGGATGCTGCTGCAGACGACCGGTGATGTCCCGCCGGGCACGCGGGAGTGCTACTCCGATTTGGGCTTTCTGATGTTGGAGCTCGTCTGCGAAGCCGTGGACCGGCCGTTGGCCGAGGCCTGGCCCGAGCTGCCTTTCCACGGGCCGGACGCCCTGCATTTTCGCCCCCTGCCCCAGACCGGGCCAGCCCTCATGTATGCCGCCACTGAGCGGTGCCCTTGGCGTGGGCGCCTGCTCCAGGGCGAGGTGCACGACGACAATTGTTGGCTCATCGGGGGGGTGGGAGGTCACGCCGGCCTGTTTGGCACGCTGGATGCCACGGTGGCGGCCGTGACCGATCTCCTGGCCGAAGCGGGTGGGCGTCTGGCTGAGTGGCTCTCTCCCTGGTGGTTGCACCCTCATGGGACCTTCCTGGGGGGCTTTGATACGCCCACCCCGGGGGCATCCACCTCGGGTACCCGGTTTGGGCGAAAGTCCTTTGGTCACCTGGGCTTTACGGGGACGTCCTTCTGGATCGATCCCGAAGCGGAGGTGGCCATGGTGCTGCTCACCAATCGCGTGTGCCCGACCCGCGCCAACCTGGGCATTCGGTGGCTGCGACCCGCGTTGCATGACGCAGCCTGGGGGGCGCTGGACCTGGAGGTTTCACGTGAAACATGACGGAGCATTGGCAGTGGCCCGAGCGGCGGCGGAGCGCGCTGGGGCCCTGATTCGGTCCCGGTGGGAAACGCCGCTCGAGGTCCAGCACAAGGGTGTGGTGGATTTGGTCACCGAGGTGGACCTGGCCGCTGAGCGCCTGATCCTGGGCATCCTCCAGGCGGCCTTTCCCGATGACCGGGTGGTGGCCGAGGAATCAGCGGCGGATGTGGAGCCCGGTCAGCGCACCTGGTATGTGGATCCGCTCGACGGCACCACCAACTTCAGCCACGGATTGCCCCACTTCTGCGTGTCGATTGCGCTGGTGGACGCCGAGGGGCCGGCGGTCGGGGTGGTCCATGACCCCTTGCGCGGCTGGACGTTCCACGCAGTGCGCGGTGGTGGGGCGTGGCGCGATGGCCAGCGATTGTCGGTGACCCCGCGGGACGACTTGAGCAGCGCCCTGCTCGCCACTGGTTTTCCCTACGACCGGCGGACCAACCCGGACAACAACATGCGGGAGGCCGCCTGGATGATCCGGCAATGCGTCGGCTTGCGGCGGGCGGGGGCCGCCGCCCTCGACCTCGCCTGGGTGGCGGCCGGCTGGCTGGATGGGTACTGGGAGCAGAAGCTCAAGGCCTGGGACCTCGCGGCCGGAGCCCTGTTGGTGACGGAGGCCGGGGGTACGGTGACCTGTCTGGACGGCTCGCCTCTCGACCTGGCCGCCGGCAACGTCACCGCCAGCAACGGGCATCTGCACGCCGCCCTGGTGGCTGAGTTGCACGCCGCGCGCCGATCCGGTACTTGGGCGCCATGAAGCGCTTGCTCCTCGTACTGCCCTTGTTTGCCTGCGACGAAGTGATCGCGGTGCGCAACCTGCCCCCCGAGGTCCGCCTGACGGCCTTCTGTACCCAGGCCGACGGCGCCGATCCGCCCCAAGAGCGGGCGTATTTTGTGGCCGAGGTGGCTGATCACGAGGGCTCGACCGTGGACCTCGACCTGCTGGCGACCCTCAACGGCGCTCGCGTGGTGCTTGGCCCGGGCGATGCGGGGGACGGCACCGTCGGCCTCACGGCTGAGCGAGCGGGCACGCCGCACCTCATCGAGTGGGCCCGCACCTGCACGGGTGAGGGCTGCGTGGACGCCTGCTCGGCCGAGCGCGCGCTCGGCCCATCGGGTGTGCGTGCCTGTAAGCCGGCCCCCGCGGCGCTGCCCGACGCGCTGTCGGTCACGGTGGTGGCCACGGACGGGGACTCCAGCGCTGAGGCGACTTTCGAGCTCACGCGCACCGCCAGCTGCCCGTGACGCCGGTCCCCGAGGCCGTCACGGCCTTCTTTGCCCTCCGCCAACGCTGGTCCGGCACGCACAACCTGAGCGGGCCGCGGGCCCTCCAAGATCCTGAGACCGTTGATCTTTTGGATGCCCGCGCGGTGGTGGCGGCCCTGGCGCCAAAGCTGCCGCTCTACGACGTGGGCGCAGGCAGCGGTGTGCCTGGCCTGCTGGTGGCCTGCCTGGAGCCGCACCGGCGGGTGGTGCTGGTGGAGCCATTGGCCAAGCGGGCGGCCTTCCTGCGGACGGCCGTGCACACGCTCGGCCTGGGCAATGTGCGCATCGAGCGGGATCGGTGGCCACTGTGGATGGCGGAGCCGGTGCAGGTGGTGGCGCGGGCGGTGGTGGCGCCCGACGCGTGGCCGGCGCTGGCGCTGGCGGGCGGCCCGCATGTGCTGTCGGTCTTGCGCTGCCTGGCGGCGGTGCGGCCGGCGTGGACGGATGCCGGCTTCGGGTGTGGGCAGGTGGTGGACTACGACGTGGGCGGGACGTCCCGGCGCATCGAGCGCTGGGACCGCCTCAATCCGTCGCCGCTTCCATCCTGACGGTGCCCTCCAAGAAGGCGCCGCGCTCGGTGACCAGCGTGCCGGCCGTGATCTCCCCCAGCAGGCGGCCGGTGGCCTTGAGCTCCAGCGAGTCCCGCACCCGCACGCGGCCATTGACCCGCCCGGCAATCACGGCGTTGGCCACCTGCAAGCTGCCCTCAATGTCGGCTGACTCGCCCACCACCAGCGTGCCTTCCGAGGCGATCTCGCCCACGAAGGTGCCGTCGATGCGCACCGTGCCCACAAAGGTCAGCTTGCCTTCGAAGCGGCTCTCGCGGCCGAGGATGGCCTCCAGCGCGGGCACCACCTCCACCCGCTCCACGTCTTCCTTGCGCAGCAATGCCATGCGTGTGCCTCCTGGCCATGGTTCTAACCGATCTTGCCGGCGGCTGCGAATGGCGCGCGTGCCCCGAGGACGATTGTTTCACGTGAAACATCTGGGGCTCGTGCATATGACGCGCACGCTCAACTGGCCCTGAGCGAGCGACCATGCTATCCAACGCCCATGAGGTCGCGTGTCATCTGCATTTCCAACCAGAAGGGCGGCGTCGGCAAGACCACCACCGCCGTCAATCTGGCCGCCGGTTTGGCCCTTGAGGGCATCGAAACTCTGCTGATCGATCTCGATCCGCAGGCCAACGCCACCAGCGGGCTGGGCATCGATCCCCGCGCCCAGAGCCGGGGCACCTACCATGCCCTCATCGGCCTGGGTGAGATCGACGACATCCGCGTGCCGGTGCCCGATGTGCCCCACCTCTCCGTGGTGCCCGCCCACCCGGACCTCTTCGGGGCCGAGGTGGAGCTGGTGGACGCCATCGCCCGCGAGTACCGCTTGAAGGAGGCCATTGAGCGCAGCCGGCACCCGGCGGTCTTCACGCTCATCGACTGCCCACCTTCGCTGGGCCTGCTGACCGTCAACGGCCTCACGGCGGCGGATAGCGTATTGATTCCGCTGCAGTGCGAGTACTACGCGCTGGAGGGCCTGTCCCAGCTGACCCAGACCATTCGGTTGATTCAGCGCAAGCTCAACCCGGAGCTGACCATCGAGGGCGTGCTGCTGACCATGTTCGACAGCCGCGTGAACCTCTCCCAGCAGGTGGCCGACGAGGCCCGCGAGCACTTTGGGGAGCTGGTCTTCAACGTGCAAATCCCCCGGAATGTCCGGCTTTCGGAGAGCCCGTCCTTTGGGCGCTCCATCCACCACTACGACCAGTCCTCACGGGGGGCCCGGGCCTATCAGCGCCTGGCCCACACGCTGATCGAGCGCACCCAGGCCGCTCGATCCGGGGAGACGCCATGAGCCAGCTCCGCCGCCCGGTCCTCGGCCGGGGTCTGTCCGCCCTGATTCCGGGCGACGACGCGCCACCGGTGGCGCCCACCACGCTGCCCATCCAGCAGATTCGGCCGGCCCGTGTGCAGCCCCGCACCGCCTTTGATGACGCGCGCATCGCGGAGCTGAGCGCCTCCATTGCGGCCAACGGCGTGCTGCAGCCCATCCTGGTGCGCCGGGCCCGGGCCGACGGCACCCCGGCCGCCTACGAGATCATTGCAGGCGAGCGCCGCTACCGGGCTGCCACCCGCGCGGGCCTCGCTGAGGTACCCGTGGTGGTGCGCGACGTCGCCGACGACCTCGCGTTTGAGCTCGCCTTGGTGGAGAACGTCCAGCGCGAGGACCTCAACCCCCTGGAAGAGGCGCTGGCCTACCGCCACTTGCTGGACGCCAGCGGCTTCACCCAAGAGGAGGTAGCGCGCCGTGTGGGCAAGGACCGCGTGACGGTGGCCAACGCGCTGCGGCTGCTGAAGCTGCCGCCGCCCATCCTCGAGCAGCTCGCCGAGGGTGCGCTCTCCGCCGGCCACGCCCGGGCCATCCTCACCTGTGCCGACACGGACCAGCAGGTGGAGCTGGCCCAGCAGGCCATCGAGTCGGGCTGGAGCGTCCGCGAGACCGAGCGGCAGGCGCGAGTCCTCCGTGACCCCCCAAGCCCCCCAGCGACCCCTGAGGCGCCCGTAACAGCCACGTTGGAAGATGTGGAGCGGCCCACCACGTCGCCCGCCACCGCGGCCGTGGAGGCCCAGCTCCGCGCCTTGTTGGGTGCCCCGGTGCGCCTGCTGCACCGCGGCGGTCAGGGTCGTATTGAGGTGCGCTTCCACAGCCTGGATGAGCTGGAGCGACTGCTCGAGTTGCTGGGCACGCTCGAAGGCCGGTAGGCCAGGCACGCCTCACCGGTTCCACCAGCGTCCTCAACCGTCAGCCCGCAGAAACCCACCTGTTCGCCTGATCGCCTCCACCTGGTTCACCCAGGTTGGGGTGGGTGCAACCGCCCAACGGGCCCCCCACCAGGAGAAGGTGGGCCGCTTGTTCCTCGAAGGACAGGTGTACGGCCCAGCGCTGACGGGCACATTCGGCTGGTCCGTCCGTGGATCGATCGGCACGGTAGGGCAGGGGGTCGCCCAAGGGCATCGTCACCTCATCCGAAAGGAAGCCGTGGGTCGGGCTCGGTATCGGTGGGACGCAGGTTTCGGCCCCATTTCGTGCCACAATTGGAGCCCAAAATGCCAGAATTTGCCCAAGTTACCGGTACTTGAGTCGAGTGCGAGAATCGAGGATTTGGTCGATCTGACCGCGAAACTGTCGTATCCATCCACCGCGGGCTCAGACAATCGCGTTTGGGAGGGGCTTGGGGGACAGAATCGCTGGGGGACCGAATCGCACCGCGAGCGCGGCGTGTTAGCAGGTTGATGAAAAAGTCGGACCGAGCACTCGGCGAGCGCGATGGGGCCAGATGCAAGGCGCCGGACCGCAGGCAATCCGCTGCGGAGAGCTGATGACCATCAGCGACAGCGGATTG
>Ga0075163_10010531_pt1 | contig 12089 bp, 4 predicted proteins | sample JI1023141ADNA_FD_71478 | JGI IMG/M metagenome (GOLD analysis project Ga0075163, IMG submission 71478) | Wastewater effluent complex algal communities from Wisconsin, to seasonally profile nutrient transformation and Carbon sequestration -... | ecosystem: Engineered > WWTP > Effluent > Algae...
ATACAAGGCAACGTGCTGGTCTTGGAAGTGAACGCCATGATGAACATGAAGGCCGACAGCTATCTGGCGATCTTCAACGTCACCCAGCTTGGGCAATCGGCAGAAGAGGCCGATAGCCTGATGAACGAACGCGTCAGCCGTTTCACCGGTCGTGTCAAAAAGCAGGGAGTGAAGGAAAGCGATGTCTTCACGGACATGCTCTCGTTCATTCCGGTCTACGAGATCGAGACCACACGCAAGCTCTTCAGCAAAACCTACCAGGAAGTGCCTGCGGGTTTCGAGATCCAGAAGAACATCCACGTGAAGTTCACCGACGCGCGCGTGTTGGACAAGCTGGTGACCGCCGCTGCCATGGAAGAGATCTACGATCTGGTGAAAGTGGACTTCTTCGTGGAGAAGCAGAGCAGCTGCTATGACACCTTGCGAATGTTCACCACCAAACTGCTGCAACAGAAACTGGAGAACTTCGCGAAACTCGGATTGAAGGTGGAAGAGAGCCATCGCACAGCCGCCGAGAAGAACGGTGCCTACTTCCCGCTGGACCGCTACACCGCCTATCAATCGCGCAGCCAGAGCAGCTTGAACAGCCGGCGCAAAGGCCAGTTGGTGAACGACGTACGCAAGACCAACACGCTCTTCTACAACAAGGTACCGTATGGCAATTTCGATATCGTGCTGCATGCCGACATCACCGAACCACCGGTGCAGTACACGTACAACCTCACCTTGCAATGCCAACTGCCCGAAGCCTTTCCGAAGAAGGACGTGAAGGAGATCATCAAATACCTCTGGATCACCGAGAAGGGTGAAGTGAAGGAGTTGAACATGGGGAACTGATCGCCGAGAGATGGCCCACGGAGCGTGACATGCATTCCCGTTCCGTGGGCAGTTCTTTCCCCATGACGAAGTGCAGAACGAGGTGAACAGGCAATCGGGCGGACAACCTCGAACGGCACGGAATTGGGCTTGGGGTAGGCCGTACTTTTAGCCCATTGCCAAGCCAGCCAGCGAATACCGAAGAAAAGCCCCTATCGTCATGGCGGCGGGCAGGCCGTAGGGTAGGTCGCATCCTCTTCCACCTGGTCCTTTGGCCGGTAGTGCTGATGGGCTTGATCGCAGTTCTGATCTACGTCCCGCCCGTCCAGGATCTCCTGCGCGGCAAGGCGGTGACCTTCCTGAAAGAAAAGACCGGCACCGAAGTTCAACTCTCGCACTTGGCACTTCGCTTTCCGATCGGCGTAACCTTGGAAGGGCTGTATGTCGAAGATCAACAGGGCGACACGCTGCTCTATGCCGGAACGGTGAAGTCACGCGTTGGGCTGATGGCCTTGCTGGACCAACGGATCATATTGGGCGCGGTTGAACTGGCCGATGTGCGCGCTTCGATCCTTCAAACGCAAGACAGCACGTTCAACTTCGATTTCATCATCGCCGGTTTCGCGGGAAGCGATACCACCGCCACACCTGCTGATACCTCCGGCGGCTGGGACTTCTCGATCGAGGATATCACACTGCGCAACGTGGTCCTTGACCTGGAGCTGCGGCCCGCCTCCCTGGGCATGGATCTGCAACTCGGAGAATTGTACGTGGACATGGATCGCTTCCAATTGGATCCGCAACGTTTCCATATCGACCATTTCGCATTGCGTAATACGCGGGTGGACATGCGCACGGCGGGCGGTCCGCCGGAACCGGACGCCTACCCTGCCTTGGTGAACCCATTGGCCGACATCGATGTCCGGTTCAAGGAACTGGCGTTGGAGAACGTGGCCTTCACACAAAAGACCACGAATACCGGCGATAGCCTGTGGCTGGCGGCGCGGCACTTCACCGCCACAACGGAGTCGATGGACCTTACGCACCAGCAGTTGGCGCTGCACGACCTTATGCTGAACGACATCCGTTTCGGAATGTTGACCGCCGATACGTCGGCAACAGAGAAGACGAATTCTGCAATGCCACCATGGCTGGACCAGAACGATGGCTTCCGGTACTTCCTCCGCGATTGGAACGTGACAGCGAATACCATCAAGGTATTGGACAGCGACATCGCCATGCACAGTGGGAGAATCGCGACGCCGAAGTCACTAGCGGATCCGCACCACATTGTCCTGAACTCGGTGGACCTGGAGTTGAACGACGTGCAGCTGGACAATGCGCATGTGCTGGCCACGCTGAATGCACTGAACGTGACCAGTGGTCCGGATGACACACGACTGCATGCTTCGCTTGCGCTGAAGGCTACACCCGCTTCGATCATGATCGAGCATGGCGTGATCGATGCAGCGAACAACCGGATCGAATTCGACGCATTTGCCGAGCAAGGATCGTTGGATGCCATGTATCGCAACCCGGAGCGCATTCCTCTGAACGTTCATGGCAGCAGTACGATCGACCTGGAGCATTTGGCACCGCTGCTTGGTGTATTGGGGATCGCACTACCGAGCAAGCTGTCGATGCATGAGAAGCTCGCAACAACAGTGCGCGCTTCCGGCACACTGGAACGCATGGACACCCTTTCAGTGGCCATGACCGGCGATCGTGGAAGCATAGCGAAGATCCATGGACGCCTTGCGAACGCGAACGCTTGGCCCCGAACGGAATTCGATGTTGATGTGGACAAGTTGACCATGGGGACGGGTCTGCGCGAAATGGTCCGTGCCTTTGCACCGCCGGGCACGGTGCTTCCGCAGCGGTTCACGCTGAAAGCCCACGGCGCCGGGAACGGTGGCGCCATGCAAGCGACCATCCATCTGGACAGCGACCTCGGTGCAGCAAAAGGAACGATCACAGCAAGTGGATGGACCAAGGACCTGCCGGATGCCTTTGCCGTGGACATGGATGTGGACCGCTTCCACGTTGCGCGTTTCACCGGTGACACGGCGATCGGTCCGGTGAGCGTGAAGATCACCGGCAAGGGAGCGCACCTGAACGGTCCTCAGCGCGAAGCAGACATCAGCGTAATGCCGAAGGTGCTGCAGTACCAAGGACATGACCTCAGCAGTGTTCAACTCCGTGCCAGGGCCCTCGGCGATTCGATCCACGTGGACCTGAGCGCCGACGCAGAACCGGTGAAGGTCGCGCTGACCGCCCATGGTCTTTGGCCCACGGCACAGGACAGCCTGTCGGCGCGCTTCGATCTGTTGGTGGAGCGGCTGGATCTGGAGGACTTGGAACTTCTCTCCTATCCGCTGAATGCAGAAGGTCATCTCATCGGCAACGCATCGTTCAGCCGGGACATGCGGGGGCACTTCAGCGTGGATGCGCCGGGACTTCGGTTGTTCAATCCTGAACGGGACATCACCCTGGTCCACTTTACGGCAAGCGGTTTCCTGGGCATCGATTCCACAGCGATCGATGTGGACAGCGACGCCCTCACGGTGCAGTACCACACCAACATCGCCTTGGACAGTTTGATCCCGCGATCGCAAGCCAAGATCCTCAGCTTCTTCAGCGCTGACACCAGCTTCACTCCCGCTCCGGGCAAGCACATGGAACTGGCGATCACCCTACCACGCCCCGAACTGCTGGCCGGCTTGGTGATCCCCGGCCTGCAAGCCATCCGCTTGGGAACGCTCACCGGCCACTATGCCAGCGATACGGACGAACTGCAACTGGACCTCGACCTCCCATTGCTCGTGTACGACAGCATCACCATCGTGGACCTGCGCACCGCGATCGATGCCAAAGGACCACGGCTGACCGGTCGCGTGGACATGGACCGCATCGAGCGTGACTCCTTGTTCGTGCACGGCCTCTCCATCGAGGCCACCACCGCTGCCGGAGTGCTCACCACCACGCTGCGCATCGCCGATGGCGAAAAGGAACGCTATCGCATCGGCACGGAATTGCGCGCAGTGGACGGCGTGCGCACGCTGCATCTGCAGGAGGACCTGGTGCTGAACGAACGCACCTGGACCGCCGATGCCCGTAACCTGATCCGCATGGCCAGCACCAGTACCGAGGCCGAACATTTCATCCTTTCTTCCGAAGGTGAACAGGTGCAGTTGACCACCGAGCCAGCCCATTTGCGCATCGCACTCACCTCCTTCGATATGGCCACCATCACCGGCGTGATCACCGCGTTGGACAGCATACCGGTGGCCCAGGGCAGGATCGATGGCGAAGTGCTGTTGCCGACCGGTGAAGGGAGCTTACTGAGCGCGGATGTCACCATCAGCGATCTGCATGCGCTGGGCACCGAACTAGGCACCTTGCACACCACGGCCAAGCAAGGACGAACGGATACGTACCACGCGGAAGCAGAACTCACCCACACGAGCAACCGCTTCAATGCCGTGGCCGATATCACGACGGGTGCGATCGCCTCTGTTGAAGCGAAAGCCGACATCGACTTCAAGGACCTGAGCTTCCTGAAGCCGTTCGTGAGCGACTACCTCTACACCCTGACCGGCGGAACCGAGGGAGACATCCACTACCACCAGAAGGGTGATCAACTGGACCTGGACGGAGCGCTCACCTTCGCCAACGCGGGCATCGGTGTGATCCAAACAGGAGCCATGTACACACTACCATCGGAGTCCCTCACATTGCGGAACGGCACGGTCCACTTCACCGACTTCGACCTGTTGGACAGCTTGGGCAACACGTTCAAACTGGACGGCGACATCGCCTTGGACAAACCCACGGACCCCAAGTTGGACCTGCGCCTCCGGACCGACAAATTCCTGTTGATCAACAGCACGAGCAAGCAGAACGACATGTTCTATGGCGACCTCTTCGCCAGCAGCGACCTGCAGATCACCGGTACGGCGAGCAAACCCGTTCTAAAAGGCGATCTCGGCGTTCTGCCCGGCACCTTGTTCAGCGTGGTGTTGCCGGGCAGCAAGGTGGAACTGGTGGGCGCGGAAGGCATCGTGGTGTTCACCGATGACCTATCGTTGCAGGATACGCTCGTTGCGGACAGCGACGGACAACTGTTCTTGGACTCGTTGGAAGCACAATTGCCCGGCGTGGAACTGGACCTTTCCATCCACATCGCCAAGGAAGCACAATTCGCCGTGGTACTAGATCCCACCACGGGTGACCAGGCCACCTTCAGCGGCTACGGCGACCTGGTGTTCCGGTACAAGCCGGACGGGTCCATGTACCTCAGCGGTCCCTTCACCCTGGAAAGCGGCGGCTACACCTTGGAGTTCTACGGCTTGGTGAAGAAACGCTTCGACCTGGTCGCTGGAAGCACCATTCGTTGGAGCGGCGATCCGCTGAAGGCCGCCATGGACATCAAGGCGAAATACCTCTCGGAAAGCGCTCCCTATCCCTTGGTCGCCAGTACCGGCGTGATCCCGGAAAGCGAACGCAACCGCCTGCAACAACCCTTGCCGTTCCAAGTAGTGATCAGTGCTAGTGGGGCCGTGAACGACCCGAAGATCGACTTCGGATTGGACCTCGACCGTAACTACCGAAACAGCTATCCACAGGTGAACGCCCAACTGGAACATCTGGCGCAACCCGCGAACGTCGAAGACCGGAACAGGCAAGTCTTCGGGCTGCTCGTGATGAACAGCTTCATCCAGGACGAAGCATCGGGCGGGGCACCCAGTAGTGGTATCGCCACCAGCGCCGCGCGCAATTCGGTGAACGGCCTGCTGACCGATCAAATGAACAAGCTCACGGGCAAATACATCAAAGGAGTCAACGTATCGTTGGGCGTGAACACCTACGACCAAGCGAGTGGCAACCAGACCTACCAGCGCACATCGGTGGATTACAAGGTGAGCAAGCGCCTTCTGAACGATCGGCTCAGTTTCGAGGTCGGTGGCAGTGTTGGTGTGGACGAGCAGAACAGCCAGGTGAGCAACGTGAGCAACACACGCGCTGCACAATACGCCATCCTCTACGACCTCACGAAGGACGGCCGTTTGCGGATCCGTGGCTTCCATGAGAACGCCTTTGACCTCTATGATGGCGACATCACCAACAGCGGTGTTGCGTTGATGTTCACGCGCGACTTCGAAGAGAACGAACGGGCACGTGCCAGTGGTCGCGCGGCAACGGATGAACAACGCAAGGTGGTCCAGGATAATTTGAAGGAGGAGAAGAAATGATGGCCGCCACAACATCCACGACAGCAAATGATGTACTGAAGCAACGGCGCTGTCGAAGGGTCGATGCTACGGTGTTGGCTTGCTTGAGTGCCATCCTGCTCGCGGGTTGCAGTGGGTTGAAGAACGCGACACCCGAACGGCCTTTGTTCAGCGACTATAAAGTCGTTTTCGCCACTTCACCGGAAGCGGATGCATCGGCCATCCAAGCGGAACTGGAAGCCGTGGTGATCCCGCAACCCAACAACAGCATCTTCGGTTTGCGCCCAACGGTAGCGCTGCACAACATGACCGGTGAACCCAAGCGCGAAGGCAAGGGACTGCGGAACCTGCTCAGGTACAAGATCGGATCGCGGCCGGTCTACTTGGAGAACGTACCCGTGAAGGACATCGATGCAGCACTGGTGAACCGTATGCATAACCGTGGCTACTTCGGGGCTACGGCACGGCACGAAACGGATCAGCATGGCCGCACGGGTGAGGTGCAATTCATCGTCACGCCCGGAGCACCGCACCGGCTGCGGAACATCACGTACAGCGATAGCCTCAAGCGCGGTGGCGAAACGGACACCCTTTCATCACGCATCGCACGGACACAGCGTCGTTCACCATTGAAAGCCGGTGACAACTACAACCTTGCAGCGTTGGTACAGGAACGCGAACGCGTGTCACAAACGTTACGCAACACCGGATACTTTCGCTTTACTGACGATGACCTGGAATTCGCAGCCGATACCAGCGTAGGCGATCATCAGGCTGACTTGCGCCTGCGGGTGAAGAACACCACGGGAGCGAAGGAACGTAGGCGCTATACGTTGGGCAACGTGTATGTCCATGGTGATCACGATGATCTCTTGTCGGCGAACGACACACTTGTGGTGGATAGCCTCCTGTATGTGGACTATTTGCACATGTATCGCCCCTCGACCATCACGCGCGGCGTATTCCTGCGCAGCGGCGAACCGTATTCTCAATGGCGCACGGATCAAACACAGCAATACCTCTCCAGTTACGGGGTATTCAGTGGCGTTTCAGTGGACTACGCCGATGACAGTACGAAGCAAGGTGTGTTGGATGTGGACGTGATGCTGACGCCACAGAAGCGCTTCTCCTTGTTCAGTGAGCTCAATGCGATCAGCAAAAGCAACAACTTCGCCGGGCCGGGGGTAAAAGCAGGGTTCAAGGACCGCGACCTTTTCCGGGGTGCAGAAGTGTTCACGCTGGATGTGAACGGCCGTTTCGAGAAACAGTTCGCAGGATCAGGCAAAGGGACTGCGGCTTATGAGATCGGTGCCAAAGCCTCATTGACCATTCCGCGTTTGTTGCTGTTGAAAGGGTGGCGATCGGCGCGATCCTATGTTCCCACCACGCGGTTGGACCTCGGCTACGGCTTCTTCCGGCGCATCGGCTTGTACGGCTTGGAATCCGTGAACCTGAGCTACGGCTACGCTTACCGCAAGAACCGGAATGTATGGCACGACTTCAAACTGCCGGAGGTCAGCTTCAACAAGTTGTACTACACCAGTCCGGAATTCGATGCGTTCCTGGACGCGAACCCCGCAACCCGCAGGAGTTTCGAGGAGCAGTTCATCATCGGCGTAGGCTACACGTACACACGCAGCACACAGGCGGGCAAAGCCGACCTGTCGTGGTGGCTGATGACCGTCAGCGGGGACGAAGGCGGCAACATCCCGGCAGCCATCTTCCGTGCGGTGGACGGTGCCCCACCTGCTGATGGTTACACGATGTTGGGGCAACGCTTTTCTCAGTTCGCACGGGTACGGCCCGAAGTTCGGTGGTACCAGAAACTAGGCAACCATGGCGCACAGTTGGCAGCGCGTGTATTGACATCGGTCGCCATTCCTTACGGGAACAGCAGTACCGTGCCGTATGTAAAACAATTCTTCAGCGGGGGCACCAACAGCCTGCGCTCATTCCGGGCTCGAAGCGTTGGACCAGGCACCTATTCGCCGGCATATTCAGGCGCCGATGACCCCGCCTCGAACAACCTGTTGATCGACCGTGTCGGCGACATCAAGTTCGAAGCGAACATCGAATACCGCTTCCCCATCGCCGGTTTCATGAAGGGCGCGCTCTTCGCCGATGCGGGCAATGTGTGGTTGCTGAACGACGACCCGCAACGACCGGGCGGTCAATTCCACATGGACCAAGCCGTGGATGAACTGGCCGTGGGCGCCGGCGCAGGCATCCGTTTCGATCCGGAAGTGATCGTGGTGCGTTTGGATCTGGCCACCCCCTTGCGTCGCCCCGATCTTTCAAAAGGCGATCGTTGGGTGTTCGATGATCAAGCTCCTCGTCTGTTGAACAACTTCATACTGAACATCGCCATCGGGTATCCATTCTGATCTACACCCCTCCGTCATGCGCACGCTCTCCTCCCCTGTCAAGATCGCCATCGCCATCCTCGGCACCGTAGCGATCGGATCACTCTCCGGACTGGCCACCGCGAACTCCGTCACGACGTGGTACGTCACGTTGGAGAAACCCTTCTTCAACCCACCCAACTGGATCTTCGGACCGGTGTGGACGCTACTCTACATCCTCATGGGCTACGCCGCAGGACGCGTATGGACCAGCACTGCGAATGAGGGTGTGAAACGCGGCGCGCTTACGGCCTATGTCATACAGCTACTCCTGAATGCGGCCTGGTCCATCCTCTTCTTCGCCTTGCACGCGCCACTTGTAGCGCTGGTTGAAATGCTCCTTTTGTGGGCCACCGTTGTCTGGTGCATGCGCTGGTTCATACAGGTGGATGCCCTTGCTTGGAAATTGCTTGTACCGTACATCCTGTGGGTCTCGTTCGCGGCGGTGTTGAACGGTGCCATCGTAGCACTGAACTAGGCACTCGCCGCCGCGCTCGCCCGACGATACGTTTCTTGCACGCCGTGTACCGCCAACAAAAGATCCATCGCCGACAACGGGTTCGCCGCACTCTCCTCCAGCACCGGTGACATGGTGAACTTGGACCAGTCCATGCGCATCTTCAATCGCGCCCGTTCCGCACCGGTACCGTCCTTGACGATGTAGCTGCGGCTCCACCACGCGGTGCGTTCCACGTGTAGGGGTCCCGCTCCTGCATAACGCGGGGTGATGCGGATGTCGCCTTTCCACGAATACTTCAGGTCGGCCAGTGGCGCATCATTACGATACACGGTTTGGCTCGTACGCAAGCCACCATCCGAGGTAACGGTCAACACCCCTTCGGGCACCACCAGTTCCATCTTGTGGCTCCACCATTTGGGTTGGATCAGGGAACCCAGGATGTGGCCCCGCTCATCGATCAGGGCCCAGGTGCGTTTGTCGGTGCGTTGGAAGTGGCGCATCCCCCAAATGTGCGGCACGCCCGCCGTTCATAGAATACTGAACGGACGAGCGGAAATGCAGCCGTATGACCGGCTAACGCCCGATCCTCTCCGTCGGGACCGCCTTCGCTTTCACGGCTTGCACGCGCGAGGCAACGGCGTCGTGTACCACCTCTTGGATCTTGGTGCGGATGCCCATGTCGGCCAGCTTGTTGGTGGTGGCATTGGGATAGACACGGTTGCTGAGGAAGATGTAGACCACGTGCTGCTCCGGATCGGCCCAAGCCATGGTGCCGGTGAAGCCCGTGTGGCCGAAGCTGGCGTAGCTGACGCATTCGCAGGTGGGGCCGCCTTTGCCGCGCACAGGCTTGTCCCAACCGAGGCCTCTCCTATTTCCCGTTCCGCTGGGTGTACAGAATTGGCACTTGGTGAATTCCGCCACCACCGCTTCGCTCAAGTACCGACGACCGCCGTACACGCCACCGTTGGCGAGCATCTGCATCAGCTTGGCCAAGTCATTGGCACTGCTGAACAATCCGGCGTGACCGGCAACACCTCCTTTCATGGCCGCACCGGGATCATGTACGTCGCCTTGTATCTGGCGCATACGGAACGTGAGATCGTATTCTGTTGGTGCGATACGATCCAGCGGGAAACGTTCCCACGGCTTGTAACCCATGGTGCTGGCACCGATGGGTTGGTAGAACGTGGTGGACACATACCGATCGAGCGGCATACCGGAGAGGCGCTCCACGACTTCCTGCAATAGGTAGTAGCCCATGTCGCTGTACAGGTATTCCCCTTTCTTGCCGAGCGGTGTCTGTAGTACCCACGTCACCATACTGTCCTTGTAGGCTTGCGGTATGTACAGGTCCTGGGCTACGCGCACATTGTACTTCTCCGTCGCGGAATCGGAGACCAGTTCCGTGCGCAGTTTGCCGTCCTTCAGCAGCTTGGTGTAGAACGGTACAAAGGCTTTCAGTCCGGCTTGGTGCGTGAGGATGTCACGCAAGTGCATCCGCGCGTGTGCGGCGTGGTCGCTCTCGATCTCGGGCAGGTAGTGGCCGAGTTGCTTGTCCAGGTCCAACTTCCCTTCATCCACAAGGTGCATCAGCGCCAGCGTTGTGCCGGCCACTTTCGTCACTGAAGCAAGATCGTAGATATCAGACGGCTGCACGGCGCGTTTCTTCTCATACGTGGTATAGCCGTATGCCTTGTTCATCACCACTTGACCATCCACCGCCACGAGCACTTCGCAACCGGGGTAAGCCTGCGACTTGATGCCTTCGTTCACGATCGCGTCGATCCCTTTCAAGTCCGCGCTGCGCATACCGATGGCTTCGGGCAGCGTGTAGGTGAAACGTCCGTTCGCCTTCAGGTCGCGCCCATCGCCACGGGCGTAGAATGATGAAGCGGTGATCGGCAACCGGCCCGAGATGTTGAGCGCACCGAAGATCGCCTGTGCCATCAGGTCCTGCGTTTCCTCGGTCTCTTCGTAGGCCACAAGCACCGAGGCAAGGTGATGCGCACCGTATGCTTGGGAAAGTTTGTACGGATTGGCGAACAGCGCGAAGATGGTCGGTGTCTGGGCGGCGACCTCACGCACGATGTCCATGGCGCTTTCGGGCACACCGAATTCCTTCTGCACGCGGTAGGTGGTGTTGTGGACGGAAACCACAACGCGATCGAACCCCTTCAACTGGCGCAACAACGCTTCCAACGCATCACGTTTCAGCGCTTTATCGCAACGGAAGAGTTCCACCGATGCATAGCGTTGCAGACCGACCTGGAACGGATTGCCGATGGTATCACCGATCACCAGTGAAGCGATGCGCAACGTATCTACCCGGCCGACGGGGATCACCTTGTAGTGATCGTTCAATGCGGTGATGGCGTTCGCATAGAGGTTGCGGCGCAGCAATTTGCCGTGCGCTGTGTTGAGGTCCGCATAGAGGTCCTTTATCTCCACGTGCTTCAGTGCATTCAGGCCCGCCCACTCCTTTGCGCGCAGCAGCTTCAAGCACTTCTGGTCGATCACCGCGCGATCCACTTCGTTACTGTCCACCGCTTGCTTGATGCGGGCGATGGCTTTCACGGGATCTTGCGGGAACAACATCACATCGTTACCGGCCAACAACGCACGCAGCTCGATCTCTCCGGGCTTGTCCGCATTCGCCACGCCCTTCATGTTCAAGGCGTCGGTGAAGACCAATCCACGGAAACCGAGTTCACGCTCGAGGATCCCGTTCACGATAGGCTTGCTCAACGTGCTCGGTTGCCCTTTGGTGCTGTCCAACGCAGGCACTTCCAAATGGCCCACCATCATGGCTGCGATGCCTTCTTCCACGATGCGTTGGAACGGGTACAACTCCAGCGAATCCAAGCGCATGCGGCTGTGCGCGATCAGCGGGAGACCGAAGTGCGAATCGGTATCGGTATCACCATGACCGGGGAAGTGTTTCGCCGTGGCGATCACCCCACCCTTCTGCAAACCGCGCATGTAAGCGATGCCTTTGCGCGCCACGACCTCGCGGTCCTCTCCGAAACTGCGGTCGTTGATGACCGGGTTCGCTGGATTGTTGTTCACATCCAGCACCGGACTGAAGCTCACTTGCACACCCAGCCGCGTCATCTCCCGTGCGATCTCCAAGCCCATCGCCTCGATCAGCGTATCGCTCTTCAGCGCACCCAAGGTCATCTG